>Ga0163144_10007457_pt1 | contig 23990 bp, 23 predicted proteins | sample OliLak19BULKMAT1_FD_123175 | JGI IMG/M metagenome (GOLD analysis project Ga0163144, IMG submission 123175) | Freshwater microbial mat bacterial communities from Lake Vanda, McMurdo Dry Valleys, Antarctica - Oligotrophic Lake LV.19.BULKMAT1 | ecosystem: Environmental > Aquatic > Freshwater >...
AGCCGAAACCAGCGTGGCGGGCCTGTCACAGACTGCGTTCATCCTGGTAATCTACTGGATCGAGGTCGGGCTGTCGTTCTTTGTGCCCTCCACCTCGGGCCTTGCGGTCTTGTCGATGCCGATATTGGCGCCGGTCGCCGATTTCGCGGGGGTGAAACGCGAGTTGGTGGTGACAGCCTTCGCCACCGGCAGCGGTATGGTCAACTTGATTACTCCGACCTCTGCCGTTGTCATGGGCGGCCTTGCCATCTGCCGGGTGCCCTATGAGCGCTGGCTGCGCTTTGTCTGGCCGCTGCTGGTCATCCTTACCGTCATCCTCATGGCGGCTCTTGCGCTGGCCACCACATTCGGAGTTTCCCCATGACCCTCACCTATGGCGTTCATTCCGAGGCGGGTCCGTTGCGCCGCGTCTTGGTCCACCGGCCCGGGTCCGAAATGGCGCGGTTGACCCCTGCAAACCGCGAAAGCCTGCTGTTCGACGATGTCCTGTGGGTCAAACAGGCTCGGATCGACCACATGGCCTTTGTCGATGTGCTGCGCGAACGCGGGGTCGAGGTGGTCATGCTGCGCGAGATGCTGGAGGAAGTGCTGCAGCACCCAACTGGGCGGCGCTGGCTGCTCGAACAGCGGATCAACGACAATTCGGTGGGGGTGGGCTTGTCGGCCGACCTGCTGGCCTGCCTGATGGAGATGCCAGCAGAGCCGCTGTCGAATATCCTGATCGGCGGGATGAGCCGCGCAGAACTGCCAATCGCTGAGGGTGGTGTCGTGGTGCCGATGCTGCGCGACGAAGATTTTCTTCTGGCCCCGATGCCCAACACGATCTTCACCCGCGACTCGTCGTGCTGGATCTATGGCGGGGTCACGCTGAACCCGATGTTCTGGCCCGCACGGCGGCTGGAGACGCTGAATCTCGCCGCGATCTACCGGTTTCATCCCGACTTCACCCAAGCAGAATTCCCGATCTGGTTCGGCGATCCGATGGTCGATCACGGGATGGCGACGCTGGAGGGTGGCGACGTGATGCCCGTCGGCAACGGCGTCGTGCTGATCGGCATGGGCGAACGCACCACGCCGCAGGCGGTGGGTCAGGTCGCCCGCGCGCTGTTTGCGGGCGGCGGGGCCACACGGGTCATCGCCTGCCAGTTTCCGCGCGCCCGGTCGTCGATGCATCTGGATACCGTCTTCACCTTTTGCGACCGCGATCTGGTGACGGTGTTCGCCGAGGTGACGGACGCGATAGAGACCTATTCCCTGCGTTCCGACGACAAGGGCGGGGTCACCGTGACTGCGGAAACCGCGCCGTTTCTGGAGGTGGTCGCCGAGGCCATCGGCATGGCAAAACTGCGGACGGTGCCCACCGGGGGCGACGCTTACGAATCCCAACGCGAACAATGGGATGATGCCAACAACCTTTTGTGCATCAGCCCCGGTGTCGTGGTGGGCTATGCGCGCAACACCCATTCCAACACCCTGCTGCGCAAGGCCGGGGTCGAGGTCATCACCATCTCCGGCGCCGAGCTTGGCCGTGGGCGGGGCGGGTCGCACTGCATGACCTGTCCGCTGATCCGCGACGCACTCTGACACCTTCCGAAAGGACCACCCGATGCCGCAAAACCTGCATGGCCGCAGCTTTCTGAAACTGTTGGACTTTTCCCCTGACGAGTTGCGCTTTTTGCTCCGCCTTGCCGCCAGCCTCAAAGAAGCAAAGGCGACGGGCAGCGAAAAGCACCTGCTCAAGGGCAAGACCATCGCGCTGATCTTTGAAAAGGACAGCACCCGCACCCGCAGCGCCTTTGAGGTGGCGGCCTTTGACCAAGGCGCGCATGTGACCTACCTCGGCCCGTCGGGCAGCCATATCGGCACAAAGGAAACCATGAAGGACACCGCCCGCGTTCTGGGCCGGTTTTACGATGCCATCGAGTATCGTGGGTTCGGGCAGGCCGAGGCTGAAACGCTGGCCCAGTTCGCCGGAGTGCCGGTCTACAACGGCCTGACGGCGGAATTCCACCCGACCCAAGTTCTGGCCGACCTGATGACGATGCGGGAATACACCCACAAGCACCTGTCGGACATCGCCTTCTGCTTTGTCGGCGATACCGGCGGCAACATGGGGTCGTCGCTTATGGTGGGGGCGGCGCTGATCGGCATGGATATCCGGCTGTGTGGCCCGCAAAGCCTTTGGCCCGACACAACATTGGTGGACGAATGCCGAAAGCTGGCCGAAGTGAGCGGTGCACGGATCACCCAGACCGACAAGCTTGCTGAAGGCGTTGAGGGCTGCGATTTCATCTATACCGATGTCTGGGTGTCAATGGGCGAACCTGATGCGGTCTGGGCCGAACGGATAGCGCTGCTGTCGCCCTATACCGTCACGCAAGCGGTGATGGACCTGACAGGCAATCCGCACACAAAGTTTTTGCACTGCCTGCCCGCCTTCCACAACCGTGACACCCAGACCGGCGAGAAGGTGTTCCAGACCTACGGCCTCGACTGCATGGAAGTGACCGAAGAGGTGTTCGAATCCCCTGCGTCGAAAGTCTTCGATCAGGCGGAAAACCGACTTCACTCAATCAAGGCCGTCCTCGTCGCCACGATAGGGGCCTGAGATGCGCATCGTCGTGGCCCTTGGCGGCAATGCCCTGCTGAAACGGGGCGAGCCGATGACGGCCGCTGCCCAGCACACCAATGTGCGTATCGCGGCGGCCAGCCTCGCCGACCTCGCGCGCGACCATCAGATCATCGTGGCGCATGGCAACGGCCCGCAGGTCGGGCTGATGGCGTTGCAGGCCGCGAGCTTTGCCCCGCAGAACCCCTGGCCGCTGGACGTGCTGGGGGCCGAGACGGAAGGCATGATCGGCTATCTGATCGAGCAGGAGCTGATGAACGCCCTGCCGCCCGGCACCGACTGCGCCACCCTGCTGACCCGGGTCGAAGTGGATCCGCAGGACCCCGCCTTTACCCAGCCGACCAAACCCATCGGCCCGGTCTACACCGCCGAGGAAGGCCGCCTGATCCGGGCCGAACATAACTGGTCAATGGTTGCCGAAGGTCAGGGTGGGATGCGCAGGGTCGTGCCATCACCCCTGCCGGTGGCCATCCTTGGCCTCACCCCGATCCGCCTGCTGGTCGAGGCCGGGGTCTGCGTGATTTGCGCCGGGGGTGGTGGCATCCCTGTGGTGCGCGGTGCCGATGGCAAGATGGACGGTGTCGAGGCGGTGATCGACAAGGATCGCACCTCGGCCTTGCTGGCACGCGGGCTGAATGCCGACGCGCTTTTGATGCTGACCGACGTCGAGGCGGTGTTTCGCGATTGGGGCGGGCCGGATCAGGTCGCGATCCAGACCATCTCGCCAGACGATCTGGACGCGATGACGTTCGCTGCGGGATCCATGGGACCAAAGATCACCGCGGCCTGCGACTTCGTTCGGGCGGGCGGCTCACTCGCGGGCATCGGCCGGTTGCAGGATGCCCGCGCAATTGTGGAAGGACGGGCCGGCACACGGGTGTTGCCGGTGCCCGCTGACAGAACGAAGCGGGATCATCAGGGTCTGAAGAACGAGATTAAATCGACCTGAGGCCAACCTGCGGCAGCCATTGCCGCGATACCCATAGCATATCCGCAAATCGCCACGCCTTTTTCAGGGCTGGCGTCAATCCCGACACCTTTGCAGTCCCGCACCGCGCGACACGGCAGTGGGGCGGGCGACACGTGAGAAGAGAGGATACCAGAACCAATGACCCACTCCATGACCGGCAAGATTGCCCTGATCACCGGGGCGGCAGGTGCCATCGGCCTTGCCACCGCGAAACTGCTGGCCTCACGTGGGGCCAACATTGCAGCGATGGACGTGCCGGGTGCAAATTTCGACGCCCTGCGCGCGGCAGTACCAGATGCAAAGGCCCTGCTGGTGCTTGAAGCGGACGTGACCGACGAGGCGGCCTTCGCCGCCGCCATTGCCGCAACGGTTCAGGCTTTCGGCACCATCGACATCTTCTTCAACAACGCCGGGATCGAAGGCCCGGTCGCCCCGATCCCCGATTTCCCGACCGAAGGCTTCCGCAAGGTGCTGGAGGTCAATGTGGTGGGCATTTTCCTTGGCCTGAAGCTGGTGATCCCGGTGATGGCAAAGGCCGGGCGGGGCAGCATCATCAACTCGTCCAGCGTGGCCGGGCTGACGGGATCGTCGGGGCTGTGCGCGTACGTGGCCAGCAAGCACGCCGTCCTTGGTTTGACGCGTGCGGCTGCAGTGGAATGGGGCGCGAAAGGCATCAGGGTGAACTGCATCAACCCCGGCCCGATCGAAAGCCGAATGATGGCTTCGATCGAAGAAGGGGCAAGCCCCGGCGCTGCGGCGGCGGTACATGATGGCTTTGCTGCCACCATACCGATGAAACGCTACGGCACGCCGGACGAGGTGGCAGGTGTGGTGGCCTTCCTCGCGTCCGACGATGCGGCTTACGTCAATGGTGCCGCCTACACTGTCGATGGTGGAATGACTGCGGCCTGATCGCTTTGGCAGGGTGCGCGCATCCTGCCGATCAGAAAAACTCCGCACGGTGCGTCATCGTGCGGCCATCTGCATTTCCTTCTTTAGCCAGGAGCATTCCGATGTGGACACAGATCGAAACCAGTTGGGCCGCCATGACGGGCAAGATGCGGTCAAACGTGCCGGAATTGGGAAACCCCCGCATAGAGAAGCCCGTCTTGAGCAGCGGGCCTGCCAAGGGTCTTGAAGCGTCTCAGGCTGCAGAACCGGACACGTCGCTGACGGTTGAACCGCTTCTTGACTGAAAGAACCAGGCTTTGACGATCTCTGTCGTGATAACATAGCCGCAGATGACGGCCACAATCACTCCGGCTTCGGCCCAGGTTAGCGGCACGAATCCGAAGGCGCGGCTCAGAGACCCAAGAAACGGAACGGTCAATGTGGCCGCAGCCACGGCAAGCGTGGACAGCAACAGCAACCGGCTTGGATGGCTTTTCAGGATCGGGTGCCGGGTGCGCAGGATCAGGACGACAAGCAGTTCCGTCAGCAGCGAGATGATGAACCACGCGGTCTGGAACGACGCCTCACCGGTCTGAAAGATCAGAAACAAGGCGGCGAAGCTGATCAGATCGAAGGCCGAGCTGACCAGACCGAACACTATCATGAACCGCCGGATATCGCGGATGTTCCAGCGTTGCGGGGCGGTGACCCGTTCGGGGTCCACGTTGTCGCTGGCGATGGCGATCGACGGCAAGTCGGACAGGAAGTTGTTCAGCAGAATCTGTTTGGCCAGCAGCGGCAGGAACGGCAGGAAGGGTGCCACAAGGGCCATGCTGACCATGTTGCCGAAATTGGCGCTGGTGGTGATGTTGATGTATTTCAACGTGTTGACGAACGTCTTGCGGCCATCCTCGACACCCGCCCGCAGGATATCCAGATCGTGGCTCAGCAAGATGATATCCGCGCTGTCGCGTGCCACGTCCACCGCGCCCTCGACCGAGATGCCGACATCGGCTGCATGCAGGGCGGGCGCATCGTTGATCCCGTCGCCGAGATAGCCCACCGCATGCCCCATGCGTTGCAGCGCGCGCACAATCCGTTCTTTCTGCTGCGGGTCGATTTCTGCGAAAACATCCGTTCGGGGGGCAAGATGCCACAGCGCCTCGTCCCCCAGCCGGTTCAGCGCCTCGCCGGTCAGCATCGACGCTGATTTCAGGCCGACCGCCTCAGCCACATGCGCGGTCACATGGCGGTTGTCGCCGCTGATGATCTTGACCCGGATGCCCAGCTTGCCCAATTCGGTCAGCGTGCGACGCGCATCGGGCTTGGGCGGGTCCGAGAAGAACAGAAGGCCGCGCAGGGTCATCCCCTGTTCGTCGTCGTGGTCGTAATCGGACTTGGCCACGACATCTGCCGTGGCGACGGCAAGGGTGCGAAGTCCGAGGCTGCCCTTTGCCTCGACCATCGCCGTCAACGCACGGCGCGCCGCAGCGTCCAGCGGCACAGCGTCACCGTCGCGCTGCACCGTCGTGCAGATCGCCAGAACGTCGCCAAAGGCCCCCTTGGTCAGCACCAGATGACGCCCCGGCGTCTGGACAGGGGCCAGCACGACAGTCAGCCTGCGCCGGATGAAGTCATAGGGGATTTCATCAATCTTGGTGTTTTCGTCCCCCGTGATCCCGGCCTGCCTTGCCGCCTCCACCAGTGCTGCATCCAGCGGGTTCGCGATGCCGGTCTGGAACAGAGCGTTCAGACAGCCAAGGCGGCGGACCTCGTCCGAGGTGCCGTCCGCGGGATCGACGGCACCTTCCAAGCGCCATGATCCCGATGGTCAGCGTGCCCGTCTTGTCGGTGCACAGGATGTCCATGCTGCCCAGATTCTCGATTGCATCCAGACGACGCACGATCACGCCCCGCCTGCTCATCGCGCGCGCACCTGCCGATAGGGTCACCGAAATGATCGCGGGAAGTAGCTCGGGCGAAATGCCGACGGCCAGCGCCACCGCAAACAGCAGCGAATCCGTCACCGGCCGCCCCATCAGCAGATTGACCATCAAAACGAAGACCACGATCACTGCCATCACCCGCACCAAAAGCACACCGAACTGGCGGACCCCGCGGGCAAACTCGGTCTCCGGCGGACGCGCCTTCAGCCGGGCCGCAATTGCGCCAAACTCGGTCCGCAGCCCGGTGCGGGTGACCAGCACTTTCGCCGTGCCACTTTGGACCGACGCGCCCAGAAATACATTGTTGGTGCGGGCAGCCAGCGGCGCATCCGCCGCGACAATGCCGGGCCGTTTTTCAACCGGAAACGACTCGCCGGTCATCGCCGCCTGACTGACCAAAAAATCCGTGGCCGACAGCACCAGCCCGTCTGCCGGAATGAAGTTGCCCGCCTTCAGCAAAACCACATCGCCGGGGACGATCTGGCTGACCGCAACCACCGCCTCGACCCCGTCCCGTAGCACGGCACATCTAAGGGCGAGCCGCGTCTTCAGTCCTTCCACCGCCTTTGAGGCTCGGTATTCCTGACTGAAGCTCAGCAGCGAACTGCTCAGTACAATGGCGAGGATGATCGAGGCGTCGACCCATTGCTGCAAGGCCAGCGAGACGACCGCCGCAAAGACGAGGATCAAGATCAGCGGGCTTTCGAACTGCCGCAGGATCAACCGCAGCACGCCGGTCCGGGCGGCATCTTCGACACTGTTCGGACCTACGGAACCCAGAACTCTGGCAGCCTTCGCCCTTGTAAGCCCCCGCGGCCCCGAGCCCAAAGCCTCCGCCAGCATCGCCCCGTCGCGACTCCAATAGGCCGCATCAAGCTCTGACTGACTCACGGTTCAATCCGTTCCGAAAGGCGCAAAAGCGCAGGCACGCAAGCGGCACAAGCGCTGCACCTTGATCTCTATCGTATTCATGAGCCGCGACTGTTGATTTGCATCAATCCGGACGCCTGTACGCAGACCTTCGATGCGTGAATTTTTTATGACATTTGCCCTCAGCCTGATCTCGGTCACCTGCGACGTGAAAAATATGCGGCTTGTTGTGCGAACCGCCGACTCCAAGGGATACGTTTGATGCAGCAAGTTCCTTTATCAGCGGCGCGCCAGGCAGCAGCGGAAAACCTGGACTTTAACCCGCCACCCTTGGCTCCGGTCATCGAGGTTCGTAACCTGAACGTATGGTACGATCAGATCCACGCTTTGACGGATGTCAGCTATGACTTACGCAAAGGCGAAATTCTGGCCTTCATCGGTCCCTCGGGCTGTGGCAAGTCTACGGCACTGAAATGCCTGAACCGGATGCTCGACGATGTGGCCAGGATCAGGATCGAAGGGTTGATCCGGATGGAAGGCAAGGATATCTACAGCCCCGACATCGATCCGCCCGAGCATCGGCAGCGGTTTGGCTGGGTGGCGCAAAGCCCGAACCCGTTTGCCCGAAGCATCTACGAAAACGTGGCTTACGGCGCGCGTATTCATGGTCTGGCCGGAGAAACCGCCGACATGGACAGTCATGTCGAAAGTTGCCTGCGCCGGGCCGACTTGTGGGAGGATGTGAAAAACATCCTGCATGCCGAGGTCGGCAGTAATTTGTCGGTCGGCCAACAGCAGCGCCTGTGTATTGCGCGCGCTTTGGGCACCAATCCCGAAGTGCTTTTGATGGACGAACCGACCGGCTCGATTGATCCGATTGCCACCAGACGGGTCGAGCGGCTGATCCTTGATCTGCGCGGGGCGCATGCGATCATCGTCGTCACGCACTCGATGATGGAGGCGCGGCGGATTGCCGATCGGGTGGCGATGTTCTACATGGGGCGTCTGGTTGAAATCGGGCCCGTCGCACAGATGTTCGACAATCCGCGCGTGGTTCAGACGCAGAACTTCATTCACGGTCGCACGGGTTAACGCGTATTCGACGCAGGCTCTGGCCACGACTTCAGGGCGCGCAGGGTGGGCGTCTTCTTGGTCTGGTTTTCGGCAAAGGTGCGAAACATCCGGTCCAGCACGGCCACGGCGGCGGCCTGATTGGCACCCTTGTTCAGCATTACGCATTCGGCCTGGGTCGCGTTGGCCGCATCGGTCATCTCGCTGCGGGTGGGCAGGCCGTCCTGCACCAGCCCCTCCAGCACCTGTGTCGCCCAGATCGCCGGAACCTGTGCAGCCTCGCACAGCCACAGGATTTCCTGCTGGATCTCTGCCACCCGCTCGAACCCGATCTCGACCGCCAGATCGCCGCGCGCGATCATCACCGCGAACGGCTGTCGCCCGGCACCCTGCACGATGATGTCGGGCAGATTTCGCACCGCCATCGGGGTTTCGATCTTGGCTATCAGACCGAGGGTCTGCCAGTCATGCCGCCGTGCCGCCAGTTCCGCCTGAAAGGCTTCGACCTGAGACGCGGATTGAACGAACGACATGCCCACAAGGTCCGCGTTCAGCGCCACGAAATCGAGGTCGCGGCGGTCCTTATCAGTCAGCGGATCAAGGCCAAGGTCGACACCGGGAAAGTTCAGCCCGCGTTCCGCGGTCAGCTTGATGCCTTTGAGGCGGCCCGAAAAAATCGAGATCAGCACGCCATCTGTGGTGCGTGCCGTAATTTTGCCGCTCAGCTTGCCGTCGTCCAGCGACACCAGATCGCCGACCGACAGCCGGTCGATCACGCCTGCGGGGGCGCAGGTGGCCTGAAACGGGTCGGGTCGGTCGGGGTCCAGCCGATGTGCCAGCCACAGCGTATCGCCGACGTTCATCCGTTTGGTCTTGGCCGGAGTGATGACGTCCAGCGTGCGCACCTTGGGGCCTGCGATGTCCATCAGGATCCGCAGCGGCCGCGCCGAACCTGCCGCCCGCGCGTTGGCGATCATCCGCGCCCATTCGGCGGCGTCGCCGTGGCCGCAATTGATGCGGACCACATCGGCCCCCGCAGCCGCCAGACTGTTAATGACGTTCGGATCATCCGCCGCCTCGGTGCCCAGGGTTACCATGATGCGCCCGGCGCGGCCGGATCGCGGCGGACCGAACAAGTCGTCCGTGTTGCGGATCAACTGCCGTTCACCGCGCAGAAATGCCCGGTCGGACGGCGGGTGGGCCAACGTTTTTACCGACTGGGAAGACAGCACCGACAAGGTGGCAATCACTGCATCTAGCGTCGCCATCACATGGCCTTCGGATCGGCCCAGCGTGGACATTCCGCGCACCATCAGTTTTCGCTGCATCCCGCGCAGATCCTGCCGTCGCAACGCAAGATAATGCGCCAGGTTCAGCGCACTCGCGGCAAAGCCCGGCCGCTCGATCCGCTGGCGAAACCCGGCATAGACCGTTCGCGCCGCAGCGACAGAGGTCCTGAGCGCCCTGAGATCGGTCAGAAGAACAGCAGAAGTTTCGGTTGAGTCTTCCACATTGTTCCCGGTGCGCGTGCGCGACGCGTTGTGCGGTACTGCAGGGTCATCATGGGAAAGATCGGACCGTCCTGTCAGGACTGCTTTGCCTCTGTCAGACACAGCCATTTGACCGGATGATCAGCACCTGCAACAGCGCCAAAATCATGGCGAGGGGTGGTGTCGCGGCCGAGCCGATCCCGATCACCTCGTCATCGTCGCGAAGGCCTGTATCGCGCAACGTGCAGGTCCAGTCTCCGCCGACCGCAACCGCGCCTTCGATCGCCACTCCCCAACCTGGCAGGGTCTGCCCGATCAGTGTCAATGCCTTGTCCAGTGACGTCGCGACGTCCGACCCAAACACGGCCACGACTTCGGTCGGTGGCCAAGCCATGACCAACCCGTTCAGGGCCACTTCTGCAAGTTCGTCCGCTGTCGCAGCTTTGAGCCGTGCCTGCAGATCGGCCAATCGGTTTGCTTTCACGGGCTGTCCCTTGCGCTTGCCGCCAACCCGGGTTCTCGATGTCCCGAAAGATCGACGCACTTTCGCCCAGCATCCCGCAGATCGCCCGGCTTGGTGTTGAGGCAGGTTAGTGTCGATGCCCTTTGTCTCGGCGCTGTCGGTCCAGCGACAGGACTTGCTGACCCATATCAAGACGCCGAACAGAACTTTGCTGCAATCTGCACTGATGCGTCCGGATCGCGGGTAAGAAGGCTGGGAGTGAAAGCGAGACCGGCTTTGGCGCCGCTTTTGGCGAAGTGCTGCATGTCCAAACGCACTGTGGATCGGGATGGGAGTTCGAAATGAGACTAAACTCGCAGAGCCGACGCAATCTTCTCAGTACAGGCAGCGTGATTGTCGGAGCGGTCGTGCTTGGGTTTGGCGGGGTCATGCGGGCCATAAGTCCTGGCGTGCCAGCCCGGCTTCTAGACGAAACTGGCCACCCGGTTTCCGGAAGCCTGTCGGAGAAGGTCTTTGTCGAGATCAATGGCACCCGGCAAGGCATGATCATCCAAAGCACGGATGTCACCCACCCGGTCCTTCTGTTCCTGCATGGCGGCCCCGGCATGCCGGAGTTCTTCCTGAATACGACGCATCCCTCAGGTCTGGAACGGGACTTCACTGTGGTCTGGTGGGACCAGCGTGGGGCGGGCCTGTCCTTTGGTCCCGACATTCCACGCGACAGCATGACGATAGCGCAGATGATCGCCGATACCGTTGCGGTTACCCAGTATCTGCAGCGGCGGTTCGGGCAGGAAAAGGTCTATCTTCTGGGACACTCCTGGGGCAGTTTTCTGGGGCTTCAGGTTGCGGCGGCGGCACCGCAGCTGTTTCACGCCTACATCGGCATGGGTCAAGTGTCGTACCAGTTGCGCTCGGAAGTCGCGGCGCATGGGATCATGATAGACCAGTACCGGGCGCGCGGCGACGCTGCCATGGCGCGAAAGCTGCAGGCGGCCCCGGTCAGCATGACGCAAGGCCTTTCGGCGGCCTACCTGCGGTTGCGGGATGATGCGATGCACGGGCTGGGGGTCGGGACCACGCGCGACATGGCATCGGTCATCAGCGGGGTTTTCGTGCCGGTCTGGCAATGCAGCACTTATACCTTGCGCGAAAAGATCAGGATCTGGCAAGGCATGCGATGGTCCCGAGAACTTCTCTGGGAGGATTTCATCACAACCGACCTGACAACCCGGGTTCGAGAGGTCGCGATCCCGTTGTATTTCTTTACGGGCCGCTACGATCTGACGGCGAACCATGACCTTGCGGCTGCGTTCTTTGACCAGATCAGCGCGCCGGTGAAGGGCTTCTACACCTTCGAAAACTCCGCCCACAGCCCGGTGTTCGAAGAACCGGCGCGCGCGCGTGACATTCTGCGGAACGACGTCCTGACAGGAAAGTCCGTTCTTGCTGACCGGAGGGCCGAGAATTGAAATCCTGAGTGCGCGATCAAACGCAGTGGCCGCGCCAATGCGACCCGAGCCTGATGTGCATCAGCGACAGGCGCTGGGCCCATCGTCACGTTGCACCCAAACCATGCAAGGATTTCGCCGATGCTGCGCCCGCTATTCCTGACCGGCCTTTTGATGGCCTCACCTGCATTCGCCGAAACAACGGTCCTTACCATCGCACAGGACCGCTATGAGGCCGGTAGTGCTGTACGCTTTGACGGACCCGAAGTCGCCGATCTGTTTATGGCGGGCAACCGCGTGGTTGTTGCGGCCCCGGTTGGCGGCTCTGCGCATCTGGCCGGGCGGCGGGTCACGGTCGAAGGGGCGGTGGCGGGCGATGTGTTCGCTGTGGGCTATGATGTGACAATCATCGGCGCGGTGGGTGGCGATGCGTCGGTCAGCGGTTATGAGATCAAGCTGGGCGACGTGACAGGCAACCTGCGCGCGGCGGGGGCCGAAGTTCTGGTCGGCTCGGTCGACGGCTATGCACTGATCACCGCATCGGAAGTGACTTTGCAAGGCAGAGTTGCGGGCGATGCAGTGCTGGTGGCGGACAAGATCGACTTCGGGCCGGGCGCGTCGATAGCGGGGGCGCTGACGATCTATGCGGAAGACCCGGACAGCATCACAGTGCCGGAAAGCGTCGCCCCCGCGGCGAGGGTCAAGATCGAAACGCGCAGCAGTTATGATGACGGAGATTGGGAGCATCGGATGCCGGTCCGGGTGTCGTTCTGGGGCGTGGCGTCGGGCTTTCTGATGGGGGTGCTGATCTCTGGCCTCATCGCGGCGCTGGTCATTGCGGTGGCCCCCAAAACGGTGCAGGACCTGCGGCAACTGGCGCTGGCGCAACCGGGACGGGCGATCTGGTCGGGGTTTCTGGTGACCTCGGCGCTGGCGGGATCGGGGTTCGTTCTGATGCTGACGATCGTCGGCGTGTTCCTGCTGCCGGTCATGTTGACGATCACGGCGTTTGCGATCTTTGTAGGTTATGCGCTGGGGTCCTATGTGCTGGGCGTCGGGCTTTGGCTGGCGGGCGGCTGGAAAATGCCGGACGGCGTGCCGGGCAAGTTCGGCCTGGCGTGCCTTGGCGCGCTGGTTGCGGGGTTGGCCTGGCTGATCCCGGTGGCGGGCTGGTTCTTCGTGCTGGGCCTGACGATGCTGGGCATCGGCACAGTGGCGGCGTTCGTGCTGCCGGGGACCCTGCTGCTGCGCCGTTCGGCGGTGATGCCGTGACGGTCAACCGCCGCCTGCTGATCGGCGGTGCGGCGGTCTTGGGCCTCGGTGGTGCGGGCTGGCTGGGGTGGCGGCAGATGGGGACCGCCTCCGACATGGCCGCCTATGCTGCCACGCAGCGTCAGGACCTGCCCGCAACGCCCGGCGCACGCGATCTGATCCGCTACGCCACACTCGCGGCAAACAGTCACAACACCCAGGCTTGGCGGTTCCGCGAAACCCCGTCCGGCATCGATATTCTACCCGACCCGACACGGGCCACTCCGGTCGTTGACCCCGACGATCATCACCTCTTCATCAGCCTCGGAGGCGCTGCAGAGAACCTCACTTTGGCGATGGCGGGGCGCGGCCAGGGTGGCGAGGTGGCGTTCGACCCTACGTCTGGCACCCTGAGCCTGCCCTACGGCACCAACAGCGCAACCGATACCGCCCTGTTCGACGCGATCCCCGCCCGGCAGTCGACACGGTCCGACTATGACGGCACCCCCGTCAGCCCGGCCGATCTGGGCCTGCTTGCCGCTGCGGCGGCAATGCCGGGGGTAGATCTCATTTTGATCACCGCCCCTGACCAGATTGCCCGCCTGAGTGATCTGGTCATCGCCGCCAATACCGCCCAGATCGCCGACCCGGCCTTCGTGGCGGAACTGAAACACTGGCTCCGTTTCAGCCCGCGTTCGGCAATAGCCACCGGCGACGGGCTCTTCAGCGCCACCAGCGGTAGCCCCGCCCTGCCGGAATGGCTCGGCCCGCGCCTGTTCACCGCCGTGTTCACCGCCAAATCCGAGAATGAAAAGATTGCCCGTCAGATCGCGTCGTCCTCCGGGATTGCGGTGTTTGTTGGGGCTGCTGCCGACCCGGAGCATTGGGTGCAGGTCGGTCGCGCCAGCCAGCGCTTTGCCCTGCAAGCCACGGCGATGGGACTGAGATGCGCCTACCTGAACCAGCCGGTCGAGGTCATAGACTTCCGCGCCGACCTTGCGACCTTTGTCGGCCTGCCGGGTCGCAGACCCGACCTGCTGATGCGGTTCGGGCGGGGGACTGCGATGCCCTATTCCGCCCGAAGACCGGTCGAAGCCGTGATGGCATGACCCGGCGTGGCTGGGCACTGGCTGTCGTCGCAGCAATTGGCATCGGAACCGGTCTGGTCTGGTGGCAATTTCGCGCGGACATCACCGCCGCCCGCCTCAGAGTCAGCACCGGAAGCACCGTGATCGAAACGCCCTGTGGTGCCATCGAGTATCAAGAGGCGGGCACCGGCGTGCCCCTGCTAGCCGTGCATGGCAGCGGCGGCGGTTTCGATCAGGGCATGGCTTTTGCAGCCCCGTTGGCAACCAAGGGCGTCCGCGTCATAGCAATGTCCCGCTTCGGTTATCTGCGCACACCGATGCCCGCCGATGCCTCGGCAGAGGCGCAGGCCGATGCGTTCGTCTGCCTGCTTGACGCGCTGGACATCGACACGGCCGCCGTCATGGGTGGCTCGGCGGGGGCGCTGTCCGCGTTGCAGATGGCGATCCGGCATCCGGACCGGGTGTCTGCGCTGGTTCTTCTGGTACCCTTGGCGTGGAAGCCGCCGACGGAGGCGAACTCGGCTGAACCTATGGCGCCGTGGATCGAGGCTGCAATGATGTCGGTGATTGGGTCAGACTTTCTGTTCTGGTCTGCCAAGCATTTGGCGCGGAAGCAATTGATCGGCACGGTGCTCGCCACCCCGCCGGAGTTGCTTCAGAAGGCCAGTGTTGCGGAACAAACGCGCATCAGTGCGATTGTGGACAACATCCTGCCAGTGTCGGCCCGGGCGGCGGGATTGCGCAGCGATACGGCAGCGGGCAAGACCATGACCGAGCCGGATCTGGATCGTGTCGCCGCCCCGACTTTGATCATGAGCGCGCGCGACGACCGCTATGGCACCTATGCTGCCGCTGAATATACCGCCAGCCGGATTGCAGGGGCCCGGTTCCTTGGGTTCGACACCGGGGGGCACACCTGGGTCGGGCACAATGTCGAGGTCATGGCGGCGATTCTTGACCTGCTGATCCCGCCAGCCGCGGCATCCGGGCCATGAACCGGGGTTGGTTGATAGTCCTGTTCCACTGGTCCCAGGCGCTGCAAAGCCTGGCCTGGCAATAGGGCTTTGCCATGATCCTCTGGCTTCTGTTCGCAGCGGTTCTTGTGTCACAGCCCGCATCTCCGCTGGTCATGGAAAGTCCGACATGAAGTTGCCCTTCACTATCGCAGAGTTTCTTGAGGTCTTTCAGGATTACAACGTCGCAATCTGGCCTGCGCAGATCCTTGCCCTTGCGATCGGGCTGGTCGTCCTTGCCACTCTGTTTGTCCGCAGGGACGGATCACGACGCGTTGCGGTGGGGGCACTCGGGGTTCTTTGGGCGTTCACCGGCGTGGGCTATCACCTGATGTTCTTTGCCCGCATCAACCCGCTGGCCCCGGTATTTGCGGGCCTATTCGTCATCCAGGCCATCCTGTTTGTCATGGCAGCGATCCTGCCCGGCGACCTTCGTCTATCGGCGGCCCCGTCCCTGCGACGGGTCGCGGGGCTTGCAGTCATCGTCTATGCTATGGCCGTCTATCCGGTCCTGGGCATCCGGGCGGGACATGGAGGGATGGCCGGGCCAATGTTCGGTGTGGCGCCGTGTCCGACAACGATTTTTACGCTGGGCATTCTGATGATAGCCAGTGGTCGATGGGTGGTCTGGCTGTCGATCATCCCGATCCTGTGGTCGCTGGTCGGACTGGCCGCCGCACTGCAATTGGGTATCCCAGAGGACCTCGGATTGCCCGTGGCCGGAGCGCTTCTGATCGCGGTGCTGGCGGCCACGGCGTTGCAGGCGAGATCGGCGCGAGCTTCGGCCCCATGACCACACCTGTACGGCCTGGTGCGATCTTGACGTTCTTTGCGCTGACCTTTGGCTGGACTTGGGGCCTTTGGGCCATTGCCCTGTGGATCGGTGACGATACTTCCGGATGGAGCAGCGCGCTTGAGAAATCAGGGCGCAAAGCGGGCGGGCCGAAAAGGGCAGCGGATAAGAACGTGGTCAAACCGGATGAAACCGGGTCGGGCACATTGTTATGACGGGATAACACGTCGAACTTCGGGCGCGACAGATGCAACACTTTCAGGGCATAAATTCCCTATGCTCGGAAGACTTGTGCGGACCGGTTGTCCCGCTACGGATCGCGCCCCGCGCCCCTCGCGATTCCCCCCGGCCCCCGGTTCCACGCGGGCTTGAGGTGTATGCGGGGGGCAGAGGCGCGGTACGACTCTAGCGTAAAACATTTTTTCTGGGTTCGCGCCTTTGGGTGCGCGGTTCGCAGGTGCGCACCCTGCCCTGCGTACCGGCAATCGACCCCATCCGAAAGGCTCCTGCCCCGTGTTCCAGATCGAGATACTGCCTGTGGACCGGTTGGGCCGAAATCCGCACCGCCAGGCGACGGAAGATGTTTTCTACATTGACCACTGCGTCATCGACCAGTTCGCCGATGGCGATGGCAAGGCCGCCAAGCGTCATCGTGTTGATCGACAGGCCCATCCAGTAAAAGATGATGGCCGATACCAGGATCGAGACCGGGATCGCGGTCAGCGAAATGAGCGTGGTGCGTAGGTTCAAAAGGAACAGGAACAGCACGGCAACGACCGCGATGGCTTCCAGCTAGACCTTTTGCACATTGCTGACCGAGGTCTCGATGAAGGTCGCCTGCCGGAACAGGCTGTTGTCGGCCTTGACACCTTCGGGCAGGGCCGCGGTCATTTCGGTCAAGGCCGCCTCGACCTGCTTTGTCAGGTCGATGGAATCCACATCCGGCTGCTTTTCGACCGAGACGATCACCACATCGTCGCCCATGAACCCGGCATCCCCGCGCTTGGTGCGGGGGGCAAAGCTGACTTCGGCCACCTGATCCAGCGCCACCGGCTGCCCGCCCACCGAGGCCACAATAAGGCTGCCAAGGTCGGCGAGGCTTTGGGTGCGGCCGATGTTGCGGATCAGGAACTCGCGACCGTATTGATCAGCAAAGCCACCGCCCGTGTTCGCGTCAAAGCCTGTCAGCGCGGTTTCCACATCCTCATAGTTCACGCCAAAGGCGCGCATCGCGGCCGGGTTGGGGGACACTCGGTATTGCCGCACCTCGCCGACGATCTGGATGACGTTTGCGACACCAGGAATGGTCAAGAGCCGTGGCCGGATGGTGAAATCGCCCAGCTCCCGCAGTTCCATCGGGGTAACGGTGTCTGGCCCGGTCACCGCGATCAGCATGATCTGACCCATGATCGACGCGACCGGCCCCATCTGCGGCACCACGGCTTGTGGCAGTTGCGCCTGCACAAGGGTCAGGCGCTCAGCGATCTGCTGGCGGTTGCGGTAGATGTCGGTGTTCCAGTCGAACTCGACATACACAATCGACAGGCCGACGCCCGAGTTTGAGCGCAACGGCTAACACCGGGCAACCCGTTCATCTGCGTTTCCAGCGGATAAGTCCCCAGTTGCTCGACCTCTGGCGGGGCAAGGCCATCAGCTTCGGTCATGATGGTGACGATTGGCCGGTTGAGGTCAGGGAATACATCGACCGGCAGGCGCGTCACCGTCAAAGCCCCGTAAAGCACCATGACGTTGGCAATCGTGATGACGAACATACGGTTGCGCAGAGATTGCGTGACGAGGAAATTGAACATCGCGCGGCCTATCGGATCTGGTTGAGGAGCTCAGCCCCCTCGGCCACGACGCGCAATCCAGAAACCGAGCGAGAGGAGTATGAAGTCTTCCAGATCGGGCGGGATGGTGCTGCCTCGACATTCTCGCGCTATGAGGCGGCCTGACACTCTTCGGTAGGCGATTGCTTCATCGGCGCGGGCAAGTGAGATGGTCACCTGCCCGCTTCGACCGCTTTACATGCCTTTCGCGGCCAGCCAGGCGTTCATCTGCGAAATCTCTGTCTCTTGCGCCTTGATCACGGCTTCGGCCAGAGCGCGGATTTCGGGATCTGTTCCAAACTCCAGCTGCACCTTGGCCATCGCCACCGCTGCCTCGTGGTGCGGGATCATGCCCTTGACGAAGTCCACATCGACGTCTCCGGTGTAGGGGATCATCATGTCGGCCATCATCTTGTCCATCGCTGCGGCGTAGGCCTGCGTGGCAGGATCATTGGCCAGCTCAGGCGGGATCAATGAGGCGTGGTTCATCATGCCCATGCCCTCCATCCCGGCCATACCGGAATGGTCCATGCCCTCCATTGTCGTCTGGGCAAATGCCAGCCCGCCCACGATTGCAACTGCACCAGCGATCAGCGCGAGGTTCCGCTTTTTCATCATCATCTTCCTTGTCTTGGTTCTGTGTTAAGCAGGTGCAAAGCCAGCATCGGCCAGCACGGCGGCCAGACGCTCACGCGGGGCGGTGGTGGTCACGTTAACCGTGTGGGTTGCCGGGTCGGCCTTTACCTCAGCCGTCGGATCGACGGACTGGATGGCCTTGATGACGCCGCGCGCGCAACCGCCGCAGGTCATGGTTTCAATGTGGAACTGCATGGGTAACTCCTTCCGGGTTTCGCCTCATACAATTACAAATAGGGCTTCCAACGGTTGTAAGGTCAAGAGCACAAGCCCGTGATTAACTTCTTTCATCAAACCCCTTGACCTTACCATGATGGGAAGGACTATCTGCGGTAGCGGAACAGAGTCGAAAAGGTGGTCCGCGATGAACGTCAGCCCCAGGAACACGCAGCCTGACCTCGCTGCGACAGTTGTCCTCGACGTCGAGGGGATGACCTGCGCGTCCTGCGTCGGCCGGGTCGAGCGCGCGTTGAAGGCGGTTCCGGGTGTCACAGCCGCGTCGGTCAACCTTGCCACCGAACGGGCACAGGTCAACGGCGTGGGCCTCGACCGTGCAGCGCTTGTCACGGCGATTGAGAATGTGGGCTACGACGTCGCCTCGCCTCCCGTCGATCTGGCAATCGACGGGATGACCTGTGCGTCCTGCGTCGCGAGGGTGGAACGTGCGCTGAAATCCGTGCCGGGCGTAACTGACGCCACCGTCAACCTTGCGACCGAACGGGCGCTTGTGATGGGACAAGCCGATCCAACGGCCCTGATCCGCGCCATCGAGGGGGCTGGCTATGACGCGCGGCTGGCGGTGTCAGCCTCTGCCGTTTCAGACGAGACGGCGGCCCGCAAGGCAGCGGAAGAAAGCACCCTGAAGCGCGATCTATGGATTGCGGCAGCGCTGTCGCTGCCGGTGTTCCTGCTGGAAATGGGATCGCACCTGTTCATGTGGGTCCACATGGCGGTGATGAACACCATCGGCATGCAGAACAGCTGGTACCTGCAGTTCGCTCTGACGACGGCGGCACTGCTGGGCCCCGGTCGGCGGTTCTACACCAAGGGCTACCCTGCGCTGGCCCGGCTTGCCCCCGACATGAACAGCCTTGTCGCTGTCGGCACGTCCGCCGCCTACGGTTATTCGCTGGTCGCGACCTTTGCTCCGGGTCTGCTGCCCTCAGGCACGGTAAACGTGTATTACGAGGCGGCAGCGGTGATCGTGACGCTGATCCTGCTTGGCCGGGTTCTGGAAGCCCGCGCCAAGGGCCGCACGTCCGAGGCGATCAAGCGGCTGGTGGGGTTGCAGGCCAAGACCGCCCGCGTGATCCGCAAGGGCACGGTGCAAGAGGTGACGATTGCCGAAGTTCGGCCTGGTGATCTTGTCGAGGTGCGTCCCGGTGAGCGGGTGCCGGTGGATGGCGCGGTGACGACAGGCGCCAGCTGGATCGACGAAAGCATGTTCTCTGGTGAGCCGCTGCCGGTTGAGAAGACCATCGGAAGCACCGTCACCGGCGGCACGATCAACCAGACCGGCGCTTTCACGTTCCGCGCAACAGCGGTGGGCGAGGCGACGATGCTGGCTCAGATCATCCGCATGGTCGAGGCAGCACAAGGCGGCAAGCTGCCGATCCAAAGGTTGGTTGACCGGATCACCATGTGGTTCGTCCCCGCCGTGATGGCGCTGTCGGCATTGACCTTTGCCGCCTGGCTGATCTTCGGCCCTGACCCTGCGCTGACCTTCGCACTTGTGAACGCGGTGGCGGTTCTGATCATCGCCTGCCCCTGTGCCATGGGTCTTGCCACGCCAACCTCGATCATGGTCGGCACCGGGCGGGGGGCGGAACTTGGGGTACTGTTCCGCAAGGGCGAGGCGTTGCAGGCCCTGCAAGACGTGCGCGTGGTGGCCTTTGATAAGACCGGTACACTGACCGAGGGCAAGCCCCGCCTGACCGACCTGCACCTTGCCCCCGGCTTTGACCGTGCCCCCGTTCTGGCTGCAGTTGCGTCGGTCGAGGCGAAGTCCGAACACCCGATCGCCCGCGCCATCGTGGCGGCGGCTGTTGAAGAGGGTCTTACGCTGCCGGAGGTGACTGGGTTCGCCTCGATCACCGGCTACGGCGTTGAGGCGCTGGCAGGCGGCGTGCGGGTCGAAATCGGAGCAGATCGTTATATGACCAAGCTGAGTCTGGATGTGGCGCCCTTTGCCGAGGTCGCCGCCCGGCTGGCAGATGAGGGCAAGTCGCCCCTATATGCCGCGATCGACGGCAGGCTGGCCGCGATCTTGGCCGTTGCTGACCCCATCAAGAAAACCACACCGCAGGCGATCCGCGCCCTGCATGCGCTTGGCCTCAAGGTTGCGATGATCACCGGCGACAACGCCCGCACCGCGCAGGCCATCGCCCGCCAGTTGGGCATCGACGAGGTGGTGGCCGAGGTGCTGCCCGACGGCAAGGTGGCGGCGGTCAAACGGCTGAAGGCGCTTGGCCCGCTCGCCTATGTCGGCGACGGCATCAACGATGCCCCGGCGCTGGCCGAGGCGGATGTGGGTCTGGCCGTCGGCACCGGCACCGATATCGCCATCGAGGCGGCGGATGTGGTGCTGATGACGGGGCGGCTGACGGCGGTACCCGATGCCATTGCCCTGTCGAAGGCCACGATGCGCAATATTCGGCAGAACCTGTTCTGGGCCTTTGCTTACAACGCAGCCCTGATCCCGGTGGCGGCGGGTATCTTGTGGCCTACCTTCGGCATTCTTCTGTCGCCGGTCTTTGCCGCCGGGGCCATGGCGCTGTCGTCGATCTTTGTCCTGGGCAACGCGCTGCGGCTACGGCGCTACTCCCCAACCCCGGTTTGAAGGAGCCCAACCCATGAACATCGGTGAAGCGGCCAAAGCCTCGGGCATTTCGGCCAAGATGATCCGCTATTACGAATCTACCGGCCTGATCCCGACGGCAGGGCGAACTGGGTCAGGGTATCGCGTCTATTCCGACACCGAGGTGCAGATGCTGCGCTTCATTCGCCGTTCGCGCGACCTTGGCTTTCCGGTCGAGAAAATTGAGGAACTCCTCGCCCTTTGGCGCGACCGGTCTCGCCACAGCGCCGACGTCAAGCATCTGGCGCAGGAACAGATCGATGGGCTGGAACGCAAGATCGCCGAGATGCAGGCGATGAAACAGACCTTGCAACACCTGGCCGACGCCTGCTGTGGCGACCACCGGCCAGACTGTCCTATCCTTGCAGATCTTGGCAATGGGCCGGGCACAACGAACAATCGCGCGCTGACCCGCTTTGGTCCATAAGAAACGCGCGCTGCCTTGACCTGCAAACGCAGCCGCAGGTTGTTTGTGGAGACCGGTCTTCAGTTAAAAGATGGGACTCCAAGATCGGTGATTTTCTGCTGAACCACGAACCAACGATCCTTCTGATCACCTTTCTGACGGTGCTGATTGGCATGATGGTTTGGGAGGTGGCTTCGCCCCGTCGCCGTCAAGAAATTCCCAAGGTGCTGCGCTGGACGAACAACCTGAGCCTGGTTGTGATAGACACGGCGATCTTGCGACTTGCCTTTCCGGTCCTTGCGGTGGGTCTAGCGGGCATCGCAAAGACAAACGGCTGGGGTTTGTTCAACATGATCGATCTGCCCCTATGGATAGCTGTGATCTTCGCGCTCATTCTACTGGATCTCGCGACTTATGTTCAACATATCGTCTTTCACGCTGTGCCGGGCCTTTGGCGTCTGCACCGGATGCATCATGCCGATCTCGAGTTTGATGCGACCACCGGTTTGCGCTTTCATCCGGCCGAGATTGTGGTTTCCATGGCGGTAAAGCTTGCGCTTGTGCTGGCAATTGGCGCGCCTGCCGTGGCGGTTGTGGCCTTCGAAGTGATCTTGTTGCTTCAATCTTCAACCATTCAAACATCTCACTGTCCCCCGCCGTGGACCGGGTTGTCAGGCTGTTCCTCGTCACGCCAGACATGCACCGGGTCCACCACTCGATCGAACCGCGCGAAACGAACGCGAACTTCGGGTTTTCTGTCCCATGGTGGGACCGGCTGTTTGGCACATATCTGGCGCAACCAGCCAAGGGCCATTTGGAGATGAAGATCGGGATCGAACAATTCCGGTCGCGGCGTGAGCTTTGGCTGGACCGAATGCTGGTTCAGCCCCTGAGGGAAATTGCCGAGAGCAAAGGAAAAAGCGAGCAGAGTGTTCCGAAGAAAACAAAGTAAGAGATGACTTTGGGCATGGGCGCAACAGTCGCTACCTTGAACGCCCAACGGTGTCTTGCGGTGCAATTGATACGCTTTTCCAACAATGGCTGCTTTGTTTCGGTCCGGCCCCCACGCCTTATGTGTGCGGCAGCTTCAATTTGGGGAGGTCATACAAGATGCCGTCCAAGCCGCGTATCCAACCAGAAATTGACCTGCTGATCTTGTCTTTCCCGATGCATTTCACTTGGGAATTTCTGCAAGCACCGCTGTTTAGTAGCATGCGGGATGCCACGCATATGGATGGCATCAGGATATGCCTGCAGGCGACATTGGGCGATGTGGTCATCGCGCTGATCGCATTTTGGGTGGCGTCTTTCCTTGCCGGAACGCGTCATTGGGCTGCCTTGCCAAACCGTTGGGCCACGGCGGCTTGGCTTTCGACGGGCCTCGCAGTAACGGTTGCCCTTGAGTTTTACAGCACCGAAATCGCAAGACGCTGGGCCTATGATGTGACCATGCCGCATCTGCCGATGATCGGAACCGGCCTTTCCCCATTGCTCCAATGGATCATCGTCCCCACGCTGGTTTTGTGGTATTTGCGTCGCCTTTCAGCAAAGCCCATCTGATCAGACGTCGCCGGTGGGCAGTCGAACAGTTGCAACTAGCCCGCCACCACTTTGGTTGCGCAACTGGACCGTCCCGCCATGCGCCTGAATGATGGTGCGGGTGATGGCCAGACCCAGGCCCGCACCACCGGTATCGCGGCTGCGTGACGCTTCCAGCCGCACAAAGGGTTCAAGCACCGCCTCCAAATGATCCTCGGGCAAGCCCGGCCCCTTGTCAGCCACGGTTATGACAGCGCATCCTGGTTCCTCGGCCACTGTTACATCGGCCACGCCCGCATACCGCACCGCGTTGTCGATCAGGTTGCGCAACGCGCGGTTCAGCGCATGGGGCCGGATCGTGGCCGGCACGGGCGGTGAAGGCGCAAGGGTCGCACGGTTGCCACCCACGTCAGCCACCAGATCACCCAACAAGGCTGCAAGATCGACGCTGGCTGCGGGTTCCGTCCTGGCCACGCTGCGGGCGAACTCCAGTGTTTCTTCGACCATGGCCTGCATTTCCTCGACCAACGCCTTCAGTCGGACAGAGTCCTCGGTTTCGTCGAGCAACTCGATCCGAAGCCGCATCGCGGTCAGTGGCGAGCGCAGATCATGGCTGAGCGCTGCCAGCATAAGGGTCCGCTCGGTCACAAAGCGGGTCAGGCGGTCTTGCATGCGGTTGAAGGCTTGGGTGGTCGCGCGCACCTCTGACGGCCCGGTGAACGGCAGCGGGTTTGCGTCTAGGCCACGCCCCAGCCGGTCAGCACCGACGGCTAGCGCGCGCATCGGGCGAACAACCC
>Ga0163144_10007458_pt1 | contig 23990 bp, 23 predicted proteins | sample OliLak19BULKMAT1_FD_123175 | JGI IMG/M metagenome (GOLD analysis project Ga0163144, IMG submission 123175) | Freshwater microbial mat bacterial communities from Lake Vanda, McMurdo Dry Valleys, Antarctica - Oligotrophic Lake LV.19.BULKMAT1 | ecosystem: Environmental > Aquatic > Freshwater >...
GAAGTGCGCATCGACGGCCGACCGGTCGATCCCCTACAATGGCTGGCGAGGAGATCACGATGAAGATTCGCGGCCGGGTTCTCGTGCTGGCGGTGTCGGTGCCGGTGATCGCATTCGCCGTCGTCGGCGGTTTCTTGGGCAACAGCGCGCTGGCCCGCGAAGACAGCTATCAATATCTCCGCATCTTCGAGGATGTCGTCTCGTTGATCGCCAACAACTACGTCGAGGAAGTCAACATCGACAAGGTCATGCACGGCGCCATGCACGGGCTGGCGGACGGCCTCGATCCCGACAGCGCATATCTCGACGTGGCGCAGGTCAAGGTGCTCGACAAGGGCGACCCCGGTGGTGCCGCGCAGACCGGCCTCCAGTTGACGCGTCAGTACTACCTGCGCGTGATCGCGTCGCGTGACGGCTCACCCGCGGCGCGCGCCGGCTTGATCGCCGGCGACTACATCCGCGCCATCGATGGCCAGTCCACTCGCGACACCTCGGTTTATGAAGGCCAGCGGCTGCTGCGGGGCCAGGCCGGCACGAAGGTTCGCCTGACGGTGCTGCGCGGCAACGCCGCCGAACCCCATGACCTCGAACTGGTTCGCGAAGAGTTGCCGGCCGCGCCGGTGAAGTCGCGCCTCGCGGCGCCGGGCGTCGGCTACCTGCGCGTCGCCGAGTTCGCCAAGGCCACGCCGGATCAGCTGAAGGCCGAAGTCGCGTCACTGACGAAGGCCGGCGCTACGAGCCTGGTCGTTGACCTGCGCGGCACCGCGTTTGGCGATACCGACACCGGCCTCGCCGCCGCCCGCCTGTTCGTCAAGACGGGCGTGCTCACCTACCGCCAGGATCGTGGCAAGGAAAAGGAAGCCGTGTCGGCCGCCGCCGGTGATGGCGGCATTGTCCTGACCACGGCCGTGCTGACCGACAACGGCACCTCGGGTGCGGCTGAAGTGTTTGCCGCCGCCCTGTCGGGCAACAAGCGCGCAACCATCGTCGGCGAGCGCACGTTCGGCCGCGCCGCGCGCCAGAAGCTAGTGCGCCTGCCCGGCGGCAGCGCCCTCATGCTCACCCACTTGATCTACATGACGCCGGCCAGCGTGGCGATCCATGAAAAGGGCCTCATCCCGGATGTTCCGGTGGAACAACCTGACGTGGAGTTCGGCCAGGCCCCGCCCGCCAAGGACACCATGCTCGACAAGGCGATTGAATCGCTGGCCGTGAAGGCCGCGGCCTGATGAACAAGCAGGACCTGATCGCGAAGATCGTCAAGGACACCGGCACCACCAAGGCCCAGGCCTCGCGCATCGTGGCCGTGTTCCTGGCCACCGTCACCAAGGCGCTCAAGAAGGGCGACGCCGTTACCTTTGTCGGGTTTGGCACCTTCAAGACGTCGCTCCGCAAGGCCCGGAAGGGCCGCAATCCTCTCACCGGAGGCACGATTCGTATCCCCAAGCGGAAGGCGGTTCGGTTTTCGGCAGGTAAGGCGCTGAAAAAAGCCGTCAACTGACAGGCGGCACCAAAGTACCGCCCTTCTGGCTCGGGCTCTGCTATAATTTCCGTTCGGCTTTGGGCCGAAATTTGCACGAGATAGGCGCGTAGCTCAGTTGGTTAGAGCGCCTCCCTGACACGGAGGAGGTCGATAGTTCGAATCTATTCGCGCCTACCATTCGACTCGCCGTGCGGCCCGCCTCCGGCGAACCGCAGGCTCGCTCATGGCAGGCCCTGAGTAAGTGTTCGGCGACCGTAGGTCGCTGAACACGCATCGAATGGGCGGGCCCTCGATAGGTCGAATGTCCTGAGTGAGTGGCGGACCGGCTGAAAGCCGGGTCGGCGCGAATCGAAGGGCGGCTCATGACGGGCCATCGAATCAATCAATGAATCACGTCACAGTCACACTCCCGGACGGGTCGGCGAAACAAGTCGAGTCCGGCGCGCCCGTCAGGGCGGTCGCCGAGGCGATCTCGCCACGCCTGGCCGAGGCCGCGCTCGCGGCGTTTGTCGGCGACAAGATGGTGGACCTGACGTATCCGCTTACCGCGGATGCCGCCGTCCGGATTGTGACCAACAAGAGCCCCGAGGCGCTGGAGCTCTATCGCCACTCGACGGCGCACCTGCTCGCGGCCGCGGTCACGCAACTGTTCCCCACGGTGCAGTGCGGCATTGGTCCGCCCATCGACGATGGCTTCTTCTACGACTTCGTCGTCGAGCGGCCATTCGTCCAGGAAGATCTCGAAGCCATTGAAGCGAAGATGAAGGACCTGGCGGCGCAGGACCTGGTCTACGAACGCCAGATCTGGCCCCGGCAGGAAGCCATCGACTTCTTCACCAGGCGCGGCGAGCCGCTCAAGGTGCAGTTGATCGAAGAGAAGACGGCCGGCCAGCCCAACGTCTCGGTCTACACCATCAAGGACAAAGAGACGTTCCTCGACTTCTGCGTCGGACCGCACGTGCCCACGACGGGCCGGCTCAAGGCGTTCAAGCTCACCACCACCAGCAACGCGTACTGGAAGGGCGACGCCCAGAACCAGCCGATGCAGCGCGTCTACGGCACCGCCTTCTTCTCGCAGAAGGAGCTCGACGAGCACCTCACGCGGCTCGACGAGGCCAAGAAGCGCGACCACCGCAAGGTGGGTAAGGAACTTGGCCTGTTCGCGTTCCACCCGTTTGCGCCGGGCGCCGGCTTCTGGACCGGCAAGGGCACGACTCTTTACAACACGCTTGGCGACTACATGCGCGGCAAGCTGTTCCCCGCCGGCTACCAGGAAGTGAAGACGCCGATCGTCTACAACAAGGCGTTGTGGGAACTCTCGGGCCACTGGTCGCACTACCGCGAGAACATGTTTCTCGTGAAGTCGGCCGACGGCGACGAGATGGGCCTGAAGGCGATGAACTGCCCGGGCCATTACCTGCTGTACGCCTCTGAGAAGCACAGCTACAAGGAACTGCCGATTCGCTTCCACGAGCAGACACCGTTGCACCGCAACGAAGCGTCGGGCGTGCTGGGCGGCCTCACGCGCGTGCGGCAGTTCTCGCAGGACGATGCGCACTGCTTCGTGATGGAGTCGCAGATCGCCAGCGAGGTCGAAGCGCTGCTGAAGTTGATCCAGGGGATCTACGGCGACTTCGGCCTGAGCTACACGGCGAAGCTGTCGACGCGTCCCGAGAAGTACATCGGCGAGATTGCGCTGTGGGATCGCGCGGAAGGCGCGCTCAAGGAAGGCCTTGAGAAAGCCGGCCAGGCCTTCACGATCAACGCCGGCGACGGCGCGTTCTACGGCCCGAAGATCGACTTCGACATCACGGATGCGATCGGCCGCAAGTGGCAATGCGGCACGATCCAGCTGGATTACGTGGCGCCCGAACGGTTCGACCTGAAATACACCGGGGCCGACAACACCGATCATCGGCCGGTGGTCATCCACCGCGCCATTTTCGGCAGCTTCGAGCGGTTTATCGCCATCCTGATCGAGCACTTCGCCGGGGCGTTCCCGCTGTGGCTGGCCCCGCTGCAGGTCATCGTGATGCCCATCGCCGACCGTCATAACGACTTCGCCAGGGAGGTCGTCGCCCTGCTTGAGGGCGCCGGGCTCAAAGTCAGGCTGGACGATCGGGTGGAGAAGCTGAACTACAAGATTCGGGAGGCTCAGCTCCAAAAAGTGCCCTATATGCTGGTCATTGGCGACCGCGAGGCGGCCGAACGGGCCGTTTCCGTGCGCAGCAAGGCCAAAGGGGACCTGGGCGCCCGTCCCGTGGACCAGTTTCTGACCGACGCGCTTGCCGAGGTCCGGTCTAAAGCGCTATCCTAGTAATCTTTGTCGCTGGAGGAACCTTATCGCCTTCGATAGATCTCGCCCGACTCGTCGTGACGACCGTCTCCGCATCAACGAGCGGATTCGCGTCAGAGAAATTCGCGTAATTGACGACGCGGGGCAGCAGCTGGGCATCATGCCGCCGCCCCAGGCCCTGATTCTTGCCCGACAGAAAGGCCTCGACCTGGTGGAAATTTCCCCCACGGCCGTGCCGCCCGTCTGCCGGATCATGGACTACGGCAAGTACCAGTACCAGGAGCAGAAGCGCGCCCGCGAGGCGAAGCGGCACCAGAAGGTGATCGAGGTCAAGGAAATCAAGTTCCGTCCCAAGGTGGACGAGCATGATTACCAGTTCAAGAAGCACCACATCGAGCGCTTCATTGAAGACGGCGACAAGGTGAAGGCGACAATTTTCTTCCGTGGGCGCGAAATGGCGCACCCGGAGATCGGCCACCGGATCCTGATGCGTCTCATCAAGGACCTGGAAGACGTGGCGATGGCGGAAACCATGCCGCGGCAGGAGGGCAATCAAATGCACACCATCCTGACCGGCAAGAAGGGCGCTCCGAAGCCCGCGGTGAAGAAGCCGGACGCGGCCGAGACGGCCGCCAAGGTAGTCGTGGCCGAGACGGCGACAAAGGGCGCCGAGTAGATAAGGGCGCTGAGTAAATCGGAACCTGGCACTGTGCCAGGAGGGCGGCACTTCAGTGCCGCCACGTAGTGTCCGGCGTGAGCCGGACCGGGATAGGACAATGGCGAAGAAGCAGAAGCTGAAGACTCACCGCGGCGCGGCAAAGCGGTTCAAGAAGACGGGCACCGGCAAGATCGTGCGCAGTGCGGCGTTCAAGCGCCACATCCTGACGAGCAAGACGACGAAGTCGAAGCGCCACGCGCGTGGTTCGAAGGTCGTGACGCCGGGCGACGCCCGGAAGATCAACCTGATGCTGCCGTACAAATAGAGACGGGACCGTGATACTTGCCGGGAGCCGGCAAGTGCACCGTCGGGAGCCTCGAAGGCTCGTCGGGAAAGACCCGGCCCGGAGGGCCGGCAAGACAACAATACGGCGCGTCGCGGCAGCGGTTTGGGGCATTTTCGCTGCGACAATTGAACGGCCCCCCATAAAGGGGGACCCTACGAAGCGCCCGCCAGGGCAGTTAGCACTGGCTCAAGTCCGGTAATCCACCGGCCCCCAAGTTCGCAGCAGGACCGTCATGCCTCGCGTCAAACGCGGAACCGTACGTCGTCAGAAGCGCAAGAAGCTTTCGAAGATCACCAAGGGCTTCTTCCAGAACAAGAGCAAGCTCTACAAGTTCATGAAAGAGGCCGCCGAGAAGGCGGGCGTCTATGCGTACGTCGGACGCAAGCTTAAGAAGCGCGACTACCGCGGCCTCTGGATCATCCGCATCAACGCGGCGGCGCGTGAGAACGGGCTCTCCTACAGCGTGTTCATGCGCGGCCTGAAGACCGCCGGCATCGAGCTCGATCGCAAGAGCCTGGCTGAACTCGCGGCGCGCGAACCGGCCGCCTTTACCAAGCTCGTCGACCAGGTCAAGGCCGCAGCCTAACGGTGTCAGCCACCCCGGCAGATTTTGCGATCTGCCGGGGTGGCCTGCTCCCAGGCTCCGATCGCAACATCTGCCGTGGTGTCTGACACCGTATGACCATCGATACCTCCATCGGCCCAGATAAGGCGCGGGAGTTATTCCGCGCCGAACTGGTCGAGGTACGGACAGCTGCCGAGTTGCAGGCCCTGCGCACGCGCTGGGTCGGCCGCAAAGGCAGTTGGGTGGCCGCCTTCATGGAGGCGCTCGCCACTGCCACGCCGGAACAGAAGAAGGCCCTCGGCCGCGGCGCCAACGAACTCAAGAAAGAAGTCGAGGCCGCGATCGAAGAGCGCGAAGCCGCGCTCGCCGCGACGCGTCGTCCGGCCCACGCGGTGGACATCACGCTGCCCGGCCGCCGGCCGGCGCTGGGTCATCGTCACCCGCTCAGCCTGGTCCGCGATGAAGTCGGCGCGATCTTCACGCGTCTGGGCTACCAGGTGCTCGAAGGCCCCGAGATCGAGGACGATTACCACAACTTCGAAGCGCTCAACATGCCGGAGGCACACCCGGCGCGCGACATGCAGGACACGCTCTACCTGGCCGAGCCGATCATGCCGCCAGGCAACCCTAAAGGGTTGCCTCCACTTGCGTCACAAGTCCCGGGCGCCATTGCAGCACGGCTGGCACCTCAGCCGCTGACGTTGTTGCGCACGCACACCAGCGCCATGCAGATCCGCCACATGGAGCAGAACGCGCCGCCGGTGCGGCTGGTGGCGATCGGCCCGGTCTATCGCAAAGACAATCTCGACCTCACGCACACGCCGATGTTCCACCAGGTCGAAGGCCTCGTGGTCGGCAAGGGCGTCACGCTCGCCGACCTGAAGGGCACGCTCGCGGCGATGGCTGAGGCGCTCTTTGGCTCGGGCACGGGTGTGCGGTTCCGTCCCAGTTTCTTCCCCTACACGGAGCCGAGCGCCGAAGTCGATATCCAGTGCATCAAGTGCAAGGGTTCCGGCTGCGCCATGTGTAAACGCACGGGCTGGATCGAGATTCTCGGCAGCGGCATGGTGCACCCTGCGGTGTTCGAAGCGGTCGGCTACGACCCGAATGAAGTCACGGGCTTCGCCTTCGGCATGGGCGTCGAGCGCGTCGCGCTGCTCAAGTGGGGCGTCGAGGATATTCGCCTGTTCTACGAAAACGATCTCCGCTTCCTGGAGCAGTTCGGGCGATGAAGGTCCTGCTCTCCTGGATTCGCGAATTTGTTGATGTGCCCGAGTCAGCCGAAGCGATCGGCAAGCTGTTGTCGGTGCGCGGCCTCGCGCTCGAAGGATTGGAACCTCACGGCGACGATGTGGTGATGGATTTCGACGTCACCGCGAACCGTCCCGACTGCCTGTCCATGATCGGCATCGCGCGCGAGATTGCGACCGCGTATGGCCGCCCGCTTCGTTCGGAGGGCGCTGGCTTCAGCCATCGCCAGGGTTCAGCGACGGCTAAAGCCGTCGCTCTCCGAACGTCTCCAGAGGGGATCTCCGTCACGATCGAGGCGCCGGAACTGTGTGGACGCTACGTCGGTGCGGTCGCCGAGGTCACCGTCGGGCCGTCACCGCAGTGGCTGCAGGAGCGCCTCACCGCCTGCGGCATCCGCTCGATCAGCAACGTCGTGGACATCACCAACTACGTGTTGCTCGAGCTCGGCCAGCCGATGCACGCGTTCGACCTCGCCAAGCTTGGTGGCGGCGCCCTCGTGGTCCGGCAGGCAAAGCCCGGTGAATCGATCACGACGCTCGACGGCAAGATACGTTCGCTCACGCCCGGCATGCTGGTGATTGCTGACGCCTCGCAGGCGCAGGCGATCGGCGGCGTCATGGGCGGCGCGGATTCGGAAGTGTCGGCCGGCACGACGCGCATCGTCTTTGAAGCGGCGTACTTCAAGCCGTCTTCGGTGCGCGCCACCAGCAAGGCGCTCGGGCTGAAGACGGACGCCTCCACGCGCTTCGAACGCGGCATGGATGTCACGGCACCGGCGCGGGCGATGGCGCGCGCCTGCCAGTTGCTCGAGCAGATTGGCGCCGGCAAGGCCAGCGGCACCATTCAGGACGTCTACCCCGATCCGCAGCCGGCGGCTTCGCTCGTCCTCGAACGCACGCGCGTGCCCGGCCTGCTTGGGATGGACGTGCCCGACGCCGAAGTAGAGCGCATTCTCACCTCGCTCGGTTTCACGGTGGCCCCCCATGAAGGGGGGCCCTACGGAGATGATGCGGTTGGTGACGGTTGGCTGGTCACAGCGCCCTCGTGGCGGGTCGACATCAAGCGCCAGGTGGACCTGATCGAAGAGGTCGGCCGGCACCACGGCTTCGAGCACCTGCCGAGCACCTTCCCTGGCGTGCAGCAAGCGCCGGCCGCGTCTGATCCGCGCATTGTCAGAGATCGCCGCGTGCGCACGGCGCTGCTCGGCATGGGCTATTCGGAAGCCATCACCTTCGCATTCATCGCCGCGGCCGCCGCGGAGCCGTTCCTCTCTGGCGACGCGCCGGTCGCGCTCGCGAATCCACTGTCGGAGAAATTCGCCGTGATGCGGCCAAGCCTGCTGCCCGGCCTGATCGATGCGGTGAGCCATAACCGCCGGCACGGCCGCCGTGAGGTGCAACTCTTCGAAATCGGCACGCGCTTCTCGCCCCGCGGCGAAACCCGCGGGGCCGGCTTCGCGTGGACCGGCCTGGCCACCGCCGATCACTGGAGCGGCGCGCGCCGCGAGGTCGACTTCTTCGACCTGAAGGGCGTCGTCGAACAACTCGCCGCCGTCGGCCTGGTGACGCTGACCTTCGGTGAGGCCGACGTGCCGTACCTGGTGAAGGGTCGCTCGGCCACGATCACCGCCCACGGCGAGACCATTGGCGTGTTCGGATTGCTCGACGCCGGTGTCGGCGAGCGGCGCGACCTGCCGGCCGGCGACGAAGTGTACGTCGGCGAGATCAACCTCGACGCGCTCACCGCGGCCGCGCCGGCCGACACCCTGCGCGCGACGCCGCTGCCGCGCTACCCCTGGGTGGTGCGCGACATCTCGATTCTGGTCGAGGATGCCTTGTCTGCCGAGACGGTTCGTGGCACCATTCGTTCGGCTGCGCCCGTGACCCTGCGCGACGTGCACGAATTCGATCGTTACCAGGGCACGGGCATTCCCGACGGCAAGGTCAGCTTGTCGTTCCGCCTGACCTTCCAGTCGCCGGAGCGGACGCTCACCGACGACGAAGTGCAGGCCGGCATGCAGCACATCATCGACGCGCTGACGCGCGACTTACAGGCAATTCAGAGGTAACGAATGGCGACCAAGACAACGACCCCGGGGCTGGAATCGATCGACCGCCTCGAAGAGAAGATTAAGCTGCTGGTAAACACCATTGTTCGCATCAAGGCCGAGCAGGTGCGGGCGGGCGAAGAGAATGGCAAACTGAAGGGCGAGATTGAAGCCCTCAAGGCGAGGATCTCTTCGGCCGAAAGCGCCGGAGCCGAGGTCACGACCCTGCGCGAAGAGCGCGAGCTGATCAAGAGCCGGGTCACCGACATGCTGCAGCAGCTCGACGGCCTCAACCTCTGATCCGGTAACCACAACACCGTCCATGGCCGAACCGACCGTCGTCCACGTCGAGGTCTACGGGCAGAAATACCCGATCAAGACCGCGCTCGACCCGCGTTACGTCGAGCAGTTGGCCACGTTTGTTGAATCGCGGATGGAGCTGGCCGCGAAGACCTCTCCGTCTAGCGATGCCGTGGGGCTGGCCGTCCTGGCCGCGCTGAACATTACCGACGAGTTCTTCCGGACCCGGACGTCGCTGACGAACAACTCGGGCACGCTGGCGGCACGGGCCGAAGAACTCGAGAAAATCGTCGACCAGGCTCTCGCCCTCGCCAAATAGGCCTATTTCAGGGCTATTTAGGAACCCTAACCGAATTTTCTTGCCTTTTCGTTCAGCTGCGCGTTTTCTCGCCGGCTGTGGTTCGCCATATTTTCGTCAACTGGCTTGACCCCAGCGTCAGGGAAGCCTAAGATCCAATCTCCTGCTTTGCTCGTGATGGTTTCGGAGGCTTGTCTGAGCCGATGTTTTAAACCAAGCGAGTTGCGAAGCCATGTGGTGTGCATGCCTCCGCGGAGAGGAAGCCTAAAACGTGGTTACTACAGCGACTCCACCTGCTATGCAGGTTCAGCAATCCTCCCCACACGGCAAAGCGGGAACTTTTTGACCGTTTCTGATCTGGGCGAGCACGCCCTCTTGGCGCGCCTGCTGGCTCGACTTCCCCGCCCATCGGCCCAGGTGCTGATTGGCCCGGGTGATGACGCGGCTGTGCTGGCGCCGGTTCGCAACGAACGTCTGGTGGTCACCACCGACGCCGTGGTCGAGGGGGTGCACTTTTCCCGCGCCCACTTTGCGCCGGCCGACATTGGCCACAAGGCGCTGGCCGTGAACTTGAGCGACCTGGCGGCCATGGCCGCGACGCCCCAGTGGGCCCTGTTGTCGCTGGTCCTGCCTGGCGATTGGCTGGTGGCCGACGTCGAAGGATTGGTGGATGGCCTCACCGCCCTGGCCGTCGCACACGGGGTTTCGGTGGTCGGCGGGAATATCACCCGGACCACCGGGCCGTTGGTCGTGGATGTCACGGCTGGCGGCACCGTCGCGTCGCGAAAGTGGCTGACGCGGACCGGCGCGATGGCCGGCGACGAGATTTGGGTCAGCGGCACGATCGGCGGCGCAAAGGCTGGGTTGGAAATGCTGTCGGATCCCGGATCCCTGACCCCGGCTCCCGGCTCCCGGCTCCCGGATCCCGGCTGTGTTGCGAGGCAGAAGACGCCCGAGCCAAGAGTCCGACTCGGAGTGGCGGTGGGCCGGGGACGGGCGGCACGGGCGGCGATGGATTTGAGCGACGGCCTGGCCGATGCGATTCGGCAGATCGGCGCCGCCAGCGGGTGTGGCGCGCGGCTCGACGCCAGTGCCCTCCCGATCGAACCGGGGGCAACAGCCTGGTGGCAGGCTCGCGGCGTGGACCCGGTGATGGCCGCGATTGCGGGCGGCGAGGAATATGAGTTGCTGTTTGCCGTCCCTAAGAAGGGCGGCCGGCTGCGCAACGTCCGGCGGCATGTGGCGAAACCGGCGATGACCCGGATTGGCGTCTGGCTGAAGGACCCGAGCGAGTTTGTGGTGGAGCGCGGCGGACACGACGAAGCGTTGCCACAGGGATACAGGCACTTCGCCGAGCGGAGCGAGGCAAAGACAACGCTGGCCGAGCAGAGCGAGGCAAAGACAACGCTGGCCGAGCGGAGCGAGGTAAAGACAACGCTGTGAGAATCGCTGACTCCCATTGGAAGAAGGCGTTCGCGACATTCCTCGTCGTGGCGGGATTCGTGTCTCTCTACCAGACCACGACCCGCGACTCACGGACGACGGCGAGCGAGGCCTCGCTGGTGGAGGCGACGGTGTTGCCCCAGGCGGGTGCCCGCCTGCAGTTCACGGCGACGGCCTACTGTAAGGGCGAGACGACCGCGTCGGGCGTGGGCGTGCGCACCGGCGTCGCCGCCGCCGACCCGGCCGTGCTCCCCGTTGGCAGCGTGGTCCGCCTGGAGACACCCAATCCCCGCTACAGCGGCGTGTGGACGGTGATGGATACCGGGCCGGCCGTGCGCGGCCGAACGGTGGACTTGTACCTGTGGAGCTGTAAGGAAGCCCTGGTGTTTGGCCGGCGACCGATTCGGTTGACGGTCCTGCGACTGGGCTGGAACCCGCAAAACAGCATTCCCAGCATGGTCGATGCCCTGTTTCGCAAGCGCGAAGCCGAATCGAAGCAGCCGGTGGCCCCCGCGGTCGTTCCTGCCCCCCTGGCGCCGACGACCTTGCCATCCTCTGACGCTCCGCGTTAAATACCCTCGGCGGGACTAGTCTAAAGTCCCGCCCTCCTGGCACCGGAGTCGGGCAGATGCCCGACCCATTTACAATCTCTGACACTCCGCCAAGTCGAAGCGCCTGTCCTGAGCGAGGCAGGCGAGTCGATTGCGACTCGCATGCCGAGTCGAAGGGCTGATATCATCTCGCCCCATGCATGCTTTGTATGTATTGCTCCCCGCGTTGTGCATCCTGGCCATCGCGTATCGCTACTACAGCGCGTTTCTGGCGACCAAGATCTACATGCTGGACGACGCCCGGAAGACTCCAGCCCACACGAAGAACGATGGCGCCAACTATTACCCGACCACACGGTGGGTGATGTTCGGCCATCACTTCGCGGCGATTACCGGCGCGGGACCGCTTGTCGGCCCGATGCTGGCCGCGCAATTTGGCTATGCCCCCGGGTTCATCTGGCTGGTGGCCGGTGTGTGCCTGGCCGGCGCCGTGCACGACTCGATCGTGCTGTGGGCGTCGGTGCGGCGCGGCGGCAAGTCGCTGCCCGACATCGTCAAGCAGGAGATCAGCCCCTTCACCGGGTTCATCGCCTCGATTGCCGTGCTGTTCATCCTGGTGATCGCGATCTCCGGCCTCGGCATCACGTTCGTGAACGCCTTGTCGGACAGCCCCTGGGGGGTGTTCACCATCACCATGACCATCCCGCTGGGCATGTTCATGGGCATGTGGATGTATGTGTGGCGCAAGGGCAAGATCCAGGAAGCCACCATCATTGGCGTCATCGGCCTGCTGCTGGCGGTGGCCGGCGGCGAACCGCTCAATCACCCCGATTCGTGGCTGGGCAGCTTCTTCCGCCTGTCACGCACGGAGATCGTGGTGGCGCTCTGCATCTACGGCTTCGCGGCGTCGATGCTGCCGGTCTGGATTCTGCTGTCGCCGCGCGGTTATCTCAGCTCGTTCACGAAGATCGGCACCATCGCGCTGCTCGCGATCGGCGTGATCATCGTCAACCCGGTGCTGCAGATGCCGGCGCTGACCGAGTTCATCCACGGCGGCGGCCCGATCATTCCGGGACCGATGTTCCCGTTCTGCTTCATCACCATTGCCTGCGGCGCCATCTCGGGCTTCCACGCCCTGATCAGTTCGGGCACGACCTCGAAGATGATCGACAAGGAATCGGACATTCGCCCGGTTGGCTACGGCGCCATGCTGGTTGAAGGCGTCGTCGGCATCATGGCGCTGATCGCGGCGTCGTCGATGGCTCCCGGCGACTACTTCGCCATCAACACCACGCCGGCCACGTTCGCGGCCATGACCTTCCAGGGCGAGCACCTGCAGCCCGTGCACCTCGCGGAGATCGAAGCGGCGGTCGGCGAGGTCGTGACCGGCCGCACCGGCGGCGCCGTCTCGCTGGCCGTCGGCATGGCGCAGATCTTCTCGAAGCTCCCCGGCATGTCGGGGCTGCTCGCCTACTGGTATCACTTCGCGATCATGTTCGAGGCGCTCTTCATCCTCACCACGATCGACTCCGGCACGCGCGTGGGCCGCTTCCTGCTGCAGGAGTTCATGGGACGCGCGTACAAGCCCTTCGCACAGCCGAACAACCTGGTGGGCGGCGCCATCGCCACCGCCCTGATGGTGTCTGGCTGGGGCTACTTCATCTACACCGGACAGATTAGTACCATCTGGCCCATGTTCGGCGTGGCCAACCAGTTGCTGGGGATGATTGCCCTGGCGGTCGGCACCAGCATCCTGATCAACATGGGGAACGCGAAGTACCTCTGGGTGACCCTGATGCCGTTCGCCTTCCTCGGCACCAACACCCTGTACGGCGGGTTCCTGAACGTCCGCGACAACTACTACCCGCTCGCGATTGGCGCCGACGCCGCGCGCAACACCGAAGGGTGGATTCTCACCATCTGCACCACCGTGATGATGGTGCTGGCGGTGATTGTGCTCGGGGCGGCGATCCAGAAGTGGGTCAGCGTGCTGAGCGGCGGTCCGGTGCCGGAAACGGCCGAGCAAAAGGGATGAGGCGAATGTTCGTCTGCCGTGCGGCGCTCGTATTCTGCCTGGGAGCCCTGGGATGGCTGGGGTCGGCGTCAGCGGCCTCGGCACAGTACCAACGTCCGCAAACCGAGGCGGTCGGCGAGCAGTACCACATTGAGCTGACCTACGGCTGGTGGGACGCCTCCCCGTCGTTGATCGTGAACTCTGAATCCCTGGACATCCTCGGCACCGACGTGGATCTGATCCAGGACCTCGGCATCGAACAGAAGAAGCTGGGTAAGCTCAACGTGGTGCTGCGTCCCGGCAGAAAGCATCGCCTGCGCTTCGAACGCCTGCCGATCCACTACGAAGCCGACGCCAGAGTGCAGCGGTCGTTTGTCTTCAACGGCCAGACGTTCAACGTCGGCCTGCCGGTGCAGACCGAGGCCAACTTCGACACCTATCGCTTCGGCTACGAATACGACTTCATCTACAAGCCCAAGGGCTTCTTTGGCGTGCTGTTCGACCTGAAGTACACCAATGTTAACGTCTCGCTGAACAGCCCGATCGGCGCGGAATTCACCAAGGCCACGGCGCCCATCCCGACGCTGGGCTTCGCGGGCCGCGTCTATCCGCACCGCAACCTGGCGATCAACGGCGAGTTCTCGTTGTTCCGCATGCCCGAGAGCCTCGCGACGCAGCTCGAGGGACGCGGCACCTATACCGACTACGACTTCAATGCGACCTACAACTTCAGCCGCTATGCCGGGGCGCAGTTCGGCTACCGCAAGGTCGACATCTTCTACGACGTCGACAGCGATAGCGGCAGCTTGAAGTTCTCGGGGATTTACTTCGGGACCGTCATTCGCTACTAGCGCGGCTGGCCGACGCTCACCCTGGCTTGCGCGCCAGGCACATCAGCGAGCTGCCAATCGGCATGTTGACCGCTCGCAGTGCGAGCGCCTCCAACGACACCAGCGCCGTCAACGCGGCGTTGATCGGCGCGGCGGGCACGGTGATTTCACCCTCCCCGGCCGGCACCTGGCCATCCGTCGCCGACAGGCGGTGCCAGATGCGAACCGGCAGCATGATCGGCAGCAGGCTGGCGTGATCGAACGTGAGCCGCTCGATGCGGAAGCCGCCACGCTCAACGAGCATCCGCAGCCGCGATGGAGTGTAACGGCGAACTTCCTCCGACAGCACCGAGTGCCGCCCGTGCAGGATTTCCAGCGCCGCGACGTGGAGTAGCAACCAGCCGCCCGGCTTCAGCACCCGCCACATCTCGGCGATGGCATCGCGTTCCACCGCATCCGGCAAGCACTGGAAGACATCGAACGACGTCACGAGATCGAACGTGGCGCTCGTGAACGGGATGTGCCCAATGCTCGCCTGGGCCACATGGTGACCATGCTCGCGCGCGAACGCCGGGCCGACGCCGGTGAGATCAAACCCCACCGCGTGCCCGTACGACCGTAACATCTCGAGATTGGAACCGGTGCCGCAGCCGCAGTCGAGAATGCGCGGCGCGGTCAGACCCGCCGTGGCACGCGCAATCGCCGGCGCCATGTACTGCCGGAAGCCACGAAACCAGAAGTGGGATTGTTCAGCGCGATAGGTCAGTTCAAGTAAGCGATCCACGGCAGGTAAACACAGGTGGGTCAACATGTTACCATACTGATCTGATGCGCTTTCGAGGCTCACGCGAGCTGGTCCTGGTGGTGCTTGGCGCAGTGCTTCTCGCCTGCCTGATGACCTATCCGCTCATCGTCGGCTTCGATCACGTCGGTCGTGTCGACAACAATGACGGGCGCTGGAGCATCTGGGTCGTGTCCTGGGTGGCGCACGCGCTGACCACCGATCCGGTGCACCTGTTCCGCGCCAACATTTTTTATCCGCACCAGGACGCGCTGGCCTACTCCGAAGCGAACATCGCCGCCGGCCTGGTGGGCGTTCCGGTGTGGGTGCTGACGAAGAATCCGTACGCGACGCACAACTTCGTCCTGCTGGTCTCGTTCGTCGTGTCGTTTGCCGGCGCCTACTACTTGTGCCGATACCTGACGGGTAACCGGCGGGCCGCAATGGTGGCGGCCGTGCTGTTCGCGTTTTGCCCGTTCGTGTTTGTCCGGTTCGCGCACGTCCAGTTACTGCTGGTCGGCGGCCTGCCGTTCTGCATGCTGGCGTTTCATCGGCTGGTGGATCGAACCACCGTCGGTCGCGCGGTGGCGCTCGGCGCGATCCTGTGGTTCCAGGGTCTGGCGTGCGCCTACTACGGAATTTTCGGCGGCATGGCCGTTGGCATCAGCAGCATCGTCATTGCCATCACCCGTGGCCGGTGGCGCGAGTGGCGCTACTGGGCGGCGATCGGTGGAGCGGCGGTCGTGTCGATTGGGCTCACGGTCCCCTTCTTCCTGCCCTACATTGCCCTGCAACGCGAGACCGGATTCGCGCGCACGCTCGATGGCGCCCGGACCTATTCCGCCAATCTGGCAGCCTGGACGGCGTCTGGGGCGTGGGCGCATCGCTGGGCGCTCGATCCCAGCCGCACCGAAGTGCTGTTCCCCGGTGTCGTCACGCTCGTGCTCGGACTGGCTGGCGCCTTCGTCGGATGGAAACTCACCGCGACCCGCGTTCAGCCGGTAGCTCCGGCTGCACCGCGTCTCGACCGCGGCGTCGTGCTCTCGTACATCATCACCGGCCTGGTGTCGTTCTGGATCACCTTTGGTCCGAAGGCCGGGTTGTATTCGGTGTTGTACGCCACCCTGCCGGTGTTTTCGTTTCTTCGCGCACCGGCTCGCACGGGCATCCTCGTGACGTTATGTCTCGCCGTACTGGCATCGATCGCGATGGCGCGGCTGCTCGAGCGGCGGCGGCATGCGGCGGGATGGGTGGCGGCAGGGCTGATGATTGTGGCGTTGGCCGACCTGGTCCAGGCACCCATTGGCCTGCGCGAGGCGCCGCCCACGCCATCGGCGTACCAGGCACTGGCGCGGCTCCCGGTGGCACCGGTCGCGGTCTTCCCATACTGGGCCACCAACCTCAACTACCATGGCCACGCTGAGTACATGCTGGCGTCCACGGCGCACTGGCAGCCGCTCATCAACGGCTACAGCGACCATATTCCGCAGGACTTCCGCGACAACAGCTTGATCTTGCGCGGCTTCCCCACCGTGGAATCTTTTGCCGTGCTCGAGCGCCTCGGCGCCAGGTATGTCGTGTTCCACCTGGGTCGCTATGCCGGGCCCTCTCACGAAGAGGTGCTCGGCAAGATCGAGGCGTTCGCGAACTACCTCAGGCCGATCGACAAGACCGGCGACGTCTGGCTGTTTGAAATCGCCGGCTGGCCGCGCTAGCGCGGCAACGCCGCCAACCGGCGGTCGGCTTCCTGCAGCGTCTCGGTGCGCTTGGAAAAACAGAATCGCACGGTCTGCGGCGCCGAGGCCGGGTCGCTGTAGAAACTGCTGCCGGGCACCGTCGCGACGCCGATCTCCTTCACCAGGTACCGCGCGAACTCGGTATCGCTGCTGAACCCGAACTTCGCGACATCCACCATCACGTAGTACGCGCCACCGGGCTGATAGGTGGCGAAGCCGTGCCTGGCCAGGATGTCGAGCATCAGGTCGCGCTTGGCCTGGTAGTCGGCAGCCAGCGCCACGTACCACTCCGGCGGCATCGCCAGGGCGACCACGCCCGCAGCCATGAACGGCGTGGGGGCCACCACGGTCAGGAAGTCGTGAATCTTGCGGATGCCGCCGGTCAGCGACGCCGGCGCAATGGCCCACCCAATGCGCCATCCGGTCACGCTATAGGTTTTCGACAGGCCACTCGTGACGACGGTGCGGGCCGCCATGCCGGGCAGTGACGCGATCGAGACATGCGGTCGCGCGTCGTAGACGATGCGCTCGTAAATCTCGTCAGAGATCGCCAACACGTCCCATTGCAGGCACAGGCTCGCGATCATTTCGAGTTCCGCGCGCGTGAACACCTTGCCGGTGGGATTGTTCGGCGAGTTGATGACGATGGCGCGCGTGCGGTTGGAGAAAGCGCGCGTCAGTTCATCAGGGTCGAAGGTCCAGTCAGGCCCGCGCAGGCGCACGAACTTCGGCTGCGCCCCGGCCATGATCGCGTCGGGGCCGTAGTTTTCGTAGAAGGGTTCGAAGACAATCACCTCGTCGCCCGGATCGATGCAGCCCATCATCACGGCCATCATCGCTTCGGTCGAACCGCAACACACGGTGACCTGCTCGTCGGCGACAATCGGCACGCCGTGGCGGGCGCTGAAGTCAGCGGCAATGGCCTCGCGCAAGGGGCGCGTGCCATAGGGCGGCGCATACTGGTTCTGCTCGTCGCGAATGGCCTCGCACGCCGCTTCCTTGACCGCCGCCGGCGCCTCGAAATCGGGGAAGCCCTGCGATAGGTTGACGGCGTTGTGGAGCCTCGCGAGACGCGTCATCTCGCCAAACACCGAATCCGCAAACGAGGTGACGCGCTTCGCGCTACGAACCCTGGCCATTAGAGGATCATAATCAATTAGCCCCAGAGAACACTGTGGCTAATTCTTCCCGTATAGAGAGCGGTAATCCTCTGCAGTACCGAGGATGCGCTTGACGTAGTTCTGCGTCTCGGGAAACGGGATGTCGTCGATGAACTCGTCTTGCGGCATACCGGGCCGCTCGCGCTGCCACGAGGCGACGCGGCTGTCTCCGGCGTTGTAGGCCGCGAGCGCGAAATGCACGCCGCCAAACTTGCGAATCGAGTCGGCAAAAAACTGCGTGCCCAGCCGCACGTTGATCTCGGCTTCGGTCAGCCGCTTGGTCGAGAACGGATGCACCCCGAGCTTGCGCGCCAGGCTGCGGCCGGTGTTCGGCATCACCTGCATCAGGCCCCAGGCGTTGGCGTGCGACACGATCGACGGATCGAAGTTCGACTCCTGCGCGACCAGGGCCGCGACGACGTACGGATCGAGGCCGCGTTGGCTCGCATACTTCTGCAGCAACGGCCAGTAGTCCAACGGGAAGATCACCTGGAGGATCTCGCTGGGCAGCGTCTCGCCGCCGGCCGCGAGGTACTGCGGATAGGCCCGTTTCATGGCGTTGATGCCGGCGCGGACGTTGCCCAGCCGGCGATGCGTCAAGGCGATGGTCGCCTGCAACTGCGGCGAGTCGCCCCACACGCGCTGCGCGTATTGGAGTTCGCTCATGGCTTCCTGGTTGAGTCCGGTGGCCAGCAGCAAGGCGATGCGCTGGGCGGTCGGCACGCTGGCCGGCACCGGCTGGCGTTGCAGCGACGGCGTGATGGCACTGCCGCGCCGGTCGGCCAGTTGCTTCACCGCGAGCCGGCCGTAATAAGAGTTGTGGTAATCGGTCGCGGTCAGTCGCAGGCGTGCCACCGCGGTCGCGCCGTCGTTGGCGTGCTGCGACGCGCGGCCGCTCCAGTAGAGCCACGACGGCCGGTAATCGGAGCGCGGGAACAGCGCGGCGCCGCGATCGAACAGCGCCACGGCATCCTGGAAACGTCCCACCCGGTACGCCCACCAGCCGGCCTTCCAGAAGGCGCGCTCGGCGAATCGCCCTGACGGATACTTGGCTACGACTTCGCGAAACACCGCATCGGCCTGCAGGTCGTCATCGTCGATGATGAACGCGGAGGCGAGGTTGTTAAGCACCTCGTCGGCGAACGGGCTGGCCGGGTACTTCGCCACAAACGCGCGTGACAGCCTGACGTGGTCGTCCTTCTGCTTGAGGCCGCGCGTCGCCATGAGGAAATGGAACGCGGCCTCTTCAGCTGATGGGCCTTCGAGCAGCGCCGTCAGCCGATCGCGACCCTCACGAAAGCGGCCCTGGCCGACGTCGCAGGCGGCAATGCGGACCTCGACGCGCGCGAGGTCGGCGCCGGCCACGAACTTCTGGACCACTTCGTACGAATCACGCGCCGCGGGCCACCGGCGCGCGCGGTATAAGGCCTCGGCGCGGGCCAGTTCATTGGGCGCCAGCGTGGCATCGGCCGCGACCTCCTGCTGGTCGAGTTCCTTCGCCGCCACGGCGGCTTCGGTGCTGATCGGAAAGTCGTAATAGACGCGCCGCAGCGCTTCGACGGATCGCGCGGGCTGCCCCGCCTGGCCGGCCGCCAAGCCCAGTTGCAGCCAGGCCACCTGGGGGCGCGCCAGCTTGCGGCCCACCAGTGATTCGTAGATGACGACGGCGCCCTTGAAGTCCTTCTGCGCTTCGCGGACCCCGGCCTGGCGGAAGGCCGCATCTTCTGGCAGGTGGCCGTCGATCTTGCGGGCGACCAATTCGGCGAACACGCCATCGGCGGCGGCGTAGCGCTTGAGTTTCAGCAGCGACAAGCCCGTGTAATACCGAGCGTAGTCGGCCAGCGCGGTCGAGGCCAGCGCGGGCGCGCTGACCAGCGGCAGGGCCGCCGCGGCGGCGTCGTCTCTGTCTTCGAGCAACCGCACGCCCTTCACGAAGTTGGTCAGGGCCGGTCCCATCGTCGTACCGGCCGCCGTCGCGTACCACATCGACGACAGATCCGCCGGCACCGGTGGGTGCGCCGTCGGCGTCAGGCGCTGCTGCGCCACGACCGTCACACCGGCGATCAGCGCAACCCCAAGCGCGACCGTCCGAACCTTCGTGTCGAACTGTGTGGGCACTTCGTCCTAAGCCATATCCCCAAGCAACGCCGCATCGCCACCGGCCAGTGTGCGAATCAGTTCCTGGTGAAAGAAGTCGGTCTCACCGCGCACGCCCGCGGGCACCTGTGCGTGGTACGCCATTCGGGCGGTTTCGATCTGGGGCGCGAGCCGCTGCATCAGGTTGCGGGCACGCCGGCCTTCGTGCACAGCGGGCTCATGGAAGAGACGAATCTCCGAGACCAATAGCCGGGCCGTCCGCCGGGCCGCGTCGGCGACGCCGCCGGTGATTTGGCTCATCGCGCTGGGTGGATGGGCGCCCGCGGCTGGGCCGGCCGACGAGCCAGGCGCAGCCGTTGCGGCGGTGTGGATGCGTGGTGTCGCCGCGCGCTGGGTGATCAGCGCTTCGAGGCAACGGCCGGCGTGGCGAGCCAGCACTTCAATCACTTCTGGCCAGCCACTCGGCACCGGACGCTCGTGCCCATCAAGCGTGACGCCATCCGCGTAGATCACGGCGACGACACGGCCCCCGACGATCACCGGGACCGCCAGGCCCATGCGATCCGCGGGCAGCGTTTCAAACCCTGGCCCGGCGCCGGCACTCTGGCTATCACGAGTGGTCACGACCCGGGCCGCCCCGACGGCCAGGCCGATCACGCCGGCTTCGCTGAGCAACAGGTCGATGGACTTGGGCTGCACGTCACGAGGGCCGAAGCCCGACATCTTCCAGCCCTGGATGCGATCGCCACGCAGCACCACCACCGCGGCACGCGCCGCCTCGCGGGCTGCCGCCAGCGCCAGCGCGTCGAGCACCTCACTGAGCGACGAGGCGCCGTCCAGCCCGCGAATGCTGTCGAGCAAGCGCGTCACGCCGGCCATTTCGCCTTCGCGCTCCCGCGCCCGCGCGGCGGCGACGGCCGCTTTCAAGGCATCGGCCGCTCGCGCCTCGCTGTCGGCCAGCGCGATCGTCATGCGGCTTTCGGCGAGGGCCAGGCCATCGGACAGCTTCAACTCGACCTCGGCCTCGACCTGACGGCGAATTTCACGCGCGGCCACGTCGCGGTCTTCGGCGCGCGCGATGGCGATCGTCTCGTCCATGGTGGCGCGCACGCGCGCTTCGGCGTCGGCCACGCGCGTTTGCGCGGCTTGCTCCGCTTCGGCAAAGGCTGATTCACGCGCGGCACGGGTGGCGGCCTCGCGCTCGTCGGCGGCCTCATCCACCACTTGTTTTACGAGCGTGCTCAGCGCCTGATCAACGGAGGACCGGACCCGATCTTCGAACGACATTTTGTTTCCCGACCCGGGGTGGGTCTTTGGGGACGCAAGCAGCGGCTGGGATTCGCTCGAGACGTCCGTGTCTGTGCATTATGGGGACGCCCGAGCGTGTAAGTCAAGGTCGGTCGAACACCGGAAACCGTTGAGCCACCTGACGAAACAGGAGATCATGGGGCCTTGAAACCCTGGGAGTTGATCGCCGAAGCCCGCACGCCGGACGGCACGCTGATGTCGCTGACCCGGCGCGATACCGAACTGGTGATCATGGCGGGCGGCAAGATCTTGATGTCGAGCCGCATGCACGGCTCGGAAGAGGCCATGGCCGAAATGGCCTTCAAGCGGCTGGGCCTCCGGCCTGTCCGCCGTAGCGCCTTGCGCGAAGGTGGAAGACCTGGCGCCGGCGAGCTTCCTCCGCTCGCAGGCGCTTGTGTGCTGGTGGGGGGCCTGGGCCTGGGCTACACCCTTCGCGCCACGCTCGACCTGCTCCCCGCCGACGCCACCGTGGTCGTCTCGGAACTGATCCCGGCGATCGTCGAATGGCATGGCGGTCCACTGGCCGCGCTGGCCGGCAAACCGATCGCCGACCAGCGGGTGCAGATCGAGGTCAAGGACGTGATCGCCACGCTGCGATCAAGTGCCGGCCGCTTCGACGCGATCCTGCTCGACATTGACAACGGACCCGAGGCGTTTACCGAATCAAGTAATGCCGGGCTCTACAACGATCGCGGCATTGCCACGATTCGTGCCGCGCTCAAGCCTGGCGGCGTGCTGGCCGTCTGGTCGGCGTGGGAGGATCGCCGCTTCGAGCAGCGGCTGAAGTATGCGGGGTTCAAGGTGGCGGTCGAGCGTGTCCGCGCGAGGCTCAAGAAGGGCGGCCCGCGCCATACAATTTTTCTGGGCACGACGTCCCGCCCGTGAGCGGATATGCTCATCCGTTCATGACCGGCGTACGATTCTGGGGTTCGGTGCTGGCGTTGAATGCCGCGCTCGCCTTGGCGGTGCAGGTGGGGGCGCCGGATCGACCCGCGCATTCGGATCGGCAGGAGTACGAGTACGCGGGCACGCACGGCCTCGCGCCAAACTGCGGATGGGCGATTTACTGTTATCGCTTCCTGGTACCGGTCGCGCTGAATCAGATTCCAGTGGATTGGGAGCAACGGTGGCGGGGGCATCGCTGGGCGGCCGTGACTGCGGCGGGCACCGTGATCGCGGTGACGACCGCGCAACTGGCCGGCGGGCCGGCCGCGGCGGCCGTCGCCAGCATCATCACGCAAGGGTCGTTCGGGTTCTCGTTCACCGCCTACGATCCGTACAGCGCTGAGCCGATGGTCTTTGTCATCGCCGCGTTGATCACGTGGTGCTGGTTTGCCAACCGATGGCTGTTGGCGTTCGCGCTTGGCCTGGTCGGCGTCTTCGTCAAGGAAACCGTCGCGCTCGTCAGCGGTGCGGCGGCCATGGCGGCCCTGGTGGAACGCCGCGCTGGCGTGTGGCGGCAGTGGGTGGCCCCCGCGGCGGTGATTGCGATCGCGCTGCTCGGCTTCCATTGGATCATGGACACCTACTTCGGCTGGGGCATTACCAAGAACGCGGCCGCGCAGTTCTCGAAGGGCTCATGGCTGGCGATCTGGTGGACCCACAATCCCGGGTTGGTGCGGAAGGCGTTCCTGGTCTTTGTCCCATATGGCTTCGCCTGGGCGTATGCGGTGGCTGGATTGCGCATCGCTCCGGCCGGCCTGCGCACCCTCGCGTGGGGCGCCGCGCTGCCCTTCCTGGCGCTCAACTACGTGCAGAACCCGGAGCGCGCCCTGGGCACGGCCTTCTTTGTGATCGTCCCACTGGCGACGGTGGCGTTGATGCGCGTGCCGCTGCCGGTCGCGCTGGCGGCGGCGATTACCAACGGGCTGTTCACCGCGAAGGTCGGCGCGTCGATCGCCGTGCTGCCGCCGTCCTGGATCCTGCTCGTGCCGGCGGCCGGCAGCGCGGCGTGGGTGTTCTGGAACTTGCGACAGGGCTCAGGGATGGACGACCGACAGTCCGAGTAGCTCCTCGAACGGATCGAAGTCACGATCCCGATGCAGCAACGAATGCCGTTCTTCGATGCAGAAGGTCGCGATCAGGACGTCAATGGTCTTGCGCACCGTCTTTCCGCGGCGGCGGAGCGTCCGGTAGTTGCGTCCGGCGGCCACGGCCAGCGAGGCGCTGGAGGCCACGAAGATCTCGAACTGCTGCAGTTCGTGGTAGACCATGCGCGCCGTCTTCTCGTCGCCAATCCCCTGCAGCACTTCCGTGAGAATGATCGTGGTGAGCCCGAGTCGCTGCTGGTCGACGTGCCATTCCAGCCAGTTTGATTCCGGATTCTCGACGCCGTTCAGGTAGTCGATCCAGACCGAGCTGTCGACAATGACCATGGGCTACTTCGCGAGGCGTTCCATTCGCGAGGCGTCCAGGTCCCCCTGCCAGGCGACCTTGCCGCGCAAGCGGCGCACGCCGGCCTGGCTGCGGGTCTGGATCAACAAGCGCAGTGCTTCCTCCACGACACCCCGCTTGGTGGCAGCCTTGCTGGCGCGCAGGGCCAACGCCATCAGCTCGTCGTCGATGTCGATATTGGTCCGCATGGCTATGTGTAAGAATCTATATTTCATGTGTATGATGTCAAGCTGAGCCGTGCCGCCGAGCTTTCAATCGCAGGCAGAAAAGGCCTACACTAGTCAGGTAGTTAGCGGTCTTTAACTCTCTTGGGGGCGATCTGGCTTCGACGGGGGTGCGGGATCGCGGAACGCGTGTCGAGGCCCATGCACCTCGTAAATCCCGTGGAAAAACAACGTAACTGCGAACGCAGACTACGCTCTCGCCGCTTAA
>Ga0163144_10007460_pt1 | contig 23988 bp, 19 predicted proteins | sample OliLak19BULKMAT1_FD_123175 | JGI IMG/M metagenome (GOLD analysis project Ga0163144, IMG submission 123175) | Freshwater microbial mat bacterial communities from Lake Vanda, McMurdo Dry Valleys, Antarctica - Oligotrophic Lake LV.19.BULKMAT1 | ecosystem: Environmental > Aquatic > Freshwater >...
GAAAAATTCATTATCGATCCCCGCTATTTCTTTGCGCTTGCGGGTGCCGGCGCAACCGCTGCAACAGCAGGGACGAGGCGTACCAAATCGCCATCTTTGAGGAACCCCGCACCGGTCGATACCAGCGTGCTGTCTGCGGTGACGCCGCTCTTGATTTCAATGCGATCCGCAACGCGACGACCGGTGACCACCTTGATCTGCTTGACGCGTTCGTCCTTGCCGATTGCGAATACATAAGAAAAGCCATCCCGCACCACGACCGCTTGCTGCGGCAAGGTGAGTCCGCTCGCTTCAGCAAGCTGGAACTCGCCGCGCGCAAACATACCCGCCTTTGCGGCACGGCTGCCAGCGAGATCAACGAATACTTGTACGTTGCGTGTCATCGGGTCCACCGTTGGCGCCACCATCCGCACCGTCCCTGCGACCACATCGCCCGTCGGCGTGATGACACGCACCTTTTGGCCCACGCTGACATTTGATAGCTCAGATGCCGTCACCTCTGCGCGCCACTCCAGGCGATCGCGACGCACCATCCGAAACAATTCCTGACCGGCCTGCACGACCGCGCCAACTGTCGCTAAACGCGCAGAAATCGTCCCGTCATCCGGTGCCAACAATCGCGTTTGCGTCAAGCGCACTTGCTGAACCTTCGCAAGCGCTCTGGCCGCGAGCAGCCGTGCGTCGGCCGTCTTCGCGGCCGTGGTGAACTGCTGAATTTGCTGTGCCGACATCGCACCAGTTGCATCGAGCAATTTTGCGCGATCGGCGTTGGCCTGCGCTTCGGCAAGCGCCGCTTCTGCTTCTGCGACGTTGGCCTTGCTCTGCGCGAGTTCCGCTTCCACGGTTTCAGTCGCAAAGGTCGCGAGCACCTGGCCTTTTTTGACGACGTCACCGGTATTGGCGCGAACGTCGTTGATGCGAAGGCCATTGATCTCGGCACCGACAATCGCTTCTTGCCAGGCAGCAATATTGCCGCTGGCACCAAAGCTCGCACTCAGCGAGGCACTTTGCGGCTGGATGCTGGTGACCGTCAGCGCCGGTTTGCCGGATTTTCCGGCTGCCGCTTTGTCATCTGCCGCACGGACCACCGCGCTCGTCACGATGAGTGCCGCCGTGGTGAGTGCAACCAACGTAACGATGAACAGGAATTTGTGCCGCATTGGTATCGCGATGTGCGTTTTAAGTTTAGGCATGAGGCGTTTCATCATTGTTAAATTCAGTTATCGACATAGGTTGATCAGCGGCCCGCAATGGCAGCGGTGGCGTTTGCGTCCTGCCAACCACCGCCGACGGCCTTGTATAGCGCAATCCAGTTGGTGAGGCGGTCGCGCGTCACGCCGACAGCACTACCCTGTGCGACCACGACTGCGCGGCGCGCTTCCTCAAGTTCCGTGAGACTCCCGGCACCGAACTTGACGCGCGCCTCAGCGGCAGCCAAAAACTGTTGGTAGCCCTTGAGAGCGGCCACCACATCGGCCTCGCGTTTGGTTGCGCTGTCCAGCCGCACCAGCGCTTCTTCAACTTCACGTACTGCACGCAAAACGCGGCCCTTGTACGTCGCCAGCGACTCTTCATAGGTGGCTTGACTGAGTCGAACTTGCGCCGCGCGTTGGCCTGCATCAAAGATTGGCAGTGTTAATCCCGGACCGTAGCTCCACTCCCGCATGCGGGAGGTCACGCCAGGGCTGCTAAAGGCGAGAAAGCCGATGCTTCCCGTCAACCTTAGTCGCGGCAAGCGGTCCGCCATCGCGACACCAATGTCCGCCATCGCTGCGGCGAGTTCGGCTTCAGCAGCGGCGAGGTCGGGTCGCTGCGAAAGCAAGGCTGCAGGTACTTCAGTTACGCTAAAGCCCTGCGGCGTGGGAATCTGCGCGCGGTTTTTCGAAAGCAATTCGCGAAGTGTGGGCTCTGGCATCGCCGTCAGCTCGGCGAGTACTTTCACCAGCAGGTTGCATTGCGCGCTTTGCTCGGTGAATCGCGCTGCCGCCTCCGCACGGCTGGCATCTGTGAGCGCCGCGTTCGCCGGTGACTCGAAGCCGGCATCGCGTTTCAAGACGGTTAAGCGCGCGGTTTCGGCGCGTGATTTGGCGTCGACTTCGTAACCGGTGAGCAATACTTCGCAAGTCCGCAAATTGACATACTGCGACGCGACCTCTGCACTCACGCTCACCCGTGCCTCGTGCCAATCACCAATTCGCGCATCGGATCTCAGTCGAGAGGCTTCGCGCGCGCGGCGTCCGCCGCCGAACAAGTCGAGCTCCCAGGCGGCATCGATGCTTACGTGTTCGCTTCGCTGGCGGTCCTTCGCCCCCTCCGGCGAGAACACCGCTTGCTGCCCGCCCTTTGATCGTGTGTCGTAAGCATTCGCGGTAAACGAGGGCAGCAAGGCGCTGAGCAATCCATCGTAACCAGCACGGGCTTGGGCAATTCGTGCGCTGGCTTGGCCGATGCTGGTGTTTTCGCGCTGGCTGTGCTCGATGAGGGTAGTCAGCGTTGTGTCGTTCCATGACTTCCACCAGTCGATGAGCGATGCGGGACTTCCCGCATGCGGCAGTATCGGTGCTGGCGCCTGCCACTTGCTGTTGGTTCCAAGTGACGCAGGATCGGGGCGTTTGTAGTCCGGCCCGATGGCGCAACCTGCGAACAGAAGGCTCGCCGCGACCGCGGCAGGCATGAAAAAAATTCGCTTAAGACGGGGGCTTGGCGTTAACGTCATTTCCTGGCGGGCTTTCGTTTTGCAGAGGTCGCTTCTGTGAGAGCTTTCGCCGCAGTCGACTTCAAGACCAGCATGTCAAAAGCGTGGTGAACAATGCGTTGCGCACGTGCGAGTGATTCGGTGTCAGATTCGCCGATATCGAGTACCACGGCTCCGACATAGGCTGCGTGCAATAGTTCGATGTCGGCGTCGGACACTGTTGCGCCCGCCGCACGCAGCAGCGCTGCGATTCGCGCTCGATTGCGCATCTCGAAAGACGCAAGCCACGGCTTGATGCGGGTGTCTTCGTCTGATGCCACAATAAGTGCAGTCATCAGTCGGCCAAGCCTTCGATCGCTTTCGTCGGTGACGAATAGCACGTCGCGGATTTGGCTCAGCGTCATCTCGCCCGCCTTTGCGGTGGCGAGCATCCCATCCAACATCGCTTCACAAGCGAAAGCGGCGGTTTCACGCAGCAGATCGTTTCGCGTCGGGAAGTAATAGGTCAGATGGCTCTGCCGAATGCCGGCGCGCTCGCAAACACGCTGCTGCGTCAAAGCGGCGAAGCCCTCGTCGTTCAGCAGTGCAACGGCCTCCGCGAGAATTCGCTGGCGCGTCGGGGCAGGTGCGGCGGGCGCGGTGGTTGCGTCATCGGCTTGCGTTGAAGGCGACGTTGATTGCAAGGATGGTGCGAGTTTGGATGACATTTGGTAATTGTACCAACGTGTTTGGTTAAATTACCAAAAAGACAAACTCTACATGGGGCGGGCATTTTGAAGCAAAAGTGCTCGGAACTCCGCACTAGCGCTAGTGTTTTGAAATTTTTCAAGGTCCCCATTTGATAACTTGCTGAAGCACACAACGCTTCACTCAGCGCGAACTGCCTTTGCTCCCTTGGGCTTGACCTCGCAGAACTGTTCATAGAGCACCTGCATCACAGCCATTGCTTCCTTGCTTGCGATCGAGTAGTAAATGCGCTTGCCCTCGCGGCGGGTATTGACCAGACCTTCTTCGCGTAGCACGCCCAGTTGTTGTGAAAGCGTCGGCTGGTGGATATCCAGCGCCTCTTCCAGATCACTCACGCAACGCTCTCCCTGCGATATCTGGCAGAGCAACAATAGTCGGTCAGGATTCGCGAGCGTTTTCAACATTGCGCAGGTACGCGCTGCCGACGCCCGCATGGTGTCCAGATCGATTTCGGTAAAGCTCAACATATGCGAAGTTCCAGTTCAATAAATATTCAAACAATATATTGAAATATATATTGAATGTCAATATAATATCAAATTATATACTATTAAAAAGAGCGACAGTAGCCGCGCGCTCAACGAAGGAACCACCATGAACAACAAACTGATGCTCTCACTGTTTCTGCTTGCCGGCATGTCCCATGCGGCGCCCGGCCCGGCATTAGCTACCGTCGCCGCGCGTACGTCCGGGACTGCGGCAGCCGTCAGCGCAGACGGCGTGGTCGAGGCAGTTCGCCAGACGGTGCTGGCTGCGCAGGTCGCCGGTGCCATAGTTGAGCTGCGCGTGAAAGTTGGTGACAGCGTGAAGACAGGGCAGGTGTTGGCACGCATAGACGCCCGTGCCGCCGACCAATCTGCCGCCGCCAGCCAGGCGCAGGTGCAGGCGGCGAAGGCGTCGCTGGATGTGGCTGCTAAAGATTTCAACCGGCAGAAATTGCTTCTCCAAAAGGGATTCATCAGTCAGGCCGCGCTCGACCAGGCCGAAGCGGTCTACAAGGCTTCCGCTGCACAGGTCAACGCGCAGATCGCGCAAGCCGGTGCGGCGCGAACCCAATCGGATTTTTTCATTCTGCGCGCACCGTTCAACGGCGTTGTCGCCGATGTGCCGGTGGTGCAGGGTGATATGGCCATGCCCGGGCGCGCGATCGTCATCGTCTACGACCCGGCCGAACTGCGGGTGACGGCGACAATTCCGCAAACCACCAATTCGCCTGCACTGACTGCCAACCCGCCACTGGCGATCAAGGTCGAATTGCCTGGCGCTGCGCAACCGTGGATCGTACCGACTCGCGTGACGTTATTGCCGACGGCCGATCCCAATACCCACACCTTGCAGCTTCGATTGGATTTGCCGCCTGGCACATCTGGCGCGACACCTGGCATGTTTGCACGCGCCTGGTTACCGGGGCAGGGCGGTGCGGATAGCAGCCGCGTATTTGTACCGGCCAAGGCAATCGTGCGCCGCGCTGAAATGAGCGGCGTGTATGTGGTCGATGCCAACGGCAAACCGTTGTTGCGCCAAGTGCGTCTTGGACGTGCAGCCGAGGATTTGATCGAAGTGCTGTCTGGCGTCAGTGCGGGGGAGCTTGTCGCGCTCGATCCGCAGGCTGCTGCGAAGGCGCGTTGATGTCCGCCCCGGAGAAACTCGGCCTGTCCGGCCGCACCGCTGCCGCCTTCCTTAACGCGCAGATCACGCCGCTGCTGGCGTTGACGGCGCTGTTGCTCGGCGCTTTTGCCGTGTTCGTGACGCCGCGCGAAGAAGAGCCGCAAATCAACGTCACTATGGCCAATGTGTTCGTGCAATTTCCCGGCGCGTCGGTGCGCGATGTCGAGCAGATGGTCGCCACGCCTGCGGAGCAGGTGCTCTCCCAGATCGCCGGCACCGAGCACGTGGCATCGGTGTCGCGGCCGGGAATGGCGATCATCACCGTGCAGTTCAAGGTTGGTGTGCCGCGCAGCGAGGCGCTGGTCCGTCTGCATGACGCCGTTAGCGCCAATGCGGACTGGCTGCCCAAGGGATTGGGTGTGCTCGAGCCACTGGTCAAGCCCAAGGGCATCGATGATGTACCCATCGTCGGACTAACGCTATTCAGCAAAACTGCGAGCGCGTTCGATCTGGAACGGGTGGCACACAGCATCGAGACCGACCTGAAACGCGTTGCTGGTACCCGCGAAGTGCGCACTATTGGCGGGCCGGGTCGCGCGATCATGATCGAGATCGATGCTGCACGCATGTCGGGCAGCGGCGTTACCGTCGCAGATTTGCGACGCGCACTGCAATCGGCCAACGCAGGCACGCCTGTCGGCGACCTGCTATCGGGTAATCGCGCCGTGGCCATCGAAGCTGGTCCGTTCTTCGAGAGTGCGCAGGACATCGCCGACCTGGTTGTCGGCGTTCGTACCGGAAAGCCGGTCTTCCTGCGCGATGTAGCCCTCGTGCGTGATGGCGCACCGCCACCAAGCCGATACGTGTGGCATGGCACTGTCGGCAAAGACGCTGCCGAATACCCGGCTGTGACAATCGCCGTCACCAAGAAGCCCGGCGAGAACGCCATCGACGTCGCCGATGCCGTCATGCGGCGCGTGGAGTTGCTGAAGAACACGGTCATACCCGCCGAAGTGCAAGTCGCCGAATCGCGGAACTACGGCGCTACCGCCAACGACAAGGCAAAAAAACTCATCCAGAAACTACTGTTCGCGACTGCTGCGGTGGTGGCGCTGGTGTTTATCGCGCTTGGTCGCCGCGAGGCGGCAATCGTCGGGTCTGCCGTGATCCTCACCCTTGCCGCCACCCTGTTCGCATCGTGGGCGTGGGGCTTTACGCTCAATCGCGTGTCTTTGTTTGCGCTTATCTTTTCCATTGGCATCCTGGTAGACGATGCCATTGTCGTGGTCGAGAACATTCACCGGCATCAGCAATTGCATCCGGGCAAGTCGCTGACTGAGCTCATTCCCGGGGCCGTCGATGAGGTCGGCGGTCCGACCATCCTCGCCACGTTTACCGTGATCGCCGCTCTGCTGCCGATGGCATTCGTGTCTGGTTTGATGGGGCCGTACATGAGCCCAATCCCGATCAATGCCAGCATGGGCATGCTGATATCGCTGGTCATCGCGTTTGTGGTGACGCCGTGGCTGGCGCGGCTATGGATGAAGGCCGTGGACGTGCACGCCGGTGCAATTGCGCCGCATCCGGTTTCGCCGTTGACGCGCAAACTCACGCCCCTGTTCCAGCGCCTGTTCGAGCCACTGCTCGATACCCACCGCGGCCCACGCGCCCGTCTTCTGCTGGGCGCCGGTGTGCTGGCCTTGATCCTTGTTTCGTTGCTACTTCCCGCAGTGGGGTTGGTGCGCCTGAAGATGTTGCCGCTGGACAATAAATCAGAATTCTCGGTCGTGGTGGACATGCCCGCAGGCACGCCGCTGGAGAAAACCGCAGCGGTGTTACGCGCGCTCGGCGCGCACATTGCGACGATGCCGGAAGTGGTGGATTACCAGGCCTATGTCGGCACGGCGGCGCCGATCAATTTCAACGGTCTGGTACGCCAGTATTACCTGCGCGCTGGCGGTGACGTCGGCGAACTGCAAGTAAACCTCGTCGACAAGCACGAGCGCAGCGAACAGAGCCATGCGATTGCAACGCGGGTGCGGCCGGCACTGGCCGAAATCGGTAAGCGTTTCGGCGCCAATGTGAAAGTGGTGGAAGTGCCGCCCGGCCCGCCGGTACTGGCGCCGATTGTCGCCGAGGTCTACGGGCCTGATGCCGAAGGCCGTCGTACCGTCGCCCGGCAGATCCGTACGATATTTGAAAAGACAGCGGGTGTGGTCGACGTCGATGACAGCAGCATCGTTGCTGCGCCGCGCACCTTGCTGCTGGTTGATCGCCGCAAGGCGGCACTGCTCGGCGTTTCACAGCAGCAAATTACTGAAACCCTGCGTGCCGGTCTCAGCGGGGAAGCCACGACCTATCTGCATGATGGCAGCAAGTATCCGGTGGCGGCGACGATTCAGTTGCCGCCCGAACAGCACGGCGAACTCGATACTTTGCTGCAGCTCCAGGTGCGCACTGCCGCTGGCAAATTGGTGCCGATACGAGAACTGGTCGCCGTCAGCGATACGCTGCGCGAGCAACCCGTCTTTCACAAAGACCTGCACCCGGTCAACTACGTGGTTGGCGACATGGCCGGCAAGATCGATAGCCCGCTCTATGGCATGTTCGCGATGCGTTCAGAGATCAGTGAGATACAGACGCCGGGTGGCGGCAAGATAGCTGAATATTTCATCCGGCCGCCGGAAGACGCCTATCGCGAGTACGCCATCAAGTGGGATGGCGAGTGGCAAATTACCTATGAAACCTTCCGCGACATGGGTGCCGCCTACGCGGTTGGCTTGATCCTCATCTACCTGTTGGTGGTCGCGCAATTCGGCTCCTACCTCACGCCCCTGATCATCATGGCACCGATTCCGCTGACCATCGTCGGCGTCATGCCCGGGCACGCGTTGCTCGGCGCGCCTTACACGGCGACCAGCATGATCGGCATGATCGCGCTGGCAGGCATCATCGTGCGAAATTCCATCCTGTTGGTGGATTTCATCAATTTGCAGATTCGCGATGGCGTGCCGTTCAAAGAAGCCGTTGTGCAATCGGCCATTACGCGCGCGCAACCGATCCTCCTCACGGGTGCTGCGGCGATGCTCGGGGCATTCTTCATTCTCGACGACCCCATATTCAATGGCCTCGCGATCTCCTTGATATTCGGTATTTTCGTCTCCACCTTACTGACATTGGTGGTGATTCCGTTGTTGTACTTCATCGCCTATCGCGGCCGCACACCGGCCGGGTCAGGCGATCCCGTCGTCATCCAACCTGAAGGAGAAACATCATGACCACATGGCGAGTCGTTCGCATCGTTGCCGGGCTCTTTATCCTGCTATCGCTGGCGCTGGGTATTCCCGGCAGTCCAATTTTCGTGAGCCATTGGTGGCTTGCATTTACCGCATTTGTCGGTGCCAACCTGCTGCAAAGTGGTTTCAGCAGGTGGTGCCTGATGGAATCGCTGCTGCGCAAGTTTGGTGTCGAGCCGGGTTGCTAGGAGAGCCACTGTGCATCTCGTCTGCGCAGCATGCGGCACCACCAATCGCGTACCCGATGAACGCCTGCACGCAGGTGCCGTCTGCGGCAACTGTAAAGCGGCGCTGATGAGCACCCAGCCGGTGGCAATCGACGATGCGCGGCTTCCCGGCTTCATTGCCAACACGGACCTACCGGTACTCGTCGATTTCTGGGCTGCTTGGTGCGGCCCGTGCAAGACGATGGCACCACAATTCGCCATGGCAGCGTCATTGCTGCCCAATGTCCGCTTTGTGAAGGTCGATTCGGACGCTTCACCGCTTGCGAGTGCAACGTACCGCATCCGCAGCATTCCCACGATGATTCTATTTCGTGGCGGACAGGAAATTGATCGCGTTTCCGGCGCCGTGGGGGCGCACGATTTGGTGGCGTGGGTGCGGCGGCATTCGTAGCGGAGATTAGGCGCCTGGGCTCCTGCTTGTTTACGTCACCTCAATGCCGGTACGCTCGCTCTGCGAAAATCCATTGTCGCCGTCCCAGCTGAAGACAAACGCGCCACTTGCCGTCGCCCGCGCGTGAAACGTCAGGAAGGGGTTGGCCGACACCGCCGCATAAAGCATGGCGCTGAACACGGGCACGCCATTACCCGCTTTCCCGTCTTCTTCAAACCTGCACGTAAAGCGGCGGATGAGATTTCGCGCCATCATCTCGCCCTCGCTGCTGCGTCGGTAGCCGGTTTCCATCGGGTGCTGGATGAGTACGCGGATTTCAATGACTTCATCGCGCCTGGCGGTGGAGGGAACGGTGATTAGGGTGCGCGCCACGGTGCTCTCGCTTTACTCTTCAATGCACGCGGCGAGCGTGACAAGTACATCGACGGCGTGGGTCCAGCAGGTGCCGTCGCTCATTTTTGCGACTGCGACGAGCTTTTGCGTGGTGGCAAGACGTATGCGCGTTGCGACACGCGCGCGACCCGCGTGTGGCCCCAGCGTAAATTGCGCAACATCGCGCTGCGGGTTTTTTTCGTTGAAGAGTGCAATGCCGACAACATGGTCTGCGACGGTCATCGGGCTCTCGACGGTTACTTCAATTGGCACGCTGTTGCCGTTATCGACTAGCGGTGCAATGTTGATCTTCACGCGGCCTTCGCGCAAAAGGGCGGTACCCGCGTACTCGCGTACGACTGCTGCGAGTGAATCGCTTTGCGCCAGCACGGCTGAGGGCTGCACCAGCACGCTTACGGCGATGCCGACGCCGGCCTTTACGAAAGTCCGGCGCGATTGCATCCTATTCATATCGCATGCTTTTTAAATAGGCGAAAGAGACAATTTGGCGACGGTGCAACAATATCGTCGCACCCCAGCCATCACGCCTTCAAGCTGTGATTTTTCAGCGGTAAATCACGAATGCGCTTTCCTGTCGCCGCAAAAATCGCGTTCAATACTGCCGGTGCCGCGACGGCAATTGTCGGTTCACCCACGCCGCCCCAGAAGCCACCCGAAGGCATGACAATGGTTTCAACGGCAGGCATATCCGCCAGCCGCATCGACGGATAGTTATGGAAGTTGGTCTGTTCGATACGGCCGTCCTTTACCGTGCATTCCTGATACAGCGCGGCGGAAAGTCCGTACACAAATGAGCCCTCTACCTGCGCTTCGATCTGCTGCGGATTGACGGCATGACCGCAGTCGGTCGCGGCGACGATGCGGTGAATCTTCAGCACGCCATCGCCGCTGATCGATATCTCTGCACACGCTGCAACATAGCTGCCGAAGCCCATCGTCTGCGCGAGCCCGCGAAAGATGCCTTTCGGCGCTGGCTTATCCCAGCCGACGCGGCTTGCCACCGCTTCCAGCACCGCCAGATGTTTGGGGTGTTTTGACATCAGCTTTCTGCGCAGCGCCAGCGGGTCCTGCTTGGTGGCGGCCGCAATTTCATCGATGAATGACTCAAGATAGATTGCGTTCTGGTTCAGGTTCACGCCACGCCAGAATCCGGGTGGTACGTGCGGGTTGCGCATGGCGTGGTCCACGAGCAAATTCGGAAAGCTGTAGCCAATCGCTGTTTCTGCGCCAGTAATATTTAGTCCCTGAAACACCACCGGGTCCTTGCCGTCGCGGATGCTTTGCGGTGCCAGACCGGCAAGGATGGATTGGCCGGAAATGCGCATGTGCAATGCCGTGATCTCGCCCTTGTCGTCGAGCCCGGCAACGAGCTTGCACTGGGTGACCGGATGGAAACGACCCTGCGCCATATCTTCCTCGCGCGACCAGATCATCTTGACTGGAATGCCGGGCATTTGCTTGGCAATCGCAACGGCTTGACGGATATAGTCGGTCGCGCCGCGCCGGCCAAAGCCGCCACCAAGGTGCAGCTTGAAGACCTCGCATTTGTTTGGTGCCAGGCCGGATGCCTCGGCGGTGGCCGCGTGTGCGGCCTCACCGTTTTGCGTTGCCACCCATACCTCGCAACGCTCCGGCGTGTAGCGCACAGTGGCATTCATGGTTTCCATGCACACATGGTTTTGGTGCGGATACGAATACACCGCCTCGATCTTGCGCACTGCACCAGCGAGCGCCGCCGGCGCGTCACCGATACTCGCGCCGACCACGGCGTCCTTGGCGTCCAGACCGGCTTTCAATACTTCGGCGAAGGCGGCACTTGAGGCCTTTGCATTAGGGCCTTCATCCCACTCGATCTTTACCGCGTCGAGCGCGGTCTTGGCGCGCCACCAGGTATCGGCGACGACCACGACAGCGCTTTCGCCCACCCGTAATACGCGCTTCACGCCGGGCATCTTGAGTGCCGCTGCATCATCTACGTTTTTTACCTTGCCACCGAACACCGGGCAATCGATCACCGCTGCATTGAGCATGCCCGGCAGCTTGAGATCCATACCGTATATTTGCGCGCCAGTGGTTTTATCGACTGTATCGAGCCGCGCCAGACGTTTGCCAGCGAGCTTCCATTCTTTCGGGTCTTTAAGCTTCACGTCTGTCGGCGGCGTGAGTTTCGCTGCCGCTGCCGCAACCTTGCCGTAGCTCGTGCTGCGCTTGGAGGTCGCATGGGAAACGATGCCCTTGTCGACGGTGCATTCTGCAACCGGCACCTTCCATTCATCGGCAGCGGCCTGCACCAGCATCATGCGTGCGATTGCGCCACCTTTGCGCACATAGTCCTGCGAGCCGCGAATGCCCTGGCTGCCGCCTGTGCCGAAGCTACCCCAAGGACGCTTGCGCTCAAGGCTTTGGCCAGGCGTGGGGTACTCGGTCGTGACTTTTGCCCAGTCGCATTCGAGTTCCTCTGCCACTAGCTGCGCGAGACCGGTGAGAGATCCCTGACCCATTTCGGAGCGGGCGATACGGACGATGACGGTGTCGTTCGGTTTGACCACGACCCACGCGTTGATTTCATCAGTCGTTATTTGCGCGCCGGCATCTTTTGTGAACGGGATGTTAAAGGCGACAACCAGGCTGCCAGCGGTGGCTGCAGCGCCTTGAATGAATTTGCGTCTGGAGGGATTGGCGACGTTGCCGGTTTTCATGCTTCACCTGCATTTACGTGCTGGATGTTGAGTGCGTTGGCGACTTTCTTTGCACCTGCCATTTCTTTTGCGGCAGCCTTGATGGCTGTGCGCACGCGGTTATAGGTTCCGCAGCGACAGATGTTGGTCATGGCATCGTCGATCTGTTTGTCGCTCGGGTTCGGTGTCGCTTTTAGCAGCGCGGTCGCGGTCATGATCATGCCCGACTGGCAGAAACCGCATTGCGGTACGTCGAGCGCGACCCAGGCTTTTTGCACAGGATGCGTGCCATCTTTGGAGAGACCTTCGATGGTGACAATTTTCTCGGCCGCCTTGACCGTCGAGGCGGGTCGTACGCAGGACCGCGTCGGCACGCCATCGATGTGCACGGTACAGGCACCGCACAGGGCGATGCCGCAGCCGTATTTGGTGCCGGTCATGCCGAGCTGCTCACGCAACACCCACAGCAAGGGCGTGCCTTCATCGGCTGTGTAATCGACAACCTTCCCGTTTACGTTCAGTTTTGCCATGTTGGGTTCCTCAAATGTGGATGCGTGATTATCGCCCGATGCGCGTTGGAATTTGTATGGTTCAGGTAAAAAGCAAATTCCCCAAGCGTTTCTATCAAAACCCCAGCATTGTCGCGCTTGTTGGCCGAAAAATACGCCAAACACCGCACCAGTGCTAGAGTTCATCCTTACCAATGAAAATGCGAACCGACAACATGCCGAAGAAAACCAGAGCCATCACCGCCGTTGACCTGTGGAAAATCCAGCGACCATCCTCGCCGACGCTCTCGCCCGATGGCACTCAGGCTTGCGTGGTGCTGGCGACGTACGACATGGACGAAAACAAAGGTAGCACCAGCCTTTGGTTGCTATCTACTTTCGGCGGTGAGCCGCGCGAGTTGACGCGGTGCGGCGAAAAGGATGGCCAACCGCAATGGTCGCCAGATGGCGCGTCGATTGCGTTCGTGGCCAAACGCGGTGAGGGTAAACATGCCGACGAAGAGCCGCAGATTTACGTCATCCCGCCCGACGGCGGCGAAGCACGCCGGGTATCGAATATCGCCACCGGTGTGTCAGCGATCAAGTGGTTTCCCGATTCAAACAAGATTGCGTTCATTTCCTGGGTGTGGCCTGACAGCAAAGGCGAGAAGGCGCAGGCGAAACGCCTGAAGGAAAAGAAGGACGACAAGGTCAAGGCGCATGTGGTTGACCACACCTGCTTTCGTCACTGGGACCATTGGCTCTCGGATGGCCGTCAGGCGCATGTGCATTTACTCGACCTGAAGACGGGGAAATGCCGTGATCTGTTTGCAGGCAGCAAGTTTGCCTTGCAAACCTCCGACCCCGGCCAAGCAGATTACGATATTTCTTCCGACGGCCGGCACATCGCTTTCTGCTTTAACCCGAACAAGGATGCGCGCGGTGATCAGGAGCATCACATCGCGGAAATGGAGATCAAGTCCGGCAAGGCCAAAGTCCTCACCGCAGACTCGCCGTTTTCGCATTACGCGCCAAAGTATTCACCGGATGGCGCGGCCATCGCCCTGCTGGTGCAGAACATGCGCCGCTCCATGGATGACGATTTCAAGATCGCCATCATCGAGCGCGAGAGTGGCAAGCTCGCGGTGACAAGCAAATGGGATCGCAATATCAACGCGCCGCTGAAATGGGCACCTGACGCTAAAAGCATTTACTTCATTGCCGATGAATTTGGCCGATTGAACATCTGGCGGTTGCCGGTGAGTGCGAGGAAGCCGACGTTGATTGCGCAGGGCGGCACGATTACCGACTTTGATGTGAAGTCGGACAAAGTCGTTTTCGTGCGCAACAACATGTCCGCTACGCCCAAGGTATTCGTAAGTGACGCGGACGGCACTAACGAAGCGGGGCTGGAGTCGTTCAATGACGCTTTGATGGCTAAATTCAAGCTTGGCGAAGTGATGGAATTCACCATTAAAGGCTGGAACGGCGACCCGGTGCAGATGTGGGTGGTTTATCCACCGAATTTCGACGCCAAGAAAAAGTGGCCGCTATTGCATAACATCCACGGCGGCCCGCACGCCAACTGGGGCGACAACTTTCACCAGCGCTGGAACAATCAGGTATTTGCCGCTCAAGGTTACGTGGTGGTGTGCGTCAACTATCACGGCTCGCTGGGCTGGGGAAACAAGTTCCTCGAATCCAACACCGGCACCTTCGGCAGCAAGGAGCACGCCGATGTCGAGGCGGGTACCGATTTCATGTTGAAGCAGGGTTACATCGACGCCAAACGCCTGGTGGCGAGTGGTGGCAGCTATGGCGGCAAGATGGTGGCTTGGATGAATGGCCGCAATGGCGCCAAGAAGGGTGGTGATCGCTATAAGGCATATGTGTGCCACGCCGGTTGCTTTGATTGGGTGTCGATGTATGCGGGCGACGCTGGCTACTGGTTCGACCATTCCCTCTCGACCAGCTACTGGACCGACCCGCAGAAATTCGCCTCGCAAAACCCTATCGCATTTGTCCAGCATATGAAAACACCGACGCTGGTAATTCACGGCGCGCTTGACTACCGCGTACCGGATGCGCAAGGGCTGGCGTACTACAGCACGCTCAAGGCGCTCAACGTGCCGTCACGGCTAGTGTTCTTCCCCGATGAGAACCACTGGATATTGAAGCCGCAGAATTCACGGCTTTGGTACAAGGAATATTTTGCGTGGCTGGAGAAATATGTGGGGAAGGGGCCGACAAAGAAACTTTCTCGATAGACGATGATCGAATCGGACAATTTGCCGTTCGCGTTGCGCCGCAAGCCTTTGTCGGACGCAGGTTTGCGCCGGGCTTCACGGTAAGCGCGCCGTGAGTTGCGACACATCGAGTGATGCGGCAAGACGCACGACATGATTAGCCTCTACGCGCTCACCATCTTTGTCTCTGAGTTCCTGTTGTTCCTGGTACAGCCAATTATCGCCAAGCAGATTCTGCCGTGGTTTGGCGGCTCGGCTGCCGTGTGGGCAACCTGTCCCGTGTTCTCTCAGTGCATGTTGCTCGCCGGTTATTTTTACGTTGACTGCACTTACCCGGCATCTGACGACAAAGCGTCAGGCGGGCCTGCACCTGGCACTCATCGTCATTGCCTTGCTGTTGCTGCCGATCATCCCGGACATTTCGTGGAAGCCGGGCGGTGAAGAAGACCCAGGCCTGCGAATCCTGTTGCTTGTTGCGGCCACCGTCGGCTTGCCATATTTCCTGATATCCACATTCAGTCCGCTGGTGCAGGCATGGTTCAGCAGTAGTCGGTTCGGCGCCAGCCCGTACCGGCTGTTTGCACTTTCAAATCTGGCCTCGCTGCTGGCGCTCATGGGCTACCATTTCCTGATCGCGCCGTGGATCACAACGCTTCATCAGGCACTGAGTTGGTTGATCGGGTTTGCAGTGTTTGCAGTGTAGATCGGTGCATTGGCATGGCGGCGAATCAGAGGGGCTACTGCGGGGTAAGGCGCCAAGGGCGACCGCTTCCGTTTCTATGGAATCAATCCGGATGTCGTCACTATCGCGCGCCGCTTTGCAAGAATGGCAAACCACCATTGCGCGAAGCGAAGACACCGATCGCGTTGACGCGACAACCTGAGGGGTGCGGAAATTGTTAATGTCGCGTTTCTGGCGGTGTTGGGGGCATGCATTGCCAGGCGTTACGAGTGACGTGTGGCAAGGTCACACAAGCGCGTAACAACGACGCAATGCGCCCGCCAGTGCCGTCCAAAAATGGGATATTGGCAGTTCCCGCATTCCTAAAGCTTAATGAAAGTTTTTTCCGCCGGTGCATCACATGGCACATTTGCGCCCAGCTGTTGGAGCGCTTCGCGCATCTCCGTCAACTTTGCGTCGATGTCATCGTCGGTCTGGTCGGGGTCGTGATGAAACAGATGTAGCCGTTTGACTTCCGCACGCGCGGCGAGATCGGCGACTTCGCTGACACATGAATGGCCCCAATCCACTTTCGCCGGATATTCGTGATCGCGGTAAGTGGTGTCTGTAATCAACAAGTCGGCGCCGCGAACAAAGTTGGCGAGCCGTTCAACATAGGCAAGGTCGTAGCGCGGATCGGTTTTCAGGTAAAGCTCGTTGTCAGTGATGTAGCACACCACTCTGTCGTAGCAGGTAAGCTTGTAGCCCAGGCAATAGCCGGGGTGCTTCAGGAGCATGGTTTCGATCCGAACCGGTCCAAAATCCACAGTCTCCTCACGCAGGTTGCGATAGAGCAGCCGCGCCGCAAACTCACGTACCGTAACCGGAAAATAGACGCTTTCCATCTGCGCCTCGACTGCTTGCTCAATCGTCAGGTCACCCTGATAAGGACCGAATAGCTCGATCTGATTGCCACGCACATAGAGCGGGCCGAAGAACGGAATGGTGTTGATGTGATCCCAGTGCGTATGCGAAATGAAAATGCGCGCTGAGAGCCGCTGGACTTTCGCCGCGTTGATGCTGTCGGAGAGCTGTTTCACGCCGGTGCCGCAATCGAAAATAAACATGGGCTCACCGCTGATCTCGATCGAGACGCAAGAGGTATTGCCACCGTGGCGCAGCGAATGTTGACCGGGTACCGGCAACGTCCCGCGTACGCCCCAGTAATGGACGGTGACGCTTTCGGACATGATCTCGTCGATCTGCTTCATCAGCGAGTCGCGCCGGATGGGCTTGACGATGTAGCCGTTGGCACCGAGTTCTTTGGCGCGACGCCGATCAAAATCATAGGATTTAGACGTGCACATGATGATTTTCATCGAGGCAAGCTCTGTGCGGCGGCGCAGTTCACGGCACAGTTCGAATCCATCCATTTCCGGCATGATGACATCGCTAACCACGCAGTCCGGGCGCAGTGCCGGGATCTCGCGCAACGCATGTACACTTGATTCGAAAGCCGTCACCTCATGGCCCGCGCTTTCGAGCGCGAGCCGCATCAATTCGAGGATGAACAAGTCGTCGTCAACGATCACAAATTTCATGGCACGTACTTTTTTATAGTTTATTGCCTGCGCTGCAGCGCCTTGCATTCCCGTTGGTGCAGCGTGCGTGACCGTTATCGTACCTGAAGGTGAGTCGCGATGCGGGTGAAGATATTTGCAGCCTGCTGTGGCCGTTACGCGATCGCTTACGGCGCAGATCGTCTATTGGCGGGTGTTTCCAATGAAAAGTGCTCGGGAAATCCCGTGGAATGGCGATCTACGGTTTTTGCCCCTTGCCAAGCGGCGCTCTCTAGCGACGGGGCGCAGTGCTACGTAGCCTGACGACAAGGGTTGCGCATACGGCGAAAAATCCGGCATACCAGATCAGAGACCAGATTGGAATGCTGACGCCAAGAATCGGCGGATATTTGTCTGCGCAGCCGCCGTAGGCCGCAAGGAATTCAGGCCACCAGGCGCGCATCGGCAGCGCATAGACAATCTGGCCGACGAGATCGGTGTTGCAGCTGGTCATTGTGTCGCCCTTGGTGACCTGCCAGATGGCCAATGCGGCGCCTATTGCGGCAAATACGCCAACCAGCCCGGCTGTGATCATGGCACCGAGGCGTCCAGGGCCAAAGACCGCCGCCGCAAATGAAGCAGCCGCGATTGCCATGTAAACGTAGCGTTGCAGAATGCACAGCGGGCAGGGTTGATGCCCCGGCCCGTATTGCATGTAGTAGGCGAAACCCAGCAGTGCGACGCAACTCACGCCGACGGCAGCAAAAATCCATCGCGCAGAAGCGGCGAGTGAAGTGGCGTTAGTCATACAACATGGAGTTCAGACCAGCACCCTAAGTTCCCGCAACATGACTGACAGCATGGCCAGATCGCTTTCGCGCGCCGACTTCAGATCGGCCATCACTTCACGCATGCGTGCCAGTGCCTTGTCATGATGCCGTTCCCATGCATGGATCAACGCCGTCGGGTCGTCGACATCCTTCGAAAGTTTTAACACGCCACCGGCGAGCTGGCGTTGCAAGTTCGCCAGGTCATCGCGCATGGCGGCACGTGCCATTGCCTGCCAGTGAGACTGGTATGGCAGGCTGGCAATCTGTCCCGCCAGCCAGCGCAACTCCAATTTTCCAGCCAACGTGAAGTAAACGGTCGCTGAAAGCGCAACCTCGCGTTTGAGCTCATGCGAAATCTCGACGATGTCGAGCACCGAATACATCGCCTCCAGACGCGCTGCTGCACCGGCAACGTCTGCCGGCACACCCTTTGCCACGAGTGCTGACGCACCGTCGTTCAAGGCTTTCAGATCCTCCGGGGAGAGGAACGCCGGCAAGCGATCCGAGATGGTGGCAACGCCGACGGCAAAAAACTCCAGCACCTTGGCGATCGGCATGCGCTCTGAGCGACGGCGCAAAAACCATAGCGTTCCGCGGAGAATCAGCCGCCCGGCATCGATCAACATATCATTTTGGACCGCGGCTGTAACCTTGCTGTCGAGCGCTTCAATGCGATTCCACAAGTCACCCACCAAGAAAATATCCCGCGTGAGAATGAAACTGCGCACCACCTCGGCCGGCGTGCCGCCGGTTTCTTCCTGCATGCGGTGCACGAATACGCTGCCGGTACGGTTGATGGTGCTATTGGCAATTTCGGTGGCAATGATTTCGCGCTTCAGCGGATGCTTCTGCATCACGCTGGTGTATTTCTGCTGTAGCGCAGTCGGGAAATAAGTCGTGAGCGCATCGGCAACGTACTTGTCATCGATCAGATCGGACTTCATTAACTCGTCGAACAGTTCCATCTTGCTATAGGCAAGCAACACAGCGCGCTCGGGCGAGGTCAAGCCCTGCTTTCTGGCTTTGCGCTCGTTCATTTCCTCGTCGGTGGGCAGAAACTCTACTGCGCGATTGAGGCGGCCGGTTTTTTCCAGTCGGCGAATGAAGCGTGCCTGTGCGTCGATCAGTTTGTCGCCCCGCACACCTGATACCGACAAGGTCTGCGTCTGGAAGTAGTTGTCTTTCAGCACCAGTCGACCGACTTCATCGGTCATTTCAGCCAGGAAGGCGCTGCGGTCCTGCGCAGCAAGCTTGCCTGCATCGATAATGGCGCCGACCAGAATCTTGATATTGACTTCGTGGTCCGAGCAATCAACGCCGGCGGAGTTGTCGATGGCATCGGTGTTGATACGGCCACCGGCCTGCGCGTACTCGACGCGGCCCAACTGCGTGAAGCCAAGATTGCCGCCCTCGGCCACGACCTTGCAGCGCAGTTCATTGCCGTTGATGCGCAGCGCGTCGGTGGCACGGTCGCCCACTTCGGCGTTCGACTGATAGCTCGCCTTCACATAGGTGCCAATACCGCCGTTGTAAAACAAATCCACCGGCGCTTTCAGAATGGCGCGCATCAGTTCAACCGGCGTCATGGCGTCACCGACGCCGGTGATGCCCAGCACCGCTTTTACTTCCGGCGACACCGCAATCGACTTGGCGCCACGCGAAAAAAAGCCGCCGCCTGCGGAGATCAGTTCCTTGTTGTAATCCTCCCAGCTTGATCGCGGCAACGCGAACATGCGCGCACGCTCCTTGAAGCTCTTGGCGGCATCTGGATTCGGGTCAAGGAAGATGTGGCGATGATCAAATGCTGCCACCAAGCGGATGTGCTTGGAGAGCAGCATGCCGTTGCCGAACACGTCGCCCGACATATCGCCGACGCCGGCAACCGTAAAATCGGTGGTCTGCGTATCGATGCCGCCGGGATGAACATCGGTGATTTCGCGGAAATGACGTTTGACGCTCTCCCATGCGCCTTTGGCGGTGATGCCCATCTTCTTGTGGTCGTAGCCGACAGAGCCGCCAGAAGCGAACGCGTCGCCCAGCCAATGGCCATACTCGATGGAAATCGCGTTGGCATAGTCGGAGAAAGTTGCGGTGCCTTTGTCGGCAGCAACGACCAGATAAGGATCATCCGCGTCGTGCCGTACCACGCGTTGCGGCGCGACGACTGCACCCTTGACGAGATTGTCCGTGATGTCGAGCAGGCCGCGCAGAAAATTCTGATAGCACGCTACGCCTTCCTTCATATAGGCTTCGCGGTCGCTCGCGGGCGGTGCCATCTTCAGCACGAAGCCGCCTTTGGAGCCGACCGGAACGATCACCGCGTTCTTGACCATCTGTGCCTTGACCAGTCCCAATACTTCCGTGCGGAAATCTTCCGGACGATCCGACCAGCGCAGTCCGCCGCGAGCCACCTTACCGCCGCGCAAATGGATACCCTCGAATCGCGGTGAGTAAACGAATATCTCGAACAGCGGCCGGGGCTCGGGTAACTCCGGCACTTTTGCTGACTCGATCTTGAAGGAGACGTAGGGCTTGCGTACGCCCTGCTTGTCGGGCTGATAGTGATTAGTGCGCAATGTAGCCCGCATCACCGCGAGGAACCGCCGCAGGATGCGATCTTCGTCAGCATTGGTGACCGCATCCAGCGTTTCCTTGATCGCCGCAATGATGTTCTTTTCGTCATCGATGCGCTCGCCGGGATAGCCCGGGTCAAAGCGGGTGTGAAACAGCTGTACCAGTTGCTGGGTGATGGCGGCATGCTTGGCCAGGGTCTGTTCGATGTATTGCTGGCTGAATGTGAAGCCGGTCTGCTTCAAATACTTGGCGTAGGCCCGCAGCAGCAATACTTCATCGGCTGCCAGCGAGGCGGCTAGCGTCAGGCGATTGAAGCCATCATTTTCGACTTCGCGCTTCCAGATGGCCGCAAACGCCGCCTCAAACTTCGCTTTGACACCTTCCAGATTGAGGTCTGCAAAGCCGTGCGTGAGACCGAAATCGTGAATGTGCAAGGGTGGCAGATTGTTGCGACCGATCACGTACGAGCGCTCGTTTTCGACGTTCACACCCATGTTTTCAAGCATGGGCAGTGAGCCGGAAAGCGGTACCGCATCGCCGAGCTTGATCAGGCGGAAACGTAGCGCGTTATCTGCAGCCGAGCCGTTGTCGCCTGCACCGGTAGGCCGATACAGCGACATGCCGATTGGATTATCGTCGGTGAGTTTTTGCGCAACCACAAAGTCCGCTACCGCCTGTTCCGCATTGACATCTTCGCGGTAGGCGGCAGGGAAGGGCAACACGAATTCACGCCGCGCCTGGTTGGCCACATCTTCGCCCAAGTCGGGCGATTGGCTGACCAGCGTGAAAACGCCATCCTCCCATCTGCGCAACGCAAATACCACTTCCGTTTCCAGCGCCTTGATGTCAATTTGTGGCGCCGAGCCGGGTGCCGTGCGAATCAACATATGAACGCGGGCCAGCGCGGATTCGGACAACTGCACATTGAATTCGGCGCTGGTGCCGTTGAAGGCACGCTTGAGGATTTCCTGCAACTTCAAGCGGGTCTCGGTGTTGTAACTTTCGCGAGGAAGATAGATCAGGCAGGAGTAGAAGCGGGCATAAACGTCACGACGCACGAACATGCGCGTACGGGCGCGCTCACCCAGTCGCAGGATGCCCATGACGGTGTCAAACAGTTCATCGTTGCCGAACTGGAATAACTCATCGCGAGGGAAGGTCTCGAAAATAGAGAAAAGGTTCTTGCCGGCGTGGCTGGACGGCGGGAAGCCTGCGCGCGCCATCAGCAGCGAAATCTTGCGGCGCAATAGCGGTATGCTTTGCGGATCAGCGTGATATGTCGAGGACGTGTAAAGGCCGATCATGCGGCGCTCGCCGATGACATTACCTTTGTCGTCGAAGCGCTTTACGCCGATGTAGTCGAGATAGCCAGGCCGATGTACCGTCGCCCGCGAATTTGCCTTGGTCAGCACCAGCAACTGGGGTTGGCGGGCGAGCGCTTTCAGCTCCGGCGGCAGTTCGCTAAAGCTCTGTGAAACGCCGCCAAGTTTGGGCTCGCGCAAAATGCCGAGCCCGGATTTTGCGACGATTTTCAGGACGTCTGCGCCCTTGGACTGTGAAAGGTCGTAGTCGCGGTAGCCGAGAAAAGTGAAGTGGTTATCCGCGATCCACGTCAGGAATGCCCGCGCCTCATCGAGCTCTTCAAGCGGTACCACCTTGGCAGCCCCCCCCATGTTCGCCAGCATTTCGCTGATCTTGCCCTTCATCGCCGGAAAGTCTTCCACCGTGGCACGCACATCGCTCAATACCGACACCAGTCCGTCGCCAAGCGCCTTGATGCGCGCGGGATCGGTGATGCGCTCAATCTCAACGTGAATCCATGATTCAACATGCAAGCCACCCTTGGCGTCGTCGAGCATGGTGAGTACGCCGTGTTGATCGCGGGTAGCGTCAAACAAGGGATGCAACATTAATTCGATAGCGATTCCCTGGCGATTGATTTCCATTGCGATCGAATCGACCAAAAACGGCATATCGTCATTGACGAACTCAATGATCGTGGACGTTGATTCCCAGCCGTTCTCGGTCAGGCGCGGGTTGAAAATGCGCATCTTCGGCGCACCGCGCTGGAATTCATGGCCGAATGCGAGGTGGGACAAAGATAGCGCTGCCCATTCGGCAGCGTCGCGTGCGACAAAATCTTCGGCATCGACTTCGTTGCAGTATTTGGCCGCGAACATTTTGGCTTGCGCGCTCTGGGCGGCAGGCACTTTGGCGGTGATCAGTTTTTCAATTTCAGCGAGCAGGGCGGATTTGTGATTTTCGGCCAAGGTGGACATTGTGAGTTCCCGAGGTTTTTTTATAGAGTGAAGATTATATTCCTACGGGCTTGCACATATCAGTGGTGTGGCAGTAGCGTGAATTTTGGGGCGCTTTTCTGACAGATTGGTGCGATTGCCGCTGGGCGTGCGGATCGCCATTCCACGAGGCGTTTGGACCTAAAAGGCCCGAAAGTGCTCGTCAAATGGCGATCTACGGTTTGTTATGCGGTAGAGAGAAATCTCCTGAAGATCCATTCTTGCATAGCTGCAAACGACTGCCCTGACAGGACTCAACCGTGTTGCGTTATCATTTGCCGAAGCCCTTTCATCTCCTCCGGAGACATTGCCGAACATGCTGGATTTTCGTTCATGACAAATGGCCACCGCTTCGTTAGCCGAGGCGCTGGACGCGGCCAAAACGCGTTCGGATGACATGTTCGTCCGCGATGCCTCTATCCAGCGCTTTGAATACACCTACGAGCTATGCGTTAAGTCGCTGCGACGCCAGCTTGAGGCGATGTCTGATAGCCCGGCTGACATTGATGCCGTGGGCTACCGCGATATGATCCGGTTGGGCGTCGAGCGCGGTTTCATTGCGACGGAGGCCGCATGGTTTGGCTACCGCGAATTGCGCAATATGACAAGCCATGTCTATGATCCAGCCAAGGCAAGCCGCGTCGTCGCCATGCTTCCGGCATTCCTGCAAGACGCGCGATCATTACTCATGCGATTGTTGGCGGCAGGCGGATGAACGCAGGCGGCGAACAGATTGAACTGATGTTACCAACACCAGCGTTGGCGGTCGTGAAGGCGCTATTGCGTCAGCATGCGCCGCATCACACCGCATTCGCGTTTGGATCGCGCGTTGTCAGCAGCGCGGAAGACCGGGCACGCGTGAAGCCCCATTCCGATCTCGACCTGGCGCTCACCGGCACGCCGTTGCCACTGGACCAAATGTTCACCCTGCGCGAAGCGTTCAGTGAAAGCGATTTGCCGATGCGGGTTGATATTGTGAATATGGGTGATTTGCCAGAGGGTAGGAAACTTCGAGCTTGGCCACTTTGATTTGTTGGGATTGCAAAACAAATGACGCTGACCCCTTTTTGACCCACCCCTTTTTGACCCGCTATTCTCACTGGGACCGCCCACCAGCTTCGCTGGCGTGCGGCCCCTCAGCTCAAACAGTATGCATCAGAACCAAAGCCGGCGCAGCCAAAATTCAAGTCCACATCAAGGAGAACAAAGTGAGCGAAATATTTGATAGAACAACAATTCTCGGAGCAGCACGGTATTTTCAGAACTGTGTTCGCAACGGGGATATTGACGGCGCCCTA
>Ga0163144_10007461_pt1 | contig 23988 bp, 17 predicted proteins | sample OliLak19BULKMAT1_FD_123175 | JGI IMG/M metagenome (GOLD analysis project Ga0163144, IMG submission 123175) | Freshwater microbial mat bacterial communities from Lake Vanda, McMurdo Dry Valleys, Antarctica - Oligotrophic Lake LV.19.BULKMAT1 | ecosystem: Environmental > Aquatic > Freshwater >...
CTCCCCAGACCCCTCCTGCGGGCGGGAAATCAGCCGAGGCAGGGCGAATCCATATCCCCAGAAAATTGTTTCGCCCTGCCGAGTCCGCATTAGTTCTTTTCGAAAAAAGTTCGAGCAAAGTGTATAATTACAGCACAAAAATATTACCCACTTTCCTTTATTTTTAAATCAAATCAGGATAGTCTTAGACATATGATTATCTTAGGTATAGAGACAAGTTGCGACGAGACAGCTTTATCGCTTATAGAGGCTTCTGGAGGCTTAAAAGAGCCTTATTTTGAACTACTCGGCTTTACTCTCTTTTCTCAAATAGACATTCACAAAGAATACGGGGGTGTCTTTCCTGCTGTGGCAAAACGCGAACACGCTAAGAAGCTGGTGCCTCTTTTAAAGAATTTATTAACTCCTAGCCCAATCTCTTCTCAACGAGAAGAGATTGGGCTGAGGGAGAAGGTTGAAGGACTTCTTTCTCGCGAATATGAACTTTATAAAGAATTCATCGAGTATATTCCAAGCATAGAAAAACCAAACATCGATGCGATCGCAGTTACCTACGGACCAGGACTTGAACCGGCACTTTGGGTTGGGGTCAATTTTGCAAAAGCCCTCGGCCTTTATTGGAATATCCCTGTAATTCCGACTAATCATATGGAGGGACACATTATTTCGCCACTTTTACATCATACTCCTTACTCAACTTTTCTTCAGAAAGGAGAAGGGGGTGCAGGGGTGACATTCCCCGCTCTTGCGCTTTTGATTAGTGGCGGACACACTGAATTAGTACTAGTAAAGTCCTGGGGAAACTATGAAATCATAGGTAAGACCCGTGATGACGCAGTTGGTGAAGCGTTTGATAAGGTCGCACGGATCCTTGGACTTCCCTATCCGGGCGGACCAGAAATATCAAAACTTGCTCACGAAGCCCGTATAAATAAGTATCAAAAAAAATATATCTTGCCACGACCTATGATACATTCACGGGATTTTGACTTTTCGTTTTCAGGACTAAAAACTGCAGTGCTTTATCTCGTCCGCGACACCCCCCCACAAAATCATAAAGAAAAATGTGTGCTTGCTCGAGAATTTGAAGATGCAGCAACCGACGTTCTAATTTTAAAAACAAAAAAAGCAATTGAGCAGTATTCGATCGAGTCGCTCATTTCTGGTGGTGGTGTAATTGCAAACGGACACATTAGAAACAGCCTTCAAACACTTGCGCAGGCATCAAAAATTCATTTTTTTGTTCCAGAAATAAGTCTGTCGACTGATAATGCCACCATGATTGGCATGGCCGGATATATCGCATATCTCCACGGTCATCACGTATCACGGAAAGATTTTATTGCCAACGGAAATCTAAGTTTCTAGTAGCTATATGTTAAAATAGTCTTTATGAACGAAAAATTACTCAAGCCATATGATCCTCAATCGACTGAACCTCGTATCTACGATATGTGGCAAGAGAGCGGTTTTTTCAATCCCGATGTCTGCATAGAAAAAGGTATTACAAAGGCAAACGCAGAAGCGTACTGCATCGTATTACCCCCTCCAAACGTTACCGGTGTCCTTCACATGGGTCACGGCCTTATGGTAACAATTGAGGATATTATGATTCGCTACAATCGCATGCGTGGCAAAAAAACACTTTGGCTTCCCGGCACAGACCACGCAGCAATCGCCACTCAATCTCGCGTTGAAAAGGACATTTCAAAAAAAGAAGGTAGGTCAAGACATGATTTGGGTCGCGAGGAGCTTTTGAAACGCATCGATGAGTTTGCAAAAGAAAGCCACGCCACAATTGTTAGTCAGATCAAAAAGCTTGGTGCTTCATGCGACTGGTCTCGCGAAGCATTTACTTTAGACGAAAAAAGAAACAGGGCTGTCAACGCAGTTTTTAAAATGATGTATGACGAAGGACTTATTTATCGAGGGCACAGAATCGTAAACTGGGACCCAAAAGGTCAGACAACTATATCGGACGACGAAATCGTCTATCAGGAAGAAAAAACAAAGTTCTACTATTTTAAATACGGCCCATTTACGATTGGTACTTCCCGTCCCGAAACAAAATTTGGTGACAAATATGTTGTTATGCATCCTGACGACGCTCGATACGGTGCATATGCTCATGGACAAAAAATAGATCTTGAATGGATCAATGGACCTATTACTGCAACCATCATCAAGGATACAGTGATCGATCCAACATTTGGAACCGGCGTCATGACTATTACACCGTGGCATAGTATTGTCGATTTTGATATTGCAGAGCGACATAAGCTCGACAAAGAACAGATTATTGATTTGCGTGGCAAACTCTTACCTGTTGCGGCAGAATTTTCAGGATTAAAGATTGCAGAAGCACGTAACAAGATGCTCGAAAAACTTGAATCAAAGGGCTTGCTCGTCAAAGCCGAAGACTATACGCACAATATTGCGACCGCAGAACGCACTGGTGGTATCGTTGAGCCTCAAATCCTCAACCAGTGGTTTATCGACGTCAACAAACCTATTACAGAAAGAAATAACAAGAGTCTTAAGCAACTCATGCGCGAACCGATTGCTGATAACACTATCGAAATCATTCCTGAATACTTTTCAAAGACCTATTTTAACTGGATTGATAACCTTCGTGATTGGTGTATCTCACGTCAGATTTGGTATGGTCACCGAATTCCTGTGTGGTACAAAGATAAGGAGATCTATTGTGGTCTTGAGGCTCCAACTGGCGAAGGGTGGAAACAAGACGAAGATACGCTCGATACATGGTTCTCTTCTGGTTTGTGGACATTTTCTACGCTCGGATGGCCTGAAAATTCCAAAGACCTTCAAACATATCATCCAACAAATATTATCGAAACGGGTTATGAGATACTGTTCTTTTGGGTTGCACGTATGATACTAATGACCGAATATGTAATCGGTACAGTTCCTTTCAAAAAAATATACCTTCATGGAACAGTGCGCGATGGTAAGGGTCAGAAGATGAGCAAATCATTGGGAAATGGCATCGATCCTATCGATGTAGCAAACAAATTTGGCGCTGATGCTGGACGCATGGCTCTTATTGTCGGAACTGCTCCTGGCACCGATAGTAAGGTTGACGAGAACAAAATCAAAGGCTACAAAAACTTTGCAAATAAACTGTGGAATATAACCCGCTTTGTACTTTCAAGTACTCAAGATATAAAAATCGACCAATCTAAGATAACTACCGAATCAGACAAAAAACTCGTCGAGGAATTTAACATAATTTCGAAAGAAATTACCGATGATCTTGAAAATTACCGTTTACACCTGGCTAGTGAAAAAATCTATCACTACATCTGGCACCGATATGCTGACATGATCATCGAGGAAAGCAAACCCCTTATTGTGGGTGCAGATGTACCAACAAAAGAATCTCGACAGCAGACTCTTTTGTATATTCTTGCTTCGAGTTTAAAAATACTTCATCCATTTATGCCTTTCGTCACTGAAGAAATATGGTCTATGATGCCACAACAAAAAAAGAATATTCCTCTCATGGTCGAATCCTGGCCTATGATACAATAATCGCATATGGTCGCTGAAAGCGTTCTTACGTTCACACTTATTATCGTAGCGGGTTTTCTCCCTGCACTTTTGTGGCTTTGGCTTATTCTCAAGGAAGATCGAGTACACCCTGAACCTCGAATGAGACTGATTCTTTCTTTTCTTGGGGGCATGATGTCAGTAGTTGCGGTTATTCCCCTTCAAATACTACTAGTTCAGGCATATTCGCAACAGCCTTTTCTCACTATTGGTCTGGCTGCGATCGAGGAAATAGCTAAATTTGCTTTTGCGTACTACTTTGCTCTCAAAACATTTGATGCTGACGAACCTGTTGATGAAATTATATATATGGTTACTACCGCTCTTGGATTTGCAGCGCTTGAAAACAGTCTTTTCCTTGCAGCGCCAATACTTGACGGAAACTACCTGAACGGACTTTTGATCGCCCACGCTCGATTTCTTGGATCTACACTTGTGCATGTTGCAGGATCAGGAATAATAGGTATTGCTTTGGCGCGCACGTTTTATAAAAAAAATAAAACCGGCACGTTGTTACTCGGACTTATCATTGCAACGGCATTGCATAGCCTCTACAACTTGCTTATAATAAACAATGACAAAAGTAGTATTGCCTTAGCATTTTCTGGTCTCTGGTTTATCTGTATCGTGCTCATTTACGTAGTCAACCACGTCAAACATACAATATACAAAACAATATGAATAAAGAAAAAAAATCATTCTTCGAACGCTTGACTGGTTCCTTAAAGGCAGACAAAGAAACGCGTATACACTCTGATTTTGAACCAGCAGTGGGACATACAGTTCATGAAAAATCTGACTGGGTTACTGAAGAACAAGTAGACGGAGAGCTTACTGTTGACGTATATCAAAACGAGGACGAAATCGTCATACAGACTATGGTTGCCGGCGTGCGTCCAGAAGACCTTGATATTTCCATTACCCGCGACATGGTCACTCTTAAAGGTAAAAGAGAATCAGTGCGAGGTATTGCAGAAGATAACTACTTTCACCGCGAATTGTATTGGGGTTCTTTTTCAAGAACAATTTTACTTCCCGAAGAGATTGACGTCGAATCATCAGAAGCATCTGAAAAATACGGACTTCTTACAATTAAGCTCCCCAAGGTTGATAAAAATAAACAGACAAAGCTGAGAGTGAAGACAAATTAGCTTTAAACGAACAACTCCTCATCCTGTTGAAAGTGATGCAAAAAACACCTTCAAAAATGAAAGTGTTTTTTGCATCAGGTGCCGAGGACCAGATTTGAACTGGTGACCCCACGCTCTTCAGGCGTATGCTCTACCAACTGAGCTACCTCGGCATAAAAGTACAGTTTTGATATCTTACCCTAAAATGACTATTTTACAAATTTTTTGAGAAACTCGATACCAAACGCAGAAGTGCTTGTGCTATGGTCTCCCATAATCATCTTATACGTATCATTGAGGGTATCGATATAAGGCTGAACATAATAAAATGCACCGATACCCAAACCAATAATAATGATCCAATAAAGTATGCTAAATATCTTCCCAATTACGTAACCCTTATAGAGCTTACGCAACATTACGTTATTTTCTTTGGTAATTTCGAGTAGTTCTTTAAGTGTTTCTTCGTTGTCCATGGTAGAAATTATAGCATGTGTTAGAGTAACTTCACGCTCTTGTAGTTCAATGGATAGAACAGTCCCGTCCTAAGGGATAGATGCAGGTTCGATTCCTGCCGAGAGCACAAATAAAAAAACCACCCGATTGGGTGGTTTTTTTATTTATTATTTTACTTCCAAAAGTTCCCTAAGATGCTCCTCGTCAAAACCAATAATAACATCTTGATCTACTAAGATAACGGGCACACCCATTTGTCCGCTTTTTTCTACCATTTCAGTGCGTTTTTCGACATTGTTAAGCACATCAAATTCAGTATATGCAATGTTGTTTTGCTTAAAAAAATCCTTAGCATGCTTGCAATGCACACATGTCGGAGTCGAGAATATAGTTACGGTTTTCATATTATTTTTTATTTATTCTTCCATTATATCAGATCCGTCAAGACTATTTGAACCAATTTTTAATTTTCTGCCACAAACTGACAGGTGTGGCAGAGACATCTAGCGCATTGGCAGTATTTTTACCTTCTACTACCATAATCAATTCTTCACCTTCTTTGGCGGCGTTGAAACGAGTCCTCAATTCTCCTTCTACACCACGGGAGGTTTGTAGATTGCGGATATTGTCCCGCAACGTTGCTTCCCTGGCCTCAAGATTCGCCGACTCTACCCTTGAACGCTTATAGTCATCTTTACTCTGGCTATAGCGAATGTACATAGTATACGCACCACTTCCAGACCAAAATACACCAATAAGCAAAACTACAAGCAAAATTCCTTTTTTAAGAGTTAGACCAGAAGTAGTAAAAAATCGCTTCATATATGCTATTATATACGCGCTATGCTTTTCAACAAACATTTCAACAAACGAGTACGTCAGGTCTGGGTGGTATTGTGCATTGTTATCATCATAAGCATGGTTTTGCTCTATATCCCAGGCCTTTACAGCTAGAACAAAAATTACAAAAAGGCTTCTTTAAGTTCTTTTTTGTGAACAGCATTAATTAATAAAGATGATACGTTTTCACTAAGTTCATCAATAGAGCGATTAGTTTCGTCGGTGGTGTCTTTATATTCAGAATAAAAAATATCAACCTTAGAATCAATGACGCTGATCTTTGAATTAATAATACCGACGAGATGCTGTGTTTCTTCAGTATTACGTTTATATTCAGTATAGAAATCTTCAAAACGCAAATCAACAGCTTCGAAGCGCTGATCAATGCGATTAAATTGACTGTCGATTGTCCCGAATCGCTTGTCAATAAGATCAAATCGATGATCAATACTACTCATTGCCTCCTCGCATCATTTTTACAAAGACTTCTTGTGGAATATTAACGGTACCAATATCTTTCATTTTTTTCTTTCCTTTTTTCTGCTTTTCTCGCAGTTTCATCTTACGGGTAATATCGCCTCCGTACATGTGCTGTGTAACGTCTTTTTTCATACCGGAAAGAGTTTCGGAGGAGATAATTCTTCCCATTACTTTTGCTTGAATTTTGGTAGTAAACATCTGGCGAGGCAGTATTGTGTGTAGCTTCTTAACAGCTTTTTCTGCTTCTTCTTCAACACGTCTACGAGAAACTACTCTGGTAAATGCTGGAATAATTTCATCGGCAACCAAAAGGTCCATTCGCACAACGTCTGCATTTTTCATTTCTCCTATTTCATACGAAATCGAAGCATAGCCTGACGTTACACTTTTGATCTCATCGAAAAAGTTACGCATCATTTCCCTCAGAGGCATACGTGTAGCAATGGTAGTCCGATGTTCACCAAAGTTTGTCGTTTCGCCTATTTCTGCCTCGTGATCATACAAGAGCTGCAGCAATGCGCCCACATAATCAGGTGGAGTAATAATTTTCATAGAAACCCAAGGTTCTCGTACTGATTCAATGGTACTGTCTTCGGGAAAAAAGACAGGTGAATAGATAATTTCCATTTTACCATCACGAGTAGTGACTTCGTAAGTAATAGAAGGTGTGGTGACGATAAGATCCATGTTGAACTCTCTGCGAAGACGCTCGGTAATGATTTCTAAGTGCAGCATACCCAAAAATCCACAACGGAAACCTCTCCCAAGTGTTCCCGATGACTCCTCTTCGTATGAAAATGATGAATCGGACAAGCGAAGTCGTGAAAGTGCCAAGCGAAGGGGATGTAAGTCATCCTGACTTTCAGGATAGAGTGACGCCCACACCACAGGAAGTGGCGTCTGGTAGCCTGCAAGCGCAGGAAGCGGAAAGCGCGCGGTTGTGATCGTGTCGCCGACAGATGCTACACCAGGCTCCTTTATACCTGTTACAATATAACCAATCTGCCCCGCGCCTATAAAGTCAGTTGACAGCTCTTGAGGGGCAAACACACCTACCTCTATTGCTTTAAATACCCTGTCTGCAATTGCAAACTTAAGCTCATCACCCTTACGAATAACTCCATCAAACATTCGAATGTAAACAATAACACCACGATGATCTGAGTATTGGAAATCGAAAATAAGTGAACGATTACTTTTTGTATCGATAAAATCTTGCTTAGGCGGCGGAATGCGTTTGATTACTTCTTGCAGAAGCAACTCAACACCTTGACCGGTTTTACCTGATACTTCAAGTATCTCTGATTCGTCACATTGGACCAATTCCGCAAGCTCTTTTCTTACTTCTTCTATACGTGCCTGTGGCGAATCAATTTTACTAAGCACTGGAATTACCCTAAGACCCAGTGATTGTGCCATACCGAGCGTTGTAAGGGTTTGAGCCTGTACTCCTTGAGTACAATCAACAAGGAGTATTGATCCTTCTACAGCTTTTAATGCACGTGATACCTCATAATAGAAATCGATATGACCAGGGGTATCGATAAGGTTTAGTGTGTAATTTGTGCCGTCATGTTCATAATTCATACGCACCGGCTGCATCTTAATCGTGATACCTCGCTCACGTTCAAGCTCCATAGAATCAAGGACTTGCTCACGCATTTTACGGGTTTCTACGGTATGAGTGATCTCAAGCATGCGATCTGCAAGCGTTGATTTGCCGTGGTCAATATGCGCAATAATGCTGAAGTTACGTATAGTAGATATGTCCATAGTTCCACTATACTACATAGTTACGTCCGGTCCTGCAATCGGCCTGCGTTTTGAACGTCTAAGGCTTTCAATAAGTTCCACAAGCTCTGGATTTTTAATAAGATGCAAAAACAGCACACCTGCGCCAATACCGGCAATTCCTGATATAAATCCATGCCCCAAAACGCCGAACAATCTATTACGATCAAAAACAGAAGCACTAAGGTTTAAAAAAGAATAACTGGTTATTGCCACAATGCATCCGGCAATAGTGTGCACGATAAGTGCTCGGCGAATTGAGAAGAAAAAACCCTTAACTTCCTTATTAAAAAACCATCCTAAAAGGAGTACATTAAAAAGTGAACCGACAGAAAATATAATGGGAAGCAATAGTACCTCTGTGCCTTGTATTCCAAATACACGTAACGACGTTTCAATACTCTGACGAATATCACTATGGTGAACATAGAACGAAGGACCAAAAAAAGCAAATATAATCATAATTGCGGCTGATGATAGGTTACAAATAAAAGGGATTTTTGTATTGCCCAATGCATAAAAAGCACGACTAAAAACAAGAATCATGCACTGTGGTATAAGTGAAAAAATAAATAGTGACAACGCAGCAGCGGTGAGACGAGTATCATCCCAATTGAACTGTCCTGCACCAAAAATTGTCCGGACAATCTGCGCCCTCGCAACGATAAAAACGGCAGCAGTAATCGCTCCGAGAAATAAAATATGACGAGTTGCATGCGACACTTTCTCAAGAAATAATTTCCGATCACCATTTTTGACCAGCTGTGAGAGTATCGGAAACAATGCCACAGAGTAACTTACACCAATAATCGAAAGTGGCACCGACTGAAGGTTCCAAGAAAGACTAAAAATAGATATTGAACCAACTGTCAAGGTTCCTGCAATCACTATCATAACAAATTCTGTGACCTCGCTGATAGAAAGTGAAAGAGTTCTAGGTAAAGATATCCGTACTATATTCCACACTGATTTCCATTCCACCCTCCTAAATCTTGGAAACATTCCAAGACTTACAATGTAAGGCACTTGAACTGCTACATGGAAAAGCGCACCAAGCACCACCCCCGCCGCAAGTGCATAAATACTTCCAAATGCTCTGTAGAAAATCACTACCCCAATAATAATGCCTAAATTGTATAGCACGGGACAAAGTGCATAGAGAACAAAGCGTTGTTTTGTCTGAATGACACTCGCAAACAAATTTGATATACCCAGCAAGATTGGAGAAAGAAGCATGATGCGTGTCATGTTGACAAGCTCTTGTGTTTCTTCCTTAAAATTCGGAAACAGCAACGGAATAATATAAGGCGCCACTATAAAAGCCAATATTGAGGCGCCTCCAATACACATAAAAAACGCGGAGAAAATATTAGACAGAAAATCCTTTGAATCCTTTTCACCTTTGGTGATATGCGTCTGGATGAGTGGTATAAGAACCGAAACAGAAACAAGCGAAGATACTATGACAAATATGAAATCAGGAATTCGAAACGCCGCATAATAAAGATCCAGAATCCTATCAGCTCCCAAGGTTGCAGCAAATATTCTATCGCGAAACAGCGCAAGTACTTGAGATAGCAGCGAGAAACCTGCTAAAAAATACGCCGCGTGCGATAACCCGCGTATCTCTGTATGAAAAAAAGCAAATGCGCGTTTAACCATGGGTCTACTGGGCAGTCGTTGTCGCTGCTTGCGTCTTGATTGTCGGCTTAGGTGCTGTCTTTGTTGTTGTTTTTGATGTACTTGTCGATACCAACGCTGGCACTGTAGTTCCCTCTATTATCGCAGGTTTGCCTGCCTTAATATTTGCAATAATCGCATCGAGTTCTTTGTTGTCAGGATTAGTCTCTTTGAGAACTTGGAATATTTTTATAGCGTCATCATGTCTACCAAGTTTGTCATAAGCAAGACCACCAAAATATCGTGCGTTTGCGAATTGTGGATTGAAATAAACTGCTCTTTCAAATGCTACGGCTGCATTGGTATAGTTTTTAACAGAATAATAAAGCACTCCAAGCTGAAACCACGAGAGAGAGTTTGTAGGACTCGCTTGCACCGCAGCACCGGCCGATGCAATAGCATCCTGAGTTTTTCCTTGATTGAGTAAAATCTGAGTAAGGAAATAGTACGCATCGAGATAGTCTGCTTTTTTTGCAATTGCTGCAATCGCGAAATCACGGGAAGCATCGGTATTTCCATGCGCCTGTTCTAGTTGCGATTTTAAGAGTGAAATATATGGACTACTTGGGTTGCGCTTTTCAGCTTCGGCATAAGCCTTAACGGCCTCTGAATACGCATCATTTGCATCTGGTGAGGTTGCAAACTGATATACCTGCCCGAGCATTATCCAGTTTTCATAATTGTCACGATCAAGCGCAACTGCGGCGCCAGCAATACTGAGGGTATTTTGCAATACAGTTCTTAGAGACGTTGCGTCACCAGAGTTGCTCTGAGTCAATACTGTGGCTCGAGCTAAACCTATAGAAGTAAGGACACGGTAGGCACTATCAGTGGGTTTGATTCTAAGCGAATTGCTTACACTATTTTCAGCAGCGTCTAGATTATTCGCAGAAAAATATTGAATGGCCTGAATCTTATATGCATTTGCGATTATGACAGTACCAATCCAATACACCGATATGACGCTACCAACAAGAAGCACAACAAGCCCAAGAACAAATCCAAATGCCATTCGTGGATCAGTGATAAAATTGATCAGTTTATATCCTTTTGCCGAAGGCACCTGTTCTTTTACCGCAAGCATTAGCCCGAGCATGATAAATGCAGCGATGATAATTGTCACTCCGGGAGTATACGTAATGATAAAAAACCAAAGATACAAAGTACCTGCAAATGCACTAGCAATCAAAAACTGGTTTTGTTTGTCTGCGTAGCGCTTAAAAACAATCCTTATTCCTGTCCATAGAATTGTCACAAGAAGCGCGAGCCACGCAAGAACACCGAGTATTCCAAGTGTTACAAACGAGCTAGGAACAACGCCGTAACCATATGAAAAATCACTATTCCAAAATGGATATTGATTTATTTCATTTTTCTTATACATGTTCCATACTTGCTCAAAGTTGTTTGGACCAGCACCAAATATATGCTTCTCCTTAAGTACCGATACACCAAGCTGATACGTCGATGAGAGTGAGGGTCTACCCTCGACGACATTGAGGCTATAACGGTTGAAAAAAGAAAAAGGTGAAAAAGAACCCACAAAACCAAACGGATTTGTACGCATGGTGATAAGGGTACATACAACTGAAAGCATAACAATAAGAAGAGGGACAAGTGGCACACGATATGACATTTTTTCTTCACTCACCCCAGAACGCTTACGGCCAATAGTATTCGAGAAGCTATAAACAAACACAATAAGTGCACCTACGCCCACCACCGTCCAGACGATGAAACTATTTACAATCAGAAGAATAAGAAATGAAAATCCGATCACAGAAGACGCAATAATTTTGCTCGCACGTGTCGTAGCAATCAATTCATATGCCAAAAGTGCGATAAGCAAAGCGAGGCCCGCAAGAATACCCGTATCATTCCATGAACCAATTAGATTATTGCTCTTGTCCGCAAATATGCCAAATGAAAGTACGTCTGGAGTAATCGTGAGCCTTAGGATCTGTATAAATCCAGCAAATATGACACTACCGATAAATAAAAGTACGATTTTGTATGCCCTTGTCTTGGTATTTACCGCCAAAGGCATGACATATATAAGAATAAGACTGACAAAATAGAACAATACCGTATCTGTATCAAGGGTACCAATAAATCCTGTATTAGTTTTTCCTGATACGACCGCACTAAGACCCATTACAAGTACCACAAATCCAAGTGCCCCGATAACCGATGATTTGGGTAATGCCACTTTTCCGTCACGTAAATAAGTGACAACAAGCACAATGATCAAAGCCACACTAATAAACGTGTACAAAATAATCTTACTCATTCCCGCTACTGGCACAAAAGGAATAATAAAAATTGGCAGAAGTACGCTTAGTGCACTTACGATTATGAATAAAATTTTATCGATATTTTTTTTAGACTGCGCAATGCTTTGAGTCGATGTTTCTTGTGACATATACGTGTGATTATACACGATAGGTATGCCTTTGATATACACATAACCCACACCTTTAGAGTGTGGGTTTATGATGTGACGTCGATAAGCCGGATTTTGTCGTGGACAACTATATATCTGGACCTTGAATTACTCCAAAGTTCGAGCGGTTCTTCCCTTGCGGGACGCGACCTTGCATTCAGGTAAGGATTTTGCCGTTTCACCCCAATTAATAAATTAACTGGATTCGTCTCTGTTCGCACCTCTGCCTTAAGCGATGGGTGTTACCCACTACCCTTCTCCCAATTCCGTAAGGAATGAGAGCGAATGTCCGGACTTTCCTCCCCGCGTTTTTAGGCGCGGAGCAGTTGTCTGACGTGTGAATATTATACCATAGTTATGTGAAAAATAAAAGCAGAAAAAAACTTATCCTGTCAATCTAAAAATAAACTAAAATCCTGCTATACTCTTCACATGTCGCGTTTTACTCATCTTCACGTTCATAGTCACTACTCACTACTGAACGCCCTTCCCAAAATTCCCGATCTCGTTGCATACACTAAGGAAATGGGTATGGGTGCGATTGCACTAACTGACAACGGCAACCTATATGGTGCAATAGAATTTTACAAAGAATGCAAAAAACAAGGCGTTAAACCTATTCTTGGTATCGATGGGTATATGGCTATTCGCACACGCCATGACAAAGAACCACGTATTGATAACAAATGGTATCGAATTATTCTTCTTGCAAAAAACGCGCATGGGTATAAAAACCTGATCAAGCTTGTCACTACGTCACACATAGAAGGCTTCTACTATAAACCACGACTCGACAAAGAACTCCTTTCGCGTCACCCTGAAGACCTTGTCTGTATTCTTCCTTCTTTTTCGAGCGAGATTTCTGCAGCGATTAAAAACAGTGACACCACCAAAGCAAAAGAATATATTGATTTTTATAAAAAAACATACGGCGAAGAAAACGTCTTTATTGAAATAACTCACCACAAAGAAATCGAGCACCACGAGGAGCTCATGAAAAAACTTATTGCCTTTGCAAAAGAGACTGGAACGCAGATTGTTGCCGGACACGACGTCTATTATCTCAAACCAGAAGACAAGCAAGCACGTGCGACGCTTTTGTCGATTCAAAACGGTGGAGGTGAAGTGGGTGAACGCAAGTTTGGCCTCGATGGAGATTTTGACTTTATTGGTCCAGATAAGGCAGAAGAACTATTTACAAAAGAACCCGAGGCTCTTGAAAATGTCGCTAAAATTGTAGGTATGTGCAATCTAGAAATGGAACTCGGCAAATGGCTATTTACGAGCTTCGTAGTAGAAAGCGGCAAAACGCATGACGAAGAGCTTCGCGATATAGTATACAAAGGACTCGAGCGCAGAAAAGTCACACTCGATGATATCACCAAAACGCGCGTTGAATACGAACTAGGTGTTATCAAAGACAAGGGTTACGCCCCCTATTTCTTAGTGGTATCAGACCTCCTAAGATATGCGCACGAGCATCATATTCTTACCACAATCAGAGGATCAGTTGCTGGATCGATGGTGACTTATCTCGCAGGCATTACCAATGTAAATCCGATCGAGTACAAGCTTCCATTTGAGCGCTTTCTCAATCCTGAACGTCCTTCTGCTCCGGATATTGACATGGACTATGCCGATAACCGCCGCGACGAAATGATCGACTACGCTAAGAAAAAATACGGTGCCGACAAAGTAGCACAGATCGGAACATTCGGAACCATGATGGCTCGCGGTGCCGTAAGAGACGTGGCGCGAGCACTTGGCTACCCATACGCGACCGGAGACAATATTTCAAAAATGATCCCTATGGGTTCCCAGGGCTTTCCGATGACAATTAATCATGCACTTGAAATAACCCCAGATCTTAAAGATTTATATAACAAAGACGAGGACAGCAAAGCTATTATCGATATGGCAAAAAAAATCGAAGGGTGTGCCCGACACATTTCGGTGCATGCAGCAGGGGTCGTCATGTCACCGATCCCTCTCAACGAAATCGTTCCTGTACAGCTTGATGCAAAAGACGGTGAAAGAATTATCACTCAGTACGATATGCATTCAGTAGACGAAAATTCTGCCGGACTCCTAAAATTCGACTTCCTTGGAATTAAAAACCTCGCCATTCTTGCTGATGCAGTAGTGCGTGTAAAAAAAATCGAAAATATCGATGTCGATATTGAAAATGTTCCCATCACGGACAAAAAAACATTCGATATGCTCGCTCGCGGAGAAACTATTGGCCTTTTCCAGCTCAATGGCTCTGGTATGACTAAGTATCTCAAAGAACTTAAGCCAACAACTATTCACGATATCAACGCGATGGTGGCGCTTTATCGTCCTGGTCCACTTGAATCAATTCCTCAATATATTGAACGAAAACATAATCCACTGCTCGTGCGCTTTTTGGATCCCCGCATGAAAAGCATCCTTTCTCAATCATTTGGCGTCATCACCTACCAAGACGACGTGATGCTTATTGCTATTGAACTTGCAGGGTACTCTTGGCTTGAAGCTGACAAATTGCGAAAAGCTATGGGTAAAAAAATTCCCGTAGAAATGGAAGCCCAAAAAGAAAAACTTAAAAATGGCCTGCTAAAAAACAACATGTCAGCAGAAAAAGTAGAGGAACTCTGGAAACTGATAGAACCGTTTGCTGCTTACGGTTTCAACAAAGCCCATGCTGCAAGCTATGGCCGTGTTGCCTATCAAACGGCATATATGAAAGCCAATTTCCCCGCCATATACATGAGCGCAGTCCTTACCGCAGACTCAGGTGACGTCGAACGTATCGCTGAAACTATCGCCGAATGTAAGCGCATGAAGATCGATGTGCTCCCACCAGATATCAATGAAAGCTTCGAAGGATTTACGGTTGTTAAAAAAGAAGGCGAGCCAGATCGCATTCGTTTCGGACTTACGACAATTAAAAACTTCGGAGAAGGTATTGCTAAAGCGATCATCGATGAACGAAAAAGTGCAGGTGCGTTTACCTCACTTGCCTTTTTCTTCGAACGTATTAAAGATAAAAATCTCAACAAGAAATCAGTCGAGGCGCTTATTAAATCAGGAGCACTTGACCTATTGGGTGAACGCGGAGCAATGCTTGGCAACCTTGATTCTCTACTACAGTTCAACAAGGAACATCGCGGTACCGAGGGACACGATTCACTTTTCGGCGACATGTCGACTGCTGCAGTGGAACTTACTCTTACTCCGATGCCACTTGCAACAATAGAAGAAAAACTATTGTGGGAAAAGGACCTCTTAGGTTTGTATATTTCTGGCCACCCTCTCGACAAATACAAAGACAAGATGGCTAAAGCCGAAATGACCGTTAAAAATATTAAAGAGGTACTGAGAGAAGGTATGACCGCAATTGTTTATGGGATGCTTGAAGAAGTAAAGCCGTTCCTAACACAAAAGGGTGATAAAATGTTTTTTATAAAAATCGGCGATTACACAGGTACTTTGGAAGCAGTTATTTTTCCCAAACTTGCGAAAGAGTATGAAAAAATTATTTTTCCTGACAACTGCGTCGCATTAAAAGGAAGATTAACAATGCGCAACGGTGGCTTAAATCTTGTGGTAGAAAAAATGAAAACGCTCTAAAGCTTTCTGCTATCGTAGGCCCAGTGTAGCAATGCTTGCCGCTGCCTTGAGCGGCAAAACACATCACCAACACGACAATGTGCCTTTATTTGTCCAATGTGTCTTGTCATAGCTTTCCACCTACGTATCTGACGAATATCTTCTGTGGGAATTCTCCTGCCCATATAATATCTGCAGTACCACTGAAACCATCCACGAGGATCATCTTTATAAATCCACCCTTTTGCTTTCCATATTTTTAAAGACTGACTAGCATCGACGCCGAATAAATTAAGTGTTGGATCTTTTTTGTCGGGAGAAAGTATCGCCCGCTCAAACCAATCACCCGGGAATTCATCGGTGCAATCAGTCATATATTTTCCACCAAATACTCCAAGAACAAGCATTTCTTTAGGAGAAAGATCAGGGCGAAACTGCGGATCAAAATTTTTTCCTTCTAGCTCACTAATAGTATATGAATACGCTTTTTGCTTCTTGTCATTAACGACAACTATTTTATTTTTCATAATATTTATTATTTCATAACCTTGCGTTCCAGTGCCACGTTCTCAGGAACATTGACGACGTCAAATTTGATACGTCCAATAATCTGTTTACGTAGAGTGAGTATGTTTACTCTCCAACGCCCTTCGGTAAGCGAGGTACGAGTGGAATACGTTCGGAATCCCCCGTCGCGACCACCAACAATTGGCAATGTAATAGTGTTGGTGGTAATCCATAGTTTTTTAGCAACATTGTAATATTGCCATTCATGTACTACGCTAATATTGAGATTTGTCGGAGAGAAAATAGCACTATATGCATAGACCGTCTGACTATCGACATTGTGATACGTTTCATACAAGTCAAAATAATCACTAATTTTTTCTACAAATGTTCGAGACTCAGTTAACACGTCGTAGTCCCCCGATGAGTTTCTTGTGAGACTGTGAAAAACACCTGATTCTTTGAGTGAGAGTGGGATAGGCGGGATAAGATTGGTAAAATAAAGCGTGTTGATAGTCGCAAAAATCAACGTGATACTTACGATAAGAAGTTTCTTACTTTGTCGAAATTTTTCCTGTGTTGTGATCTTAATGACAAATACAAATATACCAAGTATCAGAAGACTGATAACGCCACTTAGAATAAACACCCAATCGCCAATCTGATGAAGCACTACTGGCACCGAATAGATGGCAAACGAAAACAATGCGATGAAGAATACACTAATCTGAAAAGTAAGACGTATATAATGCTTCTTAAAGAGTTCATTAAATATGAAAACAAGAGCAAGAAGCAGAAGAAATGGCCAACTCGTCGCGAGAGTGGCACTTCTAAAATAAAAGATCATAAAGGCACTAAAGAGTCCTCCGAACGAAAACTGTATGAGAATAATAAGTAAAAAATGAATGGTACCCCTTATTTCAAGCTCGTTTTCGGTGAGATTTTCTTTTCTACGTCGACGTACATCATAAAAATTAAGAAGAATAATACAAAAGGCGACAATCACTAGACGTCCACCGATCCATACATTTTCCCATAACAAATCAACTCGTTTTAGGGTCACCGCATCAAAAACGAATCCTACAACAAGCGAAAGTGATGATATATGTCGTTCATATTTATTATAAAAATTCTTGAGATGTTTCCAAGAGGAAGGCATATAAATCCTAGTTAATCATTGTTATGTTAATAAGTACAGATGAGACTTATTGGTGTTCGGTATTTAAAAAAATCCTAGCAAGCCGCACTGTTTTATAGGAGATATTTGGACCGACTTTGTTTTTTATCGGATTAAGTTTTGGTTCTTCACCCTTTGCAACAATCTCTTTGTATGCCTTTTCAATTTTTTTCCAATGTGCTGAAGAAATTTCATACTTTAAATAATCAATATGCACATCGGCATGTTCCTCAACTAGTTTTTCAATATGCGAAATCACGGTCTCGATGGTTATCTCTCGCTCTTTGGCAATAGTTGCAAGATCAAGACGTTCGTTGATAAGCAATGCAGTCTTTTCATGCGTCGGCATAGCCGCTTCTTTTTTCGACGGCTTACTTCGAGCAAGAAAGACTTCTTCAGATTTTGCGATTTCTTTAGCAGACATTTCGTGCAATCTCACAAGGGCATCACCAGAAAGATCTCTCAATTCTTGATCAAAACCACGCACCTCTTCGTGCACTTCGAGTGCAGTTTCATTGAGTCCGAGCAGTGTTAATCCATTTAGTGTGCGTACACGAGAAAGTGCCACATAACCCATCCCCGGCTCAAAGGATTTTGAGAGGTCAACTTCAACTGCATCAAGACTCATTCCTTGGCTCTTATGCACCGTAATAGCCCACGCAAGGCGTAGCGGATACTGATTAAGTTCTGCAATCGTCCTACCGTCTTCTTCAATTTTCCATGATACCCGTTCCAAAACAATCCTCTTGCCAGAGACTGTACGTATCACTGGATCAGAACCTCCGTCGCATGAAATCACCACCCCAAGCGTGCCATTAACATATCCTTTTTCAAAATTATTCTTAAGACACATAACACGCGCACCTACTTTTAAATAGAGTCTTTCGGGTGCAAGACAAGACTTTTTTAGTGCTTCTACAATCTGATCCTTACCTTTGGTCTGCATGCGATATTCTGTCATCGTATCTTTAAGTTTTTCGAGCTCAGCACTATTGAGCGAATCAACATCAAGATTGTGTGTAAAAAGCTTAGTCGGCTCAATTGAGATATTTTCAGATCGCTTATTATACCTACTCTCCAAATGAGCACGCGATTCTTCAGATACATCACCTGCCCTGATTTCATTGAGTATCGTAATACACACATCATCTTTTTGGCGAAACTGTTCGCTCAAATAGCAGACCGTGAACCCGGCTTCGCGCCATGACTCTGACTTATAAATAAATTTTGAAGCTTGCTCACCCATGCGTGTTACTGGAGGAAGCTGAAAAAAATCACCACATAAGACTACCTGCACACCACCAAATGGTAGATCGGCTCTTTTCATGCTGCGCATTACTTTGTCCACAAGATCTAGACGAAAATGATGAAGCATTGATACTTCGTCAATAATGAGCACCTTCACCCTTTCTATGCGACGCAATAAATACTGCTTATCATGCATAGCCTCAAGGTCGTATTCCGAAATATTTGATTTAATACCAATACCAGCCCACGAATGTATCGTCATACCTCCCATGTGGGTTGCCGCAATACCCGTAGATGCAGTAATTCCCACATCAATATCGTGCTGACGAAGATACGCTATGTATTGGTTAATAAGATGCGTCTTACCACTGCCAGCAGGACCAGTTACGAAGACATTGCTACCCATCTTCAAAAGTTGTAGTGCTTCTTTTTGGGTCATAGAGTGCATCTATGATAACACTTTTATTAAAACGTCATCGGTACTACCCCTTTTCGTCAGGCAGCTAAGCTGTTAGGATACTACTCATATGAATACCACCAACACCCTTGAACACGCACGTCACTCCCTAGCACATCTTTTAGCAAAAGCAGTGCTCGAACTTTATCCAGACACCCTCAACACTATTGGTCCTGCTGTAGACAATGGTTTTTACTATGATTTCGAATTTGAAATACCTATTACAGAAGCGGACTTAGAAAAAATGGAAAAGAAAATGAAAGAGACTCTCCCGCACTGGGACGGTTTTATACATCAGACAGTTGAGGAAAAAGAAGCACGTGCATTGTTTATGAACAATCCTTACAAACTCGAACTTATTGACGAAATAGTCGCAAGGGGTGAGAAAATTACTCTATATACTTCAGGAGAAGGAAAACATGCATTCACAGATCTGTGTCGCGGAGGTCATGCAGATTCAATGAAATCAATTCCCGCAGATTCATTTAAACTTGAACGTATTGCTGGAGCATATTGGCATGGTGACGAAAGCAAGAAAATGCTTACACGTATTTACGGCTTGGCATTTGCCACAAAAGAAGAACTTGAAAAATACCTCTTTCAGCAAGAAGAAGCACGAAAAAGAGATCACCGAAAAATTGGAAAGGAGATGAAGCTTTTTACCCTATCCCCCCTAGTAGGATCTGGACTTCCACTCATGCAGCCGCGTGGTATGGTCATTAGAAAAACTATTGAGGACTATCTTTGGAGCCTCCACAAAGGCAAGGGGTACCAGCGCGTTTGGACTCCGCACATTGGTAAAGAAGATCTCTATATTACTTCAGGTCATGCTGCAAAATTTGGCGATGAGCTTTTCCGTGTTTCAGGTAAAGAAGAAAAATTCATACTTAAACCAATGAATTGTCCGCATCATATGCAAATATTTGCAGATAATCAATTCTCCTACCGCGACATGCCGGTGCGATATTTTGAACCCGCAACGGTGTACCGAGATGAAAAAACAGGGCAACTTGCAGGACTTACTCGTGTACGCGCAATTACCCAAGACGATGGACATCTTTTTTGTCGCGTAACGCAAATTGGAGACGAGGTTTCTACTATAGTAAAAATCATTAAAACCTTTTACGAAAGCGTTAATATGATGTCCGACTACTGGGTCAGATTATCTGTACGAGGCGAGGATAAATCACTCTATCTAGGTAGTGATGATGTATGGAATCAAGCAGAAAAAGCACTTGAAGATGCTGCAATTAAAAACAACCTCAATTATAAAGAAGGTAAAGGCGAAGCAGCATTTTATGGACCTAAACTTGATTTTATGTTCAAGGATTCGATCGGTCGCGAATGGCAGCTTGCAACTATTCAATGCGACTTCAATTTGCCCGAGCGATTTGAACTTAGTTTCATAAATGAAAAAGGTGAAAAAGAGCGCCCCGTAGTAATCCATCGAGCCATCTCAGGATCACTGGAGCGTTTTCTCGGTATACTCATCGAGCACTTTGGCGGTAACTTTCCTCTTTGGCTTTCTCCTATTCAAGTGGCAGTTATCCCTGTCGCCGAGGCACTCGCCGACAAAGCTCACGAACTGGCATCACTGCTAACAAACGCCGATATAAGAGTCGAGTCCGATACAAGTAAAGAAGGTCTGGGAAAGAAAATCCGCCAAGCAAAAGTAGACCGCATCGCATGTTGGATCGTCGTTGGAAATAAAGAAGTAGAAAACGGACTCTATACGATTGAATATCGTGATGGAAGCAAATCAGAACCTCTCACTTCAGATGCAATCGTCTCACACCTCAAACATCAGATCGATTCTAAAAAATAGTTGCCACAAATTACTTTGCGTGTTATTATCTAGCCAGAAGTTTTCGCCATGTTGGCGAGAAAGAATTGCAAGGAATTACTCTTCACGGAGGACATCATGTTAGTACTTTCACGCCAACGAAACCAGACGATTATGATCGGTGACGATATTGAAGTCACGGTGGTAGACATCCGTGGTGACAAGGTTCGTCTGGGGATTAATGCCCCTAAAAAGATCAGCGTCCACCGCAAGGAAGTGTACGACGCCATCTATCTAGAAAGACTTGCGACTGAGGCTGGAGCCCAAAAAATTACAACCAAAAGCGTTTCAGTGGCACCCACGCTGCCGACTGGTTGAATCTTTTGACTACTATCTCCCCACGTACCAGATGGTACGTGGGGATTTTTTATATAGCAAAAAACCCTTCTTTAAAAGGGTGTTTTGCTTACATTTTAAGAGCTAGCCCCGACGACAAACCACCAGGATTAGATATATGGATATATCTTTCGGATAGAATCGAGACTGACTAGTGTCCAGTCAACACGACCGTGAGCACCGACCGCCTGATCGACAACTCCCTTTGCCCATACGATATTGCCTTTTGCTGTAGCTACGATTGCAGTGACTGCATCATCAGACAGAGACGCGCTTTGTGATCGTGCATATGCTTCAATGTCTGAAACGAACTTGTTTTCAAGGTTGACCTTTTCAATTTGTGATACTTTTTTTGCTGCAGAAAATGCTACAACTGCATACGCATAGGTATTGTGCTTCTTTGTGTACACAAACGCTATGTATCCCGCAACACCCATTAGAATCATGAGACCTAGTGCTGCAAATGCATTTTCCTTAAGACCAGTGTAGGGCACCTGCGAAAGGTATACTCCAGCAACTTGATTAGGAACTGATGAAGTAGTAACTGATACGTTAGTATCTCCAACTACCACAGAACATGTCCTTGTCGTACTGCGTGCTCCTGAGGTTACCACCACTGTGGCATTTTTACTGCCTGTTGTTGCAAATGATTTTATAAATGACTTAGAAGTAGTGGCAATACCATCAGCACCTGTCCATGAATATGTTGCGGCATCAGTTGTTGATAGATTAACATTAAACGTGACAGCTTCATTGATACGTGGGTTGGTAGGAGTAACTGCGCACACTGCATCAAGCGTTGCGACCGATGATCCTCCACCACCTCCTCCGCCAGTAGTTGTCTGCTGTGTAAGATTTGTTGCACAGGTGGAAGTTGCTGTTTTATTTCCAGACGTAACCATAATTACCGCATTCTTAGTGCCCGTAGATGTGTAGTTTAGTGATGTAGTTGCTGCAGACCCAGTCAAACCATCTGTACCTGACCACGAGTATACATAACTATTATTTCCACCAGTTGCCGTAGCTATCCAAAGGATTGTTGCAGGAGCAACTGCACTTGTAGGATTTGCTGCACATGACAGTATAATGTCGGGAGTAGTAACAACAGCAGGTTCAACAATATTTATTGAACACATTGCTTGTTTGGTAACACCCTGAGATGTAATTGCAATTGATGCATTCTTAGTACCTGTTGCGGTATAGATTTTACTTGTTGTTGCATTGTTACCAGTAAGTGCGTCGGTTCCTGACCATACGAAAGTTTTTGTACCCGTTGCATTGTTTGTTGACGTCCACACTACTGAAGTATTCTTATTGGCTTGAGTAGATTGCGCAGAGCATGCCAAAGTGAAATTGTAAGGAGGAATCACTACAGCTGGAACAATATTTACTGAACACGAAGCCTGTTTGGTAACACCGAGTGATGTGACACTAATAGTTGCTGTTTTGGTGCCTGTTGCGGTATAGATTTTACTTGTCGTTGCATTGTTACCAGTGAGCGCGTCGGTTCCTGACCATACGAAAGTTTTTGTTGCAGTTGCACTTGCGGTGTTTGTAGAAGTCCAAAGTACTGGATTACCTACAATAACTGAAGATGCCGGTGCAGCACACGATACAGTGAAAGTATACGGAACAGGACATTTTACGGTTGTTTGTGTTGTATTGCTATAAATATCGGTAAATGAATTACCTCGGATAACTGCGCGATTTATAATTTTGTCTTCACAAGCAAACATTGTATCACCAGAAGAGATATAGCCAGTTGAAAATACTGCTTTAATTATTTTTGTAGAACTTGCTGCAATGCTAGCAAAATTACATTCAATATCATTGACTCGTCCTGAAATTACATTACATGAGCTCGACGGGCTAATAGACTTTAACGTAAGACCGTTTTGAATAACATCAGAGAAATAAACATGATTCTCGGGAGCTGTTCCAGTATTTTTTATAGTAAAGGTAAATTCGATGTCGCCGTACCGAGGGACGGTTGCGGGAGCAGACTTAACAATTTCTATTCGTGAAATAGCAGGTGCACAGAAATTGTTATTTCTAATTCGAGCCTCTCCAGCGAGGCGTCTTTCACCATATCGCACGTTGTTAGCAAATGATGTAATAAGATTACCGTAAAAAAGATCGATCTGATACGCGCAGGCAGGAGCTGTGACTGTCATTGTAAGAATAGCATTGGGTGCAATAGTTCTTAGTTGACTCGCAAAAAGCACTTGATTGTCAATTAACCTATCGGTCATTTTATAAGTCGCAAGGCCTACTGCGTATGAACATGTCGTAGATTTATTAACAATCACTCCGCTTGAAGTACCCGTAAAAGAACCTACAAGGTCACGTTCAGGATTGGCGTCAGTACAAATGGTCGTTGTTGTAGAAGTAGATGATGAAGACGATGTACTTGTACTTGAGGATGTAGAAGATGAA
>Ga0163144_10007462_pt1 | contig 23986 bp, 20 predicted proteins | sample OliLak19BULKMAT1_FD_123175 | JGI IMG/M metagenome (GOLD analysis project Ga0163144, IMG submission 123175) | Freshwater microbial mat bacterial communities from Lake Vanda, McMurdo Dry Valleys, Antarctica - Oligotrophic Lake LV.19.BULKMAT1 | ecosystem: Environmental > Aquatic > Freshwater >...
CCTTTTAGCAAATAAACACTTACGAATGCAGACTAAATACAGGTATCTGGAAGATTTTATAAACGAACTGCGTTCAAATGGGCGATATTCTTTTTCATTATTGGATTTACGTAACAGGTTCAAGCTTTCTGATGAGGCGATAAAAAAGGCATTACAACGGTTAAAGAAAAAGAAAGCAATTGCACTTGTGAGAAAAGAATTTTATGTAGTGGTTACACCTGAGTACATAAGCCGTGGTATACTTCCGCCTTCACTCTTTATAGCAGACCTGATGAAATTTTTAGAACGGGATTATTATGTTGGTTTACTAAATGCTGCTGCTTTTTACGGTGCAGCACATCAGCAGCCTCAGCATTTTTCCGTTATAACTTCAAAACCATCATTAAGGGAGGTTAACAGCAATAAAATAAGAATCAATTTTTATACAAAAAAAAACTGGGCAAAAGAAGATATTGTTCAGCGGAAAGTGGAAACAGGTTATTTACAGGTTTCTTCGCCCGAGCTTACTGCGTTAGACCTGGTTTTTTATTTTGATCAGGCAGGAGGGTTCAACAGGATTGCTACAGTATTGGAGGAATTAAGTGAAAATTTAAATGCAATAAAACTGACTGAAACTGCAAGGCGGTTCCCTCAAATTGCAGCCGTACAACGTTTGGGATTTTTATTAGATGAGGTTTTAAAACACAAAGAATTGACAGTGCCATTAGCTGATTATTTGAAAACGGTTAAGTATTTTCCGGTGCTGCTGCGGCCACAAAAAGAAAAACCCGAAAATATGATTACGGGCAACTCATGGAAAGTGGTATCAAATATTGAAATAGAAACAGATTTATGATACCACAGGCTTATATAACAGCATGGAGAAAAAGAGTACCCTGGCAGGATGATTTTCAGGTGGAACAGGATTTGATTATTGAAAGGGCATTGATGGAAATTTATAATGATCCATTTTTAAAAGAGCGGCTGGCTTTCAGAGGTGGTACAGCCTTGCATAAACTCTTTCTGTTACATCCTGCCAGGTATTCGGAAGACATAGACCTTGTACAGATAAAAGCAGCATCTTTTGGCCCCGTTATAGATAAATTGAGGGAACGATTGGCTTTTTTAGGCAAGCCTGCTGTAAAGCAAAAGCAACATAATAACACTATGGTTTTCCGATTCACTTCGGAAGGCGGTATTCCATTAAAACTAAAAGTGGAAATAAATTGCCGGGAACACATTACAATATATGGGATTCAGGAAACCCGTTTAAAAATAGAATCTGCATGGGTTAACGGGGAAGTAATGATTCCAAGTTATGAGATAGCAGAATTACTGGGTACTAAGATGAGGGCATTATATCAAAGAAAGAAAGGAAGAGATTTATTTGACCTGTGGTATGCCATTTCTGAAACAAATGCAGACACAGGAAAAATTATTCAGGCCTGGAAATATTATATGAAGGAGGAAGGCAATAGTGTATCCCGGACGGAATTTATTGAAAACATGGAAAAGAAGATTACTGATAAAGAATTTAAAGGAGATATGGAAGGTTTATTGCGGCCGGGACTTATGTATTCAATTGATGAAGCGTACGAATTTATTAAAGTGGAGTTATTGGAAAAAATATAGAGATGATCATATAAAGAGCAAATAATTTCCGCAAGGGTGGCCCAACGCAAGGCTGTGTGAAGTTGCACATTTAATCAATGTTAAAGTATTTAAATCAGAAGATTGGAGAAGTAAAGGTGTGCCAATAATTAAAATTTAAACAACTCCGATTCGTCTTATAATTATCTTTCTGAAACGCATTACATCGAGCCTCATTAAAAAATTATCAAGGGTGATTTGCTATTTGCCTGATCGGGTACACCCGACACGTTGCTTGTTGCAAATATTTGGGATGGCAACGAAGCCTATTTAAATCAACATTTTTTCAAGATCATTATTTGTAATGGAGTTGAAAAAATCAAATACGTTTCAAGCATGAGAAATCGTTCCATCAATTACCAGGGTTTGTTTAATGAATTTATTTTTGCATGGAGTTGGTGATTTGGCAACAACTCCATGCATTGAAAATAAAGACAGTGTGAAGGAATCCTTGATGCAAAAAGTGGATATAGTTTTAGCGAATCCCCCTTTCCATAGCTGTCTTAAAAGAAGTTACCAACCCTTGTTACACCATTCAAAAAATACTATCTTTCTGCCGGGTCTTTTTTATTTTCATCAAACAATGTTTACTTCTCTTTCTAGCAAAACGCCAAATTTTTCCTCAACACTTTTTATAATTTCTCTGCTTAAGTTATAAATTTCATCGCCTTTAGCATGGCCATAATTTACCAATACCAGGGCCTGCCTGCTATGGCAGCCTGCATCTCCTTTTCTATAGCCCTTCCACCCGCATTGTTCTATCAGCCAGCCTGCAGCTAATTTTACCTGTCCATTGGCCAAAGCATATCCAATTATTGATGGATTGTTATTTTTTAATTTTCCGAAAGCAACTGCATCAATTTCAGGGTTTTTAAAAAAACTGCCGGCATTGCCAATTTCTGCAGGGTTGGGCAATTTGCTGCTGCGTATGTTGATTACAGCTTGTGAAATGGCCTGTATGCTTAATTCCTTTACGCCCATTGCTTCAAGCTCCTGGTTAATAGCACCATAACTGGTGTTAAATTGGGGTATTTTATTTAAACGATATGTTATTGAAGTTATAACAAACTGACCTTTGAGTTTTCTTTTAAATACACTTTCCCGGTAACCAAATTCACAATCCTTTAAACCAAAATTTATTATTTTTTTTTCCTGCAGATGAAAAGCTTCCAGTTGGTAAAACACATCTTTTATTTCAACACCGTATGCGCCAATATTCTGCATGGGCGTTGCGCCTGAATTACCAGGAATAAGGGAAAGATTTTCGAAACCTGCCCAATTGTTTTCAAGAACATGCAGTACCAGTTGGTGCCAGTTTTCTCCGGCTCCTGCTTTTACATAAACATATTCCTCATCTTCATTAACCTTTTTGATGCCTTTAATTTCATTCTTTAAAACGAGGCCATCCACATTTTTTGTAAAGAGGATATTGCTGCCTCCACCTAAAATTAAGGCTGGTGGATTTTGGCAGGTAATTGTTGATTTTTTAAATTCAAGCAATTCACTTAGCTCGCTTTCGTTGGTAAAACCAGCAAAGTATTGGGCCTTTACATCTATGCCAAATGTGTTGTACTTTTTAAGAGATATGTTTTCGCTTATTTGCATTGCCATCAACTATTTTAAATAATTTCTTTCCTTGATTATTGTGCAATCACTGATTTTAAATAATCTATTATCTTTATTAACTTCATCAACCCCATCAACCCCATCAACCCCATCAACCCCATCAACCCCATCAACCCCATCAACCCCATCAACCCCATCAACTCCATCAACCCCATCAACCTCATCAACCTCATCAACCCCATCAACCCCATCAACCCCATCAACCTCAACAACCTCATCAACCCCATCAACCCCATCAACCCCATCAACCTCAACAACCACTAATTAGCATCCACATCAGCAATCATCCACACAGCTTTAAACTTTTTTTCAGTCAGTAATAAATTAAAATGATTACGGATTACTTTTTTGTATTGAGCAATCAGCTTCATATCGAGTGGCAACTTTATTAATAGTTCCATCAGGTATTGATTTCTAATGCGGTTTACCACCGGTGCTGCAGGGCCTACCACAAAGTTGTTTAAATCTTTTTGCAAGGCAGCGCCTAATTTTTCAGCAATATCATCAACTACATCTTTTTGTTTATGCTTCAAGGTAATTTTTATAATCCGGCTGAAGGGTGGGTAAAAAAAATGTCGGCGGTTTTCAAGTTCAAATGCATACATTTTTTTGTAATCATGCTGCTGCACAAACTGCAATACAGGATGGTTTACCTGTGTAGCCTGTATCATCACTTTGCCCAGAACATCTTTTCTGCCAGCTCTGCCGCTTACCTGTTCCATTAATTGATAGGCCCTTTCATTTACCCGGAAATCTGCAAAGCTCAATAATCCATCAGCATCGAGGATACCCACCAGACTTACTTTATCAAAATCCAATCCCTTCACCACCATTTGTGTGCCAACCAAAATATCTATTCGCTGCTGTTCAAATAATTTGATGAGGCTGTCGTGAGCTGTTTTACCTTTCACCGAATCCACATCCATCCTTGCCACTTTAAGGGAAGGGAATTTTTCATCAATCAGTTCTTCAATTTTTTCTGTTCCAAAATTTTTCTCAATCCATGCCACCGTACCACAGGCCGGGCATTCTATTAATTTAGGATAAGTAGTGCCGCAATAATGGCAATGCATTTTGTTGGAATATTTGTGCAGCGTTAAGGTAACATCACAATTTTTACATTGCGGTAAATAGCCGCAGGTGCCACAAATTAAATAAGGCGAATAGCCTCGTCGGTTTTGAAATAAAATTACTTGTCTGCCGGCTGCAACTGTCTTTTCAACAGCTTCTACCAATTGCGGCGATAGCATTACTTTGCCTTTTTGTACCACTTTCCTGGTATCAATAATTTCAATTTCCGGCAACATAATTCCGCCAAAACGTTCATTTAATTCCACCAATGCGTATTTGCCTTTTTGCGTATTGTAATAGGTTTCAATGGATGGAGTAGCACTACCTAGTAAGACTTTGGCATTAAAAAGTGAAGCATAATAAATAGCAGCATCCCTGGCGTTGTACCTTGGGGCCGGATCCTGTTGTTTAAATGAACTATCATGTTCCTCATCTACCACAATCAACCCCAGATCTTTAAAGGGCAGAAACAAGGCGCTCCTTGCGCCCAGCACAATCCGTATTTCACCGGTTTTTATTTTATTCCACAGTTCAACCCTTTCGTTGTTGTTGAATTTGGAGTGATAGATGGCAATATTGCCACCAAAATGAAGCTGCAAGCGGCGAATCATTTGGGCAGTGAGGGCAATTTCTGGTAACAGATACAGAACCTGCTTACCCTCTTTGTAATATTGCTCAATTAATTTTATGTACAATTGCGTTTTACCACTGCTGGTTACACCATGTACCAGGCACACATTTTTTTCAGTAAAATGGTTTTGAATTTCTTCCATTGCTTTTTGCTGGGCAGTACTTAATTCAAAATTTACCTGCATGGATTTTGGCATAGTTTTAATCCTGTCTACACCACGCTTTTCTACTATCAATATTTTTTTTTCTACCAGTCCGTTTAACTGTGCTACCGAAGCCCCGGATTTTTTTAGTAAGGCCGTTTGTGCAACTTCACCTTCCGTCTTTAACAGGTGGAGATAGCTGAGTAACAACTCCATTTGTTTGGGTGCTTTGCCCCAGTTGTTAAGCAGCTCACTCAATTTATTTTCATCGTTGTACAAATGATTGAGCACAACAAAATTTTCTTTTTTGGTTTTATAGCGTTCGCTCAAAGCTTCCCAAACAATGCACACATTTTTGTCGATCAAACTTTTTATAACAGGATAAACATGGGTGATATCCAAAATCTGTTGTACTTCTGTAATGCTAAGCTGGCTCTTTATTTGTAAAGCTTCAGCAATCAGATACTCTTCATTATTAAGGCTGGTAAAATCATCACCAAATTCGTCGTTGAACAAAATTATGGTTTCGCTGCTCAATTTAAAATGAGCCGGAAGTGCAGCTGCCATTACTTCTCCTTCGCTGCACATGTAATAGCTGCTCATCCAGTTCCACAACTGCAATTGCTGGCTGTATAAAAGTGGCTGATCATCCAACACATTTAATATAGGCTTGGTGTTATAGGGTGGCTGGGTTGTAGTAATCAATTTTATAATGCCTGCATAGCGTTTGTTTTTGCCCAGCACAACTTCTACCCTGCAGCCAATTTTTATTTTACCAGCAAAGTTTTCCGGTACCGCATAAGTATAAGTTGTAGGTAACGCAAGGGGGAGAATTACCTCTGCAAAGCAGGTATACTTTTCCAAAACAGTGGTACCATTACTATCCAACAGAGAGGTTTGAAATGGTATTTGATGCTGTTCGCTCATTTACATTATAGATAATTATTGCCAATTGGCTTTTTACAAAATTGCTTTATTGAATGTTTGTTTGTTTAATCCAGCTAGCGTTATAATGAATCAATTTTTGCTCCATTATTTTATATACTTTTTCTTTTAGCATTTTTACATCCTTATTGGTAAACCCTTCCACTGAAACTTCATCTAAATAAATAGCCCTTGTGCGCCCGGGCGTTAGAGAAAAAATTGATGCAGGGTTAAGCCTGTCATAATTATCCAGGAACAAAATTGGTTTGACAGGCGTTTGCGTTTCAATGGCTACTTTAAAAGCGCCGTCATAAAATTCTTTTAAGGGATAATGCGATTCATTAAAAGTTCCTTCCGGCGCAATTACAACAGAGATGTTTTTTTTGATGACAGATTTTAATTGCAATACACTTTTTGCTCTTTTTACAGTGCTGCTTCTATCCACCAATACTACCGTTTGCCGGTATATAAAACCAAAAAGGGGGATATTGGTCATTTCGGCTTTCCCCAAAATTCTGAAATGTTGTTTGCGAATCGTTTTCATCAGTACGGGGATATCCATGTAAGAAACATGGTTAAAGACAAAAACATATGGTTTGCTGCGGTTATGGGGTTTTTCGTAAATATTGGTGTGAGAGATACCACAAAGAAACAGGACAGCATCAGCCCAATACCGGCAAATTTTGTAAATAAAATTACCTCCTTTTATTTTTCCATAGAAAGATGCAACTATAACAAAGGGAAAAGTCAGTAATAAACCTGCTACAAAACATATCAACCCATAGACGGTAAAAATAAATTTCCACAAATTAATTAGTATTTTCATAACAGGTTGCGAATATAATACCTTTGCATTTTAAAGGCATAAACTTTGAAAAACAGGTAGTTAAGAGGTAGTTTTGTGTCCCAAATAGTAAATAATTCCAGATAGTTGTATTGTTTCTTCAAAATCATGCTCCAAAAAAATAATTTTTAAAGCTAATTTCCCTACCTTCGCCACCCGAAAAAATCGGGATTTAAATTCTTTTTTATGTTAGCAGTAGTAAAAATAGCTGGTCAACAGTTTAAAGTAAAAGCAGGCGACAGCTTGTATGTACCACATATCGGGGGTAATAATGGAGATACATTGGAATTTTCAGAAGTGCTATTAACTGAAAGTGATGGTACCATTAGTGTGGGTAGTGCAGTAAAGGCCATAGTAAAAGCAGAAATTCTTACAGCACTTGTACAAGGTGATAAAGTAATTGCTTTTAAAATGAAAAGAAGAAAAGGTTTCCGTAAAAAGCACGGTCATCGCACACACTATACAAAAATTCAGGTTACTGAAATTGCTTAATAAAAAAGTTGACTAGGTAAGCAAGTTAACTGGTTGATTGGTTCTTTAAAATCGTAAAGATTGAGAGCAAAAAAACTTGTAAACTTTATTAACTGATTAACTAATAAAAAAAAATAAAATGGCACATAAAAAAGGTGAAGGTTCGGTAAAAAACGGGCGTGACTCACAAAGCAAAAGATTAGGAATTAAAATTTATGGTGGTCAAACTGCTATAGCTGGCAACATCATTGTTCGTCAACGCGGCACTGTTTATCATCCTGGTAAAAATGTGGGTGTAGGAAAAGATTTTACCATTTTTGCATTGACTGATGGAGTGGTAGAATTTAAAAAACGCAGAGGTGATAAAAATTATATTTCTGTAAATGCTGTTGAGGCAAGTGCATAAGTATTAAAGTTTTTTTTGGCAGATAAAAAAATGTTTTTATTTTTAATTATTATTTACTAACCATTAAATTTTAAAAACATGGCAACTGCAAAAAAAGCGGCTCCTAAAAAAGCGGCTCCTGCAAAAAAAGCTGCTGCACCAGCAAAGAAAGCTGCACCAGCAAAACCTGCTGCTCCAGCAAAAAAAGCTGCTCCGGCAAAGAAAGCTGCTCCAGCTAAAAAAGCTGCTGCACCAGCAAAAAAAGCTGCTCCGGCAAAGAAAGCTGCTCCAGCTAAAAAAGCTGCTGCTAAGAAAAAGTAATTCTTTCTTAAGCAAAATTAATAACAAAGTCCTGGTTAAATTAACCGGGACTTTTTAATTTTACACCTGTGTCTTTTTATAACTCCATTGCCGGCAATGCAATTATATATCTACTGATAATTCGTTAACAAAACTTATTTCTTCTTTATTTTTAATTTATGGATAACGCCCAAATAGCAGACTGCTTCTCACTCTTAGCGAAATTGATGGATATACATGGGGAAAATAGTTTTAAAGCAAAGTCATATGCCAACACTGCTTTTACTGTTGATAAATTAACTGTACAGTTAAGCACACTGCCAACAGAAAGTTTATTTTCAATTAAAGGAATTGGAGAATCGGGTGGAAAAAAAATTATTGAATTACTAGAAACCGGCGAGCTATCTGTACTGAATCAATTAATTGAAAAAACGCCCGACGGCATTTTAGAAATGCTCAATATAAAAGGTATTGGTCCCAAAAAAATTGCTACCATCTGGAAAGAAATGGAGATTGAAAGTGTAGGCGAATTATTATACGCCTGCAAAGAAAACAGGTTAAAATTATACAAAGGCTTTGGAGAAAAAACGCAACAAAATGTAATTGAAACAATTGAATATTATTTGAAGAGCAAAGGAAGTTTTCTTTTTTCGCAGGTAGAAGCGCTTGTTTTTCCGTTAAAAAGTTTTTTTACAAAAGTTTTTTATCCACATAATTTTCAAGTGGTTGGTGCATATGCAAGGCACTTGGAAAGCATGGATGCTATCGAAATTGTTGTAGATAATTCTTTAGCTGCAATTGAAAATATTTTATCGGAAGTTGTCGATTTTGAATTGATAGAAGAGAACAATGATGATCTCTTATATAATACAATCGGCAGTTTAAAAATACGGGTATATGGGTGTGATGAAATTCCATTTATTAAACAGGTGTTTTTAAAAAACAGCTCAGTGGAATTTGAAGATTTTTTTACAAAAAGTTTTCCTGCAATTAACTATGCTTCATGTGAAAATGAAGCAGCTGTTTTTGAACAGGCAGGCATTCGTTTTATTCCGGCATTTCAAAGAGAAAAGGAAAGTATAATTGAATTTGCCAAACACAATCAGTTGCCGGCTTTGCTTCAGGTGTCGGATATTAAAGGCATCATTCATTGTCATAGCAACTGGAGCGATGGTAATAATACAATTGAACAAATGGCAACTGCTGCCATTGCCAAAGGACTGGAATATCTTGTTATAAGTGATCATAGCAAAAGTGCTTTTTACGCAAAAGGCCTGAATGAAGAAAGGATACAGCAACAGCACCTCTATATAGACGAGTTGAATAAGAAGCTGGCACCTTTTAAAATTTTTAAAAGTATTGAAAGTGATATCCTCAATGATGGCAGTCTCGATTACGGCAATGCCATACTATCTACTTTTGATCTTGTTATTGCCTCTGTTCATTCAAATTTAAAAATGCCGCAGGAAAGGGCTATGATGCGCCTGATGAATGCTATAGAGAATCCTTATACTACCATTCTTGGTCATCTGACAGGAAGATTGCTCTTAAGCCGCAAGGGCTATCCTGTTGACCATAAAAAAATTATTGATGCCTGTGCTGCTAATAATGTAGTAATAGAGCTGAATGCCCACCCAAGCCGCTTAGACATTGACTGGCGACATATTGACTATGCGCTGCAGAAAAACGTTTTACTATCCATCAATCCGGATGCACATTCAATAGATGGGTTTGATGATGTTAGGTATGGCATATTGGTTGCACAAAAAGCAATGCTGACGAAAGCGCAAAATCTTAGCAGTTTTAGTTTAAAGGAACTGGAATTGTTTTTGGATAAAAAGAAAGCCAACAATTGATTATTGTTTGCCGACCCTGATAGTCGACGTAAGATTTACATCGCTTCTTATTAATGAAAGCCTTTTATTAATTTTTTCGTTCCAATATTGTTGCTTTTCTTTTATTATTCCATTGTGTGTTTCACCATCGTAGGCTTGCTGTAACTCTTCCATATTTTTTGAAGATTGGTTGTATAGCTTTTCAATTAATTTAGTGTAGTTGTCTATTGTAAATGTTGCAGCTTTTAATTGCTGCATAAATTCCATAGCACCGAGGTAGCTGATATTGAAATGTTGTTGCTCATGCTGCAGTATATATTCATTTTTGCCTGCAGGTTTCATCCAGGACATTTGCTTGTCAAAACTGCAGTAAACTTTAATAATTAAAGTGGCTTTTCCTCCTGCATTCTTAAAGCCGGCTTTAAAAGCAAAACCAGATGATGTGATGGCTGCCGCCGATGAGTTAATATCTGTATCACCTGCAAATGCTGCTATGGTTAGTAATTCTCCCGGATTGTAAAATATAAGTTTACCAGTTGGGTTTGAAATAGCTACAGTGTATTCAATATTTACGGTAACAGGCTGAGCCAACACATTTGTAAAAGTTGTAAATAGAAAAGAGAACAGGAATAAATATTTCATCCGGATTTTATTTGTTGCTAAAGCAACTGAAAAAAATCAAATAAAGTATGAGTTTACTTTAGATTATATATTATTTAACGGATTGAATGCCGGAAACTATGCTTCTACATAATTCAAATCTTTACCAAATGTTTCCTCGGTAAAATAAACTGCAGTTCCACTAATAACCATTATGATTATTCCGGTAATCCATCCGGCAGTAACATAATCCGTTACATTCTGTAGTCCGTTAAACAGTAATAACATTAATGGCAAAGCTCCTCTTACCATATTAGGTACAGTTGTAGCAGCAGTTGCCCGCAGGTTGGTGCCAAACTGTTCTGCTGCCATGGTTACAAATATGGCCCAAAAACCAGTGGCAAAGCCCAACGCAGCACAAATAACATACATGCCTGCGGCGGTTCCATTGTTTTGTGTAAAATAAAAAATAATGGCTATTGCTGTAAAAATGTAAAAAATATAGAGTGCTTTTTTTCTACTCCTCAGCCATTGACTAACGAAGCCAACCAGCAAATCAGCAGCAGATATGCTCACATAAGCCAGCATGGTAGATTTTTTTGGCAACACCTCTTCTGTAATGCCTAATTCTGAAGCAAAATTATTTGAGAAGGCTATCAGGATACCAATTACATACCAGGTTGGCAAGCCTATCAGGATGGCCAGCATGTATTTTTTAAACCGTTGGCGGTTGGTAAAAAACATAAAGAAATTACCTCTTGACACCTGCTGCAGCTTAACCTGGTTAAACATGCCGCTTTCAAAAACTGATATGCGTAACAGCAACAAACAAAAGCCCAAACCGCCACCAATGAAATAGCAAATTCGCCAGTTGAAGTTTAAAGAAATAAAATAAGCTGCTACAGCACCTGTTAATCCTAAACCGGCTACGAGTGATGTACTCATGCCTCTTTTTTCTTTACTGATTAGTTCCGTTACAAGGGTAATGCCTGCACCCAGTTCGCCTGCCAATCCTACTCCTGCAACAAAGCGTACCAATGCGTACTGGTTGGTAGTTTGTACAAAGCCATTGAGGATATTGGCCACAGAATACAAAATGATGGAACCAAAGAGCACACTCAACCTGCCTTTTTTATCTCCCATCACACCCCAAATAATACCTCCAATGAGTAAGCCTACCATTTGGATGCTGATGATAAATTCTCCTTCAGATTTTATCATGGCTTTATCAAGGCCTAAATCTTTAAGACTATCTACCCTTACTATATTAAACAATAATAAATCGTAGATATCAACAAAGTAACCTAAAGCAGCAACTAAAACAGTGATGTTAAAAATAGAATTGGATGGCTTTTGCATGAAATGATTATGGCGTGTTGGTCGTTTTTTTCTTAGAGAAAAAAAGTTTTATGATTACTGGAGCTGTGGTAATAAGAACGATGGCAATTACAATGAGTTCAAGATGTTTTTTAAGGTCGAAATTAAATTGACTTTCAAATAATTTTTGCAGGTAATGACCGGCAAACAACATAGAAAAAACCCATGCTATACTACCAACAACATTATAGTAGGTAAACTTCTTCTTGTCCATACTTACAATGCCTGCTACAATTGGCGCAAACGTACGCACGATGGGCAGAAATCTTGCCATGATGATAGCGGCACCTCCGTGCTTATCATAAAAATCTTTAGCCTGAAACAAATATTTCTTCTTAAAAAAGAATGTGTCTTTTCTTTCAAAAAGAAAGGGGCCACTTTTTCTTCCAAACCAATATCCAATAAAATTACCCACAACACCTGCCAAAGAAATTACAATGCTTAATATCAACAAGTTTAAAAACGTACTGCCAGTATTTAAACCAAGCCCTGTTTTTACTAATTCATTGCTAAAAATACCTGTTACAAAAAGTAGGGAGTCGCCTGGCAAAAAAAAGCCTGCAAACAAACCTGTTTCAGCAAAAATGGCAAACACAATAAACCATAAGCCGCCGTTTTCTATATACCATTGCGGTTGTAATAATTGTGTCCAGTGAAAATCTAACAGAATAAAATAATTCATCTTTAATTGTGAGTTTAGAAGGATTGAACAATCATTCAATTATTTTCATCCTTATTTTTTCAGGTGTAATGGTTGTATATTTTGCCGAAAATACTGAGTATGTATTTAAAACAGCCAATCAGCTTTAAATAATTTTAATGTTGTGCTTTATTAATTTGGTGGAGGATTAGTTTCCTGATATTCATTCTTGATCCGGTAAAATCAAAACTTATCACCGTCTCCCAATTCACCTTCCCATTTGCTTACCACTGCTGTTGCAATACTGTTACCTACTACATTGGTAGCGCTTCGTCCCATATCGAGCAGGGGATCTATTCCCAATAATAATGCAATACCTGCTTCCGGAATGTTAAAGGTAGCCAAAGTGCCTGCAATTACTACCAGCGAAGCTCTTGGCACACCTGCAATACCTTTACTCGTAAGCATCAGTACCAGTAGCATGGTTAGTTGCGTAGGTAAAGGAATATGCATGCCATAACTCTGTGCTATAAACAAGGATGCAAAAGTCATATACATCATACTGCCATCAAGGTTAAAAGAGTAACCAAGTGGTAATACGAAACTTACAATCTTGTCTTTGCATCCAAAGCGTTCCAGTTCCAGCATGGTTTTAGGAAATGCGGCCTCACTGCTGGAAGTACTAAACGCAATCAATATTGGCTCCTTCATTCGTTTTATTAAATGAAATACCCGTTTTTTAATAAATATAGAACCAATAAGGATTAAGCAAATCCACAATATCAGCAACCCAAAATAAAACTCTCCAATAAAAATGGAATAGGTTTTTAATATGCCAATTCCCTGCTTGGCAATAATGGCAGACATGGCACCGAACACGGCCAAGGGCGCAAAGTTCATTACATAGCCTGTTACCTTTAATATAATATGAGCAATAGCATCCAGAGCTTTAACTACAGGATGGGCAATTTCGCCCAACGCCGCAGCGGCCACACCAAAGAATAATGCAAAAACTACTATTTGTAGAATTTCATTTTTGGCCATTGCATCAATTACACTTGCAGGAAATACATGGTAAAAGAAATCCTTAATAGTAAGAGCGGCTTTGTCGATGCCGGTATTAACATTGGCATCCGGCAATGTGAGATTCATAGCTGTGCCGGGTTCAAATAAATTTACCAATAACATGCCTAGCAATAAGCTCAACAAAGAAGCGCTGATAAACCACAACAAAGTTTTACCGCCAATACGGCCTACGGAATTAATGTCGCCCAATTTTGCCACACCCACTACCAAAGTTGTAAATACAAGTGGTGCCACAATCATTTTTATTAATCTTAAAAAAATATCTGCCAATATGGTAAACCAATCCAGTTTTTTATCCCTGTCTTTTAATACTTCATTTTTTTGAAGTGATATAAAATCAGTTGCTTTTTGCAATTCTTTGTAGGCAGGAGCTATCGTATCTGTTTGGGCCGTTAACAGTACATTGATCCCTTTTAACGAATCAGTCAACTGCCTAATGGTAGCTAAAACGGTTGTCTCGTCATCTGTATTTAAAAGCGTTTGTTCGGCTGCCTTTTTTTTACTGCTGATATTAATTTTTTGTTGTTGAAGTAAAGCAAAGCGGGTGCTGTCTTTTGCTATTTTGTAGGGGGTCATTTGCAAAGTGAGATGCTTCAGCTGCATTTCTGCATGGATAATTTTGTTGTTATCTTCCCCAACATAATATTTATTGAGAACAAAACCGGTAATAATGCCCAGCAGCAAAGCGATTCCAATATAAAGAGTTAAATGATTTTTTTTTGAAGGCTTATGGTCATGCATATTTTACAGTTGAATTTTTCTGGCAATTATTGGGTTCAGTTGAAAATATATTTTAGCTCACTTTTAGTTTTGCAATATAATATTTAATAGCTGTTATAAATTGAAGTACTATAAAAAAGGCTGTATTTCTACTCTTTTATCCGCAGTTATATCTTTGTTTAGGAGCCTTTAAATTCTTTACAGAATTTTAAAAAGGGTTGTTAGCCTTATTATTTATTGAATACTAAAATTGAAATGAACCTGTAAAAAAATGACGTTGGGTGGGTTATTAAAATTTATTGCTTATTTTTCCGATTCATTATTCATAAAAACTAACTAACTGTATGAGTTTATTTGTAAAAAAGCCTCTTCATCAAGTTTTAGCACAAGCCGCAGATGACGGCGAAGGTTTAAAGAGGACATTGGGCGCTGGCAATTTGATTGCACTGGGCGTTGGAGCAATTATTGGGGCAGGTTTATTTGTACGAACGGCCGCTGCATCCGCAGAGGCTGCAGGTCCTGGCGTAACACTTTCATTTGTGGTAGCTGCTATTGGTTGTGCATTTGCTGGTTTATGCTATGCAGAGTTTGCATCTATGATACCCATTGCAGGTAGTGCTTATGCATACTCTTATGTAACTATGGGCGAATTGGTAGCATGGATTATTGGTTGGGCCTTAATAATGGAATACGCACTAGGTGCAGCAACTGTATCCATTGCGTGGAGTGAATATCTAAATAATTTATTGGGTGGAGGTATTCCCTATGAATGGTGCCACTCCCCATTTGAAGCATTGCATAAAGTAACTGGTGATGCCATTAACCAAATAACAGCTGCAATTCCGGAAACCATCAAATCTGTAAAAAATGGGGTATTGATTTTAAGCGATGATCAGTTTAAAGCATTGCCTGCTTCCCTTGCAAGTTCAGTGGTAGTAACAAAAGGTTTTATGAATGCACCTGCGTTAATAATATTGTTGTTAATAACCTTGTTATTGATAAAGGGATCCCAGGAATCTGCCTTTGTAAATATGATTATCGTATTTGTAAAAGTTACCATTGTTTTATTGTTTATCGGATTTGGCTGGCAGTTTATTAAACCCGAAAACCATACACCTTATTTAATACCCGAGGGTACCAGAGGCCACGAAGGATTTTTTAAATGGGGATGGGGAGGTGTTGTTGGTGGTGCAGCCATTGTGTTTTTTGCATTCATTGGTTTTGATGCGGTAAGTACTGCAGCACAGGAAGCAAAAAACCCTAAAAGAGATATGCCTATTGGTATCCTGGGTTCTTTGGTTGTTTGCACCATTCTCTATATTCTTTTTGGACATGTATTAACCGGTGTTGCTAATTATACAGAATTTGAAACAGCTGGTAAGGAGGCTTCGGTGGTGTATGCCATTCAAACTTACATGAAGGGTTATGAATGGCTTGCTACAAGTGTAACAATTGCCATACTAGCAGGTTTCTCTTCGGTAATACTGGTAATGCTGATGGGGCAAAGCCGCATATTTTATACCATGAGCAATGATGGATTGATACCAAAAGCATTTGGTGAATTGCATCCTAAATACAAAACCCCTTACAAGGCCAACATGATACTTTTTGTTTTTGTTGGCTTATTCGCTGCATTTGTTCCTGGCAGTGTAGCTGGTGACCTTACCAGTTTTGGAACCTTGTTTGCGTTCGTATTGGTGAGTATTGGTGTATGGATTTTAAGAGTAAAATCACCCGAAATTGAAAGGCCGTTCAGGGCTCCGTTCGCTCCGCTGGTTTCTACATTGGGCGCCCTGGTATGCTTTGGGATGATTATAGCATTGGATATCCAAACGTTAAAAGTAGCATTTGCATGGATGCTCCTTGGACTTGTTGTTTATTTTGGCTATAGCAGAAAAAGAAGTAAGTTGTTCAATCCATCAGATATATTGCCAAAGGCATCCGATTTTGAAAAACACTAATTAGAAATTGATTGACTATAAAAAAATCCCCTGAATTTTCAGGGGATTTTTTTATAGTCAATCAGTAGTAGAAATTTATATAACGGGCTTTTAATTAGGAAAAGGTAACTAAGCATTTCCCAACCATCCTATAACCTTATTAAAAAAAATATCCAAGATCAGTCAATTATTCTATGTAATGATTTCATAAGCATCAGGCCCAGGAAATATCAGTTGTTTGAAGCATAGCAATAAATTCATTGGCAGATGTTTCTCCTTTCGCAATCATTTCCTTCATTTCAACCTGGTCAAAATTTAAGCCACCAGCGCCGCCTCCCAATGGCGCTTTTGGCCTGAACTGAAAAAGTTTCAGGGGCTTTTTATTTTCGTAAGGGCTTTCCAGTCCGCTGATGCTAAAATAGTCAGCCACTTCATTTTCGCTGATACCTTTACTGATCATTTTCTTTTTTACTGCATCAATATATTCAAGGCCTTCGTTAAATAGTTTGGGAATTATCAAATCATTTTTGCCCACATCATCCGTAAAAATACTGATGGTTCTTTCCAGGACGGAAAACAGGTTTTTGTACTCTTTTTTTTCTGCCTCATCACTTTCAGGAGATAAAAGTATAGTGAATATCTCCGTAGCACCATTATCAATGGCCATTTGTATGCCTGCATATTCCCTTACACCACCATCAACAAATTGAAAATATGGGTTGGGTTCGCCGGGTACGTGTAGGTTAACTTTAACTGGTTGCATAAACACCGGTTGAGAGGCAGAGGCCATTATAGCCTTACGGAATTGGTCTGCATTGATAAGTGTTCTTACTTCGTAATGCCTTGGCTCAGCTGGATTGGCGTGGTTAGTAAAAACAACCATTTCGCCTGATTGCATGCACACGGTGGTTAAAAATATTTTTTTGCCACTGTCAATAATTTCCTGGTAACGTTGGTCTGTATAATTTCTTAGTAATTGACTCCACAAAGGACTCCCATCAAAAATGCTGGTATCATTCAGGCTGTCGCCAATTCGTTTTTTTAATATAATGTCGTCCGTTTTTTGAGAAGTGTACAGGGCTTCCACCATATCCATTTCTTTTAGTGCAACCAGTGGGCACATCAGAGAACCGGTGCTGGTGCCTACAAAAATATCAAAGTCAAGGCCCGGATAGGTTGCAAATAATCTTTTTAAAACGCCCACTGCAAAAGCTCCTTTACTACCTCCACCGCTGATAACTAATGCTCTGCTCATAACAATTAATTTATTGGTTATAGATTTCCGTTTTCTTTTTTAGTTTGCTGATCCGGAGGCCAAGGGTATTTTGCAACCACCAGGTATTTAGATTGTAATCTCTGTGAATGCTCAATCCCAGCAATAATTTATTTCCTATATCTGCATTAATACTGCCACCCACTAATTGTTCCTTATTAGTGCCCCAAAGATGATCGAAACTTATATTGATATTACCTGCGCTTCCAAACGGGGCTGTATTTAAGGTTTTTAATTTGAAAGTAACGGTTGGGCCAACAGCAGCACTTATTTTTTTACCAGTATAATATCCGTCCATAATAATACCAGCTCTCATAAGATTTTTTACTACGGTGTATTGAGGCACCAGTTGTAAGCCGCCTGTGTACAAATCGGGCCGATTGTTAAAATTCGTTACCATCCCATTATGCAGTTTCAAGTGCATGATAAATTCTTTGGGAAACTCAGTATCCTGGACAGTTTGTGCCGAAAGCTGCCGGGAAAAAATAATAAGCAGCAGGAGGGGGGCTATTGTTCTCATGTATATATTTTTTACTTTCATAAATGTAAAAACAAAATATACTTTTTGCAATAGCAAATAAAAAGAATTGTAATTAATGGGAAGAGGGAGCAGTTATATGATTTAGTTTAAAATGAATATATGACTACCTGAATATTACAGTACCCAACGCACGGGTAAGATCAATCTCTATTTGTTTAAGATGCTGATGAATTTGAAGTAACATCAACTGTTCATCAATTGTATGCTCTTTCTCCATTTCACGCTGGTTTTCATCCATCATCCGTTTGGTTTTTCTCAGCTTTAAATAATTTACTGTAGAAAAAACTTCTTCTTTATAGAGGTCCTCCCGTGTGGCAATTTTCCCCTGGTAAAATTCATTCCAGTTTGGGCTTATTTCTGTATTGTAATCCATCACATTTACTACCAATGTACTCATGGCTAAATCTTCGTGGTACAAAAATGTTTTAGAAGTTGGCTCCAGGCCTGCATCGTACCAGGATTTATAGGTTTTAATAAGGGCAATTAAATTTTTATTATCAATTAAATCTTCCAGTTGGTTGTTATCAATTTCAGCAAAAATATGCTCTGCCACACGCAGGTTAGCGTCCCATTCTTTTAAGCCAAATTCCAGCAGGCTTCTTACCATCGCTTTCTCATGTTCTTCATCTTTATTCAGTAATGCAAGTGCATCGTCTTCTATATTTACCGGCTGCTGACTTTGATTAAATGCGTCGTTGGCATCATCCCGGCTTTGCTTGTTTTCTTCTTTTGTAATGCGATCCCTTATGAATTTATTTACCAGTGCGTGCAGCCCACCTTCTTCAATCTTCAACAACTCAGCACATTGCTTTATATAATCCTGCTGCCGGGTAAAGTCTTCTGCTTTGTTTATTTTAGAAATAGTTTCTGCTACCTGGTTTACCAATGCAGATTTTTTTACACTATCTGTACCTGCATCTTTCAAAGACACATTTAGTTGAAATAAAACAAAATCTTTTTTATTGGAATTGATAAATTCATTAAAAGCTGCTGCACCTACTTTGTTTACATAACTATCCGGGTCTTCCTTATCCGGTATCAGTACCAGCCTTACATTCAGGCTTTCTTCCAGTGCCAGGTCCATGCCACGCAGGGCAGCCTTTACACCTGCATTATCACCATCATAAATAATGGTGAGGTTGTTGGTGTATTTTTTTATCAACCTTAGCTGATCCAGCGTAAGCGATGTACCACCACTTGCCACCACATTTTCTATCCCTGCCTGGTGTAGTGATACCACATCTGTGTAACCTTCTACCAGCAGGCATTCATCAGCTTTATCAATTGCCTGCCTTGCAAAATAGCTGCCGTATAAAATTTTACTTTTTACATAAATCTCATTCTCCGGCGTATTAATATATTTGGGGGCCTTGTCGTTGGTTTTTAAAATTCTGGCACCAAAGCCCAGTATTTTCCCACTCTGGTTGTGTATGGGGAAAATAATCCTGCTCCGGTAGTTATCGGCTGGCTTATTGTCTCTTATTGCAACAAGACCGCTTTTCTGTAATAATTCAATATTGTACTGGGCATTGAGGGCTGCCGTCGCAAACCGGTCCCTGTCTCCGGGATTAAAGCCTATCTGGAATTTTTTTATGATATCTTCTCTAAAGCCCCTTTCTTTTAAATAGCTTAAACCTATATCTCTGCCTTCATCAGCATTAAATAAATAATCGCTGAAAAACTGCTGTGCAAAATTATTGATGATAAACAGGCTGTCTGCGTTGCTTTGAAGCAGCTTATGTTCCGGCGACATTTCTGTTTCTTCAATTTCCACATTGTATTTATTGGCCAGCCAGCGCAAGGCTTCAACATAACTGTATTTCTCCAGTTCCATTAAAAAGCCAATGCTGTTGCCACTTTTGCCACAACCAAAGCATTTGTAGATTTCTTTTGCAGGCGATACGGTGAATGAAGGTGTTCGCTCATTGTGAAAAGGACAGATACCCAAATAATTAGTACCTCTTTTTTTTAGTTTTACAAACGAGCCTACAATATCTATAATATCTATCCTGCTTTGTATTTGTTGTATGGTATTTTGAGAAATCATTGTTTGCAAAAGTAATAAATGTAAATGGAGGTATTTTAGTGTGCCTCCGGATTTTTGCAAGTCACCAGCTTTACATTGTTAAAGTATTGGAAAAAGGCATTTACTTTAGTTCTATAATTTCTACTTTATGCGATAGGTACAAATTTATTCCGGCTACTATTTGGGGTTGGCACGGTTTATGAAATTTATAGTTGTTTTGTTTTCAATTAACAAACAAACCAATACCTTTAGCAACTAAAAATTTAATACGATGAAGAAATTTTCTTTTGTAGCATTGCTTGTTTTTGCAGCAAATTTTGTAATGGCGCAAGATTTGGATGAAATTAAAAAATATACCTTATTAGGGCAGGTTCAAAAAGCCAAAGAATCGGTTGATAAATACATGTCAGTAGAAAAAAATGCCAAAAAAGCCGAGGGATGGTTTTATAAGGGAACTATTTACAACCAGGTATCAAAAGATACTGCAAAGCAGCATGCAGAAAGTGCTGCACTTAAATCACAAGCTTTCGATTTTTTAAAAAAGTACAGAGAATTAGATCCTAAAGCTGAGTTGCTCACCGAACAATCTAATGGACCATTATTTGATATTTACGTTGGTTATGCATCCGAACTAGGTATAAAAGCGTATACCAGCAAAGATATTGCCAGCGCCCACGAAGATTTTAAGAAAGGGCTTGAAGTACATGATTATATATTTACCAATAACATTACCGGTAACAATGGCTTTAAGTTTGAGGCCTTGGACACTATTCTTGTTTTATATACTGCTATTACCGCAGGTGAATTAAAAAAGCCGGATGATGCAGCGGTTTATTATAAAAAACTGGCCGATGCCAACGTTACCGGAGACCAGTATATTGATACTTACCAGGTGCTGACAGAATATTATAAAACAAAAAAGGATGATGGCGCTTTTTCTGAAATATTAGCTAAAGGGAGAAAATTTTACCCAAAAAATGAAGAATACTGGATGGCAATAGAAACGGAACAGGCAATAGATGGCGTTGCTAAGCCTGCATTATTTGAAAAATACGAAGAGTTATTAACCAGGCATCCGGAAAGTTATTCGTTGGCTTACAATTATGCGGTGGAGTTGTACCATTACATTTATTCTGATGAAATGAAGAATGCCAACACCAACGAATATAAAGCCAAACTGGAGGCAGCAGGTAAAAAGGCCCTGGCAAATAAACAAACTATAGAAGCCAATTTTTTAATGACTAATTTTTTGTACAATAACTCCATTGATATTGCTGATGAAGCCAGGAAAGTTAAGGGCCCTAAACCCGATGATTTAAAAAAGAAAAAGGCGTTGGAAGCAGAATCAACCAAGGTAATGAACGATTGTATTCCTTATGCTGAAGCTTTGGTCTCCATATTTGAGGGCCTTCCTAAGCCCAAAGGATCAGAGAAAGTAAACTACAAACAATCACTGGTTATCTTGAAAAACGTATATGAAGTAAAAAAAGATGCAGCCAAAGTAGCGGCACTTGAAAAGAAAATAAGCGTTGTGGAGTAAATAATTAATTCTTACAGAAGGGGCAGCATATTTTATATGCTGCCCTTTTTAATATTGTAAGTTTGTGGGCATCATTCTTAAATTACAAAACAATGCTAAAGCTAATAGAATGCCCAAGAGATGCCATGCAAGGCTGGAAGAGTTTTATACCAACCGCAACAAAAATTAACTACATCAATGCATTGCTTCAAGTGGGGTTTGATACCATTGATTTTGGCAGTTTTGTTTCGCCCAAAGCCATACCTCAAATGGCGGATACCAGGGAGGTGTTGAGGGGGTTAGAAGTTGATAAGGTTAGCACTCAATTACTAGCCATCGTGGCCAATGTTCGTGGTGCTGAAGAAGCAGTTCAGCACGAGGCTATAACCTATCTTGGTTTTCCATTTTCAATTTCCCCTACATTTCAACTGCGAAATACCAACAGTACTATGGTGGAATCGCTGGAGAGGGTTGCTGATATACAGGAGCTTTGTATTAAGAACAATAAAAAGTTAGTGGTTTATATTTCGATGGGATTTGGTAATTCTTATGGAGATGAGTACAATGAAATAATTGTTAGGCATTGGGTAGATAAAATGGTGCAGATGGGTATTGAAATAATTTCGATGGCAGATACTGTTGGGCTTGCAACAGCACAACAAATTTCTTCCATTTTAAATACAATAATCCCTGCTTATCCGGATACAGAAATTGGGGTACACCTGCACTCAACAGCTGCTAACTGGAAAGCAAAAGTGGATGCTGCATTGCAGGCTGGCTGCAAAAGATTCGATGGCGCATTAAAAGGCATTGGGGGTTGCCCAATGGCTGATGATGTATTGGTTGGAAATATGGATACAAACCTGATGATACCTTATTTTACGCAACAGAATTTATTGAGTGGAATAGATTTGATAGCGCTTGAAAAATGCAACCGGATGACGTTAGAAATTTTTGTATAATCAGCTTAAAAACCAGCATGGAATTCAGATTAGAATTTACCCCAAAACCATTTGAACAAAAGATTAATCACCAGCAGCAATTGTTATTGATTGGATCCTGTTTTACCGAAAATATCGGCAGTAAATTAAAGCAGTTGAAATTTTCGGTGCTGGAAAATCCCAATGGTATTTTATTTAATCCAATCAGCATTGTTCAATCTCTTCATTCTTATATCGAAAACAAGCAATACAGTGAAGCAGATTTGTTTTTTCAAAACGAATGCTGGAACAGCTGGCAACACCACAGCCGCTTTTCGCATCCGGATAAAGCAATGTGTCTGCAAATGATTAACCAATCGCAACAGGCAGCGAACAATGCATTAAAAACAGCCAGTTGGCTGATGATTACAGTAGGCTCCGCTTTTGTTTATGAGACCATTGTCCCCCCTTCAGGGGATGGGGGCGGGGGCATTGGCAGGGGCGTGGATGAGAACACAGTTGTTGCCAATTGCCATAAAGTGCCAACCGATAAATTCAATAAAAGATTATTAAGTGCTGATGAAATAGTAAGTTCATTTGCAACTCTACTGGAAGCGGTTTTTGCATTTAATCCGGCTGTTAAAATCATTTTCACTATCAGCCCCGTAAGGCATTTACGGGATGGCTTTGTAGAAAACAATCGCAGCAAAGCCACGTTGATAAAGGCTATTCATCAGTTGGTTGATAATCACCAGCAGTTATTTTATTTTCCAGCCTACGAGTTGGTGATAGATGATTTAAGGGATTATCGTTTTTATGCAGAAGATATGGTACACCCCAATTATGCAGCCACCAATTATGTGTGGGGAAAATTTATTGCAACCTGTATCGATGAAACATCTCAGCAATTAATGAAGGAAATCAATACAATTAAAGTAGCCAAAAATCACAAAGCATTCAATCCTTCATCACAGGCGCACGGGAAATTTCTACAGGCAAATTTGCAAAAAGTAATGGCATTAAAGAGTCGTCATCCATACCTTAACCTTGAAGAAGAATACAGCCATTTTAGCCGGTAAGGCAAAGCTTAATTTTACTGGTAAATTTCTTTGCAAAAAAATTACTTTATTTGCACACCGTAGTAATCCGGTTTCGTAATAAAATATTTTAAATATAAAAAATAAGTTTGATGCAGGCAGCACTATTTGATGATACCAATCCACCTAAAAATACCAGTTTAAATATCAGGGGTGGAACAAAAAAACAGCTTTCAAAAAATCAACTGGCATTTAATAAATTAACCCAGAAAATTGAGAAACTGAATAAGGAAATTGAGCGAAAGAAATTGCAGTTTGATGCTGCAGTAAAAATGTATGCCACAGCACTTTATCCGGCACAGCTTAAAGTACTGGAAGCAAGGAATAAACTAATAACCACCTTGTGGGAAATCTATCGCAGCAAAAAACTTTCCAAGGCTAATCAACGC
>Ga0163144_10007464_pt1 | contig 23985 bp, 28 predicted proteins | sample OliLak19BULKMAT1_FD_123175 | JGI IMG/M metagenome (GOLD analysis project Ga0163144, IMG submission 123175) | Freshwater microbial mat bacterial communities from Lake Vanda, McMurdo Dry Valleys, Antarctica - Oligotrophic Lake LV.19.BULKMAT1 | ecosystem: Environmental > Aquatic > Freshwater >...
ACGGTGCTCTTAAACTACGATGTTTTTGCAAATATCTTTGCGCTTGAGGGTGCGGCGGCAGATGTATCAATAGCTTTTATACCACTTTTATTTGCCGGTATCATTATTGGCCTAGTGACCTATGCGTCGTACTTTGTTTATACAAGTAATAGGTTTTTTCTTACAAACGAAAGCGTTATCCAGGAAATTCAGATGAGCTTATTTGCTAAACACGAGCAAACAGTGAGTCTCAGCAGCATTGAAGACGCTAGTTTTCAGCAAAAAGGAATACTATCTCAGATTTTTAATTACGGTTCAGTTCGCCTGAGTACTGAAGGCGACGAGACAACCTATCATTTCACGTACGTGGCATACCCAAAAAATCATATTGCCGTCTTAAACAACGCCGTTGAGGCTTTCAAAAATGGCCGCCCAGTATTAGATAAGCTTGACAGTTAGAATTATCTGTTGCGACTTTCTTTAATAAAATCTGCTTCGTTTTCAAGTGATGATCGAAGCGTGTATCCTTTGCACTTTGTATCGATACAATTAGTTGCCTCGTATCTGTAGTCACTTGCGCCGTCTCCTATTGTGACGTCAAATGGATCAGCGAAAAGCTCAGGGGCGACAGATGGGAGGTTTGTCTTATTAATCAATTTTGGGTAGAAATTATTAGATGTATAGAATACTTCTTCAAGACTGTAATACATTGCATTAATCGCAGTCTTGCGCTGGTTATCACGTGCCACAACCTCAATGTTATTCTTTTGAATAAAGAATAGAACACTCGCCAGAGCAGTCACAACAATAATGAGGAGGAGTTCTATGACCGTAAAGCCACGAGATGTTTTTGTCATATAAACTTATTATATCAAACTGACACAACATATCGCTACTTGGATGGAACGAAAACAAAAAAAGTATGTGGCATTGTATCCCCTCACGCCCACTTGTAGTAGTAAATTGTCGCACATCGCCGTATACTATAAAGATGTAAAGAGAGGAAATTTCTATCATGGCAGCAAAAAAGATCGCAAAAGACCCAATAGGTGAAAAGCCAACAGCAAGCGAAGGAAAACTGAAGGCACTCGGACTCGCCCAAGAGCAGATTAATAAGCAGTTTGGTGATGGTGCAATACGTCGACTCGGTGATACAAAAACAGTTGACGTAGAACTCGTGAGCAGTGGCTCACTATCACTCGACCTTGCGCTTGGCGGCGGCTATCCCAAAGGCCGTATTCTTGAAGTATACGGACCAGAAAGTTCCGGTAAAACGACTTTGACGCTTCACGCCATAGCCGAGATACAAAAACAAGGTGGTACGGCAGCATTTATTGATGCAGAGCATGCACTTGATCCTGCATATGCCCGCCGTCTCGGTGTTGATACAGACAACCTTCTTGTATCACAGCCAGATAACGGTGAGCAAGCACTAGAAATTGCCGAAACACTTGTTCGTTCCAATGCCGTTGATCTCGTGGTAGTTGACTCTGTAGCAGCTCTTGTACCACAGGCAGAAATCGATGGTGATATGGGTGACAGCCACATGGGGCTTCAGGCTCGTTTAATGAGCCAAGCGCTTCGAAAGCTTACTGGTATTATTAGTAAGAGCAAAACGACAGTTATCTTTATCAACCAGATCCGTATGAAGATTGGCGTTATGTTCGGTAACCCGGAAACAACAACCGGTGGAAATGCACTCAAATTTTACGCATCTGTACGACTCGATATTCGCCGCACTGGTCAGATCAAGAACGGCGAAGATATTATCGGTAACCGTACAAAAGTGAAGGTGGTCAAAAACAAGATTGCCCCGCCGTTTCGTGTTGCCGAGTTTGATATCATGTTCAACGAGGGTATTTCAAGAACAGGTGACGTGTTGGACCTTGCGGTCCTCCATAATATTGTTGAAAAATCTGGTGCATGGTTTGCCTATAACAACGCAAAGATTGGTCAGGGTCGTGAAGCAAGTAAGGAATATCTCAAAGAGAATCCAAAAGTACTCGCCGAAATAGAGAAGAAAGTTCGCACCAAAGTAGCTGAAGAAGCGGCTCTGTAGATTCCTATTCGTCGTAGGATTTGACTTGGTTGCGCCATGCGAACCACCAAAGAGTACCAAATATTAGAGCAGATATAACGCTAAGAATCAAAGCGCCGTTGAATACAGCCGGGATAAACGCGTCAAAGAACGATGGATCGAGTTGTGTAGGAGATTTTACAGCTTCTTCCTTTGCCTGTGTGATTGTGAGGTCAATAATTGGCTGGACAGTAAGAGCGGTTCCTATAGTTGCAAAGATTGACACGACATATGTGCTTAGCTTAATCCATATACCTGCTACGTTTTTTTGAAGAGAAGTACGAGTGCTAAGACAGAGATAAGGACGTTCAGATATACAATGAGCGAGAAGACTCCGTAAAGCGGCGCAGTGGAAAACTCACTAATTGTTTGTGGGATAGCTATAAAACCAGCCACACTAAGGGCCGTGCCAATTGTCGATAAAATGAGCATTGTTAAGTAAAATTTTGTATATGGGCGTTTTGTGTGTATATGTGTTGTCATACTGACAGTATAGCAAAACACGATATACTAAAGCGAGATGATTATCACTGCAATCACAATTCAAGCTCGCAACAAGAAAAGAGTGAGCATATCTGTTGATGGAAAATATCGGTTTAGTCTCGATGTGTTCCAGCTAAGCGACCTAGGACTCAGGCTTGGTACAGACTATAGCGACAAGCAGCTTACGCGACTGGAGCAGGAAAGCCAGTTTGGGAAACTATATGGTAGGGCGCTTGAGTATAGTCTCATGCGGCCGCACAGTGCCAAGGAAGTCCGTGACTATTTATACCGAAAGACTCGTCCAACTCGCACAAAAACTGGTGATACGCGCCCGGGAGTCAGCAGTGAGGTAACAGTGCGTGTATTTGAGCGCCTGAGTGAAAAAGGCTACATAGATGACGTATCGTTTACGAGACACTGGGTAGAAAACCGCTCACTCCGAAAAGGTGCAAGTAAGCGTACATTGATAGCTGAACTCCGCATGAAAGGCGTCGATAAGGAAATCATTGAAGCTGCGCTAAGTGACTCGGGGCGAAGTGATGATGAGGAGCTACAAAAGGTGCTTGTAAAGAAGCGTTCTAAGTACCCAGATAATCAAAAGCTCATCGCGTATCTTGCTCGTCAGGGATTCTCGTACGATGATATTATTCGTGCACTTACTAACGACAATTAGGCGTCGGTAGTATCTGGTTGAGGCGATTGGCTACGGAACGGGTTAGTATATTCACGTCGTTCAGCCACTGTAACCGGTTGTATTTTATCAGCCGCCGCCCGCACTATAATCGATTGATTATTAATCTCAATAATTTGTGAACGATGAATCAAGAGGCTTGTTTGAGAAAGGCTTTTTATAAAGCCACGTTTAACATGAAGCTTTTCCACCTTAAATGTATCTGTATCAACACTATAATCCTCTACTTTTCCTAGTTTACGGCGTGCTTGATCAGTAACCGTCATGCCAACAAGTGTAAAATTAAGATTATGAAGCTCTTTGATTTTAATCACATCATTGAGACCGATAAACTCATCACTACTGTCAATAATCATACCCACTTCACCCACTTCCCGTACGTCTGCAAGACGAAGTATAGAAGGGTGTTCGTCGAGTAGTGGTCCATCGACGATATACGCAATAATCTTAAGGTTTGATGGATCAATGAGCGGAGCTGAAATATGAGCTAGGCGGGTGCCTGTCTGAAGGCTCATTACTGGTGTGCCGATAAGTCGTGAGCCGAGAAGTAACATAGTATAAGTATAGCGCTTTTGTTTAAAAGCTCCACCTTCTATTCAGCAAATGGATTGACTCGTCCGGCGGGCAGTGTAAATACTGGCAGTACGTCATTGCTGGTGTGGAGCAGGCGCACTCGGTCAATTGTTACTTGGTCAAATGTACTAATGCTTGTCGTCGTCGTTGCAGCACCACTACTAGAGGTTTGCTGCAGGATATCATTGAGCATGAGCACAGCAACAGATAGTCCGCCAACAAGTACAACAATGAATATCGTCAAGTTATACTTCACAAATGTTCTCGCTATTGAGCTTGAAATTGATTTAAGAGAGATATTTTTCATAGTATTTTACTGCGTAAACACTTCTATTGTAACTGAATCTGTGCGTACTGAATTCGTATTGCCTTCGACGCGCCCTAGTACAACACTTGCTACTTGCATTTTTGGAATATTACTTTCTACAAGTGTCAGAAACTTCAGAAGTCCAACATACGAAACAGGGCTTGCTAAAGTCACCGTAACACCACTTCCTGCCGCACCCCCAGGTGTTGTTGGTGCAACAGCTGCAAAACCATAGGTGGTTATAGTAATACCGGCTTCTTGAGAATATTTTTTAAGGTCGATAATTGATTGATTTTGAAACGTGCTTGTACTGGTTATGAGGTTGCTGGTTTTTACAACAATATCTTGACGGGCCTGTAAATCTTGTTGTAACTTCTCGAGGCTTTGAACATCATTGCCGCTCGCAACAGAATCAGCAACGGTTTGCCCAACGCTACCTGCATACGTACGCAGTAAATCTTGGGCAAAGTAAAAACCCACACTAGCAAGGATAATGATAAGAACGATAGAAGTTGCAAGAATAGCCCGAAGCGATACTGCGGTTAGTTTTGCCTTTTTCATTTTGCAGCACCTTTATTAATCGTGACAGTGAGTGTCGCACTGACTGGATAATTTGATGCCTGTGCGCCAGCTGTATTGCTCAAAGACACAAACGATGGATTACCAAATAATATTGACCGACTCAGGTTATCTTTAAAGCGCAGCGCATCTTCAGTTGTTTTTGCATACACCTGCAGCGTCACGGGGCCTGTAAATGTAGCCGGGCTGAGTGTCAGGGAGTCAATAACCACACCTGTGGGTACAACAGTTGCTATACCCGTAACGACCTTACTATACGCAACTTCTTTATCGAGCAGCGTTTTAGCATTCGATAAACTTGCACGTAGGCCATCAGCTTGAGCTTTGATAGCGCTGAATGAGTTGGTTTTAGTGGAGTTATCAGCTATTCGCTGTTCGGCGGCAGCTTGTGTACTGACGAGTACGACATACACCCCAGCCGATATAAATGCCAGGAAGGCAACGCCTAGTGCCAATATAACAATATAGAGCGTCAAAACAACATTTGACCTGGCAGCAATGGTCTCTTTTTTAGCATCATCCGGCAAAAGATTAATCATCGCCAGATAGCCCCGGGCGGAACACTTGCAAGCCCCGCGACAGTTATGTAGCGTGAGCGAAACTGCTTGGCTGGTTCTGGGAGCTTTCCGAAATCAAGCTTCTGCCACGGACTCGCAACTCGAGCAGGCATAACAAGCGCATTCGTAAAATACTCACCAATACCTGGCATGTTACTACCACTGCCTACAACGAGTAATTGCTCAAGTTTTTTACCATCATCGCTTAAACGTTCGTTATAGTAGCGGATAACTTTACGTGTTTCTACAATAATACGCTGTAAGCTTTGTTCAAGAGCGGTAGATATTTTCTCCTGGCGTGGGCCCGCATTTAAGCCATTCAATACCTTTAGTTGGTGCGCATTTTCGAGCGCAACACCGAGTTTTTTGGCGATGTCGAGAGTAAATGTATTTCCACCAATAGCAAGTCCTCCGGTCACCCGAATAAATCCACCCTGAAGAACGGCAATGTCTGTACTTGCAGGCCCTATATCAACAATGACAGTTGGTAAGTGGCCGTCCTCTGTTGCAGTCAACAACCGACCAACGGCACTAATACCAGGTTCTATGAGCGATGGCTGCAAGCCAGCACTCAATGCAGCAGACATGCAGTTATCAATAATCACTTTTGAAACTGCGCTCATGAGTACGGTTAGTTCCGTTTTACTGCGCTCAATCACTTCGTAGTCGATGTACAGCGTTGAAGAGGGGATTGGAATAAATTGATCGACTTCTACCTCAACAGCATCTTTAAGAGTCTTTTCTTGACTCGGAGGAAGTGTAAACGTACGCGAAAAACTCCTAGCTGTCGGTACACCGATGACTACATGGTTGCTTGGTAGCGTGCCTATAAGTTTATTTTTGACTAACTCCTGAATGTTGTCAGCCAAATACGTACTGTCGCCTTCAAGCGCTTCCTTAACCTTTATAGGCTCAAGATCAATTGAGCCATAACCAAGAACAAGCCATTTTTTTGTATCAACGGCCATGATTTTTACGCCTGTATTGCTGATATCAAGCCCGATAATTGCTTTGTCTTTATAAAATAGTTTTACCATGATGCCCACTAGTGAATACTGGGTTCATTATAGCATGAGCGATATGGTCAAGGCCACTGTTATCTGATGTTTTGAGCAAGGCCGGCGATAGGGCTCATAACACTCGCAGCGATAAGTCCTACCATGCCGCCCATCACGACAATCATAGCTGGCTCGATAATTGAGCTTAAGCCTTCGATAGCAACGTCGACTTCTTCCTCGTAAAATTCAGCAACTTTTACTAATACCACATCCGTTTGTCCAGTTTCTTCACCAACAGCAAGCATCTGGGCAACAATTGGAGGGAAAATCGGATTGTCGCCAATAACTGCCGATAGCGCTTTTCCATTTTTTACTTCAGTGGCCGCTTCTAAGAGTGCTTTTTCGTACACGACATTACCGACGGAGCGGGCGGTAACCGCAAGACACTCAAGCACAGCCACGCCGGCACCAAGCAGTGCCGAGAACGTGCGCGCAAAGCGAGCTACCGCGAGTTTCTTTATGATTGTGCGTATGCCAGGAATCTTTAAAATAGCACGGTGAAATAACTCTTTTCCGCGAGGTGTTTTTATATAGCGCAGGAATCCATATATAGCCCCGCCAATTAATGGGAAGATTATAAACCAAAAGTTGGTTATAACGCTACTAATCCCAAGCATGAAAAGTGTAATTGCGGGAAGTTCTGCGTCTGGTCCTCCAAGGTCAGTGAGAATTTTACCAATCTGCGGTATAACAAAAAGCATCAGACCAAAGAAAGCAAGTACAGTAATAAAAATTAAAACAGTTGGATATGCCATCGCACTGCGGACTTTCTTACGAATTGTTGCGTTTTTTTCTTGCTGCACTGCAAGGCGCTTTAAAATGTCATCAAGAATTCCAGCCGCTTCGCCGGCACGGACCATATTTACGTATACGTCGTTAAACGTGTCGGGGTATTTATTGAGCGCGTCACCCAGTGCGCTGCCGCCCTCGACATCAGATATAACTCCAGTAAGAATCTTTTTTAACGCAGGGCTTTCGGTGTGTTGCTCAAGTGATGTCAACGCCCGAATAAGCGGAACTCCCGCACTTACCATGGCGCTTAATTGGCGCGTCATAATAACAAGGTGGTCTGTTTTAACGTGTTTTGTCGTAAGTAGTTTAGAAAAGTTAAACCCAACATTCACACTCGAAGCCTCTTTTATGCTGATGGGCCTCAAGCCTTGCTTTTTTAACGCTGCAATCACTGCTGCACGATCAGTCAGGTCGGTAGTACCCGTCACGGGTTTATGAGCTGTATCTGTTGCGATATAGAGGAACTTTGTCATTATTCTTTACTTACTCTCATGACTTCCTCGAGTGTCGTCTCGCCGCGTAGTGCTTTTATGAGTCCATCGGTTTGCATGGTTGTCATACCATCAGCGATGGCCTGCACCTGTAATTGATTACTCGTTGCGTTGCCCATAATCAACTTTTGAATGGGAAGCGTGTTGTCGAGTACTTCGTAAATACCAACACGACCTTTGTAGCCACCATGTGCGTCGTCCTTATTGTCGTCTGGGTCGGCACGCCAAAGCGTGAGGATACCGTGCTCGTCGGTGCTCATCGGTGCATCAAGTCCAATACCTTCAGCAGCCGCTCTTTTTTCCATTTCGTGGATATAGCGGAAGTCTTGACCAGGGGGTAGATTAAATAGGTTGATGAATGCTTTTTTTTCGTCTTCAGTCGGCACATAACTTTTACGCGATGATTTATGGAGTCGCCTGACGAGTCGTTGCCCGACAACGGCTTTGATTGTACTTGCAATAAGGAACGGCTCTATTCCCATATCGAGGAGGCGTGGCAACGATGTAGCGGCATTATTGGTGTGAAGCGTGCTAAATACCAAGTGGCCAGTCAGTGCTGCTTGGATACCCAAGTTGGCTGTATCGCCGTCACGGATTTCACCTATCATAATAATATTCGGGTCTTGGCGAAGGAGGGCGCGCAGGCCATTTGCGAATGTCATACCGGCTTTTTCATTCGTTTGCGTCTGGTTAACGCCTGGAATTTTGTATTCTACAGGGTCTTCAATAGTTGATATGTTCACATCTGGTTTATTAAGAATCGACAGGATGCTAAAAAGACTTGTAGACTTACCACTACCAGTTGGCCCGGTTACAAGTACGATGCCATTTGGTTCAGTAAGAGCAATATTAATAATTTCAAGCGAGTGGCCCCAATAACCAAGTGACTCAAGTGACACAGCTTGGTCGGACTCGTCCAAAATACGCATAGCAATTTTTTCACCGTCGGATACCGGAAGTGAGCTGACACGAAGCGCATATTGCTTGCCAGCTACTTTTATTCTAAAACGACCATCTTGTGGGACGCGTCGTTCATCGATTTTAAGATTACTTAAGATCTTTATACGGCTAATAAGCGCACCTACAACGTTGCGAGGTAGGCGGTTAACTTCCTTAAGCACACCATCAATTCGATAGCGAACCTGGACAAACTCTTCGCGAGGTTCTATGTGGATATCACTCGCATGTGAGCGTATTGCGTACTCAAGAAGCAGGTTTACTGTCTGAGCGATTGGTGAATCTTCCGCAACATCTTGCTCGCTGACAACCTGAGTGTCGGCAGCATCTTCACGCTGAATATCAATAACTTCATTTAGTTCTTGGTTAACATCTCCACGGTAGTTTTCAAGGGCGGATAGAATATTGTCATGGGTCGCAATATATATACGGGTATTTTCACCAATCTCTTTTTGGATAAAATTAACCGCTTGTACATCGTCGGGATCTTCCATCGCGAGCTCTTGAACACCATCTTCGGCAATACGAAATAAGACAACATTATACTGCCTTGCAACGCGTTCGGGGATACGGTCTATAACATCAGAGGGTATGTTGCGAGGGTCGAGTTCGATAAAAGGGATCTGAGCGTATTCAGCAAAGGCTTTAACGAGAGTCACATCGTTGGCAATTTCTTTTTCAATAACGAGTTCTTGTATTGGACGCTTTGAACGGATAGCCTCTTCTTTCAAGGCCGCTATTTGCTCTGGAGTAGCCACACCGCTGCGCGCGAGCAACTTCTCGATGATGACATCAGAAATACGCATACTGCTTACGCTCTATTGTAATCGAGGCAGGGTAAAAGCGCCAGATGTTATACTATTTTATGATGATTATAGTAATCAAGAGTACAGACGAAATGATACAGCTTGGCGAGCAGCTTGGACGTGTACTTGGCGGTGGTGAGGTAATTGAGCTTATTGGTGATGTTGGGGCTGGTAAAACAACACTGACTAAAGGTATCGCCAAAGGACTTGAGATACATGACGATGTGCAAAGCCCAAGTTTTACCCTCAGCCGACTATACGAAGCAAGGGACGGGCTTGTACTTGCGCACTATGATTTTTACCGTTTAAATGATGCGGGTATTATGGCCGACGAACTCCGTGAAACGATTGATAATCCCCATTCGATCACGGTTATCGAATGGGCTGATGTAGTGGAGGGTGTCTTACCAAAGGATCGAATCACGATACGCATCGTATCGCCATCGGAAGATAGCCGAAACGTTGACGTGAGTGCAAGTGGCGTCAAAAGTCACGCCGTGGTTGACAGGTTATGATTGTCCTGATTGACACGAGTACACCGCTTTGCAAACTGACACTTATTGATGGTGATGAACTTTATGAGAGTGAGTGGCAGGCAGATCGGACACTCGCAAAAGGTTTGCTGAGCTACCTGCAAGAACAGCTAGCCACTCGCGGCAAAACACTTCATAATATCACCGCTATTGGTGTCATGAAGGGTCCAGGAAGTTTTACTGGCCTTCGTATTGGTCTGACGGTCATGAATACAATAGCTGATAGTGAGAATATTCCTATTGTCGGAGTTGTGGGGGATACCTGGCAAAATGAGGCACGTAGCCGGATCGAGAGCGGTGAAAACGATCAGGTAGTTCTACCATTTTACGGCAGTGATCCTCATATTACCGTGGCTCGAAAATAACTTGCCAAGTACATCATAAAAGGACTACACTAGACATAGTTCACACGCTGAACTTTGACCAACTTTTTGAAACATTCAGTGCAGTTTGTTATGGATCTATCGTCAAGACGAACACTTGACGCAGACTCGCCTGAGGAAGGAACTACTATGTTAGAAGGAATTATAGCCTTAGTAATCGGGGCATTTGCTGGATTTGGCGGCAAATTAGTGTACGATAAACGCCGAACTATTGGCGGTAAAAATAAACTTGAAAAAGATATAGCCGCCGCAAAAACGAAAGCGAGTGATATCGTACTAAAGGCGAAAGACGATGCGTTGCAACTCATTGCTGATGCCAAAAAAGATGAAAGCGAACGACGTAAAGAGTGGCAAAAAACAGAAAATCGCTTAGCTGATCGTGAAACTAATCTCGACCGTAAGCTCGACGAGCTCGACAAACGTTCTGAAGGGTTGCGCGCCCAAGAGGATGAAGTCGAAGGACTGAAAAACGAAATTCGTGACATTCGTACCAAGCAGCAAGAAAAACTCGAGAAAATCGCTGGTCTTAAAAAAGCTGATGCTGCTGATAAACTTATGCAAATGACCGAGCGTGATATTAAAGAAGATATGCTTGGCCTCATAAACAAATTGCAAAATGATGCCAAGGATACAGCCGAAGAACGTGCTCAGACGATACTTGTATCGGCTATGGAACGTATGTCTTCAGAGGTAACTGCCGAGCGAACAGTAACTGCCGTCAAGCTCACAGACGAGGAAATGAAGGGTCGTATCATAGGTAAAGAAGGCCGTAATATCCAGGCGCTTCAACGCGCAACAGGCGTTGACATACTTGTAGACGATACGCCGGGTATGATTATACTCAGTAGCTTTGATCCGATTCGTCGGCAGGTCGCTCGTATTACACTTGAGCAGCTTATGAAAGACGGTCGTATTCACCCGGGTCGTATTGAAGAAGTTGTTGACAAGGCCGAAAAGGAACTTGAAAAAGAAGTGATTCGGGCCGGCGAAGATGCAGCTCGCGAGGTTGGCGTTGTCGGTATTCCAAAGGAAATGATTCAGCTGCTCGGTGAACTAAAATATCGTACAAGTTATGGCCAGAACGTTTTGATGCACAGCACAGAGATGGCGCATTTGTCTGGTCTTATTGCAGAAGAAATTGGTGCCGATGTTCGTGTAACGAAAACCGCAACCTTGCTCCACGATGTTGGCAAAGCGGTTAGTCATAAAATAGAAGGCAAGCATCACCACGTTGGTGCTGAGTTGGCGCGTAAATTTGGTATGAATGACGCTATTGTGCATGCTATAGAAGCACATCACGATGACATAGAAGCAACTACTCCAGAAGCACTCGTGGTGCGTGTGTGTGACGCCTTGTCGGCTGCTCGCCCTGGGGCGCGAAACATTAGTGCCGAAAACTTTGTCGAACGTATGCGTGACCTCGAAAACATCGCCCTTAGCTTTAAGGGTATCGATAAGGCGTATGCTATCAGCGCTGGCCGCGAAGTGCGTATTATTGTGAGTCCTCAAGCAATCGATGATTTAAGCGCTATTAAGCTTGCTCGTGATATTGCAACCAAGATTGAAAGTACAATGCAGTACCCGGGTACAATTAAAGTAAATGTGATCCGCGAAACACGAGCAATCGAATTCGCAAAATAATATGACTGAGATTCGCAACTACGACACACCTGAGTTAGTCGCAGAAGCAGCAGCAGAAAACGCTGTAGAAATTTTGGCTGCTGCAATAACAACCAAGGGTCACGCAAGCTGGGTGCTAGCTGGCGGGACAACGCCGCTCCTTGCGTATCGTGAACTCGTGAAGACATATAGTAATGCAGTTGATTGGTCCAAAGTAACAGTTCTTATGGGCGACGAACGTATGGTCCCATATACCGGTAAGGATTCAAACTGGGGGACGGTTATGTCGATATTTGCCGAAAGCGACGCAATGTCACAGCTGCAGCGCATTGCACCGGACATATCATCTGATACCGAGCTGGCAGCCGTTAGTTACGAGCGCGCAATCAAGCTTGCACATATAAAAGAATTCGATTTAGTATGGCTTGGTGTTGGCGAAGACGGGCATACGCTTTCGTTATTTCCTAATAACGTAGGATTTACCACCAAAACAGATTCGTATGTTATTGCAGTACATGACTCACCCAAGCTGCCACTAGCGCGGATTACGTTATCGCTCAAGGCGCTGGAATATGTCCATGAACTTGTTATTTTTGCAGTAGGAAGTGCGAAGAAACAGGCGCTTCGCGACGCGCGCCTAGGTGGCAAGCTGCCGATTGCTGTCGCAGCATTAACGGCAGAGACACATGGAGCAGAAGTGCGATGGCTCTACGATGACGCGGCATGGGAAGATTAAAAAAAGACCATATAAAAGAAAAAGACTGGCGTATATGCTAGTCTTTTTCTATGGTCGCGGCTTATATGTACTGTTTAAACTATTAAATACATCTGTGAGAATCCTGAAAGTTCCGACAGATTACTCACTCGGCTTAAGCGAGAGCCAAAAACAAGAGTGGTCCAAATAGACAATCTAGTCTACTAAATTTATCCAATAACTGGCTTGATTGGCATTGCTTCGGCAAGCATATTTACAGCACCATCAGCACGAAACTCAACCATTAGTGTACCTTGCCCGTAACGGTCTGCAGACCAGTTTTCAGAATATGGGTAGACTTGCACATCAGCCTCACCGAGTCTAGCTTGCACCGTTAGTGTTAAAAGACTTGTAATCAAATCGTCTTTAGGAACCATAGCCCACTTAGTAGAAGGATCTTGCGACCATTCGCCTGGTGTCATCACAACTGCCCTAATGTTAGAAGCACCCTCAGTTGCAAAGCGGTCCGTTGCTTCTGCCAACATACTTGCACCCAACTGATGATTAAGCGGACTGTAATGTTGTACATAGCCTTTACGTGTGCCATCGGGTAATTCAGCCGAGATTGCCACTGCATTGCAACCTCCCAAGCCAAAAGTAGCTATTCGCTTTTCTTCGCCGTCACTTGCAATCATGTCACCCCTTGTGTCCATACAAACGAGTTGCGTGCCACGACTTTTTTCTACCTCGTAAAAACTAGGCCTGTGATAAGAGGTTTCCATCTGTATAAATCCACCATTAATGATATGCCGACCAAAATCTTGAGCATAGTCAGTCTTAGCAGGACTACGTAATTCCTCAAATAAAGATGAGTCTAATTTTGGTTTCGGAATATCTAACATAGGGTACATTGTATCATATTTGAGATGTTTTGTCTATAGCAAGATACGGCTACCTCAGTGTCGCTAATGTACGTTGTCAGACATGCCTAATAGCGGTAGAGAGTATTTTTTTACGACATTGGTGCTCGTCAAGTGCTTGAGTTATATTACGCGCTATTGAGTTTGCCAAGTAAAAATATGACTAGACTCGAGTTTGAGCTCTATGGAGCTGGGTTAAATAAAAATAACCATCCAACGACAGTTATTTTATTTGGTCGGGGTGAAAGGACTCAAACCTTCGACCTCTCGGTCCCAAACCGAGCGCGCTATCAACTGCGCCACACCCCGAAATGAGTTGTTTACCTTGGCGATTATAGGCTATTTCAAGTAAAAATGCCAGAGGTAGATTTTATGTTAAGACTGGCGTATAACTATAGACAATGGCAAAACGAAAAAATATAATTGTAAAAGTACAACGAAATACGTGGTGGCTATGGGTAGCCGGAGCGGCATTACTATCGTTTACACTCGCTATGTTATTGGCAACCGGTCAGTCGGTATGGTTTGATGAGGGCTATTCAATTTTGCTTGCTCAACAATCGTGGGGTGACCTGTTTGCGCTTACGGCTGTAGATGCACACCCACCGTTTTACTATGTTCTTTTAAAGTTGTGGGGTGACCTATTTGGCTGGAGTGAACTGGCGCTTCGGGGATTGAGCGCACTATTGTCGGCTGCATCAGTAGCAGCAGTCATGATATTAGTTCGGAAGTTATTCACTCGTCGGGTAGCACTGGCAACAGCGCCGTTCATAGTCTTGGCGCCATTTGTTCTGCGATACGGATATGAAATACGGATGTATGCATTAGCAGCGCTTATTGCCGTCCTGGCTACGGTTGTTATGATAGTGGCAGTGCGGTCTCAGCGACGTCGCGATTGGGCGATATATGCCGTACTTGTCACTCTGGGTATGCTGACACTGTATATGACGGTGGTTGTGTGGCTGACACACGCAATTTGGTTACTCGTTCGTTCGATTCGTAACAAAGAGTTTATTTTTAAAACACAGTGGTTTTTTGCCTACGTCGCAGCTATATTGCTATTCGTGCCGTATATGCCGGTTTTCTTCACGCAACTATTTAACTCGGCACTACCAGGGATTGGCAATGAGATAACTTTGACACGGCTTGGTGATATGTACTCGATGCTTGCTTTGTATACACCTGAATGGTCTTTGGGCGGCGTATGGTCGCTTGTGTTAGTGGCTATTGTGACATTGTTTATCATGATTACAGTGAAAGTGTATAAAAAACTTGCAACACCACAACGTGAGTGTGTGATGCTAATGGTTGGACTGATTGTTATACCGATTGTGTTCTTCGCTGCTGCGTCTCTACCGGGCTCACCAATTTTTATTAACCGTTACATGGCTCACGTGGCACTATTTGGCTATGCATTAGCCGGCATAGTGGTTGCACTTGGGTGGTGTTATGGGTATAAAAAACTAGCAGTTGCCCTAGGCGTAATGGTACTTGTGGTTCTGTCGGTTGGTGTTGTACGCCTAGCTGGGACAGGTAACTTTAACTTCGAGCGTTTACAAAAGCCATCGTCGGCCGAGCTGCGTGCCGCAACGATATGCGATAACTCGACTGTTGTAGCTGATGATCCCTACACATACATCGACAATGTGTATTACTTCGGTGATTGTGATCTGCGCTTTTTCTCAGAAGACCCAGTTGCGTTTCGAGGAGGCTATGCACCACTCACTGGTAGTACTCAGCGCATCGATAGTCAAACGAATCTTGAGTCAGCTCAGCTATTTCATATCCGCTGGGTTGGTGACGATGCTGAGTTCACTGTTCCTGATAGGTATTTATTTGAAGATTCGGTCCAGTATGATAAACAAATTATCGACCGCTACATACGGCTCTAGGGATAATTAACTGACATAAGCTACTACCACAAGCGAGCTGTGCGGTATAATAGAAGTATGAAGGATACACCCTACAAAGCACCCGATTTTACGTTGTCGGATGAATCTGGCACTGCCCACTCGCTTCGAGACTATACAGGAAAATGGGTTGTTCTGTATTTTTACCCAAAAGATGATACGCCAGGATGTACGCTCGAAGCATGCAGCCTGCGGGATGCTCGCGATGATTTAGCAGCACGTGGTGCCGAAGTAATTGGAGTGAGTAAAGACGGAGCGTCGTCACACGAAAAATTCAAAGCCAAGCATTCACTCAATTTTACTCTCCTGAGCGATCCTCATACAACTACCATTCGCGAATACGGTGCGTGGGGCAAGAAGCAGTTTGGCCTTGAAGGTATTTTACGAAAGACATTTATCATTAACCCAGACGGTATGGTGGTAAAAGTGTATGGCCGTGTGACTCCTGTTGGCCATGGTGACCAAGTGATTAAAGAACTATCAAGATTACAGTCTACTTAGCGCGGGCGCTTAAGTGCGATACGGCGTGCATGGGTGGCATACCCATCATCGATTTCTCGTGGCTTAAAAGTACCGTATTTACGTTCCACCGCGACACGTATCAAATAGTCAGAAATAGCTGGGTTTTTAGGCAAGAGTGAACCATGAAGATAGCTACCAATAACATTTTTGTAGCGAGCACCTTCGCCAATATCACTTAGGTTATTACCAGCACCAACACGTACTTCACCAAGTGGGTGAACTTTCTTACCTAAGTATGTCTGGCCGCTATGATTCTCGTAGCCAATAATTTCACCAAATTCTACACTGTGGGTTACGATATTTCCAATAAGTCGCTCAGATGTACCGTATGTTTTAGCATCAAAAATACCGATACCTTGTATCGTCTTGTCGTCGACTGTCTTAAAAGAGGTACCAAATAACTGGTATAGACCGCAAATCATGAGCATGGGAACACCGCTATCAGCCAACATATGGAGTCGTGGGCTTTGAGATAAGAGGTCACTCTGTATCGTCTCTTGGCCACTATCTTGGCCGCCCCCTCCGACAATTATATCGACGTCGCTCGGGAACACATCACCCTTATTATACTCAATAACACGCGCACCATAGCCGTGCCACTCGAGGCGTTTTTTGAGTACAAGTACATTACCTAAGTCTCCGTAGATATTCATGTCACGTGGGTACAGTTGTACAATTGTGATTGATTTTTTAGTCATGATATTGGCTCCACTCGGGCGAGCTTTAACAGTCGCTTGCGTAGCCGTAACATAGCAGTATAGGTACAATAAATTCGCTTTGGGGAGTCGGCGTGATCACGGAGGAATTTTTTTAGTGCGACGTCTTGCCGAATCTCGACATCTTCGAGCGGGACATCATCGTACTGAAGACGTAGCGCAATATCATACGCTCGTATACCAGTTACCATGTCGACACCACCGGTTCTTAAACTCGAAAAGTCAACATCCCACAGCCATGACATGTCTCGTCCGTCGGCGTAATTGTCGTTTATGGCAATCATTGTTGCGTAGCCGGTTGCATTGAATGATTCGAGCCCAAGCCGAAATCCAGAGGGGTTCTTTACGAGTACGAGCTCTACAGGTTGGCCATCTACAAGGATAGTTTCGCCTCTACCAAACGCAGGGGTAACTTTTGATAGGGCGGTCATAAGAGTAGGCTCGTCGTATGCTGTGCCCAAAATAGCTCGCACAAGCGCAAGCGCTGCTGCTGCGTTATACACATTGTAAATACCGTTGAGCGCGAGGCTCGTCGGTACTTTTTTATCGCCAATTTGGAATGTTGCGTTCTTACCCTTTAAAGAAAGTAGAGTGACATCGGCATGACGCCGCGATGATACTTGTGGCTCGCCGTGGAGCGCATCATCACCAGGAAACATACCAAGGAGTGACGCATCCAACCCAAAAAATGTTATGTGTTGCTTATTGGACAAATTGTCTGCGATTGATGCAATGCGAGTATCTTCGCGGTTAAGGACTATCGTGTCAGTGGTAGCCAGGGCGATTGTTTCAAGCAACGATCGCGTGGCATCAATTTCACCGAAACGATCGAGCTGATCGCGCATCACATTCAACAGCAGGCTATAGGTTGGGGGGACAACTCGGACAAAATGCACTGCGTGCGCTTCATCGAGTTCAAGTACGGCAATATCAGCGTGAAGAACCCCCATACGGTCTACTTCCGAAAGAAGCGCTGCTGCAACCCCACGAGTAAAGTTACTGCCGGTTTTATTAGTAAATACATTTAGCCCTTGGCTTTCAAGTAGCTCAACTACCATTTTAGTTGTGGTGGTTTTACCATTAGTACCGCTAATAACGACAACACCACGCGGAAGCGATGAAAGTGCATGGCGAATAAAATCAGGATCAATCCGTTCAACAACAAGGCCCGGCAGTGCCGAGCCACCACCGCGTAGTTTTGCGACTGCTTGGACAGATTTGCCAAGGATTGTAACGAACTGCTTAGACATATGGTCTATTATACCGTAAGCGGTTATAATGATGATATGTTTTTGGTGGGTATATTAAGCTGGTGGTATGGTTCTGGCTGGGCAGGTAGATTATTGGTAATAAAAACTCGTCTTATGCAGACGAGTGATTATTTCTCGATCGGTATCTTACTCGGGACGCTGTTTGCACCATACCGTCAGATATCAGCAGGTGGTGTCAGGGGCTCTATGGCAGCGCAGTTACGAGCGTTTGGCGATCGGCTGATATCACGGATTATCGGAGCGTTCCTACGAACAGGGTTAATTATATTCGGTATTGTAGCGCTATGTGTGCAGGTTATTTGGGGCGCTATCGTAATGGCAGTGTGGCCGTTCGTTCCGCTATTTCCACTATGCGGTGTTATATTGTGGTCAATTGGGTGGGTACCGTCGTGGGTGTAAATACACCACTTTTTGCATACCATAGTGCCCGTAGTGAAAAAGCGCGTATCGCTCGTGAGCTCGGGCCGATGTTGCGAGTATTTCTAGGAGCTACTGTTGTTATTTGTCTTATCGGTGGCGGTATATGTTTGGTACTCGGTAACCCGCTTGGGTGGGTATTTATCGGACTATCTGCTTTACCGGCTATGGTGATTGAGTGGTATGAAAACGAGTTACGAGAGTTACCGGTGGTAGTAAAGGGTAGTCGTATTGATGATGTACTCGCGGCAAATATACTAGGACTTCTGCCAGTACATGCAACGCCATATGATGTTGCTACCATTATTGGGCAGGTACCCGAAGGACAGTTTTTTTCTGTTCGATTCGGGATTGGCCCACTACTTTTGCAGGAGATAGCATCTAAAGATAGTAACGATATGGATGCTTTGTGGAGCAAGGCGCTCGAGCTTAAGAAGCAGCGGGGATGTAGTGACATATCTGCGGGATTGCTTATTATGTCGCTTTTGTCACTGTATCCAGGGTACCAGCAACTACTGGCTCACTTGCAGCTTGAACTTGAAGATGTGCAAAACGGCATTGATTGGTATGAGCATATAGAGACACTTATTGTGTCTTCAAAACGATTCAGAAAAACGGGCGGACTCGCAAGGGATTGGTCATTTGGGTGGATTCCTAATCTCTCACGGTTTGGTCAGAACATCAGTGAGCAGGTTAAAGGTGGTATGTTTTCGGCCGACATTGCGAGTCACGAAGATATTGTCGGGCAACTTATGACGGCGCTCAGCACAGACGGAGGGGGAGTGGTGTCACTGATTGGCCACCAGGGCGTCGGTAAGTCGCAAATCGTATATAGTCTAGCCGAGAAGTTACTCGACGGTGAAGCTGGTGTGCCAGAATCGCTACGGTATCGCCAAATTTTTATGTTAGACGCTGGGTCGCTGCTGACAGCTGCGCCTGGGGCAGGTGAACTCGAAGGTCTTGTGACGACAATTATGTCTGAGGCATATCAAGCAAAAAATATTATTATCTTTCTTGATAATGCTGAGTTGTTTTTTGAACAAGGTGTCGGATCGGTTGATCTAACGAGTGCACTGCTGCCGATATTACAAGCGGCACGACTCCCTATGATTGTGGCACTCGATGAGCAGCGTTTTTTGCAAATTTCTCAGCGCTCAAGTGCGCTCACTAATGCACTGAGGCGCATAAACGTAAAGCCATTAAATATATCTGATACTATGAGCGTCATGCAAAATCACCTTGTCGTGTCTGAATTTCGTCAAAAAGTAACCTACATGTACCAAGCGCTTGCAGAAACGTATCGCCTCAGTGAACGCTATGTCCATGACCTTGAGATGCCTGGTCGTGCCGTGAAGCTACTTGACGATGCCGCTCGCTATGCGGAGTCAGGTCTTGTGACAGCTCAAGTTGTTCATAATACGGTAGAGCAGACGCTTGATGTCAAAGTGGGGGCAGTGCGTGATGATGCTGAGCGCGATACGCTCCTTCACCTAGAAGACCGAATTCACGAGCGAATGATTAATCAAGTTCGAGCTGTTAGTGTTGTCAGTGATGCGCTTCGCCGCGCTCGTGCGGGTGTGCGCGACCAAGACCGTCCGATTGGTACGTTCTTATTCTTAGGCCCAACGGGCGTTGGTAAAACTGAACTTGCCAAAGCACTGGCGAGTGTGTTCTTTGGCGGAGAAGACCGTATTATCCGACTAGACTTAAATGAATTTGTGAGGAGTGAAGACGTCGTGCGCCTTATTGCTGATGGTGCCGATGACCCATCAAGCTTGACGGCACGAGTAATGAAACAACCGTTCAGTGTGATATTACTTGATGAAATAGAGAAGGCGCACCCGGCAGTGCTTGCGACGTTTTTACAGGTACTCGATGAAGGAATTCTAAAAGATGTGCGTAACCGCGACGTCATTTTTAAAGACGCGATAATTATCGCAACTAGCAATGCCGGTGCAGACCGTATTCGTGAACAAATTGGGCGTGGACTTGCTATTGAGAACTTTGAAGATCAGTTTGTCGATGAACTCATAAGTAGCGGCGAATTTAAACCAGAGTTTTTAAATCGTTTTGATGAAATCGTCATGTTTACTCCTCTTAAGAAGCCCGAGCTTCTTCAGGTGGTAGACCTTATAATAGCGGGAGTCAATAAAACACTTGAGCAGCAGAAAGTCAGCGTAACTGTGAGTGATGAAGCCAAGCAGTATTTGGTCGAGGCGGGGTATGACCCACGTTTGGGCGCACGGCCAATGCGCCGTGTCGTACAGCGTGCTGTTGAAAACACGGTGGCAAAGCAACTACTAGCTGGTGATGTCGAGGCTGGCGGCACAGTTGCAATAGATTTGGCACAGGTGCAAGCGCTTGTATCATTAAAAAAACAAGCCGATAAGATTATTAATGAATCTGTTTAGACGCTACATTCCGCAGTTTGTCTACGGTGCCTTTGACGGTATTGTAACCACCTTTGCTGTAGTTGCCGCTGCAAGTGGAGCTGGCTTGTCGTCCAATGTTGTCGTGATTTTAGGGCTAGCAAATTTATGTGCCGATGGGTTTTCTATGGGTGCGAGCGCATATTTATCTCGTACGTCAGAACGTAAGCGCCGGGCATCAATACCTCCGTACATGACTGGTATCTCAACATTTAGTGCATTTTTGATAATTGGATTTATCCCGGTATCGCCGTATGTGGTAGATGTTGTTGTAGGGCTTGGAACGAGCGGCCATACACTTTTTATTATAAGTAGTGTTATGGCACTAGTAGGATTCTTTTTATTGGGCGTGGCCAAAGCACATGCAGGTAAAAAGGGCGTTATTCAATCTGTTGCAGAAACACTAGTGCTTGGAATCGTTGCTGGATCTCTGGCGTATATTGTCGGTGATTTGTTAGAGGCAATGTTTGGGCTGTAACGCACATTACGCGCGGACTATGTGTTCGCCTTGTGCGGTTAATTTAATAATCGTCGACGGCTTTCCAGTAACAGGCCCCTCGACGTAAAAGTCTACCGTATCACCAAAATATGCACCTGCTTCGGCTCGTGTTTGAGATGGCGCAAGGCCTTCGGGGTTCGCACTGGGAGCTACCAGCGGCCCGGTTACTTTAAGTAACTCAATAAGATCTTGACGTGCGGGCAAACGAAACGCGAGCGACTGCGTACCACGGTGCAAGTATGCAAACGACTCGTGTGGGCAGTCAACGATCACACTATAAGGGCCAGGTCAGTAAGATAGAAGCGATTGTCGCATCGAATCAGTGACAGTAATACCAAATGTCTGAATGTCCTGTATTGACCCGATAAGTACGATGAAGGGCTTAGTTGGGGTGCGTTGTTTTATGTCATAAATACGCTCTACAACGGGTTGACTCAGCGCTTTTCCCACGATTCCATAAATTGTATCTGTCGCGATGACGCCTACGCCACCTGTTTGCAGGATAGTGGCTGCGTCCGTTAATGTAATATGTTTCATGTGATAACTATAGCAAAATAAAAAGACAGTCTAAACTGTCGATTTATTTTGGGGCGAATGATGGGGATTGAACCCACTACCTCCTGAACCACAACCAGGCGCTCTAACCAGATGAGCTACATCCGCCACATGTCTTGTACTTAAGGGACTTAGTCATTGTAACAGATTGAGACGTATATGAAAACATGACAGGCTTGTTACTATAAACAAAGATTTATATACAGATTTGGTCTGGCCGAGCAGAATCTGTAAATAATTACAGTAAATAGGGTGGGTACTTCAATAACTAAGGCTAGGCTGGTATAATAACCGATACGCGGGCGTCGTATAATGGCTAATATGTCTGCCTTCCAAGCAAACGATGAGAGTTCGATTCTCTCCGCCCGCACCAAAATAAGAACCAATCTTTAAGATTGGTTTTTGTTTTGGTCTGTGACTGAAAATCAAACTCTCATCGGATGAGCAAAGCGAATAGATGAAAAGTTCGACAGCGAGAAGCGACGAAAGAAAGCTACCTCTTAGTTTTCTTTCGTGCGACGACGATGTATCTTGATAGTCTCTCCGCCCGCACCAAAGATAAACCATGGAGATGTCAGAACTGACGTTTTTTTGTTTATGCTTGCACCGCGGTGCTTATGAGCGTTAAAATGTAGGTATATTAATTAGTGAGGATATGATGGAAAGAAAAGATAAAAGCGTATTGGGACGCGTGGAAATATGTAAAAGAGGTTGGGTACAAGCAAATTATCAAACAGTTAACGACAGCTAGTAAAGAATTTGGCCATTCATCGCAGTAGTGGCAGGGTCGCCTGTTTTGATATACTAAAAATATGATTAAAATATTTCTGGTGACAGGGAACGCTAATAAGCTTGAAGAGTGGCGACGACAGCTACCTCCGGGTATTGAAATTGACTCTGTCGATCTTGACTTGCCCGAAATACAGAGTATGGATCCCGAAGAAATAATGGCAGATAAAGCCAAACGTGCGTATGAAGTTACCGGTAAACCTGTTGTAGTGGAAGACGTATCAGCTGGTCTCGTAAAGTTAGGTGGGCTACCTGGTCCGTTTATTAAGTTCTTTATTAAAACACTTGGTAATGATGCGTTATTTACTCTTGCGGCAAAGGTGGATGAACCAGCTGTCGTATCTTGCTCGATTGCCTACTACGATGGACATGACTTACTGACGGTTCGCGGGGATGTGAATGGAACCGTGGTTCCAAGTAGGGGTGAAAATGGATTTGGCTTTGACGCAACTTTTGTACCAGACGGCCAACTCCTGACGTACGCAGAAATGTCAGCAGAGCAAAAAGATAATGTTAGCCACCGGTCTGTGGCGATAAAGCTTTTTATCAATAAGTTAAACACAATTTAAAAAATAAGGTTATAGTATGTATTCAATAGATACGATAAAAAAATATAAATATATTCTGTTCGATTGGGACGGATGCTTAGCTCGAACTTTAGAAGTTTGGCTCGGAGCATACAGCGAAGCGCTGGCTTCGCATAATGTACAGGCAACTCACTTGGAGATTGCTCAACATCTTGGCGACTGGAAGTTGGGTAATTATTTTGGAATTATAGACCACGCTACATTCAATACATTAGTCGTTAATATTGCCAGGCCTCGACTACAGGCGGTTGAACTATATAGTGGCGCCCGAGAACTTTTAGTGGGGCTAAAGGATACAAAAAAACTGGCGCTTGTAAGTAGCGCGTCGCGGGATATCCTAATTAAGGGGCTTGAGCATAACGGCATTAACGATTTATTCGATGTTATCATAAGCGGCGAAGATGTTGACAATCATAAACCCCACCCTGAAGCTCTTGTGAAGGCCCTTTCGTCGTTAGGTGGTACTAAAGAGCAAGCGGTCATGATTGGCGACTCTTCAAAAGATATGGGTGCTGCCAATAACTTTGGAATTGACTCTGTTTTAATGCTTCATCCGTCTCATGGGTTATTCTATGATTTTGATAAGCTACGTGATTTCAAACCAACTTACACGTACGAAAGTTTTAGTGACCTGGCGGCCGGTCTTAAATAAGCTATAATAGCCACATGCCCCGGTAGCTCAGTGCCCGAGCGCAGCGAGAAATAATAATCTAGCAAGCTCTATCCACTGAATCCATGCTACAGGTGTATATGACGTTCAAGAACAATAATTTGCCCCGGTAGCTCAGTG
>Ga0163144_10007466_pt1 | contig 23982 bp, 19 predicted proteins | sample OliLak19BULKMAT1_FD_123175 | JGI IMG/M metagenome (GOLD analysis project Ga0163144, IMG submission 123175) | Freshwater microbial mat bacterial communities from Lake Vanda, McMurdo Dry Valleys, Antarctica - Oligotrophic Lake LV.19.BULKMAT1 | ecosystem: Environmental > Aquatic > Freshwater >...
GGCGGTTGCCCAAAGCCGCCCTGTGGTGGATATTGAGGCGGTTGTGGCGGTTGCCCAAAGCCGCCCTGCGGTGGATATTGAGGCGGTTGTGGTTGTTGTACGGGATACCCACTTGTTTGTGGGTATTGCGGCGGTTGTGGCGGTTGCCCGAAACCGCCCTGTGGTGGATATTGAGGCGGTTGTGGCGGTTGCCCAAAGCCGCCCTGTGGTGGATATTGAGGCGGTTGTGGTTGTTGTACGGGATAACCGCCTGTTTGAGGGGGTACGCCATAGCCAAATTGCCCTGCTTGGGGCGGATAGCCCGCGACCGGCGCAGACTGTGCGCCAAAGTTACCTGTAGGGGGTGCGCTTTGTGCTTGCTGGCGTTGCAGTGCCTCATCAAATGAAGCCCCTGCGCCTAAAGCCACATTCCCAATTCGACTACGTCCAGATTCGCGTGAGCGCGAAGCGGATGCCAGATAGTCGGCGTCTTTGGAAGTGCCTTTTTGATTGCCCGATGAATCCCATAAGCCAAAAAACGTTCCCCCCACAAAGCGAATGACAAAGAGCGCCACCACGCCCAACCCTGCCAAACATAGGCAAAGCACAACGGCTATCGTAGAAAGTGCGTTTTGCAAACCTTCAAACATAGGGTCTCTTTTCTCTTTCTGTGTGGTTATTTTTTATTCGGTAGTTTTAAGCGCATAAACCTAAAGGGGCGTTTTTCGCCTTTGGGTGCTGTGCCTTCCACAAACGTGGCAGACGGCATAAACGGTTCTTCTTGAGGGGCTAGCGTGTCATAAGGGGCGCGGATAACAACAGGAGCTTGCCCCGTCACCTTTTCTAGTGCATCGTCAAAGGTGTATGCCTGTGCATCTACTTTCATGGCATCGCTTAGGCTTTCGTGGTCTGGCGCGGTTTCTATCGGAGCGTCGTGTTTTTTACCCTCACGCCCCAGTGCCATCGCAATAAACGACATGATAACGCGGAAGAGAGACCGTTGGAACAAAAACCACCAGCTAAACAGCAGAAGCGCAAAAAACACCAAAAACGTCACCAGCGCGGTTACTTGTAAGACATTTAGGTCTGGCATGGGTTAAGCACCTTTCAATGAATAGTGCGCGTTTAGAAAGCGCGTGCTACGCCTTGATTGTATCATGATTTTAAGTTTTTTAGGCTTTTGCCTTGTGTCGCTAGGGCGTTAGGGGCATATCGTCATTGTGTCGGATATAAACGCTCGAAAACCACTAAAATTAGGACACTGTGTAGCAAGAATGAGGTGTTTTTTGCGTTGGTATGGTCTAAGCAAATGCCGAAAGAACGTGATATAACTAAGGACGTTGCTTAAAAGCCATCAACTTACGCTCTTGTAGGAGTTTATTCTAATGCGAAACTTTGTCTCACAATCCGCCAATAACTTACGTCCATCGGGTATCCGTCGCTTCTTTGACATTGCGGCTACGATGGAAGACGTGGTGACACTTGGCATCGGTGAGCCTGATTTTGTTACCCCACAGCACATCATCAATGCAGCCCGCCAAACCCTACAGGATGGGCGCACAGGCTACACTGCCAACGCAGGCGAGATTGCCCTCCGCGTGGCAATTACCGACTATATGGAACGCCTGTATGGGCTACGCTATGACGCACGTTCACAAGTTTTAGTGACAGTAGGCGTAAGCGAAGCCTTGTTCTTGGCGATGCGTGCTATTTTGGACGCTGGCGATGAAGTGCTGGTGGTAGAGCCGTGTTTTGTGGCAAATGCGGCAGTGGTAGAAATGGCGGGCGGTGTGCCTGTAAGCGTGCCAACACGCCCCGAAAATGAATTTCAAGTGACGGGTGCAGACTTAGAAGCACGCATTACGCCCCGCACAAAAGCCATCCTCATGAGCTACCCTAGCAATCCCACAGGCGCGGTTTTAAGCCCCGAACACATGCAACAGGTGGCAGATGTCGCTGAAAAATATGACCTTGTGGTGATTAGTGATGAAATTTATGAACGCCTTGTGTATGGGGTAAAGCACACTTGCTTTGCTACCCTGCCCAATATGCAAGAGCGCACGATTGTTTTAAGTGGTATGAGCAAGTCTTTTGCTATGACAGGCTGGCGTATTGGTTATGCTATTGCGTCGGTAGCCATCCTAGATGCCATGAAGAAGTTTCACCAATACCTGATTATGTCCGCACCCACTATTGGGCAATTCGCCTCTATTCAAGCCCTTAACCACGCTGAACCCGATGTAGAACGGATGCGCCAATCTTATGACAGTCGCCGCCGTTTAATTGTGAAGGGTTTTAATGATTTGGGGCTAGATTGTTTTGAGCCAAGAGGGGCGTTTTATGCGTTTCCAAGTATTGCCATTACAGGCATGACGGATGACGCTTTTTGTGATGCCCTTTTGCAAGAAGACCGCGTAGCTTTAGTGCCGGGCAGTGCCTTTGGCGAAAGTGGCAAGGGGTTTGTGCGTGCCAGCTATGCTTCCTCAGAAGAAAATATCCATCGTGCCTTAGAACGTTTGGCACGCTTTATGCAACGTCACGGCTTTTTACGCCACGCTTTTACCGCGTAAACATGCCATAGGGCGCATCAAACACCGCAAAATAACACTGATACTTACCCTGATTGCTAGCCCTTGACTTTTACAGGGTTTTACCCAAACGCCACTACTTTTTGCAAAAAGTGGGCATAAAAGGGTCAAGGGATGCTAATCCCTTGTGGGTGTTTGAGGGCGAAGCTCTCAAGAAAAAACAACTACCAATCACGGTATACTTATAAAAAGCAGACACCCTTTCGGGGGTGTCTTGCTTTTTATAGCGGGGTGCATTTTTAGAATGTTTTTCTCTAGTCCATCATCAGAACGCGCTCGATGCGCTCCATTGCCCAGTCAATATCTTCTTTCTTGATAACCAACGGGGGCGCAAAACGAATCACGTTATCGTGAGTTTCTTTGCACAGCAAGCCTTCGTTCTTTAGTGCCTCACAAAAGCGACGCGCTCCGCCTGCCTCTGCGTGTAGTTCTACACCAATGAGCAAGCCACGCCCACGCACTTCTTTAACATGCTTGCTTTCGACGCGCTTTAGTCTGCCCACCAAGTACGCGCCCATGTCACGCGCATTGTCAATCATGCCCTCATCCACCAATACCTGCAACGCTTCACGCGCTACAGCTGCGCCCAAAGGATTACCGCCAAACGTGCTTCCGTGGTCACCGGGGTTAAACATTGCCATGATGTGGGCATCTGCCAACACCGCAGAAACGGGGTACATGCCCCCAGAGAGTGCCTTGCCAATCGTCACAACATCGGCACGCACGTTTTCATGGTCTTGGGCAAAAAGTTTGCCTGTGCGCCCTAGCCCTGATTGGATTTCATCGGCAATCATCAAAACATTGTGCTTGGTGCAAATTTCACGCACGCGCTTTAGATAACCATCGGGGGGAATAACCACGCCTGCCTCGCCTTGAATGGGTTCTAGGCTAAACGCCACCGTGTTTGGCGTAATGGCTGCTTCAAACGCATCGGCATCGCCATAAGGCACAGTTTTATAGCCGGGCGTAAAGGGCCCAAAGCCGTCTTTGTATTGTTCTTCATCACTAAAGCTAATGATGCTAATGGTACGCCCCTGAAAGTTACCTGTGGCGACAATAATTTCAGCTTGTCCTTCGGCAACGCCCTTTACTTTATAGCCCCACTTCCGCACTAGCTTAAGCGCGGTTTCTACGGCTTCTGCGCCACTGTTCATAGGGAGCATTTTTTCATAGCCCGTCATCTCGCAAAGCTCTTTTGCTAACAAGGGCAATTGGTTATTGCGGAAGGCGCGAGACGTAAGCGGAATCCTTTGTGCCTGTTGCACAAGTGCGTTTAGGATGCGGGGGTGGGCATGACCCTGATTTACGGCACTATACGCGCTTAAAAAGTCTAAATAACGCTGTCCTTCAACATCCCAAACCCAAATACCTTCGCCACGTTCAATGACGACATCAAGAGGTTTATAGTTATTTGCGCCATATTTCTTCTCAAAAGCAATGTAATCTTGTGAACTTAACGTTGTTTTTTCCATGATGTTACCCTCTTTAATGCTGTGGTGGGCGTAGACCGTTTTCACCATCAGCCCGTACTACAATCACGATTTACGCAAAGTGTAGCATAGCGTGAAAGTGCATCGTTAGTGTTTTCGTTAAAAATCACAAAAGCACCCTAAAGGGCATTATGGTGTGCTGTGATTAAACACCGCGTTTAGCATCTTTTGCCCGCTAAATTGCACTAAAACACGCTGATACCCCGCCTCACCCATGCGCTTTGCGAGGGCTTCATCCATCAGTAATTGCGTCAGGCGTTGGGCAAATATATCTGTTTGATAGGGGTTCAGCACATAGCCCGTAATGCCATCCTCAACTGCTTCTTTGCCACCGCCAAAGCAGGTAGTGATAACGGGTGTGTGCGTTGCCATACCCTCTAGGTTGATGGTGGGGAAGGAGTCGAAACACAGGCTAGGGGTCACTACCACATCCGCCAGCGCATAGGCGTTTACAAGGTCACTACCACTCATCCAACCGCCCGATACAATGTGGTTTTGGCGTAGTTCGGTATATGCGCTATCCGTAACTTGCGCCTCTATCGGCATAGACGATAGCACTAAAAGCGTCACGTTGGGTATGCTTTGGCGCACAATGTTAAGGGCATCTAGCAATGGGCGTGTGCCTTTAACCGCCGAAAGCCTGCCCGCAAATAGCACCACTTTTCGCCCTTCTAGCCCCAAGTGTTGGCGAAGCGCATGGATACCTTCGGGGGTGGCTTGCCATTGTTCGGCATCAATGCCATTATGCACCACCCTAAACGGGGGCAAACCATTGGCGTGAAGCGCGTCCGCTAAGGCTTGGCTAACGGCAACGCGGTCATCCACATCTTGTTTTAGCACGCTGGCAATGATGGGATTACGCAAAGGGTTATAGCGTAGGCGGTGGGTTTTAAGGTTATAAAACAGGGGCAAACGATAGGCTTCGGTGAGCATCTCGCAAGCATCAGGCGTGATAAAGTGCGTCAGCTTGGTATACGCAAAGCTCATCACGTCATGCGCGGTGAACACGGTTTTAATGCCCATGCGGTGCGCCATGCGTAGGCTGTAATAGCTAAGGTGCGTATGAACGTTATGGGCGTTGACCACATCAGGCTTTAGGCGATGATACAGGGCTTGCAGGGGGCGTGCCGTTTGGGGATTGTATAAGGACAACATCGCGCGCCAACGCTCATGGTATTGGCTATGAAACGCGTAAACGTGAATGCCGTCTTTAACGGTTTCAAAGGCACGCTTAGAGGTGGCGCATGCCACATGCACCTCATGCCCTGCTTGTTGGGCAAAGTGCGCTAGTCGCCACGCTACTTCACCCGCGCCCCCCTTATTTTCGGGGGGAATTTGGTCAGAAAGGATGAGAAGGCGCACGCCGTTTTAGCTTTCGTAGGTTTCGCGGACAACGTTTAGCATCACCCCATGAAGCACAGGGTTAGACACTACCAAACGCCCCTCTGGCACAAATGACAGCGTTTCGTTGCCGTGATAATCAGTGACGATACCCCCCGCCTCACGCACCAATAGCACGCCTGCCATAGCATCCCAAGGCTTTAGCCCACGTTCCCAGTAGCCATCAAAACGCCCACACGCCACATATGCTAAATCGAGGGCCGCACTCCCAAAACGGCGTAATCCGCGCACTTGGGGCATAAACGCGCTCCATTGGGGTAAATTATTGTCGGGATTGGTACGGCGGTCATAGGCAAAACCGCTTGCCAGTATGCTTTCTACCAGCGTTGTTTTGTTGCCCACACTCACAGGGCGATGGTTTAAGAATGCGCCTTGTCCCTTGATTGCCGTGAATTGCTCGCCTGTATTGGGGTTAAAAATCACGCCCAACAACGGGTTGCCATCACGGTCTGTCAAGCCCAACGACACGCAAAAATGAGGAATCCCATTGGCAAAGTTCACTGTCCCATCTAAGGGGTCTACATACCAAAACGCTTCGGCTGTTTCGGGGTCTGTGCCCACGCCACCGCCTTCTTCGCCCACAATGTGCGTGTTGGGGTAAAGCGCAGAAAGGCGGTCTACAATGAGGGATTCGCTGGCGCGGTCGGCTTCGGTAACGATGTCTACAACATCACTTTTGCTATTTTGCTTTAGCAAGGGCTGGCGAAAATGATGCAACAACACTTCGCCTGCATCTATAGCTAAACGTACAGTATCTTCTAGCATTTCTAGGTTGGGGGTCAAGAGAATACTCACTTTCTAAACGATAAACGCAAAATACATCATGTTTGTGGAGAATGCCTTGATATTACCCCACTTGGCGCAAGACTTAAAATACCAAACAGACCAAAGACGGCACATAGAGGCATATGGAGGGGTATAAAAAGGGCGCACCCTGTGGCACGCCCCTGATGATGCGCTTACATTACAATGTTGACCTTATGGTCTTGACCATTGCGTCCAGCGATAAACACCACGCGCTTGGGCGTTCCGCCATTCATAAAGCGTGTGGCAAATTCGCTGGCTACCGCTAGTTTCTCGGCTTCTTCGCGTTCAATGTCGGCAGACACTTCAATGTTACCGCGTGGCTTGCCGTCCACCATCACTACCAATTGCACCGTGTCGGCTTTCGCTTTTTCGGGGTCATATTCTGGGAAGGCTTGTAGGTGAATACTATAGCCCCATCCCAAACGTTCCCACAGTTCTTCGGTAATGTGGGGAACAATGGGCGCAGCACAACGCAGATAAATGCTCACCACCTCATCAAAGGTTGCTTTGCCGACGCTCTTGGCGCGAGTGGCATCCTTTAAGGCATTACGGAAGGTCATTAACGCCGCGACCACCGTATTAAAGCTAAACTTCTCAAAGCTATCGCTTGCACGGGCAATCATGTGATGGGCAGCGCGTACCAAGTCTTTCTCGGCTTTGGCATCGCCCTGTGCAGGCACGCTGGTTTGCACTAGTTCCCATGTATCGTTTAACCAGCGCGTTACGCCCACAACGTTGGCTTCGTCCCAGGGTCCCCCCGTTTGCCAATCAAACGCAAACATCAAGTGGGCGCGAACGGCATCACCGCCGTACTTTTTCACCATTTCATCAGGGTTAACCACATTGCCCTTAGACTTGCTCATGCGTTGAATGTCTAGGTGATGCTTTAGCTGGTTGACGTTGTTTTTGCCCTCAATGGCGGGAATGTCGATGACGGCGTTGGGCGCAGCTTCCACCATTCGCATCTCATCACCAATGAACAGCATGTTTTCTACGCGCTTCATCAACTCGCCATGAATCCCATCAAAGTTATCTTCGGGGGCATGCGTGGGGGCAACCACGTTCACGCGGCTGGCGTTTAGCTTTTCGCCCTCAAACTTGCCCGTACACACCAGATAATCACCTAAGCGTTTTGCGCCTAGCACTTGCCCCTGATTGCGTAATTGCAACATTGGCTCATCAAATACGCTTTCGGTGTCGCGCCCGTGTGCTTTTGCCGCTGCTAGCGCGTCATCAAACACGCCCAAATCACGCAAGGCTTTGTTAAACCAGCGCGTATACAGCAAGTGCATGGTGGCGTGTTCTGCACCGCCCGTGTACGTATCTACAGGCAACCAATACGCCGCTTCTTCGGCATTAAAGGGTGCGCCACCTTCTTTAGGGGATAAATAGCGTAGGTGATACCACGACGAACACAGGAACGTATCCATCGTATCGGTTTCACGTCGCCAGCCCTCTTTGTAATTAAAGAAGGGTTCATGATACGTTAGGGGGCTTCTGCCTGTTGGCACAAAGTCTACGTCCTCTGGCAGTTCGGCATACTCGCCTTCTGGCAATAGATGCAGGTTGCCTTGTGGGTCATACACCACAGGAATGGGGCTTCCCCAATAGCGTTGACGGCTGACCAGCCAATCACGCAGGCGATAATTAACGTTCTCTTGCCCTACGTTCTTCTCAACCAAAAAGTCGATGACGGCGTTAATGGCGGGGTTCTTGCGCCCTTTTTCGCCATTGCTGAGTGTGCCATCAAATGCGCCACTGTTTATCATCACGCCTGCGCCGGCATAGGGCAATTCGCTGTCGCCTTCGGGCTGGATAACGGGCTGAATTTTAATGCCATATTTTGTTGCAAATTCAAAGTCACGGGTATCATGGGCGGGTACTGCCATAATTGCGCCCGTGCCATAGCTCACCATCACATAATCCGCAATCCAAACTGGCACGCGCTCATTGTTGACGGGGTTAATAGCATATGCCCCTGTCCAAACGCCTGTTTTCTCGCGGTCATCGCTTAGGCGTTCAATTTCTGTGCTACGGGCAGTTTGCACGCGATAGGCTTCAATGGCTTCTTTTTGTTCGGGCGTGGTAATAGCATCCACCAACGCATGTTCGGGCGCAAGCACCATAAAGGTTGCCCCCCACAGCGTGTCGGGGCGCGTGGTAAACACGACAATCTCATGGTTGCCCACTTCGCTGGCAAACGTCACTTTTGCGCCTTCGCTTCTGCCAATCCAGTTATACTGCATCAGGCGCACGGGGTCGGGCCAATCGAGCTTGCTAAAGTCTAGCATTTCATCGGCGTAGCGCGTGTAACGGAAGAACCATTGCGTCATCAGTTTTTGGACAACGGGTTGCCCCAAGCGTTCGTCTTTGCCGTCAATCACTTGCTCATTTGCCAAAACGGTCTGTAACGCCTCGCTCCAGTTCACTAGGGCTTCGCTACGATACGCTAAGCCGTTTTCATAGAACAGCTTAAAGAACCATTCTGTCCACTGATAGTATTCGGGGGTACACGAAATCATCTCGCGTTCCCAGTCAAACATTGTTCCCATTGTGCTTAATTGTCCGCGCATCCGCTTAATATTTTCATACGTCCACTTCCAAGGGTGAACGTTACGGCTAATGGCGGCTTGTTCGGCGGGCAAGCCAAACGCATCAAAGCCCATGGGGAACAAGACGTTAAAGCCCTTCATCCGCATGTAACGGGCGCGTGCGTCACTGGGGGTCATGGCAAACCAATGCCCAATGTGCAAATCACCGCTTGGGTAGGGCAACATGGTGAGCGCGTAGTGCTTGGGCTTATTCCAGTCTACTTTAGCGCGATAAATTTGGGTTTCATCCCATTTTTGATGCCACTTGTTCTCAATAGCATCGGGGTCATAGGCTTGTATCATGATGTGTGCTTGCTCCTGTTGGTGGGTAAACGAAAAACGGCATAGGGCAGGTGTGCCATACGCAAGAATAAAAGAGATGCTGTTGTCTTAGGGGGTGATGATAGGCGGTGGTCTACCGCTTGGTAAGCGAAGAGCGGACGACCACTGCATCCAAGTTACATTTTAGGGTGGTCATGGTGTGGTTACTCCGTGAAAAAGTTCATCCTCATAAGCATAAGCAAAAACACGCCATTTGTAAAGATGATGAAATAACCATGAAAATCAAGGGGGCGAACCAACGGTTGCGCCCCTCTCCCTAAATCCCTCTCCAATTTCATGGCGAGGGACTTGAAAAACAGGGGTGATTATTGCGCGGCTTGGGGGGTAAATTGTGCTTCTTCTGTTGAACCTTTTAGCGCAGTGGTGCTGGATGTCCCGCTCGTGATGGCTTCTTGCACCGCATCAAAGTAACCCGTCCCCACAAAGGCTTGGTGCTTTACCGCTTTATAGCCGTGTGTGCGTTCTAGCTCAAATTCGCGGTCTTGTAGCACGCTATACGCCGCCATGCCCAAGTCTTTATAGCCTAATGCCAGTTCAAACATGCTCAAATTAAGCGCATGGAAGCCCGCCAATGTGATGAACTGGAATTTATAGCCCATCTTGCCTAGCTCACGTTGGAATTTGGCAATCGTGTCACGGTCTAGTTTTGCGCTCCAATTAAACGAAGGCGAGCAATTGTACATCAGCAACTTATTAGGATATTGGGCATGGATGGCATCCGCAAAGGCTTGTGCTTCGTCAAGGTCGGGGTGTGACGTTTCCATCCAAATCATGTCCGCATAGGGCGCATACGCCAGCCCACGCGCAATAGCCGCTTCTAGCCCATGTCGCACATAGTAAAAGCCTTCTACGGTGCGTTGCCCTTCAATAAAGGGTTTGTCGCGGTCATCAATGTCACTGGTGATGAGGTTGGCAGCGTCGGCATCGGTGCGGGCAATCACAAGGGTACTTGTTCCCATCACATCCGCCGCCAAACGCGCCGACACCAATTTTTGTATTGCTTCTTGGGTGGGTACAAGCACTTTGCCGCCCAAGTGACCGCACTTCTTGGCTGATGAAAGCTGGTCTTCGTAGTGGATGCCTGCCACACCCGCCTCAATCATTTGCTTGGTCAGTTCAAAGGTGTTCAGGTTGCCCCCAAAGCCTGCTTCGGCATCCGCCACCATCGGCACATAGTAATTAAGGTTTTGTTTGCCCGCCATGTGCTGAATTTGGTCGGCACGCATAAGGGCATTGTTCAGCCGACGAAGCAATTCAGGGACGCTATTGGAGGGGTATAGGCTTTGGTCGGGGTACATTTGCCCTGCGCCATTAGCATCGGCTGCCGTTTGCCATCCGCTTACATAAATGGCTTTTAAGCCCGCTTGCACCTGTTGAACGGCTTGGTTGCCTGTTACTGCGCCTAAGGCGTTGACATAGGGCGTATGGTGCAATAGCTCCCACAATTTTTCTGCGCCGTGTTTTGCTAGCGTATGCTCTATCAGCAGGCTACCGCGCAAACGAAGCACATCTTCTGCACTATAGGGGCGTGTGATGCCACGCCAACGGGGGTTTGTTTGCCAATCTTGCGTAAGGTCTTTTGTTGTGGTCATGATAAAGGTCTCCTTTAGCGTTTAGTCGAACGTTAGTCTAGGTATTGGTAAGCGGGCAAAGTTAAAAATTCGGTAAAGCTGGGCGAAAGCACCATGTCACCAAAAAGGCGTTGGGCAAGCTCAAATTTGCCCCCTTCAAAGCGTTCATCCCCAATTTCATGACGAATGACGCGCATTTCTTCGTTTAGCATGTCGCCAAACAAGTGGGGCGTTAGGGTGCGCCCATCGCTGAGTTTGGCGCGATGATATACCCATTGCCAAAGCTGGCTACGGCTAATTTCGGCAGTAGCTGCGTCCTCCATAAGGTGGTATAACGGCACGCACCCGTTGTTATTCAGCCATGCCTCTACGTATTGCACGCCCACTTTAATATTTTGGCGTGCGCCCCCTTCGGTGATGTCGCCGATAGGCATTTCTAGCAAGTCTTTCGCGCTAATATTTACGTCATCACGCTGGCGAAGCACTTGGTTAGGCGTGGGCATGTAGCGATCAAACATCTCTAATGCCACAGGCACAAGCCCCGGATGCGCCACCCATGTGCCATCATGCCCATCGCGGGCTTCACGTTCTTTATCCGCACGCACCTTGTTCATGGCGATTTCGTTGGCTTCGGGGTCATTCTTGATGGGAATTTGTGCTGCCATGCCCCCCATTGCGTGCGCTCCGCGTCTGTGGCATGTTTTGATGGCTAGGAGCGAGTAGGCACGCATAAAGGGGGCGGTCATTGTCACTGTGGCACGGTCGGGCAGTACAAAGCCAGCGTTACGATGAAACTTTTTAATCACGCTGAAAATGTAATCCCACCGCCCACAGTTTAAGCCTGCGGAATGGTCGCGCAATTCATATAAAATTTCGTCCATCTCAAACGCCGCCAAAATGGTCTCAATGAGAACGGTAGCTTTGATGGTGCCTTGTGGGATGCCCAACATTTGCTGTGCCAAAGTAAAAACTTCGTTCCACAGGTGCGCTTCGTGGTGGCTTTCTAGCTTTGGTAGATAAAAGAACGGCGCAAGCCCTCTGGACAATAGTTCACGGGCGTTATGGAAAAAATACATCCCAAAGTCAAAGAACGCGCCCCCGATGGGCTTGCCATCCAGCAAGAAGTGGCGTTCTTCCAAATGCCAACCGCGTGGGCGCACAAATAACACGGCGGTTTGCTCATTCAGTTGGTAGTGCTTGCCTGCTTCGTTGGTATAGCGGATGGTGCGCCGATTGGCATCACGCAGGTTGACTTGCCCGTCTAGCATGTTGTGCCAAGATGGGGCGTTGGCATCTTCAAAATCTGCCATAAACACCTTCGCGCCACTATTAAGGGCATTGATAACCATCTTTCTATCGGTTGGACCGGTAATTTCGGTACGGCGGTCTTGGATGACGGCTGGCACAGGCGACACTTGCCAATCGCCTTCACGGATGGCGCGGGTGTGTGGCAAAAAGTCGGGCATCTCGCCGTTGTTAATGCGTTCTTGGCGCATTGACCGTGACTTTAGCAAGCCACGCCTCATGGGTTCAAAGTGTCTGGCAAGGCTTGCCACAAAGGCAATCGCTTCGGGGGTTAAAATTTCGGCAAATTCGGGCGTGATGTCGCCGATGATTTGCACATCGCTCTCAATAAGAATCATGAGGTGTTTCTCCGTTTATCAATAACAAGCATTAACATGACGCACAGCAATCAACATTGCTGGGTAGTAAGACACACTGCGCTAAATTGTGAAGTGAAGAACGAGCGTTAGTGCCGAATGACGCAAATAATGCTAACAGGGACGACACAGACAAGGGGGGTAACGACAGGGGAGACTGCGAGGGAGATAAGGTGATATTGGGCTTGCTTTGGGCGACAACAACGTAAATTAGGTGCGTTCATCGGGATTTGCCTTTCTTAAAGGTTTGGACGATGTCTTTAGAATACAATGAACCCGTTTAATCGCCTAGCGCAGTTGTGCGTAAGTTCACGCATAAAATCGGACACTTTGTACTAAATTAAATGTTGATGAAGACATCAATATACTTGTGTGGGGGTGAAGGGAGCGTTGCCTAAGAGAAAACAGCCCTTTTCCCCACGAGCTAGCCATGTGAACTAGCCATGAAGAAAGGGGCGTGTGTTTTTTAGCGTGGGGGATAAATGGCAACCAGTGCATCGGCAAGCTGATTAGCCCAAGAAGGATAATTATGCCCACCGCTATACTCACGGTACGCCACGTCATAGCCCAAGCCCGTCAGTCGCTGGTGAATGGCTTGGTTTAACGGGTAAAGCCACTCGTACATGCCCACATCTTGCCAAATTTTGAGGGGCGGTTGTTTGTACATGAGCAATTCTTCAATCAAGGTGGGCGTGTTATCCGTGAGTTTAATCTGGAATGCCCCCGACTGGCTGATGACATGTCCAAAGATATTGGGTAGGCGCAAGCCCGCATACAGTGCCATCAAGCCCCCCATAGAAGCCCCTAGCACGCCATACGCGCCCTCATTGGCGTTAATGTCAAGCAGGTTTAGGTGTTCTTGTGCCAACGGCAACACATACTTGGTTGCCAAGACCAACGCGCTATCTGCGGTAAGGTACTCGGTAAGCCGATACGCGCCTGCGTTTTGCACACACGCCAGCGCAACAGGCTGTATGCGCTTTTGGGCAATCAGGTTATCCACAATGGTGGGGAGTTTTGCCCTAAAAACATAATCATGACCATCCCACACCAAAAGCAACGGCACAGGCTCTTTTACGGGGGGCTGATACAGCCACACATCACGCTTGCCCCCACCAACAAACACCCCTTGAATGAGGTGCTTGGTCACACGCCCCTTAGGCACGTTGCGCTTGGTTTTGCGCTCTGGGGCGTGCTGGTGGGCGGGCATAGTAAAGAAGTTATTGTATTTACCAATGCCATTAGACACTTTGCGCGGGTTTAAGGGGTCGAGCTGGCGCGTTGTGCCGTCGTTGTCATCCCCGAAGAAAGCATATTCAATATAGGCATCTTCAGGAAGCGTCACCGTCGCGCTCCAAACGCCCTTTTCGGTTTCTTTAAGGGCAACGGCGGGGGTATCTAGTCCCCACCAATTCATATCCCCGTGCAGTACGGGGGCAGTTTTTCCCAGCCATACAAACGTGGCTTGGTTGCCCTCTACAATAGGGGTTACGCCTTGTGTGGCGCGTTTTTTAAGCGAAGTCATTGGCGTGTGCCTTAAAGAATTTCTACAAGCTCTACTTCAAAGATGAGCGCCGCATATCCTGGAATGGGACCCCCTGGCGTGCCACGTTCCCCATAAGCCAATTGATAAGGAATGTAGAACTCATACTTTGCGCCCTTTGCCATCAATTGCACGCCTTCTGTCCAGCCTGCAATCACTTGGTTAAGGGGAAATTCGATGGTTTCGCCACGCTTATAAGAGCTATCGAACTCTTCGCCATTAGTCAGTGTGCCACGATAATGAACTTCGACCACGCTTTTTGCAGTGGGGTGTGTTGTGCCGTTGCCCGCCTGTAGCACCTTGTATTGTAAGCCGCTTTTGGTGGTGGTAACGCCCTCTTTTTTAGCGTTTTCCGCCAACCATAATTCACCGTCTTCTTTTTGTCCCATGATGTTCTGCGCCCTTTAATAGAGAAAATTGACCTCAACAGTGTACCTTATTTTTGAGCGATGCTAAAGTAAAAAATCAAAAACTGAAGAAAAGGCGGTTTTTGCATGGGCAACCCGTTATTGGGGTCGCCCAAGTTCATTTTTTAGGGTGTGTGTAGCAATTTCATCCTAGTCAGGCGCGTCCACACTACCATCCAATTGACGGGCGTTTTTGATGTAATAGGCGTTCGTCAGCCCGCCAATGACCTGCACCGATGACCAATTGACCGCAAACCCAATAAACAAGCCCGCAAAAGGAATGATTTTAGAGAGAAACTTTCGCAACACCGTCTGTACAAGTTGCTGATAGGCAATGCCCATATAGCGTTCTTGCCACAGCACCAATTCTTCTGGGGAGGGCATCTTTTGGCGGATGACCAACAATTGCCCCGCGTTGAGCGTTTTGTCTTTATTGTCTACGCCATACACTTGGGCAATAAAGTAAGACAGTTCAGAATTAGACCGCGCAGAATACGCCATATCAATGAACAAACCAATGGGCAAAGCAAAAATGCCCCCTACGCTGGTAAGCGCGCCCACCATCCCCTGCCGAAAAGCATATTTGTTGATGATATATCTTACCAATTCCGCCTGTGTTTTAGCAGGATATTTTATTTTAAGGGCTTCGTATTCTTTATGCAGTTCTTCTGTGTTGGGGGCAGAGGCACTAGATACCCATTGGATAAAGCGTGGAAAATTTCTAAGCGCGTAAATGCCAATCCCAAGTAGCAATAAAGCGGGCAAGCAACAGCACAAAAGTAACCAATTCGTTAATTCCATTGATAACCTCATTTTTAACTTGCAAAACAAAAAAGCTAGCGTTTGTTCAAGCTAGCTTACTTAAAAATATAGCGTATTGATGGGTGTTTTACAACACGGGTGATTTGTCCATATGGTGGTATTCACCGCCCAATTCTTCCCATGCTTGCCCAATGCGCCTAAAACCTTCGTTAATCATGTCGGGACGCTGCAAGCCATAATTGAGGCGAATGTGGTAATTGCCACAATTATTGGTATAGAAAATGTTGCCAATGGCAAACGACACGCCCTTTTGCACGGAGTTAATAAACATTTCAGCAGACGTGGGACCCGTAGACGGGAAGCGCACCCACAAATATAAGCCCCCCTGCGGATGATTCCATGTTGTGCCTTCTGGAAAGTGGCGTTGGGCGGCTTCGATGGCGGCATCACGGCGTTTGTGCAGTTCGCGGTTATTGCGCTCTAGCTGGTTTGCCAAAATACCACGCTGAATCATCAAGTGCATGGCGCGTTGGTTTAAGCCACTGGTCGAAATATCGGCGGCAAACTTTACCCGTGAAAGGCGGTCTAAATGGTGACTGTTGGCAATCACATAGCCTATACGTAAGCCCGGCAGCATAATCTTTGTAAACGCGCTAACGTGCAATACCACGCCTCTATCGTCTAGCTCTTTTAGCAATGGCACGTTTTCGCCCTCAAAGCGTAGTTCATGGTAAACGGCATCTTCTAAAATAGGCACGCCATACTCATTGGCTAAATTAAGCAATTGCCTTCTGCGATGCAGGGGCATCACAACGCCGGTGGGATTATGGAAAGAGGGCATCACGTAAATCAGGCGGGGCTTGTTCTCTAATAAGTAGTTTTCTAGGTGGTCTAGGCGCATCCCTTCTTCATCGTGGGGGATAGCGTAAATGTTGACCTTGCGAGCGCGGGCAATGTCTACCACACCCAAATAGGTTGGGTTGGCGGTAACGAGCGTGTCGCCTTCGTTCATAATACTTTGAATCACAAGGTCAATCGCCTGTTGCGCTCCGCCTGTAATCAGCACGTTTTCTGCGCTACATCGTATGCCCAAACCACTCACATAATCGCGTACGGTAGCACGCAAGGGTGCGTAGCCTTCGGGGGCTTCATAACCCAGCGCATTCACACCATCACGCTCTAGGACGTGGTTAATGGCATCCTTTAAGTGGTTGATAGGGTAAAAATCGGGGGGGGGTGAGCCATGCGAAAAGTTAATCATGCCATTCTTGCGGGCAAGGCGCATCATATCACGCAATGAATAGTCGGCTAGGGCTTCGCTATCGGGGGCTTGATTGTGATGAGGCGTGGTTTGGCGTAAGGGTGTATTTGCCCCCTCTTTTGCCACAAATGTGCCTCTGCCGGCGTGTGCGCTCAAATAGCCTTCGGCGCGAAGTTCGGCATAGGCGTTAACCACGCTAATTCTGCTAATGTTAATTTGCTCGGCAAGCTCACGGCTGGCGGGCAAGCGCGTTCCGGCAGGCAATTGACCACTGTCAATTTGCGTCTTTATTTGCCGAATGAGCTGGCGATACAACGGCTCTTCGCTGTCGCGGTCTACGGGAAAGTGAAAACGCTGTGGCATGAGGGATGTCCTATCTTTTGCTAAAATTGCCATACGCAAGCGGATATTACCACTTTAGCAGAACAGGCGCGTTTTCCTAGACCATTTAAGACCAATTTTGATCATTGGTTATTGCGTTATGTCTCTTTTAGCACTGTCACGCGCGGATAAATTGCGTCTACGTCACTTTTACGGCAAAGTTCTGTGCCTTCTGTCATCACAGTAGCCGTACCACACGCAATACCAAAGCGCACCGCGTCTACAATGTCGCGCCCTTGTGATAACGCCCAAGTAAGACCACCGACCATACTATCACCTGCGCCCACCTTACTTTTTATAGGAACAACGGGCGGGCGCAGATGTGCCACAATGCCCTCACTTACTAAAAGCGCGCCCGAACCGCCCAAACTGACGACCAAAACTTGCGCCATGTTTTCGGCGATGAGGCGTTTTGCCACGCGGATGAGGTGTTCTTCGCCCTCAAAGGTTTCGCCTGATAGTTGCTCTAGTTCGTTGATATTGGGCTTTAGCAAATAGGCGTTTGCACCCTTCATTTTGGCAAGGGCTTCACCGGACGTATCTACAATAAGGCGCGTGGATGTGCCTTGTAATTGCGTTGCTAAACGCACATAAAAATCTGTGGGAACATTGGAGGGCAGGCTACCACTGGCTACCAAATAGGCGGGTTTGTGTGCGAGTGTAGCCTCTACGCACGCTTGCACTTCGGCTTCGCTAAGGGGCAAGCCTGGCATCCCGAAGCGGTACTGTAGGGTGGTGCTTTTCTCAAATACAATCAGGTTTTCGCGTGTCCATGATTGCGTTACCACCAGTTCTTGGCGGATTCCTTCGATGTCCAGCAGGCTTTTAAGTGTTTGCCCCGCACTACCGCCACTGGCGTATACCGCAAGGCTATCACCGCCCACATTGTTAATGGCGCGAGAGGCATTGATGCCACCCCCACCGGGGTGAAAGGTGGGGAAATCACACCGTAGCTTAATCTCACTGGCAACCGATTCAACCGCCGTTGACTTATCGACACAGGGGTTTAGTGTGAGCGTGATAATCATTCGCGTTTTGCCTTTTCGTCCAAATCGTGTTCATCGTCAAAGTAAACGCCCTCGCTGGCGTCAGTGGCGGTATCAATCAGGTCACGCTTGGGCTTGTCTTGTGGGTAATCTACTACTTCTGCCGAAACAATTCTCACGCTATCGGCGGTGTAATAGGCTTTGATAAGGGGCATTTCGTATTCTGCCAAGGTTTGGGTTTGGGCTTGGGTTAAGTCAAACGATTTGTCCTTAATCAGCCACTTGACACGCTCATCGGGATTTGCCACAAAACTGCCCATCTTAAACGAGGGAATACCAATCACAAAGCTAACGCGCTTGGTGGCGCGGGCATCTTCGCGGCGGCGTGCCTGACGGCGAAAGCTATAAAACGCCAACCAACCCAAAACAATGCCCACACCCAACAGCAAAAACTCCATCGGCAAGCCTTGTGTGCTAAAGATAAACGCTAAAAGCACGCCCACCCCTAAAAAGATGGTGAGTAAGAAAGACAAGCCTTCGACTTCTTCTTGATAATCTTTAAGGAGTATGTCTTGTTGGTTGCGGGTGATATGCCCCATACTATTGTGGCTAAGGTCACTTGGGCTAAAGCCAAAAACCTCTGCCAGCGTGTTTTGGTACAAACGGGGTAGCTCTTTGGGCTTTCCCATCGTGTCGTTTTGGGTGCTTGGCTCTGGATTGTCCCCTGTTTCTAGGGGATGTAAGGGTTCATTGTTCATTAGGTTCTGTCCTTTGCTACATTGTGTTGCTTCTTAACGCAATCTCTATTATAACCCATCCCAATAGTAGGTTGCCCCACATACACCCCCAAAAATGGGGCGTTTAGCCCAAAATGAGGCGTATGCCAAAGAATATCAACAAAACAATCATGCCCCATAAGATGCGCCGTGTTAGCGTTTCCGACACTTGCCCCACCCGATAGTAAATGCCCACCTGAAGCACAAGCAAGGTAAAAAACGCGCCATAGAACGCCACAAAAAAACCAATGACCGCAGGCAAGCCCTCATTGATGGCTTGGATGAGGAGGGGGCCCAAAATGGTACTCCAAAAGATGTATGCGCCGGGACTCAGTAAGTTAATGGCACATGCCGTCCCTAAAATTCGTAAGGGTGTTTGTTGTGCAATAACTTCGCCATCCGATGCACCGCCCAGCCTCACCCCACTTTGAAGCTGTTTGAACACCCCCCACGCAATCCAAAACACAAACAGACCGCCAAAAATTTGGATGGCGCGAATGGCTTCACTGGGCAATTGCCCCAGTATAAACACCACGCCAATAATCACAGGAGGGTCACTGAAGAAGGGGGAAATGGCAACCATCAGCCCCCTTCGCCAGCCCTGCTGCATCGAAACATTTAGTAAATAGGCTTGTAGGGGCCCCGGTATTAAGCCTGCGCTTAAACCAAATGATAGTGCGGGTAAGAGAATAGATTGAAACATGAAGAAATCATCTTTCGGGTCTCTCATGAAAAGTGAGAAAAGATGAGAGGAATAGAGTAAATTATGCCATTACATGGGGCTTTTATGAAAAATATTGACATTTGTCACGTAATCTAGCCCATGTAGCTCATTTTTTATTTATCTTATGGCGTATAATAAGAATTATAATGCAACTTACTCGGAACGAAAGGCTTTTTCACGCTATGACTGGTGAACGCATACTGATTATTGAAGATGAAGCGCGCATTGCTCAATTTGTAGAACGCGGCTTGATTTATGAGGGGTATCGCGTGAATGTGGCACGCGACGGACAAAGCGGGCTGGCGATTGCCCGTGATACACCGCCCGACCTTGTGATTTTAGATTGGATGCTTCCGGGCTTAGACGGCTTAGAAGTGTGTAAGCGATTGCGTGCTGGTGGCAGTGTGCCGATTATCATGCTAACCGCCAAAGACGATGTTAAAGACCGCGTGATTGGCTTGGATGCAGGCGCAGATGATTATTTAGTAAAGCCCTTCTCGATTGATGAGCTTATGGCGCGTGTCCGTAGCCTTTTACGCCGTATTGTGCCACAGTCTCGCCCAGAAATTTTGCGCTTTGCCGACCTTGCACTCGATACAGGGACACATCGGGCGCACCGCACCGACCGCGCCATTGACCTAACCGCCAAAGAATACGAACTGCTAGAACTCTTTATGCGTAACCCGCGCCAAGTGATGACCCGTGACGTAATTTTTGACCGTGTGTGGGGCTATGACTTTGGGGGCGAAAGCAACATTATCGAAGTGTACGTGCGCTATTTACGCCAAAAAACCGAACTCGAAGAAGAAGTGCGCCTCATCCATACAGTGCGTGGGGTAGGCTACGTTCTGCGTGAAGAATAAAAAGCCGTCCCTAGCATTATCTACCACCCTAGCTTAAAGAAGCGTCGATTATGACCATTAGAACACGCTTTACTCTGTGGTATAGCGGTTTACTTACACTTATCATCATCATTTTTGCCCTCACGGTGATGACAGTAAACCGCATTTCTATTTTAGCCGTTATTGACCAAACCTTAGGGCAAACCGCCGCCAACATTGCCCAAACCGTCGCTATTTTACCTGTGGGTGAGTTTGGTCCCCTACAGCTTCAAATTCAGCGTTTAGAGAGCCTTATGGATGCGTCAGAGGGCATGTGGATGCAAGTCTGGCAAACCTATGATATTGGCGGCGAGATTCCCGCGCGTCTTGTTCAGGAAAGCACGGGCTTAAACGGCGAAGTGCCAATGCTTGATGCCGATGCGGTGCATCATCCCTTACCGCACATTAGCGAAACGCGCTTTAACGGCGTGCTAACGCGGGTTGCCACATACCCCATTCTCATGGATGAGGGGCGCATGATGGGTGTGGTGCAAGTGGGGTCTACGGTAAACACGCTGGCACAAGCCAACGATGCGCTGGTGATTAGCATGGGCATTGCTGGGCTTATTAGCATTGGCGTTTCTGTGATGCTAGGTACTTGGATTAGCTCACGGCTACTTAAGCCCATTGGCAATATCTCACGGGCAGCCGCTGGCATTGTCAACGCCGACGACCTTAGCACACGGCTAAAGTGGGTGGGACCGATGGATGAGCTGGGGCATTTAACCGCTGTCTTTAACCAAACGTTGGCGCGTTTAGAAGGCTTGTTTAAGGTGCAACAGCGTTTTGTGGGGGATGTTTCGCACGAGTTACGCACGCCCCTTACGTCAATTATGGGCAATGTGGAACTGATGCAACGCTACGGCGTAGACCCCGACTCGTTGGACGCGGTGTATAGAGAAGCCGAGCGCATGTCTAGGATGGTGAACGATTTGCTTTTATTGGCGCGCGCAGACAATGGCGAGCTAAAAGTAGATTTAAGCACGATAGAACTTGACCGCCTGCTGGTAGAAGTGTATGAGCAAGCCCACTTTTTGAAGAAAAAGCGTAACCTCAAAATCTTGCTGGGCGATATCCAACCGACACTGATTCATGGCAACTCTGACCGCATGAAGCAACTTTTGCTTAATTTAGTGAACAATGCCATTAAGTTTACGCTGGATGAGGGCATTATCACGCTCACGCTTCAGCATGACGGCAATTGCGCTTATGTTGACGTTAGCGATACGGGCATTGGCATTAGCCCCCAAGATCAAGTACGCATTTTTGACCGCTTTTTTCAGGCAGATAACAGTCGCGTCCAACGTAACGAAATGGACGGCGCAGGCTTAGGCTTGTCGATTGCGCGGTGGATTGTGGACGTGCATAAGGGCAGAATTGAAGTGAGCAGTCAGCTAGGCAAGGGAACGCGCTTTAGAATGATTGTGCCATTGCTAAAGCAAGAAAAATCCCTAATCAACAGCGTATAAACGACTTACTTAATCCGATTATCCAGCCAAACCGTTAGGTTAAGTGCCTCTCCTACCCATAAGCCTGCAACTTGTAAGCTTGTGCGATAGTCGTCACGGGTTAGGGGTTGTACGGCTTCGGTGCGTGTGGGAGGGGTGACGGTCTGGGGAACGTCACGGTTAGTCTCGCTATCATCTTGCTGAAGCAAATGCTTAAACTTGCCCCCGCCCAAATGAAGGTTAATCTCGCCGTGTTCGGTGGTGGCGGTTTTATCGCGCTTTTTGCTTACTTCGCTGATATACACCGATTGCACAGAACGCGCGTCAATTGTCCATTTTGAGGCGGTGTTGTGGTAGCCGGTAATCGTTTGCGTGTTGCCGTCTACTTCAATGGCGTTAACTTCGCTCAGGAACTGGGCAATGTTCCACAGCGCAAACACAAACAGGCACGCCGAGACACCTAAGCCTAAATAGGGCAACCATTGCGGATTTGGAATAAGCGTGCCTGCTTTAGGAAGGTCTATATCACTAGACAGCGTTAGCAAAGACACAACTGCATAAACAACCATCCAGAAAAAGTTGCTTAAAATTTGCCGAATACGCTCGCGCTTCCACTTTGGCACGCGCACAAAACGCACGCGCTTGGCGGTTTCGTCTGCGTCAATTTGCCACATGCCTGTTTTAATGGGTGATGCGGGTAGAGGGCGCGGTGGTGGCGGTGGCGCAACGGGTTCAGGGGGAACAAGCGTAAATGGCACACCAAGCACAATGGCTAGGCGTTCTGCGGCGGTTTGCGCCAATTCTTGAAACACATCTTTATAGGGATCGGGCCAATACGCCAGACCACACCAGCGACTATTGCGCTTTTGGCTTAATGTGGGTTCTAGCACCAGCCCCAAGTGCCACGATTCATCGCTCTTTTGCCAGCCCAACACCACTTGTAACACGCTATTCGGGGGCAACTGACCGCTTTCTGGCAGATGGCGTGATGCGCCAAAACTGGCAGTATAGGCTAGTGTACTGTCCCTTACCCATGCCATTGGCGCAGCTTCTTGGGATGGGCGAAGTTTCCATTGGTCGTTTTCGGTGTCAATAACGTGGTTGTCAGCGGCAAAAATGGGTTTCATTGTGTGTTAGAACCCTTGTGAATGGGCGGGTAATTCTGGGTGATGTGGCATTATATCATACTAAAACAAGGGGCTTAAAGCCCCTTGTTGGTGTTCTAATTCACGCAGACGCGCTTAGTCGTCGCGGTCGTGGTCGTCGTCTTCTTCGTCGAAGTCTTCGTACATCTCATCAATCAGGCTTTCTGGAAAGCCCATCTCTAGTTCTTCTTCGGTGGCATCACGCACTTCTAGCACTTCTACTTCGTAATGAAGCACTTTGCCAGCAAGCGGGGCATTGTAGTCTAGGCGGACAAATTCATCGGTGATGTTTACGATAACGGCTTCGATAAATTCGCCTTCTTCGTCCATCACTTCAATTTCCATGCCAATTGTAAGTTCTTCAAGGTCGTCAAACTCTTCTGCGGGAACGTCTTCTACGTCCTCTTCGTCGTAATCGCCGTATGCGTCTGCGGCTGGCACTACTACAGAAAACTTGTCACCGGTAACTTTGCCGACAAGGGCATTTTCTAAACCAGCTACAATGTTTTGTGCGCCATGCAAATATTCAATTGGGGTGTCGCGGTCTACGCTTTCTACCACTTCACCATCAACAGTTAGTTTGTATGCCAGAACACCCACTTTGTCGTTTGTGAGGCTTTGTGTCATGTGTGTTTTGCTCCTAAAACCAAAAAATCCCTTAATTGGGACATTCAACAAGCGAGGCATTATACCCCAAAAAACACCCATTTGAATAGGGGCTTTTGTGTTAAATTTACGTTATCACCGCCCTCATGGCAGGCATAAGGTGGCGATGCCGAAACAAAATTTGCCACACGCGCAACGCCGCTTCTAATGCCACTTTGCTACTCATTTTGCTGGTGCCTAGCGTTCTATCAGGGAAATAGATGGGAAGCTCGGTAATTTTATACCCTAGCCGATAGGCGACATACGTCATTTCTACCTGAAACACATAGCCATTCGATTCAATGCGCTCTAGCCCCAAGCCTTGCAGGGTTTCTTTGCGCCATAGCTTAAAGCCCCCCGTGGCATCGTAAATGGGCATTTGCAAAATAAGCGGTGTGTAAATACGGTTTGCCCACAACGAAAGCATCTTACGATACGCACTCCAAGACGTATCCACGCCCCCGCCCTTGATAAAGCGTGAGCCTAGCACAAGGTCATGATTGGCAATTTTCTCTAGCATGGTCACTAAGTATTGTGGTTGGTGGCTACCATCGGCATCCATCTGGGCAATATAGTCTGCGCCAAGCGTGATA
>Ga0163144_10007467_pt1 | contig 23982 bp, 12 predicted proteins | sample OliLak19BULKMAT1_FD_123175 | JGI IMG/M metagenome (GOLD analysis project Ga0163144, IMG submission 123175) | Freshwater microbial mat bacterial communities from Lake Vanda, McMurdo Dry Valleys, Antarctica - Oligotrophic Lake LV.19.BULKMAT1 | ecosystem: Environmental > Aquatic > Freshwater >...
CCGCGGTTTGGGTAAAGTGCAATGCTCGGAGATGACGGAGGCGGAGTCGAACGCGGCGTCGAGCAAAGGACAGCGCGGGCCGGGCCACGAGGCCGCGCGGACGGCGCGGCGCGCGGTCGAGGCGGTGCTGTTCTCGATCGCCGACATGCCGCCCGCGGTGGATCGGGCGGGGATCCGCGATCGGCTGCTGCGGGCGTGCGAGTTCCTGTACGCGTCGATCGATCTGCCGGACATCGCCGTGGCGCACTTGCAAGGTCTCGGCGAGGTCGCGGCCATCGCGCGCGAGTGCCGCGGGATGCTCGCGTACGCGCGGGACGGTGCGGCGGACGGACCGGTGGCGCAGGCGACGGCCCGGCTCGCGGAGGTGGAGGCGATGCTGGGCCGCGCCTACGAGGAGGTGGCGCGCATCCAGTTCGATCGGCGCTCGGAGCTGATCACGGGCGCGCTCGCGCCGGTCGTGGTCGCGGCGCGGCCGTTCCGGGCGAGCCGCGGCGTGCCCCAACTCCACGCATCCACGAGGGCGCGGCTGTTGCCGCACATCCTGATCGGATCGGACGAGGCGCCCTCGCCGCCCGTGACGGCGCTGTCGATCCCGAAGCCGACAACGATGGAGGAGCTCGTCGCGCTCGGGCAGGCGGCCGCCGCGGGCGTGCTGCCCGAGGGCCCCGCGGGGGAGCCGGAGCCCATGGCCGCGGAGCCGGAGAAGCCCGCGCCGTTCGCGTTCGAGCCGGCGGTCGAAGAGGTGGAGGTCCTGCGCCGCGTCGCGCGCGACTGCCTGGAGGACATCGCGAACCAGCGGACGCTGCGCGTGCCGAACGCGATCGAGACGTGGCTGGATCAGGCTCCCTTCGAGCAGCGGTTGCTCGACAGCCTCGACGCGTTCGCCGCGCTCGGGGGCTCGGTCCTCCCGCTCGTGTCGCTGTTTGTGGCGGAGTCGGACGCGCCCGATCCGGAGCGCGCGTTCGCCGCGGCCTTCACGCTGAGCTCGCTCGAAGGCACGGACACGATGGGTGCGGCGGTCGCGATGTTCAAGCAGAGCGCGCCGGAGGCGTACCCGGGGTGGCTCGACGGCTTCCGCCTCGCGCCGAGCTCCGGGATCGACGCGGCGATGGCGGAGCTCGCGGGCAGCAAGCGCCCCGCGTGGGTCGCGTTCGCGCTCGACGTGCTGGGCGCGCGCGGGACGGTGCCCGAGGGTGTGGCGAGGCCGCTCCTGCACGAGCCCGACCCGGCGATCGCCGAGCGGCTCGCGCGGGCGCTCGCGGCCTCGTTGCCGCACGTGGAGGCGGTGCCGGCGCTGGAGGACCTGTGCGCGCTCACGCAGGACGACGCGGTGTTCCTCGCGGCAGCGGAGTCGCTCCTCAGGCGCGGGCACGTGCCGGTGCTGCGGACGCTGCGCGCGGTCGCGGCGGGGCGCGACGTGCGGCCATCCCCTCCGGCCGCGGGGGAGAGCGCGCCCCCGTCCGCGTCGACCGCGCGGATCGAGGGCGCCCGCCGGCTCCTGTGCCTCGGGGGTACCGCCGCGGATCTGGAGCTCTTCCTCGGCACGCTGCGCGGGAATGTGGCTCCTGGCGAGGGCGACCAGGCGCTCGCGACCTCCGGAGGGCGTGCGGAGGTCACGGATGGATTCGTGCGCGCGCTCGGCCGGTTCGGTCACGCGGGCGCACTCCCGGCGCTGCTCGGGCTGCTGCGCGCGGACGACGAAGAGCTGGTGGCCGCCGCGGCGGAGGGGCTCGATCGCATCACGGGCGCGGGGCTCCGCGAGATCGTGGAGGAGCCGTGGGAAGTGGACCTGCCGCCCGAAGCCGAGGGCCACGGCATCCCGGTCCCGACGCGCAAGGTGGAGAAGGTGGTCGTGGATCCGGCGCAGTGGACGAGCTGGATCGCCGAGAACGGTGACCGGCTCGATCGCACGGTGAAGCTGCGCGGCGGCGCGCCGTTCGTCCCGCTCGCGATCGTGGAGGAGCTCGGCGCGAAGGTCACGCCCCCCGCGAGGCGCGCGGACGCGGCGCAGGAGCTCGCGATCGTCACCGGCCTGTCCACGTCGTTCGCGACCGACGACTGGGTGGTGAGGCAGCAGCGCGCGCTCGCCGACCTGCGAGAGCGCGTCGCGGAGCTGAAGGCGTCGCCGGGCGTGTGGAGGTTCGGGATCGATCGCTCGGCGGGGCGCGCGCCCTCTCGATCCGTCCTGCCCGCGCCGCCCGCTGGGGGCGCGCCTGCGATTCGCGTTCCGGGGGCGGCTCCGGTGTCGGCGGCCGCGACTCCGTCCGCGCCCCCGCCCCCGGCCGTGCAGCGCGCGCTGCCGTCCTTCATGCGGGCAGCAGCGGTGGAGGCGCCGTCCCCGGGAGCCCCGGTCGCCGGTGGGGCCGCGACTCCGCCGGTGCCTCCCGCGACGGTGGAGGCCTCCCTGCCGCTGCCTGCGCCCATGCAGACTCCGTCGCCTGGGGCCGCCGCGGAGGCACACAGCCAGCCTCCAAGTCCGGAGCCCCAGACGCAGGACCTGGTCCCCGTCGGCACGATGGTCGGCGTCATCCTGCCGCTGATGCTCAAGCCGGCGATGCCGTTCGGACCGAAGGAGCCCGCGAGCGCGGCGCGTCCGGTGGGCCAGCCGAGCCCGAGGGTCGAGACACCGCCGCGTCCGCCGCTTCCGCCCTCCGCTGCGCGACCGGCGCCATTCCACGCCGGAAAGGCTCCGGCCGAAGAGACCCTGGACGACTCCACCCTTGAACCGGGTCCCTCCCCCATCCAGCCGGCTCTACCGTTTCAGGACAGGCCCCCGAAACCGAGGATGGCCAATCCGCAGCCGGCTGCGCCGGCCGTCGAGCTCACGCTCGATCAGTACACGTCGATGTGCGCCGAGCTGGCGGTGTTCGGAGATCGGGCGGAGGCGGTGTTCGCGAAGTACGGCCTCACGGATGTGCGGCGTCGCGCGGCCGTGGACGCAGCTTGGAAGGAGAGGTTGAACCGGTATCCGTCCGAGAAGGCAGAGTGGGAGAGGCGTTATTGGCAGTACGAGTCGTCCTGGAGGCGGAGCAGGAGGTAGTGCCGGCGGGCGCGCGAGCGGGCGCGCCGCAGCGCGTGCAACCCGGGACCGGGCGCGACTACCATCCCCCATGCGGAGACCGCGCTTGCCGTCGAGAGAGCCATGGAGTCCACCGGCGAGGCGATCACGCCGACTGCCGTCCTGGCGTCGGGCAGCGTGATTCGAGCCTCCTTCGCCGGAGAAGAGCCCAATCCGTCCAGGACCGATCAGCCTGCCACTTTCGCGACGACCACGATTCGCTCCCGCTTCGAGACCACCACGCCGCCGGCCGCTTCCACGGTGACGGCGAACAGCTTGGGATCGGAGACTCGGACTCTGGCAGTGATCGGGATGATGACCTCTCCCTTTGAAGGGTCGACGACGAAGACACCCCCTTCGACCGGATAGCGCTCGACGCGCGTGCCGTCGAAGATCCGGAGCTGGTATTGGCTCCTTGATGGGTCGTTCGGGGGGAGCGCGCGGAAGGACATGAACCCCCGCTGGCGGGCGCTGCTCCATACGAGGTCGCCGGATTCGCCTTGCCCGGCCGGATCGGTCGTGGCGCCTCACGCGAGCTTCACGGTGTCCGGCGCTTCGGCCAGGAGGCGCGCGCGGCTCGGCACCGCGGAGCTCCGGGAGAGCCCGCCGGTCGCCACCTCGCTGTCTTCGAGGGCCCCAGAATCGCCCAAGAACCCCGAAGGGACGCGTCGTCGAGGGCGGGCTGCGCTCGGCCGGGGGGGGTGCTCCTCCGTGACTGATACGGTTGCGCCAATCATGCTCTTGTTGCTTCGGGGCGGACCGGGACGCTCAAGCTACGGGCGACGCTGGCAAGCGCGTTCAGGGCTGACGCGGAAGGATCTCGTGATGAAAAAATTCGCAACGTTCATCGTGGGCATGTGCCTGGCCTCCGCTGGTTGTGCGGGGCCGTCACCGACCGCCGAGCCGGCTGCGCCGCCGAGCGCCCCGGGCTCTCCCGTTCCGAGCGCGAGCGCCGCGGCTGGCGCCGCGATCGACCCTGCCCGTGTGGAAGCAGCGACGGGCATCAAGCCGGACGTGACGGACGGCGTCGCGAAGGTCTCGTCGCCGCGGACGGAGAAGGTCGAGGTCGACGGCTGGACGATGCCGCCGTTCATGGGGCTGACGTCGTGGGCGGCGTTCACGCCGGGCGAGAAGCCGGGCGTCGAGGCCATGGTGATGGGTGACCTCGTGCTGTTCGAGGACGAGGTGAGCGACGCGATGAGCGCGGCGCTCGGCAACGGCCTCGCGTGACGGCGCTGCACAATCACTTCTTCTTCGACAAGCCGCGCGTGCTGTTCATGCACATCGAGGGCGAGGGCACGGTGGACGCGCTCGGCAAGGCGGTGCGGGGCGCGCTCGACGCGGTGAAGGCGGTGCGGGCGAAGTCGGCGCAGCCGCAGGACCGCTTCGGCGGCGCGGCCATCCCCGCGAAGAGCGCCATCGACGCGGCGAAGATCGAGACGGCGTTCGGCGTGAAGCCGCAGGTGAAAGACGGCATGGCCAAGGTCGTCATCGGCCGGCCGGCCACGCAGGCGGCGTGTGGTTGCAAGATCGGCAAGGCGATGGGGGTGAGCAGGTGGGCCGCGTTCGCCGGCATCGACGTGGACGGCGACTTCGCGGTGACCGAGGACGAGCTGCAACCCGTGCTCAAGTCGCTGCGCGCGAGTGGTATTCACGTGGTGGCGATTCACCACCACATGACGGGCGAGCAGCCGCGCATCCTCTTCCTGCACTACTTGGGTCGCGGCCCTGTGGCGGCGCTCGCGGCGCAGGTGAAGAAGGCTGTCGATCTGACCAAGACGGCGGGATGAGCGGCCAGCGGAGTCGGAACGCCGGGCTCGCGGTCGTGGTCGGCCAGCCGACCAGCGCTCCCGGCCGACTGCTTGATCGCGACGGATCGGAGGTGGGCAGCGCGCGGTGCTGCTCGGAGGCGGAAGCGGCGACCGTGAGAAGGCCGCTTGCTACCGCCCCGAGCGCCGCGACGCGGCCGGTGCGAAGGGTGGATTTCGTTGTTGCAAATGAGACGACAGGCTCAGGCGGGAGCGCCGCCCGTTGCGGGAGCTGGATCGGGGGCGCCCTCGCCACCTTCCGGTGCCGCGTCGGTGCCGCCGCGACCGCGGCGGGGCCGCAGCCGGCGGAGCGCGTCCCGGAACGACGCCGCCTCGAATCGCCGCTTCCCCTCGGGATTGTCGAAGCACGCATTGACGCCGGCCGCTCGCGCTTCGCGGCCGAGGAGGATGGCATAGGTGAGAATCCGGTTGCGCAGCACGGTCGCCTCGGCGCGGTTGCGCAGGCCCAGGATGCCGACGAGGTCGCGACCGTTGGCCTCCTCGTGGAGTGTCTTGCCCTCTTGCACGAGCTGCTCGGTGAGGCCGACGCTGTCGAGCTCGTCGCGGTGCTGCTCGACCAGCCCGTTGAGCATCCCCAGATCCTCGACCTCTTCCTCGAGCGTGCCGGTGGTGTTCACGTCGGCAAACTGCTCCGCAGTCTCGCTGTCGAAGGCGAAGGCATGAGCGGCGATAGCCGAGATGCGGGCGCGCCACGGCCGGCTGGCCTGCACGACCTCATCGACCTTGCGGGTGCTGAAGGCGCCCGTGCGCTTGCCCTCGCCGAACCAGGCGTGGGCCGTGTCGATCAACCGGATGACGTCGTAGAACGCGGTCCGCAGCGCCGGGAGGTAGTTCTTCGCGTCGAGGGCCGGCGCGTAGTGGTGGACCGTGAGGGCGAGGTCGCGCAGCTCGGTCAAGGTGGTGGGGATGGGCTGGTTCGGCTCCTGAATCTCCTTCACCACCTTGTCCATGCGGGGCTTCGCCGCGGTGAGAAGTGCCTGGAATTCGGCCGGCGTCTGCACCCGCGCCGTTTGCTTCAAGACCTCGTGTTGCTCTTGCGAAAGTTCGATCGGCATGTGCTCACCTCCTGAAAAAAAACCGGGGAGAGAATACGAAGCGGCCAGGCGAAGCGGAATTGCAAAGTGAGAACAGGCGCGTTCGTGTCAGCCGGCCGGTGAGAAAGCACCGGAGACATGCCGGTGCGCCGGGGCAGCCGCCCAGCAGCTCGGGAGCGTCACCCAGGAGAGCCGGGAAGAGGCCCAGCAGGTCGGGCGAGCGCCCCAGCGGGCGGCGGAAGCGGGTCCGCGGCTCGGGGCGGTGGGCCAGCGCCGGGCAGGGCGCCGCCCCTCGTTCGCGGGACGCAGGCGGCGGTGCCGGGGAGAGGACCCAGCGAATGCTGGGACCGTTGGCAGGGTTGCTGGGCAAGCTCTTCAAACGACCCCGCGGTCCGAGAAGAAATCAGGGCGAGCAGCCAAGCGGATCGGATGCGTTTGGGACCTCCACAGGCGAGCGCTCACGTGCGAGCTCGCTGCCTTCGTGCTCACTCGTCGAGCAGATCACTTCACCGGACCGAAGGGCGCGCTCGGCGGCGGCTGGCGGCGGCGAGCGCGAGGAGGACGCCCGCGAGCCACGCCGCAGAGCCGCGGCCGCTGCTGCTGGGCGAAGCGCTGCAGCTCTCGAGGAGCGGCGGCTCGGGCTCGGGCACGCACTTGCGCTCGCCGTTGCAGACGATCGCGACCTGATCGTCGTCGTCGCCCTCGGGCAGGGCGTCCGGCTGGATGCAGTCCTTGATCGAATTGCACTCGACGAGGCAGGCGCTGGCGTTCGCGGGGCAGGCATAGCTGTCCGGGCAGACCTGATAGCCACCTTCCTCCACGCGCTGGCGGAGGGTCTTCACGCCGTCGCACAGCGGCTCGGTGAGCTCGACGCACGCCGCGTCGGTACAGACGAAGTTGGTGATGCAGTCGCTGTCCGCCAGGCAGGTGGTCTTGCAGGCGGTCTCGCTGTCGCACTGGAAGCCGCCGCACGTCGTGGTGGTGGACGTGTTGCTGCCGTCGCCGTCGCACGGAAAGCTGGTCAGGATGGAGGCGCCGCCGGCAGGATCGTTTTCGCACCCGTCGGCCTGGACGAAGGTCGTGGCGGTCGGGTACGTGCACGTCTCCTCGCCGGTGCAGGCACCCGTGCAGGCCGTCTTCGAGCCGTCGTCGGCCTTGCCGTTGCACTGGGTGCGAGGCCCGGTGAAGTTGCCCTCGTTCCCGTTCGCGATCTCGTTGGGCTGCACGTCCTTGGGGAAGGCGGCGCTGCCGACCGGCGAGCAGATGCCGACGAGCCCTTCGAGGTTGCACGCCTGGCACTGGAGGCCGCAGTCCGCGTTGCAACAGACCTTGTCCACACAGCGGGCGCCGAAGCACTCGTCGTCGAGGTCGCAGGGGGCGCCGTTGACCTTTTTCGGGGCGCACTGGTTCGGGTCGCCGGCCTTGCCGCTGACGTCGCACCAGCCGGTGGAGTCGCAGTTGGCCGTGGTCTGGCAGCTCGTGGAGCAAGCGAGGCCGTCGCCCGCACAGATCGCGGGGAGGCAGCTCTTCGTGAGCAACGGGTCTTGCTCGGTCGAGCCCTGGCCGTCGCACTGCGTGTGCGTCTCGACGTTGTTGAGGCACTGGGCGTGCGGGTCGGAGCCCTGCTTCGCGAAGCCGCAGACCCCGTCGGCGCCGGTCTCCTTGGTGCCCGCGCTGCACGCGTAGCACTCCTCGTCGCAGCGCTTGTTGCAGCACACCCCGTCGGTGCAGAAGCCCGACAGGCAGTCCTCGTCGATCGTGCACGGATCGCCGTCGATCCGCAGCAGGATCTGCGCGGACGCGGTGGCCGCGGCGCCGGTGGTGGGGGCGTTCGCGCCGCCCGTGACGAGCACGGAGAACCCGGCGTTGATCGAGTCGCCCGCGTTCACCAGGAGCGCCGCGAAATCGCCGCGGGGCGCCATCGGGACGAGCGGGAGGACGTCCGAGAAGGTCGAGGTGAGGGGGTCGAAGACGTCGGCCGCGCCCACCGCGCCGAGGCTCGGCGTGTTGTTGAAGCCGCCTGCGACGAGCACCCGGCCGTCGGGCAGCAGGGTCGCGGTGTGGTTGGCGCGCGGCACGAGCATGGTGATCGGGACGGGCTGGGGCACGAAGCCCTTGTTGGCCGCGGCCGAGTCGTAGATGTCGACCGTGTTTGTGTAGATGCCGCCGACGGTCTTCGAGAGGCCGCCGGTGATGAGCACCTTGCCCGAGGTGCCGAGCGCCGTGCTCGTGTGGTAGCCGCGCTGCGTGGCCATGACGTCGACGCCGGTGCCGGCCGTGGCGATGTCGCTGAAGGTCTTGTCGATGGGGTTGTAGAGCTCCGCGGACTGGAGGGCCTGGAGCGCGCCGCCCGCGAGGACGAACCCGCCGGTGAGGAGCACCTGGCCCGTGCCGAGGCGCGTCGCCGCGAGGCCGGTGCGCGCGGACTTCATCAGATCGGCGACCGCGACGAGCGTGCTCGTGACGGCGGAGGGCGGGCTGCCCGATCCGAATCCCTGGAAGTTGTAGACGTACGAGGTGTTCGTCGGCTGGTTCAGCGGCGGCGTCGTGCCGCCGGCGATCAGGATCTCGTCCGTGGCGACGAGCACGGCGACGTGCTCGAAGCGCGGGATCGCCATCGTGTTGGCGTCCAGCACGAAGGTGCCGCTCGCCGGATCGAACACCTCGAGGCTCGCGATCGGGTTGCCGGCCGCGTCCTTGCCGCCGGCCACCAGCGCCGGTTCGATCGGACCGAGCCCGGGCGAGGGATTGAGCACCGTGAGGAGCGTGGTCGTGTGCGCGCTGCGCCCCACGTTCATCTGTCCGGTGCTGGTGAACCTGCGGCTCAACGGGTCGTAGATCTCGGCGGACTTGAGCGGCGCGCCGTTCACGGTGGAGCTGCCGCCGGCGACGAGCGCGAGGCTCTTGGTGTCGGTCGGGTTGAGCAGCGTGATGGTGTGGCGAGTGCGCGCGACGGCCATCGTGTTGAAGGTCGAGCCCCAGACCGGGTCGACGAGGGCCGGGTAGCGGACGTGCGCTTCGGACCAGTCGACCACGACCGTGCAGGAGCGAGCCCCGGGCGGCGTGACGGCGCGGCGGAAGGGGGCGCGCGGATCCGTGTCGACCGCGCAGTCCGGGACGTCGAGCGTCGCGGCGTGCGGCGCGCCGGCCGCGTCGAGCACGTACGGGGGCGCCGCCCGGAGGACGGGCGAGCCATTCTCGTCGAGCACCTCGAGCGTGCTCCCGACCAGGCGAAGGCCTGCGGCGGTGCCGATCTCGATCACGTACGAGATCTTTTCGAGCGCAGGGCGGGCCGCGAAGTGGACGAGATCTTCCACGCCCTCGGGCACGACGCGGTGGAGGAGGTCTCCGTCCCCGGGGGCGGCGCGCTCGAACAGCACGAGGTCGCCCACCGTGGCGGCCGCCACGTCCGCGGCGCCTTCCAGCGCGACGCCGATCTCGATCTTCGAGGCGCGATCGCGCAGCCGGAAGGGCAACTTCGCGTTCGACGGGAGCGTGACCTTTGCCTCGGCGGGCCCGGACGCGGGCGCCGCCGGGTGCGCGAACGCCGCGGGGAAGCGGGCGCGGATCGCGCGGGCGAGCGCGGCGGTGCTCCGCTCGGCGGTGCTCCGCTCGGCGGCGGGCTCGCTGCCGGGCGCAGCGCGCTGCGGCGCGTCGGAGCTCGATTCGGCGGACGAGCAGGCGAGAGGGGTCGCGCCGATGGCGGCCGTCGCCGCGAGGCCCAGCACGACGGAAGCGGGGGCAAACGGCCGCGAAAGCAGGCCAGATGAACGGTGTGTGCGCACGAAGCCGCTCCTTACAGGTGAAACGCAGAGACGAACGCGGCGACGATATCAGAACGGCAGGCGCTGCGGGCGACGGTCACTCCGCGAAGCGAGGCGGGGTATGCCCCGAGGTGGCCTGAAGGTCACTTCCGCCTCGGCGGGCGCCGTGTATGATCCGGAAAGCGACATGCACATTACTTGCTTTGGGGTGGTTCTCGGCATTGGGATCCTGGGAGCGACGCTCGCCGGGTGCGGAGACGAGGGCACGACCAGCACGGGCACGAGCCCGACCACCTCCACCGGCGGCACGACCTCGTCGTCGAACGGCGGGAGCGGCGGCACGACGACGACCAGCACGGGCGGCGGCGGCAGCACCGCGGGCTCGGGCGGCACGACGAGCACGACCAGCACCACGGGCGGCGGCGGGACGGGCGGCGCGACGACAACGAGCACCGGGCCCGAATACGGGTTCTGCGCCAAGCCGTGTGGGGTCGTGGGCGACTGCTGCCCGCCCGATCCGAACAACGAAGACAGCTGCCCCAGCGCCACCTATCCGGACAACCCCGCATGCGACAACGGGGCTTGTCTTCCGGCGCAATGCGCGACGACAGCGGACTGCACGGTGTTCAACCCCAAACACGACTGTCTTCCGGTCTCGGGCTTCAACTCCTGCAAGTTCCCGTGCGCTTCCAATCAAGACTGCGTGTTGCCGCTCCAGTGCGTCGGCACGGACGACAACGGCAACGGCTACTGCCTCGCGCCCGGCGGGACGGGATGCTCGGACGACGCCTCGTGCAACGGCTTCGGCAAGTGCGTCGACACGGTCTGTGTCTGCGCCGTGGACGCGGATTGCAGCTTCCCAGGCTACACCAAGTGCGCGCTGTGACCGGACAGGCAACGCTCGCTTTTCTTTCGGAGTTCGTCATGAAGCACATTGCGACCAGACTCGATGTTCGAACCGCCGCGTCCCGCTGGACCCGTTGGTGGCTGTGCCTGGTGGCATGTTTGGCCGTCGTCCTCGGCTCCGCCACGGCCTCGGCGGTGCCGGGCGACGACGACAACGACGGAATCCCGAACGCCGCGGACAACTGCCCCGACGTCCCCAACGCGGCGCAGACGAACACGGACGGCGACAACCACGGCGACGCCTGCGACAACTGCCCCGCGGCCGGGAACAACAACCAGGCCGACAGCGACAACGACAACGTCGGCAACGTCTGCGACAACTGCGGTGCCGTCGCGAATCAATCGCAGTCCGACGTGGACAGCGACACCTACGGAGACGCCTGCGACAACTGCCCCAACCTGGCCAACTCCGACCAGGCCGACGGCGACAACGATGGTGACGGCAACGTCTGCGACAACTGCCCCACGACCGCCAACGCGAACCAGGCCAACTCGGACCTGGACACCTTCGGCGACGCCTGTGACAACTGCGACTTCATCACGAACCCCACGCAGACCGACGGCGATACCGACGGGGACGGGGACTTCTGCGACAACTGCCCCGTCAACGCCAACTCCGATCAGGCTGACCAGGACAACGACAACACCGGCAACGTCTGCGACAACTGCACCACCGTCTCGAACAACCTGCAGACCGACAGCGACGCCGACGGTGACGGCGACGCGTGCGACAACTGCGTGGCCACGTCCAACGCCGATCAGGCGGACAGCGACAACGACGGCGACGGCAACGCCTGCGACAACTGCCCTTCCGCCGCGAACGCGAACCAGGCCGATCTGGACAGCGACAACGACGGCGACATCTGCGACAACTGCGTGACCACGGCCAACGCCGATCAGGCGGACGGGGACAACGACGGCGACGGCAACGCCTGCGACAACTGTCCAGCGACCCCCAACTCGAACCAGGCAGACGGCGATGGCGACGGCGTCGGAAACTCGTGTGACAACTGCCTGACCGTCGTCAATGCCACCCAGACCGACGGGGACGCCGACGGCGACGGGGACGCCTGCGACAACTGCCCTTCCGCCGCGAACTCGAACCAGACGGACGGCGACGGCGACGGCGACGGCGACGTCTGCGACAACTGCGTGACCGTCGCGAACGCGAACCAGGTCGATCTGGACGCCGACGGTGACGGGGACGTCTGCGACAATTGCGTGGCCACCGCGAACGCGAACCAGGCGGACGGGGACAACGACGGCGACGGCGACGCTTGCGACAACTGCGTGACCGCGCCCAACGCGAACCAGGCGGACGCGGACGCCGACGGCCGCGGGGACGTCTGCGACAACTGCGCGAGCGTCTCGAACAGCTCGCAGGTCGACGGCGACAACGACGGTGACGGCGACGCCTGCGACAACTGCGTGACCGTCTCGAACGCGAACCAGGCGGACGCGGACGGCGACACTCGCGGCGACGTCTGCGACAACTGCGTGAACACGGCAAACGTCGCCCAGACCGACGGGGACAACGACGGCGACGGCGACGCGTGCGACAACTGCCCGCTCATCGCCAACGGAAATCAGAACGACGCCGACAACGACAACGTCGGTGACGTCTGTGACAACTGCATCAGCGTCTCGAACAACCCGCAGACCAACTCCGACGGAGACACGCTGGGCGACGCTTGCGACAACTGCGCGGTCGTCACCAACCAGAACCAGATCAACGGCGACGGCGACGTCTTCGGGGACGTGTGCGACAACTGCCCGACCTTCGCCAGCCCGAACGCGGCCGACGGCGACGGCGACGGCTTCGGGGACGTCTGCGACAAGTGCCCGACCACCGCGAGCGCGACCAACCTGGACGTCGACAACGATGGACAGGGAGACGCCTGCGACAACTGCCCGACCACGCTGAACGTCAACCAGGCGGACGGTGACGCCGACGGCGACGGGGACGCCTGCGACAACTGCCCGACCACGTCCAACAGCAACCAGCTCAACACCGACTCGGATTCCCGGGGGGACGTCTGCGACAACTGCCCTCTTGTCGCAAACAACAACCAGCTCGACATCGACGGCGACGGCTTCGGCGACGTGTGCGACGGCGACGCCGACAACGACGGTATCGCCAACGGTACGGACAACTGCCCGCTCCTCGCCAACACCAACCAGCTCAACACCGACGGTGACATGGAGGGCGACGCCTGCGACGCCGACGACGACAACGACGGTGACCTCGACGGCGTCGACAACTGCCAGTTCGTCTCGAACGCGAACCAGTCCGACGTGGACGGCGACAACCGCGGCGACGTCTGCGACAACTGCCCGAGCACCGCGAACACCAACCAGGCCGATCAGGACAACGACTCCGTGGGCGACGTCTGCGACAACTGCGCGGCGATCTCGAACGCGGGCCAGCAGAACAACGACGCGGACTCCGAGCCCGCCAACGCGAAGATCGGCGACGCCTGCGACCCCGACGACGACAACGACTGCGTCGCGGACGCGGCCGACAACTGCGCCTTCACCTTCAACCCGCCCACGACCGCGGGCGCCTGCTCGTACCCCGCATGCAATGCGGTCGCGTGCGCCCCCGCGCTGCAGAAGAACACCGACAACGACGCCCAGGGCGACGCCTGCGACTCCGACGACGACAACGACAACGTCCCGGACCTCGTCGACAACTGCACGGTCACGGCCAACACCGACCAGCTCGACAACGAGGACGACACGCAGGGCGACGCGTGCGATCTGGACGACGACAACGACGGCATCCAGGACGTCAGCGACAACTGCCAGTTCATCCCGAACACGCTCCAGCAGAACAACGACGCGGCGGCGAGCGACCTGCTCGGCGACATCTGCGATCCGGACGACGACAACGACGGCGTGACCGACACGTTCGTCGCGAACGTGACCGGCAACTACGTCGTCGCGCCGACCTCGGCGACCCCCGGGGTGATGGATAACTGCCAGTTCGTCCCGAACACGAACCAGGCGAACAACGACGGCGACACGCCGGGCGACGTCTGCGATCCGGACGACGACAACGACGGCGTGACCGACACCCTGGTGGCAAACCAGACCGGGAACTTCGGCTCGGCGCCGACGCCGGCGAACGCGGGCGTCATGGACAACTGCCAGTTCACCGTGAACACGAACCAGGTGAACAACGACGGCGACGCGATCGGCGACCTGTGCGATCCGGACGACGACAACGACACCATCAACGACTTCATGTGCTCGGCGGGGACGATGTCCCTCGGGATCACCGGGTACGTGTGCAGCGGCGGCGGCATGCTGGTGGCGGTCGACAACTGCCGCTTCGTCCCGAACACGAACCAGAACAACAACGACGGCGACGCCCCCGGCGACTTCTGCGACGGCGACGACGACAACGACACGATCACCGACACCCGCGTGGTGGACGCGACCGGCAACTTCGCCCTGCCGCTCACTCCGGCCACCATGGGCGTCATGGATAACTGCCAGTTCGTGCCGAACACGAACCAGAACAACAACGACGGCGACGCCCCCGGCGACCAGTGCGATCCGGACGACGACAACGACACCGTCACGGACACCTACGTGGCGGACGTGACCGGCAACTTCGCGCAGATGCTCCAGCCCGCGACCCCGGGCGTCTCCGACAACTGCCACTTCATCCCGAACACGAACCAGAACAACAACGACGGGGACGCCCCCGGCGATCTCTGCGACGGCGACGACGACAACGACACGATCACCGACACCCTCGTCGCTGACCTGACCGGCAACTTCGCCAAGCCCCAGGCGCCGGCGGCCGTTGGCGTGATGGATAACTGCCAGTTCGTGCCGAACACGAACCAGGTGAACAACGTCAAGAACGGCGCGGACGACGGCCTCGGCGACGCGTGCGATCCGGACGACGACAACGACAGCGTCACCGACACCTTCGTGCCCGACCAGACCGGCAACTTCAGCCAGATGGAGCAGCCGGCGACCCCCGGCGTCGCCGACAACTGCCAGTTCGACGTCAACACGAACCAGCAGGACACCGACACGGACGGCACCGGTGACGTGTGCGACGACGACGACGACACGGACGGCATCCCCGACACGGTCGAGGTCTTGATCGGCACGAACCCGCTCGACACGGACAGCGACGGCGACGGCATCAGCGACGACATCGAGGTCTGCAAGAGCAACCTGCCCTGCGACCTCACCATGCTCACGATGGCCGAGAACACCGACGGCGACGCGCTGATCGACGCGCTCGATCAGGACAGCGACAACGACACGCTGCTCGACAAGGACGAGGCCGTGAACCCGAACGTCATGGCCCCGATCCCGGTGGACACGGACGGCGACGGCATGCCGGACTTCCGCGATCTGGACAGCGACGACGACAACGTCCTCGACAAGGACGACAACTGCCCCGAGGCCCAGAACGAGGGCCAGGAAGACGGCAACAACAACGGGATCGGCAACGCCTGCGAGATCGGCGAGGACACCGACCAGGACGGCTGGCTGAACCCGAACGACAACTGCTTCGATGTGGTCAACGTCGACCAGAAGAACAGCGACGACGACGGCATCGGCGACGTGTGCGACGACGACGACGACAACGACAACGTCAACGACGTGGAGTGTGTGGTCGCGGGCGGCTGCGACGTGGCCAAGTGCGATCCGGTGGCGACGCCGGGCGACTGCACGGCGCTCGACAACTGTCACTTCACCAAGAACACCGATCAGGACAACAGCGACGCCGATGCGGACGGGGACGCCTGCGACGCGGACGACGACGACGACACGATCAACGACGTCACCTGCCTCACGGCGGCCTGCGATCCGGTCACGTGCGACCCGGCGGTGCTCAATCCGGAGACGCAGGAGCCCGACTGCAAGGCGCTCGACAACTGCCAGCTCGTGCCGAACACCGATCAGGCGGACAGCGACGACGACGGGGTCGGTGACGCGTGCTTCGACAGCGACGGCGACGGCGTGAGCAACGCCGTGGACAACTGCGTGGACATCGCCAACGCCGGTCAAGGGAACGGCGACGACGACGAGCTCGGCGACGCGTGCGACAACTGCCCGCAAGACGACAACCAGGACCAGACGGACGCGGACGGCGACGAGGTCGGCGACGTCTGCGACAACTGCATCACCGAAGACAACCCGGATCAGGCCGACGGGGACGAAGACACCGTCGGTGACGCCTGCGACAACTGCCCGGAGATCGCGAACGAGGACCAGGCGGACGCCAACGACAACCTCGACGGCGACAACATCGGCGACGCCTGCGAAGAGGTCGGCGGAACCGGCGGAACCGGCGGCGGCGGAACCGGCGGCGGCGGCGGAGCCGGCGGCGGAATCCTCGACGGCGGCGGCTGCAGTTGCCGCGTCGAGGACGGCGGCGACAGCGGTGGGCTCGCGCTCCTCGGCCTCTTCCTGGTGGCCGGGATCTTCGCGCGGCGCCGCCGCTCCGTGGCCGGCGGCTCGCTGGACGGAGCGTCCGACGAGCGCTCCCGTGCTGCCTGATGTTGCACCCCGCGACGCCCCGCCGCTATCGTCGGCTCATGAAGGTCCAGACCCGGGCTGCTACGGTCGTGATCGCTCTCGCGACCGCGGCGGCGTCGAACGCAGCGAACGCCCAGACCAAGCTCGAGGGCTTCACGCTGAATCAGTTCGATCCGGCCTCGCCGGGGGATGCGTTCTTCAGCGTCCCGGCACCGTGGGTCGGGGGGCACCTGGTGCCCCGCGCCGCGGTGCTGTTCAACTACGCGCACCGGCCCTTTCAGATCGAGCTTCCGAACGCCGGCGGCACCGTCACCACGACGGACATCGTCGCGTCGCAGGGCATCCTGCACGTCGACGCGTCGCTCGCGCTGTGGGACCGGCTGCTGGTGGGGGTGGACGTGCCGATCGCGCTTTTGCAGTCGGGTGCCGCGCCGCCGATCGCAGGGGTCGACTTCCACCCGCCGTCGGGCCCGGCGATCGGCGATCTCCGCTTCGACCTCCGCGGGCGGATCCTCGGCGAGTACCATGATCCCTTCCAGATCGGCGCCTCGGGGTCGATCTACGTGCCCACCGGATCCCCCGACGACTACACGGGCGACGGCGCGGTGCGCGGCACGTTCCGATTGCTCCTCGGCGGACGTGCGGGGCGCACCGTGGGCTTCGTGTGGAGCGCGAACGGCGGCGTCCATCTGCGCGCGCGGGGCGACGCTCCTGCGATCCTGTTCGGCGCGGGCGCGGGCCTCACCTTCCTCGACGAGCGCATCACGGTCGGGCCCGAGATCTACGGCTCCGCGCAGATCGGCGGGGACCCGCTCTCGGTGCCGGGCACGACGGTGTCGGCGCAGTCCACGACCTCGCTGGAGTTGTTGGTGGGCGCGCGCGCGCGCGTCGTGTCCGGCCTGACGATCGGCGCGGCCGGCGGCGGCGGACCGCTCACCGCCATCGGCACGCCGGAGTTCCGCGTGGTCGGCTTCCTGGGCTGGGCGCCCCACCCGGATCGCTCGGCCGAAAAGCCAGCCCCGGTGATCGGCGACAAGGACGACGACGGCATCCGCGACGACGTGGACGCCTGTCCCGACGTGAAGGGTGAGCTCCAGTCGGACCCGGCGAAGGATGGTTGTCCGCCTGCCGACAAGGACGGCGACCTGGTGCTGGACATCGAGGACGCGTGCCCGAGCGAGGCCGGCCTTCGCAACAGCGACGAGACGAAGAACGGCTGTCCGGCCGACGAGGACGGTGACGGGATCTTCGACGCGAAGGACGCGTGTGTCGCCGTCCGAGGCTCCGAGAACCCCGACCCGAAGAAGAACGGTTGCCCGGGGGATCGGGACGCGGACGGCATCGTGGACGCAAGCGACGGCTGCCCCGATACGGCCGGTCCCGCGAGCTCCGACCCGAAGGAGAACGGTTGTCCGCCCGACCGGGACGGCGACGGCATCAAGAACGCGATGGATGCCTGTCCGGACGAGGCGGGTCAGCCCAGCACCGACACGAAGCTGAACGGTTGCCCCAAGCTCGCGCGCCTCTCGGGCGACGGGATCGTCATCAGTCAACAGGTCCGCTTCGTGATCTACGGCAAGACCAAGTTCGAGACGGTCGACCCGGTGTCCGACGAGCTGATGCAGGAGATCAAGTCGGTGATCGACAAGCACCCCGAGATCATCAAGATCGAGGTGCAGGGCCACACCGACGACTCCGGAAGCGAGGAGTTCAACCAGGACCTCTCGGTGATGCGCGCCAACGCCGTGCGCCAGTGGCTCATCGACGCCGGCGTGCCCGCGAGCAAGCTGGTCGCCAAGGGCTACGGCTTCTCGAAGCCTCTCGCCGACAACCGCGTCAAGACAGGCCGCCAGGCGAACCGACGCGTCGAGTTCGTCGTCGTCGAGCGCGCCAAGAAGTAGGCAGGCCCGCGAGCCCGCCCCGCGAGCGTGCTCGTGGGGCGGCGCGCGAAGCGCAGCAAACGAAGTTTGCCGCAGTAGTGCTAGAGCGGCGCCACGAAGGGTGGAGCGGCCATTCACGCGATTGACGGTGCGGGCAAGGGCCCGGGCGTCCCGCGATTCAAATTCTCGCGCTAGAAACAGCCACGCGGCACGAGCGAAGACACGCGACGACGAGCGAGCGCCGCCGCCGAGCCGCGAGCCCCTCGGTCAGAAGTCGTAACGGAGGCCGACGGTGGGCGCGATTCCGAAGATGAACTGCCCGACGAGAGGGTCGGCGGGGTAGGTGCCGAGGCCGTCGTTGCCCGCATCCGCCTCGATGGTCTGCGTCCACGTGGGCTGCTGGATGGTGATGAGCATCGTGGCCTGGACGCCGCCGGAGAGCGTGACGTTGTCGGCGAGCTTGAAGCCGACCTTCACCTCGGGGTCGATGTAGACGCTCACGATCTGCTGGATATCGTCATCGGGGGCCGTGGTGACGGGGCCGCCGGTGCTGTCGACGAACTGCCCTTTTCGCTCGTCGCGAATCTGGCCCACCATCGCGCCCGCGCCCAGGCGGAGCAGCACCGGGAACACGTCGCCGATGCGGTAGGAGAGGTGCAGGCCGCCCAGGAAGGCGGACAGGCGGATTTCGTCGGTGGCAGTGCCGTCTTGCGGGCCCGGGAGACCGTCCGCCCCGGCATACGGGAAGAGCTGAGCCGTGCGATCATTGAGGCTCTGCACGGCGAACATGTAGCCAACGCTCGCGCCGAAGCCGAAGCCGGACCCGAGCTCGTAGGTACCGTGGGCGAACCCGAGCGCGCCGATCCCGAGGGACTGCGAGCACCCGGCGCCGCACGAGTCGGCGAGCGGGCCGCCGAACGTCGGGACGAACGCCACGCCCGCGGAGAATTCGAACGCGATCTTCGGAGGCTTCTGCCAGAAGGCGGCGTTCGGGTCGCGCTCGAGCTCGACCTTGACGATCTCGCGCGCGCCCTTGGTGAGGTTGACCGTCTTCGAGATGGGGAGGAAACCGTCCGCCGTGATCTCGACCTTGTGCGAGCCCGTCTTGAGGCGACCGAGCCACACACCGTTGCCGACCGTGATGGCGTCGATGGCGACGGTGGCGCTCACGGGGGTCGGGTCGACGCGCAGCGACGCTTCGAGATCTTCGGCCGCGAGGCTGAGGTTCGTGAGCTGCTGCGACTTCACGACGGCGCTCGCCGGCTGCGTGCCGAGCTTGCCCTTGCCGCGCAGGAGGACGGTGTGCGGGCCGACGCCGATCAGGCCCTCCCACGGGGTCTGGCCGACGACGACGTTGTCGACGAGGACGTCGACCGTCAGGCCGCCACGCTCGGTGACCTTGAGGCGGCCCGAGTCCGTCAGCTTCTTGAGCTTGGCGCTGACGCGCGCCGTCTGGCCACCGGCCACCTCGACGCGCGTCTCGTACGGCTCGAACCCCTCCTTGAAGACGCGCACGACATGCGAGCCCGCGCCCACCCGGAGCGCCGCGACCGGCGGGAACTCGCCGCGCGACTGACCGCTGATCACGATCGAGGCGCCGGGCTCCGCGTCGGTCACGTCCACGGTGCCGACGCGCCCGCGGAGCTCGGCTACCGCCTTCTGTGCGGTGACCTTGTCGTCGGCGGGGAGGTTCGGGTAGTCGCGGAGGAGCTTCTCGTACGAGTCGAGCGCGTCGTCGAAGCGCTGGAGCTTCTGGTAGCTGAGCGACGCGTTGAAGAGCGCGCTACGCGTCGGAAAGAGATCGATTGACACGAGGAACTCGGCCAGGGCTGCGGCCCACGCCTGCTCCTTCACCAGCGAGATGCCCTTGGAGAAGTGGACGCGGGCCTCTTCCTTGGCCTCGGCGCTCGGCACCTTCTCCTCGCTCGCGGCCTGCGCGCCAGAAGGTGGCGCCGTGGTTGGCGCGGCCGACGGTGCTGCCGACGGGGGCGCGGTCGGCGCCGCCGATGGCGCCGCCGATGATGCCGCGGCCGGCACGGCTGGCTGCGCCCCGGCGATCGCGGGGAACACGAGCGAAATGGCTGCCACCGCGAGGAGGCGAGCACGTTTGGAGTGTCCGATTCGGTAGGAGCGAAGGCGTGTCATGCAGGCGGGCCCTGGGCGCCACGGATTCAATCACGCCTGCGCCACGGTCGTCGCAGAAAATCGCCGCGGGTGCGACGGCCGGGCCTCACGCGCCGGCCGTCTCCGCCCCGGCGGATAGCTCACCCGCGGGTTGCGCCATCGTCGCGCTCTTCGCCCGCGCCGCGCCGGGACGCTCCCGCTCCGGGCGCTCCCACTGGCGGCCCTTCTCGCGCTGAGTATGCTCGCCTGCGCGCGCGCCGCACAGGTGCGCTCGCGCTGCGTGCGGATGACCTCCGAAGACCACCTCTCCGAGCTCTGGAAAAAAGTCGACGCGTTCTTCGAGCGCGTCGTCGCCCGCTACCCGGGCGCGCTCGCGTGCGCCTCCGGTTGCAGCGATTGCTGCCACCGCGAGCTCACCGTCACCGCCGCCGAGGCGGCGCGCATCGAGCGCGCGGTCCGTTGTCTCGACGATCCGCAGCGGGCTCGTCTCGCCCGTCGCGCGCGCGCACCGAGCGGGGCCTGCGTGGCCCTCGAAGCCGACGGCCGCTGCGCGATCTACCCGGCGCGTCCGGTCGTCTGCCGCTCCCACGGCGTGCCGATCCGCTACGTCGAGCCCGGCGCCAGGGGAAAACACGTGCTGCCCATGCTCGACGTGTGCCCCAAAAATTTCGAGGGCCACGACCTCGCTACCGTCGATGCCGCGTGCGTCCTCGATCAGCAGACCCTGTCGGTCCTCCTCGGGGGAATCGACGCTCTCCGGGCGCGCGAGACCGGCGCGCCGCAAGGTGACCGTCGCGAGCTCCGTGCCCTCATCGAGGCGGCGACCGCGCCCGGCGCATCCTGACGGCGGTCGCCAGCAAAACGCCGGCGCCCCGGCCCCCGGATCACGGACGCCCCGCGCCCCGCGCTCCCGTCGCGACGATCGACGCCAGCGTCAGCTCGCACGACAGCACCCCCTTCGAGCCGCCGATCTGCCCCGCCAGGTCGGCCAGATCGCTCGCCCGTCCGCGCAGCGCCAGGATCTCCAGCGCGCGCCCCGCGTCCAGCGGCACCCGCAGCGACGACAGCACCCCGAGCGCCGGATCGCTCTCGATCTCCGCGAGCCTCAGCACCACGTCGCGGGCCTGCGGATCGAACACGATCGTCAGCGTCGCCGCCACGGTCGCGCCCGCCTCCCACGCCGCCCGCACCAGGTCCGCCCGCACCAGATCGCGCAGCGCCTCCGAGCGGTTCTCGTACCCCTTCGCCGCGATGCGCTGATCGAACTCGCCGAGCAGCGTCCGATCCATGGCCACGCCGAAGCGAACTAGATCGCTCATCTCTTCACAAATTAGCCGAGTTGGCCCTGTCCAAAGCAAAATCCTCGGGCGCCGGCCGGTCTCTCGCTGCCACGCCCGCCACCCTAGCTCTGCCGCCGGTTCAGATGACGCCGCGCCGCTTCCTGCACCGGCCCCGCGACGTTCTTGCTCTTGGCCACGCGCTTCAGGTCCGACTCGCGCATCTGCTCCACCAGGCGCGCCGCGATCATGATCGGCGTCTTCGGGTTCTCCACCAGGTTGCGCTTCACCGCGTAGCTCTTCAGCCACTCCGGCGTCGTCGCGATGATCCGCAGCACGTCCTCCGACAGGTTGCGGTTGCGCGAGATCAGCATCACCTCGTTCTCCTGCATCGCCGGGCTGCGCACCGCCGCGGTCGCGACGATGCGGTTCGAGTCGCGGATGAGCAGCATGCGCTCCTCGCGCGTCCCGATCTGCGCCCGCCGGATCCGCCCCCCGATCGGCATGTTCGCGATCTTCTGGTAGAGCGGCAAAAACTTGTCCTTCAGGTGCTCCACGCCCTCGTCGTCCTCGGCGTGCGTGTCCTCGTCGCTCGCCGCTTCGCGGGCCAGCCTCTCGGCCAGCGCCGTCGTCTCCATGAACAGCAGATCGTCCGGCAGCGGCTCGTCCGAAGGCTCCGCGATGAGCTCGCCGGCGATCGCCTGCGCCACCTCTTTCCACGCCGGGATGCCGTGCAGCTCGATGCCGTGCCGGGTCATCAGCTCGACCAGCCGATCGATCGTCGAGGCCCGCGTGTGCTTGTTGAAATAGAGCAGCTCGACGATGCGCGGGTGCGACAGCAGCCGCTCCTCGTTGGTCGCCACCAGCTCCGTCACCGACTCGTTGCCGGTGCGCGCCATCTCCTCCACCGTCTCGAGCGGCGTCCGCGGCATCTGTAGCAGCCGGGCGATCGCCTCCGGCCGCTCCTTCACGTGCCGCGCGACGGCGTCGATGGTCGCGCCCGGCAGATCCGCGTCCAGACCGGCCTTGAGCAGCGCGTCCGGCAGCCCCGACAGCGTCCTGTCCGCGATCTCGCGCAGCCCCACGTCCGGCCCGAGCCCGAACGCCACGATCACGCTCAGCAGCTCGGCGGGCTTCACGCCGGGCGCGATGCCGCGCGCCGCCATCTCCTTCAGCTTGGCGGGGGCGCCGTCGGACAGGATTTTCTGCGCCGGCGCAGACAGCGTGGTGACGTCGAGGGCAGGGATCATAGGGAGAGAGCCCGCCTACCGTGCCTCGACGTCCGCTTTGGGAAAAGCGCTGATCCGCCGTTGCCGGGATCGGCCGCTCAGTCTATCTTCTGCCCCGCCCGAGGACCCTATTTTGTGTCCCGGCACGAAGGAGAGAACCGCGATGGGGATCATGGATTTCGTCAAGGGTGGCGTCCGCGAGATGATGATCGCGCGCCCCGACCAGTTCAAGCACCTCATCATCTACAAGCACCCCGACCAGAACATCCCGTTCTGGTCGCAGCTCACCGTCGACAGCGACGAGTGCGCGGTCTTCTTCAAAGACGGGCGCTACGTCGGTCACCTGCCTCCCGGCAGGCACACGCTGCAAACGCAGAACATCCCGTTCCTCAACAACATCGTCAACAAGTTCACCGGCGGCGACGTCTTCATCGCCGAGATCTTCTTCGTCAAGATGCAGCCGGTCCGCGGCATCCCCTTCGGCGGCCCCCTCGAATCCATGGAGGACCCCATCCTCTTCGAGTTCGTCGTCCCACGCATCTTCGGTGAGTTCGCCCTCGTCGTGGTCGACCCGGTGCGCTTCATCATCGGCTACCACGGGCAAATGCAGGGCAGCCAGGACAACGACCAGATCCTCTCGTGGATCAAGGGCAAGTTCTTCCTGAGCGTGAAGACGGTCATCGGCGCCCTCTGCGTCCAGCAGCAAAAGAGCCTGCTCAACATGGCCGGCATGAGCATGGAGATCGCCGGCCGCATCCAGCAGAGCGCCCCCAACCTCGAAGAGATCGGCGTCAAGATCCTCGAGATCGGCAACTTCAACATCAACTTCTCCGCCGAGGACAAGCAGATGTTGCAAGAGGCCAACAAGGCCCGCGCCGAGGCCCGCCGCTCGGTCGGCATCACCGCCGACGCGACCCGCGCCAAACAAATGGAGCTCGACCAGAAGTTCCAGAACGACCAGCGCTACACCGGCATGGCCGGCGGCTGGAACCAGTACGCCGCCGGCTCCGCCATGATGGGCGCCGGCGAGGGCATGGCCAAGGGCGGCGCCAACGCGGGCGTCGCGCAGCTCGGCGCCCAGGCCGCCATCGGCGTCGGCATGGCTCACATGATGCAACCCCAACAATACGGCGGCGGCGCCATGCACCCCGGCGGCTACGGCCAACACCCCGGTTACCCCCCGCAGGGCGGCCCGCCGCAGCAGGGCCAGCCCCCCGCCGGCTATCCGCAGCAGGGCCAGCCCCCCGCCGGCTATCCGCAGCAGGGCCAGGCCCCCGCCGGCTATCCCCAACAAGGCCCGCGCCGAGGCGCGCCGCTCCGTCGGCATCACCGCCGACGCGACCCGCGCCAAGCAGATGGAGCTCGACCAG
>Ga0163144_10007469_pt1 | contig 23981 bp, 20 predicted proteins | sample OliLak19BULKMAT1_FD_123175 | JGI IMG/M metagenome (GOLD analysis project Ga0163144, IMG submission 123175) | Freshwater microbial mat bacterial communities from Lake Vanda, McMurdo Dry Valleys, Antarctica - Oligotrophic Lake LV.19.BULKMAT1 | ecosystem: Environmental > Aquatic > Freshwater >...
CGCCATCAGCCGGACCGCATCAAGGATCGCGGGTGGAAAACTGTCCGAGCGCATCGACGTGGCGGATACGGATAACGAGCTGGGCCGCCTCAGCCAGGTGCTCAACGAGACCTTCGACCGCCTCGCCACCGCCATCGACCGTCAACGCGAGTTCACCGCCGATGCATCGCACGAACTGCGCACCCCGCTAACAGTCATTCTGTCGGAAACCTCACGGGGCTTGAAGCGGGAGCGATCTGCGGAGGAATACAAGGAGGTCATTTCAAATTGCAGTCACGCCGCCGTCCGGATGCGCTCACTGGTCGAATCGCTGCTGTTGTTAGCCCGTCAGGATGACCATCCGGAATCCCGCCGTGACGAGGTGGATCTCCCGGCAGTCGTCACCGATGCCGTCCGGCTTCTCCAATCCCTCGCCCACGAACGCGGAATCCAGCTCCGCACGGATCTCCAACCCGCCCGCTGCGCCGGTGATCCTAACGCGCTTGCCATGGTGGTCAGCAATCTGATTTCAAACGCCATCCACCATCAATCCTCCGGTGGCGAGGCCATGGTCAAGGTGTCCACTACCGGTGAGAATGTCCTGCTGGAAGTCATGGATCACGGTCCGGGCATTGCCGCCGAGCATCTCCCGCGCCTGTTCGACCGCTTCTATCGGGTTGATCCGGCGCGTGGCCCGGCCAGCGGCCACTCCGGCCTCGGCCTCGCCATCGTCCGGGCGATTGTCGAAAACCACCAGGGCACCGTCGAGGTCGAGAGCACCCCGGGAGAAGGAACGACCTTCCGCGTGACACTCCTCAAGCTCCGGGCGTGACACATCGCATTCCGCTGTCATGCTAACCGCGTGAGTCCTATCACCATTGCCGCCGTCAAGGAAAACGCCGGGGAAACCCCCATTCACGCCGCGATCAACGCCCAGCTCCAGTCGCGGGCGACGCGCACGACCAAGGGCGGAAAACCCTATCTGGAACTCGTCTTCGCCGATGCCACCGGAAATTTCTCCATCAAGGTCTGGTCGGACTCGCCGATGTTCCACGCGGCGGAAACCCTGCCGGAAAACACCGTCGTCCGCCTCGAGGCCGAGTGGACGCAGAACCAGTATGGAGTGAATCCCAACAATCTCGACTGGAGCCTGCTCGACGAAACAGCCGTCGCGGATTTCCTGGCAGGCGATCCCGAGACGCGGGAAAAGCAGGACCGCGACTTCGCGGAAATCCGCCGCCTGCTCGACTCCATCGGCGATCCGCGGCTTCACGACCTTTGCGAATATTTCCTCTCCCAGATGGGCGATCGCTTCCGCCGGACTGCGGCTGCTAGAAAAAACCACCACGCGCGCCGCGGCGGCCTCGTCGAGCACGTCGCCCAGATGATGCGTTCCGCCGATGCCCTCTGCCCGGTTTACCCGGAACTCAACCGCGACCTGCTGCTCGCCGGCGTGCTCTTCCACGACTGCGGCAAGCTCTGGGAAAATTCCTATCCGGAGGACGGCTTCTCACAGATCCACAGCGTCCACGGCGAGATGTTAGGACATATCCCGCTCGGCATCGAGCTGGTCAACAAGCTCTGGAACGACCTGCTCGACACCGTGGATTCCGACGAATGGAAAGGCATCAAACCCTCCACCGAGATGACCCGCCTTCACCTGCTCCACCTGATAGGAAGCCATCACGGTCAATACGAATTTGGCTCACCGGTCCTGCCTCGCACGCCCGAGGCATTCGCCCTCCACTACATCGACAACCTGGACGCGAAGATGGAAATGGTCCGCGATGCCTACTCGCAATCCAACGAGGTCGCCCCCGGCATCTACGACCGCGTCTTCCCCCTATCGACGAATCTCGTCAGGCCACTGGGCGGTTTTGTCCCATCGCCCACACCTCCCGAACCAGAAGAACGCTCGGAGTAGCCGACGGTCATCCAAGGGGAAGGGACATCGCCTCCCCCGATTAACTCGCTACTGGAGGGCGGGCGAGGATTCTCACCCAGAATGGCAAGGCATCGGTGGTCGTGCTCTCTTTGGACGCCTTTGATCGAGACTCGGAGCGCGACGCTCCGAAGACGGTCTGGCGCAAGATGCGCCAGCCACACGAAGGACGAGACGGTGACCGGGCAAATCGTTTCCGAGCTGCGGTCGTGCTGCGCGCGAAGTCGGTCAGGCTCACCATGTCTTCTCTGAGGTCAATTCGCATGGATTCATGAACGCACGTTATTCAGTGCTTTCCCAGTGATTTTGTCCTCGAACGGATGTTGACCCCCGTGCCTTTGCACCTGGCTCATTGTTGGCGTTTCAACGCGAGTTCCACGAGCTGTGAGGAAATCTTGCGGATGTCCTTCATCATCTCCGGAGTCGGCTCCTTGCCGTAATCAAGAGCCATCTTCGTGGCCAGCCCCGCAAGCAGCTCACGCATGGCCAGATAATTCGGGCGGTCAGAAATCCGCGGCTCCAGCCCGGTGATGCAATCCGAGTAGTATTCCGCGATATCTTCCCGCATCACCTTCCGGGCACGCTCCGTAGAAAATTGTTTATCCACGGCCACGGTGGAAACTTCCAATGCCCGGATCCAGCCGCCTAACGAAATCAAGTGGGCCAAATCCGTATCCCGGAGCGTGACCAATTCATCCTCCACATCCCTTTGAGTGGAAGATAACTCTTTCTTCAGTTGCGCCACATCGCTCTTCTTCGCGCTTTCTAACAATCCGGCCGCGTGGCGGTTGACCCGGTCCCCCGCGCCCAGGGCTTTGCCATAACGAGTCAAATCCTTCGCCATTTCCTCCACCTTTTCCATCTGCTCGGCCTGGACCATGAGGAAACCATCCGCAATGAGAAACCCCAGTTCGATCGCGAGATCCGCACGATCCTGAGACATCCGCGCCGGCATTTTCCGCTCCACCTCGGCGATGGGCAAGGGCATCAAAAACTGCAAGGTATCAAACACTTTGGAGATTGAAGGAGCGGTGAATTTGTTTACCGCAAGTTCCTCACGGAAAAACGCATCATCGAGCAGGTCTTTGGGGACCTCTCCATTGGGTCCGGCGGCATCCGCAGCCACTTCCGCAGGATCTGGCGCCCCCTCGATTTTCAAGAATTCCTCCTCGGTCATCGCAGGCGTGGACAGGGCGAGCAAGGCGGCAAAACTCAGCAATTTCAACTTCATGCGGGGAGACTGCCACCGCCCTGCCCTGATTGCTAGGATTTTGCTTTTGCGGGAGGGGTGAGGAATGTGTCCCGACTGTCTCAGTCGGGAGGTGAATCCGGCTGAGACAGCCGGGAAACACCCGCTAGCGGCCTTTGGAGGTCGTCTGAAAAAAAACTGAAACCCGCCGATCAACAATGATTCGAAAGATTAGTCTGATACGCGATGCCAAAATCTTCGTGTTTCCCGGCATTTGCCATTCTCAACAGGCGGACTGAAGATCCGCGCTCCAATTTTCAGACCGCCTCTCAGGCATCCTGGATGGCTCATCAGTTTCAGTTACGCCCGTTTGGCACTTGGTTCATGGTGCCGGTCTAACTATCTGTCGTTTTGGGTCGGAGTTGCATTCCCTCACCATTTCGAAGCGTGTGGAAGGGTTGGGACAAGCGGGCGCACTCGCTTTCAAATTCTGATGGAGAGGCGGTGTTGAATTCGAACAGGTCGTAGTGGTGTGGCACGGCGAGTCCGGCTCCGATTTCACACGCGAGGGCGGCGGCCTCCCGGCCATTGAGGTTGCCGGAGACGCGGCGCTCCGGAAGGTTGCCGTTGACGGGAACCATGGCGACATCGGGCGCGAAGGGTTTCAGGGATTCTGCTAGATCGTCGTGCCATAAGGTGTCGCCGCTGTGGTAGAGGGTGATGCCGCCGAGCCGGGCGACGAAACCGAGAAACTTGCAATAGCCCGAGTCATCGCGCTCGACGGTGTTGTGAGCGGCAGCGATGCCATGAAACTCCACTCCGGCCACGGTCACGCTTTCCCCCGCATCGATTTCGACAAGTCTATCGGCGACATCGCCGAGACGGCCGAGAATGAATTCACGGTTGGCGCGTGGGGAGACCAGCTTGGCATTCGGATTGGCCTTGAAGAGTGGCAGCAAGGTTTCCGCATCCAAGTGATCGGTGTGGTTGTGCGAGGTGGTGATAACGTCGATGCCGGTGAGCCGCGCCGGATCGATGACCTGTTCGGTCACGCGGGTGTGCGGCTTGTCGGTGGACGCGTATTTGACCGTCAGCGAGTCTGATAGATAGGGGTCAAACAAGACGCTGCCGGCGGGTGAGACGAACAGGAATCCGCTCTGCCCAAGCCACCACAACTTGGTTTCACCCGACTGCCGTGCGCGGGCTATGTCGGCCAGGAGGGCGTCGTCCTTTTGAAAGGCGGGATTCATGTTAGTCCTTGATGCCGAGTTTCTTTTTCACCAGTTGCACGCCCGCGACCATGTTCACGAGTTTGCGTTTGGCGGCCCAGCGGGCGGTCTGGCTCAGGCCGCAATCCGGGGCGAACACGAGGCGCTCCGCAGGGGCGTGCTTGAGGCACAATTTCACGCGGTCCGCGATGTTTTCCGCCGTCTCGATGTAATAACTTTTCACATCCACAATGCCGACCGCGACATCCATGCGTTTCGCGATCTCGCTGATCAACTCGATCTCGGCAAACTCACGGCTGGCCATCTCGACGTGCATCTCGTCGCACTTGAAATCCAGGAACGCGGGAAACATCGGCGCGATGTTGCGCGGGCCGACGGCGCGGGCTTTGAAATTGCCGAAGCAGAGGTGGGTGCAAACACGAGCCTTGCCCGCGACTGATTCCACCGTGCGATTGAAAATGTCCACGAAGCGCGCGGTGTCTTCCTTGTAGGCGTAACAACTCATTGATGGCTCATCCACGCTGATCTCGGTGCAACCGGCGGCCACGAGGTCTTCGAGTTCCTTGCGGACGATGGGAAGCAAGGCCTCGGTGAGCGCCCAGCGATCAGCATATTGCTTGTTAGGCAGTAAACGGCCGGTCATCGTGTAGGGTCCGGGCACGCTGGCCTTGAGGGTGACGGGAGCCCCGTGATTGGTGGCCTGATAGATCCGCACCAGGCGTTGATACTCCTCGACCACGCCGAGTCCTCGGGGCGCGCACAACTCGCCGGTGACCGCGTGCTTGCCGCGCTGGTCGTGCGCGGGCGGACCGAAGAGGCGAGGGGAGGCGGATTCAAGCTCGATGCCGTTGATGTAGCCGTAGAATGACAGGTTGAAATCGAGGCGCGTTTGTTCGCCGTCGGTGACGACGTCGAGACCGGCGGCGAGTTGGTCGTGAAGCGCGGTGATGACGGCGTCGTTTTGAACTTCGGCGAGGTCGTCCTTGCCGAAGCGGGAGAGATCTTGGGACGCGATTTCCAGCCAGCCGGGGAATGGATAGCTGCCGATGACCGAGGTGCGTAGTGGGTTGGTTTCCATAAGCTTGTTAGATTGTGCGTGGTTTTGAATCAGAGTCCGAGTTGGGAATAGTATCCGGCGAGGCGGCGCGAGTGTTCGTCGTAAGCAGCTTCGAAAAGGCGTTCCGCTTCGGCGGGGCCTGCCACCACCGAGGCGGTAAGCACGGTGGGCGGTGAACCGGCGCGGGTGAGACGTTCGGCCACCTCGGCCTTGATCGAGTTGACCACCAGACAACCGCCGACGGTGGAGCCGGGGGCGACGGGCGTGGCAAGGCCCTTGATGGTCACCATGGCATCGCCAAGTGGTGCCCCGGTATCGAGCACGAGGTCGGCGAAGTCGGAGAGTTTCACGCCGCGGGGATCCTTGCTGGTGCTGGGGCCGGCGTGATCCTTGCTGATGAGTGCCACCACCTTGACCCCGCGTTTTTGAAAGTTCTCGGCCATTTCGATGGGCACGATGTTGCAACCGCTGGACGAGACCACCAGCGCGCTGTCTTCATCGGTTAGGTCGAAGTTCCGCAGGATGCGTGCTGCTAGACCGCTGACGTTTTCGAGAAACATCGCCTGGCGCTGGCCGTTGCAACCGACGACGAGGTTGTGGAAACTCAGCGACAGCTCGACGATGGGATTGAAGCCGGGGAACGAGCCGTAACGCGGCCACATTTCCTCGGTCATCATCCGGCTGTGCCCCGAGCCGAACACATGGACCATGCGGCCTGCTAGAATCGTTTTTGAAAACCAATCGGCGGCGGTGGTGATGGCTTCCTGTTGGGCGGCGACGCGATCAATCAGCGCGCGGCATTTTTCGAGATAGTCTTGGGATGGAGTCATGGTTGGATCTGGCAGTTGGCGCCGACGCTGCGCGCTTCGCCGACGCGGACGGTGCGTCCTTCATCGGCGGAGGCGATCAGCGCGAAAACGGCTTCGAGCGAAAGCAGGTTGTGAGCGGCGGAGTTATAGGGTTGGCGGTTTTCGTCGATGGCACAGAGCAATTCGCCCATGGTGCCGCCGAAGCCATCGGGCATCCAACGGCCTTCCAGGTTAGGGCGGGCGATACCTTCCTCGGTGATGATTTCCAGGTGATGCGCTTCCAGTGGTTTGCCGGTGGCGCTGATGCGTCCCTTGGTGCCGATGATTTGAATCGACTCGAAAGCGCCGGATTTGGTGCAGCCATCAAAATGAAGCGTGGCGAGGCCCGCATCGAATGCGAGTTGCGCGGAACCGATCAATGGTGGCGTGACTTTTTGGCCGGGGGCCTTTGCAAGCATGGCATGGACGGTGCGCGCCGGCCGGCCCATGAAGCAGCAGACCATGTCCACCCAGTGCACGGCGAAATCATACAGCAGCAGGTGATGGATCCGCTCGAACGGTGTGCCAGCCACCCAGCCATGGTCCCAGCAGACGTTCACTGTTAGCGACTGGACCTCACCGATCAATCCGCGGTCGATCGCGAGCTGGGCATAGCGCACGTAAGGCGCCCAGCGGCCGTTCTGGTTGACGGCGAGCAGGCGCTTTTGTTGTTCTGCCAGACGGACCAGTTCTTGCCCCATGTCGAGATCGAGAACGAAGGGCTTCTGGCTGAGCACATGTTTGCCCGCACGCAGCGCGGCTTCGATCCATGCGGCTCGTGGTCCCGGATGCAAGGTGAGGTCCACCACGGTGATTTCCTTATCTGCTAACAGCTCTGCGGGATCGGCATAGACTCGTGCGTTTGGATAGAACTCCGCTCTCCTCGCTTCCGCCTTTTCGAGAGTCCGGTTGCAGAGCGCGACGACATCCAGCCCCGCGTTACGATAGGCGGTGAGATGCTGGGTGGTGATTCCGCCACAACCGATCAGTCCGATCTTGTGCTTTCCGCGCTCAGGGAATTGCGGTTGATAGACCAAGTCCGGCGCGGGAATCTCCCGCACGACATCGCTTGAATCCAAAGAGTAATTGGTGTCTGCGCTCATGACTTGGGTTCTACTTCATTCCATGCGACGGTGCGCTTTTCGTGGGCGCTCATCACCGCCGCATCGACGAGCTTCTGGCCGATCCGGCACAACGCGGGTGATAGCGGACCATCGATGGGCAATCCGTTTTCAAGGCAGTGCAACGTGTAGGCGATCGGGCCGCGCTGAGTGGGCGGTGGAGTGGGTGCGGGAACCTCCTTGCCTTCCGGGAAGTCGATGGTCTGGACACGCACGGTGGACTCAAAATCATAACTGCTGATCGTCCCGATTTCGCCAACGATCACGAAGCCGCATTTCGGTTGGGGTTGGAAAATCCATGGGTCGGTGAAGGTGCCCCAGCGGGTTTCGAATTTTGAAAGTCCCATGGCATAGCGTGCCACCGTGATGCTGTGTTCATCCACTTCGAGTCCTTCCGGGTCATCGACCACGGCAGTGACTTCCAGCGGTTCGGCACCATCGAGAAACCAAGTGGCCAGGGTGGTCCCGTAGCCCAGGTAGTCCAGCAGCGATCCGCCGCCGCGAGACTTCTGATAGAACCAGCTTCCCGATTTCGTCCCCGGCTCTATTTCAATTTTGTCCGCACCATGCCGGAGCGGGCCCCGGTTGCCATCATAATAATGCACCTGCAGGACGCGGCCGATGCATCCCTCCTCGATCAAGGCCTTGGCGCGGATGTGGGATGGATACCAGCGCAGTGGCCAATTGATGATTAGCTCGCGGTCCCCGGGCATGGCTGCCACCATGCGGTCGGCCTCGGCGAGGGACGCGGCGAAGGGTTTCTCAACGAGGATGTGCACGCCGTAGGGAGCGACCCGCTCGACATACTCCGCATGCTCTGCGGTGGCGGGACAAAGAATCACCAAGTCGGGTTTGCAGGCTTCAAGACAGCGCTCGACCTCGGTGAATTGCAGCTCCGGTGGGATATCGAAATTGATACAAGCCTCTTGCATCCGCGCGGGATCCGCATCGCAAACCCCGACGATTTCCGCATCCGGATGCTCATGCACCTGCCGGAGCAAATCGCTCATGTGCATGTGGTCGAAGTTGATCCCTGCGATTCTCCAGCGTTTGCCCGTGCTCATGAAATTTTCGTTTCGGTTGTGGGTTCTGGCAGGGCACCGATGGCTCCGGCCCATTCGCCGAGGGTTGCGTGAAGCAGCGTGACCCCGGAGGTTCCCGGTCGCCACTCGACCCGGCCTAACATGCTTTGCAGTGGGGTGAACAACAAGTCCCCGACTTGGGCGATGCCACCACCGATCAACACCACTTCCGGATCGATGATATTGACCAGCGATGAAATTCCACAAGCCAGCGCTAACAGGGATTTCTCCCAGCAGGTCATGGCAGCGGCATCGCCCGCTTGCACGGCCTCGACCAGTTGCCGGGTAGAAGTGAATCGGCCGCCGCTGCGGGTGTGGACGCTGTGGTTGCCGATGGCGTCTTCCAGCGTTCCGGGAAGGCCGGTGATGCCGGGAGCGCCGTTTGGATCCAGACATAGGTGTCCGCAATGGCCCGCTCGTCCGAGATGGCCGCGGAGAAGTTTTCCATCGCTCAGGATCGCGCCGCCGACACCGGTGCCGAGCGTGAGCATCAACACATCGCGGCGGCCTCGTGCGGCACCTTCCCGGAGTTCGCCTAGCAGGGCTGCCTGGGCATCGTTCATCACCCGACACGGGCGATTGAGATCCTTGGAGAAATCAAACCCTTCCAGGCCGTTCATCCGGCCAGGCATGTGGAGGATCTTGCTGCCATCGCGATCTGCTAGACCGGGACAGGCGACCCCCACGCGTTCCACCTGGACCTGATGTTCACGCTCCCAACCGTCGATTAGATCACGAATGAGCTTGGCCCAGATCGGTGCGCCCTTTTCCTCCATGCCGTCACGGGTTTCGAGGATTTTTCGATCCCGCTCGACTCCGTCGTCAGCATTGCGGAGCACGGCCTTGATGCGCGTGCCGCCGAGGTCGATCCCGACGATGGTCTTATCCCGTGCGATCATGCGGACCCTCCTTCCGAGACGCTCCAGCCGCCATCCACCGCGAGCACCTGGCCGGTGACAAATCGGGAACCCTCGCTGAGGAAATAAACCGCGGCCTCATCCAGATCCGAGCTGCGTCCGATGCGCCCGCCATCCAGCGGTTGCTTCTTGCTGATGAAATTCAGGATTTCCTCGTCGCCCGCCGCGCGCCGGGCCATCGGTGTTTCCACCAGCGCGGGAGCCACCACGTTGAAGCGGATGTTTTGCGCCGCGTAGTAGGCCGCGCAGGATTGCGTGAAGCCGACCACCGCCGCCTTTGCCGCTGCATAGGCGTGAGTGGAAAAATGGCGCGGGGAAGGGGAGAAGCCGAGCACCGAGCCCATGTTCAGGATGCTGCCGCCGGTTCCTTGCTCGATGAAGCGGCGCACGGCGGCGCGGTTGGAATTCATCAGTGACGTTAGATTGAGATCCAGCGTGCGATGCCAGCCTTCGTCGGTGAGTTCGTGCAGCGGGCCATCCCCCCATTTGCGGCCGCTGCCGCCGGCCACGTGATAGAGACCATCCAGTTTTCCGAAATCCGTGATGGCCAAATCCACCGCGGCCTGCACGGTCGCCGGGTCCACCGCATCGCCGGTCACCAGCCGGGCGGACTCTCCGAGTGATTCCACTGCCTCGCGGCCGCTCTGCGCGTTTCTGCCGACGAGGACGACGCGGGCACCCTCTCGCACGAAGGCCGCCGCGGCGGATAGACCCAGACCGGTCGTGCCTCCCACAACGACAATCACCGATGCATCAAGACGGGAAGAAACGCTCACGGCTCGACCCTCCCGGCTGAGAGTGGCAAATACAAATCTTTAAGTGTCACTTGCGGAAAAACCGATATGATAATAAACCGCGCCCGATGCCGCGTCCCCGCAGTGAAGCCACCACCGAGGCCAAGCGCCGCCTGCTCCAGCGGCTGGCGGAGGGCTCTTGCCGTCCGGGCGACCGCTTTCATTCCAACCGTGCCGTGGCGCGGATTTTCGGGATCAGCTACCAGACGGCGCACCGGTTGCTCGACGAACTCGTGGCCGAGGGGCGGCTGCGGCGCGATCCCTCTTCCGGAACCTATGTGGCCGGCCAAGTGGAGCGATTGGAGGGAGTGGAGCTGTTTTTTCATTCGCGTGCGCGGCGCGTGGGAAGCTTTGGGCACCGCTTGCTAAAATTTCTGAGTGATGCGCTGGAGGGCGAGGGGATTCCGGTGGTGCTGCGGCGGAATCCCGGATCGCGGGCCGATCCCCAGCTCTACCCGATCGTCTGGGATTGCCCGGAAGTTCTCGATGCGCTTGCCGGCACGGGTAGATACGCGCTGCTCCTTCATCAGGAACCGCCACCGGGACTGCGGGCCTCGTTTGTGGACAGCGTCTCGATTGATGATTTTTCCGGCGGTGTGGCCGCTGCCGAGTGGCTGGCCCTGCGCGGGGAATTTTCAAAAGTGCGCGTCCTGGCCGGGCCGCGCGAGGATCCTCGCAGCCGCCGCCGGGTGGAGGGATTTCTTTCCGCTTGCCCGGGAGCAAGGGTGAGCTGGTCTGCCGGTTGGTATATCGAGGACGGGCTCCTTGCTGCGCCGCGGGTGGCCTCGGCCGACGCGGTGTTCTGTGGCAACGACCGCTTGGCGGAGGCCCTCATCCGGCATTGCCGGGAAAACGGACGGGCCGTGCCGGAAATCATCGGGTTCGACGACGCTCCGGTGGCGTCCGAGTTCGGCTTCAGCACGGTGGCGATCCCATGGGAGGAAACCGCCACCGCAGCGGCAAAAATCGCCTTGCGACGCCTTGCGGGTGAGCCCCACCCGGCGGCGAGACTCGTGATTTCCCCGCGGCCTGTCACGCGCCATCCGCGAAACGAATTGACCTGACTCGATCTTCCGGAATCGGAGAGGTCGGGACAAAATCCCGCGGTTCCCGCCCTTCATGCCCCCGAGATCCGGTATATTTTCGCCCCTCTACCGGGTGGCAGGCGAGACGCCAACCCCCCCTTTCTGGTTATTCCGTGAGGATCAATGTTCGTAGCCTTGCTCGCCGTGTTCGGCGAGGTCGAGGCCGAGCTCTTCCTGTTCGGGAGTTGCACGAAGGCCGATGAAGAACTTGACGATCATCGTGATGACGAAGGTGGCTGCCAGGCTCCAGACGATGGTGAGGGCGCAGGCCTTGAGCTGGGCTGCGAGGAGGCCGTCCTTGAGCGGACCGACGACCGCGTTGACCTTTTCGTCGGCGAAGACGCCGGTGAGGATGGCTCCGAGGGTGCCGCCCACGCCGTGGATGCCGAAGGTGTCGAGCGCGTCGTCATAGCCGAGCTTGCGCTTGAGGAACTCGACCGCGAGGAAGGGAATGATTCCCGCGAGCACGCCCATGATGATGGCAGAAGTGGAACTGACAAATCCACAGGCCGGGGTGATGACGACGAGACCGGCGACGATGCCGGAGCACAGGCCGAGCACGCTGAACTTGCCTTTCATAAGCCGCTCGGTGCAGCCCCAGACGAGACCGGCGGTCGCGGCTGCTAGAGTGGTGGTGGTGAAGGCATTGGAGGCGATGGCATCCGCCCCGAGCGCGGAACCGGCGTTGAATCCGTACCAGCCGACCCACAGCATGCCGGTGCCGACCATACAAAGCACCATGCTGTGCGGAGCCATCGTTTCCATGCCGGAAGTGCGGCGCTTTCCGAGGAGGATACAAAGCAGGAGTGCCGACCAGCCGGAGGTCATGTGGACGACGGTGCCGCCCGCGAAGTCGATGGCCTTGATGCCAGCGTTCGCGTTAAGTGGTCCGCACATGAAGCCGGTGCCAGCCCAGACCATGTGGGCGAAGGGGAAATAGACGGCGAACATCCAGATCAGGACGAAGGCCATGATGGCGGAAAATTTCATCCGCTCGGCGATCGCGCCGATGATCAGCGCCGGGGTGATGATGGCGAAAGTGAGCTGGAACATGGCCCAGATGCTATCGGAAATCCACGCGAAGCCGGCACCGGTGGCACCCGGCTCGACGCCCTTGAACATGGCCATGGAGAGATCCCCGATAAAGGGATTTCCCGCGCCGAAGGACAGGCTGTAACCGCACAGCCACCAGAGTGGCGTGACCATGCAGGCGATGCCCAGACACTGGGCTAGCACGGAAAGGACGTTCTTGCGGCGGACCAGGCCACCGTAGAAAAGTGCGAGGCCGGGCAGGGTCATGAAGAGGACCAGCGCGGTGCTGACCATCTGCCAGGCGTTTGCTCCGGGTCCGGGTCCCTGCACCAATGACCCGGCGGTTCCGGCTTTCTCGGGCCGGGCGGAGTTGTTCATGTAGGCCTCGATGTCGGCCACGCGTTCCTCCAGGGTGGGAATCGCGGAGGAAACTTCGGTCGCCGGAGCTGTGGGCGCGTCTTGAGCGATTGCTTGTGGCGTCAGCGTGAGGCAGGTCAGGGAAATCGCGATGGCTGGCAGGATTCCCCGCAAGGCGAGTCGATCAAGGTTCATGGGCGGATGGTGGTGGTGGGTTCGGATCACAAGGTCGGTTTCCTTGGGAGATGCAGATTGCATGACGGCAAAATAAGCAGCCTTCAAGCCATTTCCTAAAGAGATCCAGCTCACGACTTATCCTGGAAAAGAGAATTGAACCGCAGATGAACTCAGATGGACGCAGGTGATGAATGAGTTAATAAATGTGAGGCATTCACCGGAGCGGTGGTGAGCAGAAGGGGAGCACACGCGCCCTCGCGTGTTGTCCTTGGCGCCCTAGCCGAGGACGGTGGGGGAGAACAGGACATGCGTCGTTCCTCCCGAAACGTGAGTCCTGTGGCCGCTCCATCCCATTTCCGGCGAGGGCGCCGGAAATCGCACGCGAGGGCGCGTGCGCTCCCCAATGCGGGGCGTTTCATTCACGCCAAAACCCACGGGCTGAACTGCGAACGAAGAAAATCAGCTTTCGAAATAGGTGTAGCCCGCCAGGCCCTCGCGGAAGAGGTCGAGGATCTCGCGGCGTTCCTTGGGTGAGATGCGGCCTTCGGTGACGGCTTTCTCGGCGAAGTCGCGGAAGCGGGTGACGAGGACCTTGGGATCGAACTCGACATACGTTAGAACGTCGGAAACGGTGTCGCCCTCGACCTCGTGGGTATAGACGGGTTTGCCTTTTTCGAGGTGGACACCGACGACGTTGGTGTCGCCGAGGAGGTTGTGGAGATCGCCAAGGGTTTCCTGATAGGCTCCGACGAGGAAGACGGCAAGGTAGTAGGGTTCGCCCTGTTTGAAGTCGTGAAGCGGAAGGATTTTCGCGACGTCCTCCTTGTCGATGAAGCGGTCGATCTTGCCGTCGCAATCGCAGGTGATGTCGGCGAGGACGGCGCGGTTCTTCGGTTTTTCCCCGAGCCGGTGGATGGGCATGACGGGGAAGACCTGGTCGATGGCCCAGGAGTCGGGAAGGGATTGGAAGAGGCTGAAGTTTCCGTAATAGAAATCGACAAGGGTGGACGATAACTCGCGGAGGTCTTCCGGGATATCGTCGAGGCCGGCGATGAGGTTGGAGATGCGTGTTAGAATGTGCCAGAACCACGCTTCGGCGAGGCCGCGCTCGCGGAGGGTGGCGGCGCCGTAGAAGAACTGGGCGCGCATCTGGTCGCGATAATACATCGCGTCGTTGAAGCACTCCTGGAGGTTCTTCTTGTTGATGACCTTGTTGACCTCGATGATGTTCATGAGGTTTTGCGGGGCGTTTTCCGGGATGGGCGGGGCTTCCTCGCTGGTCTGGGAGCGGGTGACATCAAGGATATTGAAAACGAGGACCGAGTAGTAGGCGACGACGGCGCGGCCGGATTCGGAGATGAGGTTCGGGTGGGCGACGGCGGCCTTGTCGCAGATCTGCGAGATGACCTCGACGATGTCGGTGCAATACTCGGCGACGGAGTAGTTGCAGGACGAGTGGAAGTTCGTGTGCGAGCCGTCGTAGTCCACGGCCATGCCACCGCCGATGTCGAGCACGCCCATGGGAGCGCCTTCCTTGACGAGGTCGCAATACATTCTAACCGCCTCGGTGGCTCCCTCGCGGATGGCGGCGATGTTAGGGATCTGGCTGCCTTGATGGTAGTGCAGCATTTTCAAACAGCCGAGGTAGCCGGACTCCTTAAGGTGATCGACGACGCCGATGACCTGCGAGGCGTTGAGTCCGAAAACGGACTTGTCGCCGGCGCTTTCCTGCCAGTGACCGGAGCCCTTGGTGGAGAGGCGGACGCGGACGCCGAGATTGGGAAGAATACCAAGCTTGCGCGAACGCGCGAGGATGAGTTCGAGTTCGCTGGGCATTTCCAGCACGAGCATGATGCGCAGTCCCATCTTCTGGGACTGGAGGGCGAGGTCGATGAATTCCTCGTCCTTGTAGCCATTGCAGACGAGGTAGGCCTCGGGATCGTGCATGTGGGCGAGCGCGGCGATGAGCTCGGGCTTGGAACCGGCTTCGAGGCCGTAGTGGTATTTTTTCCCGAACTCGGCGATTTCCTCGATGACCTGGCGCTGCTGGTTGACCTTGATCGGATAGACGCCGCGATACTCGCCGCGATAGTTGGAATCCTTGATGGCCTTGCGGAAAGACTCGTTGATTTCCGTGATGCGGGAGTGCAGCAGATCGCGAAAACGAAGGAGCACCGGAAGGTGGGTGCCACGGTCGCGGAGGCCGTCGATCACTTCGAAAAGCGAGACCTCGGCCTGCGCCTCGTCGTCCTCAAGACGCACGGTGACGTGGCCGCTCTTGTTCACGCCGAAGAAGCCGTGGCCCCAGGTTTCCACGCCGTAGAGTTCGGCGGATTCTTCGGGAGTCCAGTCGGAGGCGCTTTTGCGCTTGGCGGGCTTGGAGGCAGTCAAGGAGGGAGGTGTCATGGATGCGGGAGAACGGAAATAAGGTGATGGGAAAACGGGCTGTTGCTCAGTGGGTCGGCTCTGTCCAGTCTGGAAATTCGTTTTTCAATTGCAGGCGGTATTTTTCGACCTCGTTGGTCTTTCCCTGATCGATGAGAACCTGGATGTATTTCCAGATGGCGAGTGGCTTGAGGTCCTTGTCCTCATGGAAGGAAATGACGTTCAGGTAGTCCGCGCCTGCTAGATCGAATTGCTTGGCTTGGGAATTGAGGTCTCCGGAGAGGATGCGGAGTCCGGCGCTGGTGCGGCCCTGGGGGCGGAGTTCCTCGGCCTCGTCGGCGGCCTTGCGGGCTTCGGCGTAGCGCTTGAGCAGGATGAGCGCGCGACCGCGATCCAGCAGTCCGTCGGCTTTCCAGCCGGGATTGTCCTCGACCTCGAGCACGTGGTTGACGGCGAGCAAGGCCCCTTCGGCATCGCCGGTTTCGAGGCGGGCTTTGGCGAGGTAGCGCCAGATTTCCTTGGCGGTTTCGCGGGGTTCCTCGGGATTGGCAACGAGGGCCAGCGACTTGGCGGCGGAGGTGTAGTCGCCGGCGTTGTAGGATTGCATGCCGGACCACTGGATCGCCTGATCCGGGATGTCGGCATCGTATTTCCCCTGGATGGCAAGATTGATCTCCGCCGCGAGCTTTTGAGGATCCTGCGATGCGAAATAACCCAGCGCGAGGAGCTGGCCGGCGTGTTTGACATACACATCCGGACGGAGGGACCGGGCCTTTTCCAAATAGGGAACGGATTCCTTCGGAGCGTTGGTCCTGACCATTCCCAAGCCGATCCAGTAGTTGGCTTCCGCCTGGAGATTGGGGTCAAGATCCTTGATCGATTTCAGCAGCCCCTGATAGCGGACGATCATGTCCGCGTTGTTGCTTTCGGTGCGGCGCAGGTGGGCGGACTCCAGCCAAGCGAACGAAGCAAGTTCCTCGGGGATTCCGGGAACGGTTAGCTTGTCGAAGTCCACAATGGCCTTGGCGGGCTCGGCCATGTCCACGTAGGATTTGGCGCGCTTGGCCAAGGCGGATGGCACCCGAGTATCGTCCGGATACTTGGTGATGAACTCGCTGAGCGAACGCACGGCACCTTGCGCATCGCCTGCTTCCGAGAGGCACCAACCGCGCTGATAGAGAAGGCCCGGGCGGTTTTTCGCGCTGACGGCACCGGCATTGATCTCGCTATAGACCTTGGCGGCTTCGGCGATCTCATTGTTTGAAAACAAGGTTTCCGCCTTCATCATCAGCGCCGTGTGAATGCGCGAATCGCTCGGGCGCGACTTGCGGTAAAGCTGGAGAAACGCGTCCACCTGATCCGGCACATTGCGGCCCTCGATCTGGAAAAAGCACAGCAGCCGGTTGTAGGCCGCGTGGAATGCCAGGTCCGTTTCCGGCTTCACGAGTTTCTCGACGTTGCGGAAGAGCTGGAGGGCTTCGGCATATTGGTTGAGCCGCATGTAGGCCCGACCGGCGATCGTCAGGCGCTCGGCTTCCTTTTCACCCACTCCGGCGGCCGTGCTTCGGCGGAAAATCTCGACGACTTCCTTGTATTGCTTCCTGGCGAAATAGTTTCCCATCAGCGCGGTCTGGGCGTCCGGGCGGAATTCCTCCATTCCCGGAGTGCCGAGGATGAGCTTGAGGTATTTCTCGGCGAGATCGGTCTGATCCAGCTTGGTCGCGGTGAGGGCCGCGTAGAGAGCGGCTTCGCCACGGTATTTCGAGGGATCGGCTGCCGCGATGACCTCCTCGAACTGGGCGAGAGCTTCCTTCAGCTTGCCCTCTTTCAGCAACAGGTGGCCCAGGGCAACCTTCGCTTGCGCGGCAAACAGGGTTCCGGCCGGATCGTCGATGACCTTGTTGTATGAAATGGCCGCCTCGCGGTCACGCCCGAGAAGGCGGTAGCAATTTCCCGCGAGGTAGTTGCCCCGCGCCCCGTCCTCGGGTTTCGCGGCATTCTCGGCGAAGCGTTCGAAAAGCGGCGCGGCGAAGGCATATTTGCCGGTGTTATAGTAGTCGGCGGCCAGCGTGTAAGCGGCTGCGGCCGCCCATTTCCCCTTGCCGAAGCGGTTCAAGAGGGTGCTGAAACAACGTTTCCCGTCGTCGATCTGGCCGGATTGGTAGTAGCTGTTTCCCAAATACCACCATGCCATTTCGGCATTGGGATGATTCGGGAAATCGTTGAGATAGTCGGCGAAAATCGTCGCCGCCCGCTGGTAATAGGCCACGCGGTTGTCAAGCACCGTGCTCGCTTGGGCCGAGTCGTAGAGATTCTTGCCACGGGCAAACTGGTCATTCGCGCGATCAGGTGCCAAAGCGGGATCGACCGGCTCGGCCCTGGGGATCTGGGCGACCAGTGGCCCGCAGGCGAGAATGAGGAATGGGAGCGCGCGTTTCAAGATGCGGGTAACGTTGTCCGTTTCGGGCGTTTTGCCAAGCGAATCACTTTGAAGGTGCCTCACCGGCGGCGGCGGGACGCTGGGTGGCGAAGGAAATGTTCCAGATCCCCGCTTTTTGACAGGTGTCGATGATCTCCACGATCCGCTGGTAGGCGACATTACCGTCACCCCGGATGCGGACCGGCTGGTTTTGATACTGCTGGGCGATCTTCGAGAGTTTGTCAAACAACTGGGGCCGATCCACCGTCAGTCCTTCGACGCGGATGATCCCGTCGGCGAGGACATTGATGATGATTTCCCCACGCATTTGATTGGGTTCGGCACCTTCCTGGGCAGTTGGCACCGAGACGTTGAGTTCGGTTTCCGCCTTGTTGAACTGCCAGCTAATGATGAAAAAGCTGAGCAGCAGGAGCAGGATATCGATCATCGGTGCCAGTTGAATGGACACCGGTGGCGGCTGGCGGACCAAGAATTTCATCCGATTTGCAATTAAATCCCGTGAAGGTCAGGCCGCTCGCCACCGATGGGGGTCGCGACCGGCATGGCATAGTCCTCACGCGGGCGCTGCGCCGGCGGCACGTATGAGTGCTGCGGCGGCTGGCGCTCAAGCTGCAATTGGAGGATGGCGATGAAATGGGTGGCCGCCGCTTCCAGCTCCGCGACGTATTTCTGCACCCGGCCGCGGAAAATGGAGTAAAACGCCAGGGCGGGAATGCTGATGGCCAGTCCTCCTGCGGTGGCAATGAGCGCTTCCGAGACTCCTTCCGCCAAGCCCATCTGGCGGACGCCGGCGACCTCACCGGAGGAAATCTCGATGAAGGCCTTGATCATGCCGATGACCGTGCCGAGCAGACCGACCAGCGGCGCGATGCCGCCAATATCGGCCAGATAAGTGATCCTGGAGGAAAGCATTCCAGCCTGGTGGGAGCCCTCGACCTGGGCGACATCACGGACGTTGTCAAAGGACGCACCCGGATTCGCGGTGATGAAATCGAGGGTCTTCTGGGTCACGCGGGCCATGCATTCGTTGCGCCGGTGGCAGAACCCGATGAGCCCGAGGTAGTCGCGTTTCCGGATCAGGGCCTCGGCGGTGTTCATGAACCGGTCGCTGACCACGGCGTTGCGGCGGATGGTGAGCAGGAAAACGAGAACCAGCAGCACCGTGATCACGGACATCACCCCGAGCGGGTACATCATGGGTCCGCCCTTGAGGAGGATTTCCAGGAAATTGGTCTCCTTGACGATCGGAGCCGTGGTTTCAGCGGCGGAAGCAAGGACCGCGGTAAGCAAAAAACCCGCGATTGAGAAATGGCAGCACTTCATGAATAGGGTGGGATTCTAGCGCTGGGCGTCACGAACGCAAGCCCGGGCAACGTGGCCTCTTTTACGGCAATTCCACCGCGATCTTTCCTGACAAGCCGGTCGCCGCAGTGGCGAACGAGAAGTTCTCACCAGTATTCAATATCCGACCACACACCTCTAACACCCATGGCGCAAAGGGTCGCCCTGCTTCGGGATCAACCCGGGAGCATTCCCGACAAATCGCTCGACGTATCCCATCTGAAGCGTTAGAACGGGGGCAATGGATTTCCCTCGTTGGCTTTTGATTCCCATGGTGTTGGTGGCGGGGGTGGCCGGTGGCATCATGGCCAAAAGAATTTCCTCATCAACGCCCCGTCAGGTTTCAAGCATCACGCCGACTTCCAAGGTGGATGTCCGTGTCCCGCTTCCGTCGGTGCAGGCACATACTCCGGACGCCCTTCTTGCGCTGCCCGCCCGTGAACTCTACCGCCACCTCGCCCGATGGCTGCTCGATGCAAACGAAACGGAAATCGCCACCCTCCTAGATCGCTATCGGACACAGGGTGGAAATGACTTTGAAATCACCCGCCTCCTCTACGTCCACTGGACACGGCTCAATCCCGAAGGAGCGATCTCTTCCGCCACCAACGATGAGGAACTCTATCAAGTATGGACCTCATGGGCATGCCATATTCCCGAGGCTGCCCTCGCCGCCGACGCGGCGACCAGCGGCAAGATGGCTCGCACCATTGGTCATACGATCGGCCGATTTCACCCCAACTGGCTGTTCGCCAATTTCGACCGCATTCCCCCAGACGGTCAGGAGAGCGCGATTCAAGGAATCCAGATTGAATCCTTCATTCTCGCCAATCCTTTCAAAACCTTGAAGCAGACGGAACGCTGGAATAACAAAGAATTGCTTTATGCCGCATACGCAGCCGCGATCCGGAAGTCTCCTTTCGACGCCTGGCAATGGCTTCAGCAACACCGAATCTCAAACCCGGATTTCGCCGGTGAAGGTCATGGCTCGCTGGAGTCTATCCTTCGTTGCATGAAACCCTCTGACGCGCGCGATCTGATGCGCATCGCGGAAACCATGCCTCCCGGGGGAGCACAGCGGGATTTTTTCTCCAACAGCATGGAGTTCTTGGCCAAAGCGGATCCCGAAGCGGCCCTCGCCGAGGCCAGAACTTCGCAATCCTCCAGAATCAAGGCCGAGCATCTGGCGCTCGCAGGCAAAGCCTTCGTCTATCATGATCCGGAGCGGGCCTTTCAGATCGCCGATGAACTTTTTGCCGCCTGTCCCGAGGTTTTTCACTATCCGGAAATTCAAATGCCTGACGGCACCACCGTTCAGCCCCGGGGAGAGCGGCTCTACAAGATTCACCCCTACTTCAAAGCGCTCGGCGTTAGGGATCCCGAGCGACTGATGAATTCATTTCTCAGTCACGATCCCGATGGAGAAGCGGTTGGCACTTTCACCACGCTATCCGGAATCTGGGCTGCCCACGCGCCGGAATCCTACGCTAACTGGCTGAACTCCCAGACAGATCCGCGCATCCGCGAGCCGGCCGCGCGCAAGCTGGTGGATCAACTCGCCAGTCAGGAACAATACGCGGAGGCGCTCGACTGGTCTCTCTCCCTGGGCACTCCCGACAAAAGCCCGACAGATTCCGTGTTCAACCAATGGCGGCGTCTCGATCCGGATTCCGCACTTGAATGGCTGGAAACCGCCAACCTTCCCGACAGCCGGAAAACCCAACTGCGTGAGGGCGCACCCAAATGAAACGCAACCCCTCCACCCGGATCGCACTTGTCCTGTTATTCGCCCTCGCCATGTTTTTTGGATGGCACTTCGGCGACAGCCCCGGACCCTCCAAGCCAAGCGAAGTCAATCCCAGCAAGTCCCGGATTGCCCGGCAATCCTCATCGCCTCGCGCGGCCGCCATTGATGAAATCCGCAAATCAGGCTCCTTGCTCGAACGCTTCCGCCTGACCATCGCCCTCGCCGAATCCATCCCGCTCGCCGAGATCGACAAATGGCTCGAAAGCCGGCGCTTCAATCCGGGCGACGGATATGAAACAACACTCTTCACCCGAATCCTGACAGACCGCCGGAGCCTTGCCGCACCGGGAGAGCTCACACCCGCCGCCCTGTTGGAAAGTTTTCTAGAGCACGCGGTCTGCGGTTTTCCCGAAGGCGAGACACCGGAGTTTACAAACATGCTGCAGCTATTCGCGATGTTGGCAGAAAAGGATCCTACGGCGCTGGAAGCCGCGCTCGGCAAGCTGATCATCCCTTACCGCAATTATGCCGAAGACGCCTTGTTAAGCCGACGTCTGGCAACTTCATTCGATGACGAAATCCGCAAACTTTGGGCGCGTCAGGACGGGTGGCACCTGTTCAAGGATCATGCCGGCGATCCTGAGATGCTGGCCAAGCTCTTCAAGAACCCGGCGGACCTGCCGCAATCATGGCGCAATCGAATGGCACAAGAGAACTGGGCCCGCAGGGTGCTGTTGGAATCCTCAGAATTCTGGTGGGACGCCGATCTTGCCGCCGCTGGCTTCAGCGGGGAGCAAGCCGGAAAGATACGCAAGGAAGCCCTATCAGGCATCGCCCGCCAAAACCCAGCGAAAGCCCTTCCTCTCCTCAATGAGGTGAAACTCAACACCTCTGAACGCAAGAAACTCATTCAAGACGTATTCCTCAGCGGAGGCTTGTCCGATGAAAATGCCCACAAATATCTAAAGCTCCTGAAAACCGACGAAGACCTGCAATTTGCCCAGGAGGTCTTAAAACGAAAGCAAGATCGCCAGATTCAAAGAGGCCTGTAGTGAAGGCTAACAGGTGAAGGATGGTGGAATTGAGATCGGGGAAGTGGACCTTGTCCTCGCACGCCTAAGAACCGGGGACACACTCTTCCCATTTTTCATGGAAGAAACGTGGCGGCGATCACCGGTCGCCGCGAATCCATCCACACGTGTCCCGACAGAGACACTCGAAACACATTCCCGGTCCCATCCGAAGAATTGGCAGAATCATGAATGACAGAATCATTTTGAAGAAATCCACAAACCCGGTCTTCATGATTCTGTCAAAAAATGATTCTGTCATATCCTGTCCGGAGAACTACCGCTCCCAGCGTAGGGATTGTGGCCAAAGTCAATGGCGGGTTGTTCTCTGTAAGACTCTTTCATTCTCTATTCCAAGCCGGTTGATCCCGGCGCTTTCACTGGTACCGTTCATGCATTATTTGAATAATCTAGGACTGACCCCGTTCAGGCGGCTGGTAGGGGTTGCCACGGCGCGTCTTGTTGGCATTCTTAATTATATTAGGGTCGCACAGAGAGAACCGAATTATTGTTGTAATGGCTGTCAGTTATCTCTAGAGAGCATCTCAGGCTCGGAAGCCACGCATCAGAAGGCTTGCGCCCATACCCGATTGAATATGTGCCACCTGCAGGACACTGAGGAATGTCTTCGTCGAAGAGCCTCTTAACCAAATCCTCTGTTCGTTTCGGATCCTTCCATGCTTCATAGGAATCCGAACTCATGCCGCAGCTTGCAATGCTCACATCGTAATTGTGCAAATTATGATAGCATCGCTGCTTCATATCTGTTGTGCGCCAAGTATTCCAATACAAATAGGCTCCTGCTAATATAGTTGCAAGTATTACTATGGAAAAGGATTTGTGTCGAATTTTCTTCATTCCGATTATATTTGCCAACGTTAGAGGAATGGCGCGCCGGTGGGAAGCTCAAAATTGATCAGACGGCTTCCTCGGCGTCGCCATCTCCGGCTTGTTAGCTTTATTTGATATTGTATTCGATTGGAACGTCGGGTCCCAAACTCTCCCTGAGCACCTCATCAAGGGGTTTGGAATTCTTAGTCAGCTCTTCCGCTCTTTCGGAGGCGCGTTCGTAAAATCCTCCGGAATCAACACTCAACTGCTCTTTGAGCGCCACCAACCAGAATGGCTCTGCCTGTAGAAATCGATACCCTCCCGAGATCATGGCTATACAATTGCTTCTTGCATTCTTGATGTTCCCGTCTTCCAGCGCATCAAGGATCACAGTATTCCTGTGTAGAGCGATTCGACCAGTTCGGAGCGTTGCCGCACTGTTGCCCATTACGAATCCAAGACTCCAGATTGCCAGGGTAAATACCAGCACACCCACCACGATGGTGATTTTGTAGGATATCTTCATTCTTTTAGCTAACGGCATAGGACAGGCGCGCCGGTGTCAATCTCAATTTAATCAGACGGCTTCCTCGGCGTCGCCATCTCCGCCTTGTTCGGTTTCTGTTTGTTCTATTCGGGAAAGTAGCTTCGCCACGATGTTCTCCACGGGTTTGTGATCTGCTCGACCGGATCCCAATCATCATCCTTGAGAGTTGGATACCGAAGATAATAGGTTCCATCTTGAAGCTTCAACTCAACATCAGGAATTCCGTCTTTGGAACGTAGGACTGTGATCTGGTTGTTAGCTTCGACGACAGATCCGATCAGCTTCTTCTCATCATGTCCCGGGCAGTAGTCGTACGCCATTCCTCCTTCGATCAGGTAGAATATATCGTGACCACACGCGCAATTCGCGATCAGAAAGCTGCCCTCCAGTGGTTTGGATTGCGCTCGCCCGATAAGCATTGGGACGCACCAGATGAGCAAGGCAACTGCCGCGATGATCATACCGATGGTGTAAATTCGCTTCTTCATTCTTTACCGGACGTCAAAAGTGATGGCAACCCCACTAGTGGGAGCCAGTGTTGATCGCGGTGTTAAGGTTAAAATTACGTGGGAACATCGAAAACAGAAAGGCTAGTGGGGGTTGCCATCCACGCCTTCCATGAGAAGGCAGTCAATAGGTAATTGAAGTTCACTTCAACATTTTTTTGTATTCGGTTGAGAGTTATGGACTTGGAGGAGTCCTCCCCCCGCTCCCCTGGGGGACGGGAGGGGAGAAGCCCCCGGCGGGGGTTTGGGGGCGAACAATGCGGTCGAGCTGGCATCAGCTCGGCGGGGTCCGGGGCGGCAGCCCC
>Ga0163144_10007470_pt1 | contig 23977 bp, 21 predicted proteins | sample OliLak19BULKMAT1_FD_123175 | JGI IMG/M metagenome (GOLD analysis project Ga0163144, IMG submission 123175) | Freshwater microbial mat bacterial communities from Lake Vanda, McMurdo Dry Valleys, Antarctica - Oligotrophic Lake LV.19.BULKMAT1 | ecosystem: Environmental > Aquatic > Freshwater >...
GATGGCGGCCACCGCAAGGGCGTCGGCCGACACATCGGTGGCGTCCACCGTCACCTCGGGCCAGGCCAACGCGGCCAGCACGGCCAGGCTGCCGTTGCCGGTGCACAGGTCGAGCACACGGCGGGTGCGCGGCGCCAGCCAGGAGTCGAGCGTGCCGTCGGCCAGCGGCTCGGCGATCAGCGAACGCGGCACGATCACACGTTCATCGACCGTGAAGGGCACGCCCTGCAGCCAGGCTTCGCCGGTCAGGTAGGCGGCCGGCTTGCGCGTGGTGATGCGCTGTGTGATCAGTGCCTCCACGGCCGTCTGTTCGTCCGTGTCCACGCCTTCGTCCGCCACGCCGTCCAGGTCGTCGAGCGGCAGGCCGAGCTGCCAGAGCACCAGCCAGACGGCTTCGTCGAAGGCGTTCTCGGTGCCATGCCCGAAACAGACGCCCGCCTCGTCGAGGCGGGCGCGCATGCGCTCGATCAGTTGGTTGACCGTCATGTCAGGAAGCGCTCGAGCGTGCCTCGGTAGATGTTCTTCAGCCGCTCGATGCTTGCCACCTCGACGTGTTCGTCGATCTTGTGGATGCAGGCGTTCAGCGGCCCGAATTCGATGACCTGCGGGCAGATCTTCGAGATGAAACGGCCGTCCGAGGTGCCGCCGCTGGTCGACAGCTCGGGGATGAGTCCGCATTCGGCCTCGATGGCGCCGGCCAGCGCCTCGCTCAGGCTGCCGGGTGGCGTGAGGAACGGCTCGCCGCCCAGCGTCCAGGTGAGGCTGTGCGGCACGGCATGCGCTTCCAGCACCGCGTGGACGCGCGCCTTCAGCGCCTCGGGCGTGGACTCGGTGCTGAAGCGGAAGTTGAAGTCGACGATCAGTTCGCCCGGGATCACGTTGCCCGCGCCGGTGCCGGCGTGCAGGTTGCTGACCTGCCAGCTGGTGGGCGGGAAAAAGTCGTTGCCCTCGTCCCAGCGTGTGGCCACCAGTTCGGCCAGCGCCGGCGCCAGCAGGTGGATCGGGTTCTTCGCCAGCTGTGGGTAGGCGATGTGCCCTTGCACGCCGTGCACCACCAGCTTGCCCGACAGCGTGCCCCGGCGGCCGTTCTTCATGACGTCGCCGAGCCGCTCCACGGAGGTGGGTTCCCCGACGATGCAGGCGTCGAGCCGCTCGCCACGCTCGCGCAGCATCTCGACGAGCCGCACCGTGCCGTCGACCGAGGGCCCTTCTTCGTCGCTCGTCAGCAGGAAGGCGATGCCGCCGGCGTGTTGCGGCCGGGCGGCGACGAACTCTTCCACCGCCACCACCATCGCGGCGATCGAGGTCTTCATGTCGGCGGCGCCGCGGCCGTAGAGTTGGCCGCCACGGTGGCTGGGCACGAAGGGGTCGCTGGCCCAGCGCTCCAGCGGGCCGCTGGGCACGACGTCGGTGTGGCCGACAAAGGCAAGCATGGGCCCGGGAAGGCCACCGCGCCGCACCGCCCAGAGGTTAGTGACCGAGAAGTCTTCGGGCCCGCGCACCAGCGTTTCGCAGTCGAAACCCAGCAAGGCCAGACGGGCGCCGAGCAGGGCCTGGCAGCCGGCATCTTCGGGGGTCACCGAGCGGCGGGCGATCAGCGTTTCGGTCAGGCGCAGCGCATCGCTCACTGGACGACACTCCGCGCTGCGCGCGCCGGGATGAGCACTTGGCAACGGCCCGGCGGTCTCATGGCTTGCCGCCCCAGGGCGTGCCCAGCGGCGGCCGTGCTTCTTCCGGGCGCACGTCGAGGGTGATTTCGGTAAAGCTGGCGATGTCGGACTCCTCGGCCTTCGCTGCGCTGGAGCGTGCCGGCGGCGCCAGGTCGTTCTGCAGCCGCCACAGCAGGTTGGTGGGCGAATCGGCGTTGGCCAGGCCTTCGTCACGTGATATCACGCCTTCGGTGATCAGCCGGGCCAGGTCTTTCTCGAAGGTCTGCGAGCCTTCGGCCATCGATTTCTCGACCGCTTCCTTGACGCCGGCAAGGTCGCCCTTTTCGATCAGCTCCGACACCAGCTTGGTGTTCAGCAGCACCTCGACGGCCGGCACGCGGCCGCCGCCATTGGCGCGCAGCAGGCGTTGCGAGATGACAGCGCGCAGGCCCGAGGCCAGATCCGACAGCAGCGTGGGCCGCGCCTCGGGCGCATAGAACGAGAGGATGCGGCCGAGCGCGTGGTAGCTGTTGTTGGCGTGCAGGGTGGCGAGCACGAGGTGGCCCGACAGTGAATAGGAGATCGCCGAGGTCATGGTCTCGCGGTCGCGGATCTCACCGATCATGATGCAGTCGGGCGCTTGCCGCAGCGCGTTGCGCAAGGCGGTCTGCAGCGACTGCGTGTCGCGCCCGACCTCACGCTGATTGACGATGGCCTTCTTGTTGGAGAAGAGGAATTCGATCGGGTCTTCGATGGTCAGGATGTGGCCCGGCACCTGCTGGTTGCGCCATTCGATCATCGAGGCCAGCGTGGTGCTCTTGCCGGTGCCGGTGGCGCCCACCATCAGCACGAGGCCGCGTTTTTCCAGCACCAGCTGCGACAGCAGCGGCGGCACGCCCAGGGTTTCGAGCGGCGGGATGTCGAAGGGGATGCAGCGGAATACGGCCGCGATCGAGCCGCGCTGCTTGAAGGCCGACAGGCGAAAGCTGCCCACCTTGGGGATGCCGATCGCCACGTTCAGCTCGCCGGTGTCGTCGAGCTCTTCCATCTGCTGCGGCGTCAGAAGTTCGGCCAGCAACTGGCGGGTCTGGGTCGGCGTCAGCAACTGGTCCGAGAGCTGCAGGATCTGGCCGTGGATCTTGATCAGGATCGGCGTGTTGGCCGACATGTAGACGTCCGACGCCGTCTTCTCCGACATCAGCCGGAGCACACGTTCCATGTTGCCGCTCATTGCGCGCTGCCCTTCAGGCCCTGAGCAACTCGTTGATGCTCGTCTTCGACCGCGTCTGCGCATCGACCTTCTTGACGATCACCGCGCAATACAGGCTGTACTTGCCGTCGGCCGAGGGCAGGTTGCCGCTGACCACCACCGAGCCCGCCGGAATGCGGCCGTAGCTGACTTCGCCGGTGGCGCGGTCGTAAATCTTCGTGCTCTGGCCGATGTAGACGCCCATGCTGATGACCGAGTTCTCCTCGACGATGACGCCTTCCACGACCTCGCTGCGCGCGCCGATGAAGCAGTTGTCCTCGATGATCGTCGGCCCGGCCTGCAGCGGTTCGAGCACGCCGCCGATGCCCACCCCGCCCGACAGGTGCACGTTCTTGCCGATCTGCGCGCAGCTGCCCACGGTGGCCCAGGTGTCGACCATCGTGCCTTCATCGACATACGCGCCGATGTTCACGTAGCTCGGCATCAGCACCACGTTCTTCCCGATGAAGCTGCCGCGCCGCGCCACGGCCGGCGGCACCACTCGCACGCCGGTCTCGCGCATCGCGGCTTCGTCGAGGTGGGAGAACTTGGTCTGCACCTTGTCGAAGAAGCCGAGGTCGCCGGCGCGCATGATCTTGTTTTCGTTCAGGCGAAAGCTCAGCAGCACGGCCTTCTTGACCCACTGGTTGACCGTCCACTGGCCCACGCTCTGACGTTCGGCCACGCGGATGCGGCCCTTGTTCAGGTCTCTCATCACGTGTTCGACGGCCTCGCGCACCTCGGGCGAATTGATGGCGTTGATGCTGGCGCGGCCTTCCCAGGCGAGGTCGATGATCTGTTGCAGCTGGTCGGTCATGGGTGGGCTCAGGTTCGTGATTTCAAAGGGTGTGGTCGCACCGGACTTGCCGTGCAGGAGACGATGCGCTGCGCGGCTTCGACGCAATCTTCCAGGGGCGCTACCAGCGCAAGGCGGATGCGGCCGGCGCCGGGGTTGTACCCATGGGCCTGGCGCGCCAGCAGGCTGCCGGGCAGAACCTGCACATTGTATTGAGCGAGCAGCTCGCGGGCGCAGGCGATGTCGTCGCCGCCCGGCACTTGTGCCCAGAGGTAGAAGCCCGCGTCGGGCAACGCGACGTCCAGCACGCCTTGCAGCAGCGGCGTGACCTGTTCGAACTTGTCGCGGTAGAGCGCCCGGTTGGCCAGCACGTGGGCCTCGTCGTTCCATGCCGCGATGCTGGCCGCCTGCACCACCGGGCTCATCGCGCTGCCGTGATAGGTACGGTACAGCAGGAAGGCTTTCAGCAGGGCTGCGTCACCGGCAACGAAGCCCGAGCGCAGGCCCGGCACGTTGCTGCGCTTGGACAGGCTGGTGAAAGCCACCAGGTTGCGGAAGTCGCGGCGGCCCAGCGCGGCGGCGGCCTGCAGGCCGCCGAGCGGCGCCTCGCCCTGGAACCAGATCTCCGAATAACACTCGTCGCTGGCGATGACGAAGCCGTGGCGGTCGCTCAACTCGAAGAGCCGCGCCCATTCCGACAAAGGCATCACCGCGCCGGTCGGGTTGCCCGGCGAGCAGACGTAGAGCAGCTGGGTGCGCGCCCAGGTGGCCTCGTCGATCTGCGACCAGTCGGCGGCGAAATTTCGCGCTGGATCGCTGTTGGCAAACGCCGTCTGCGCGCCGGCGAGCAGCGCTGCGCCTTCGTAGATCTGATAGAAGGGATTGGGGCAGACGACGGTGGCGCCGGGCTGGTTCGGGTCGACCATGGTCTGCGCGAAGGCGAACAGGGCCTCGCGCGAGCCGCCCACGGGCAGCACCTGCGTGGCCGGGTCGAGCGCCACGCCATGACGCCGCTGCAGCCAGCCGGTGATGGCGGTGCGCAGCGCGGGCTCGCCGGCGGTGGCCGGGTAGCGCGACAGGCCGGAGAGCGCGGCGACGATGGCTTCTTCGATCAGCGCCGGCGTGGCGTGGCTGGGCTCGCCGATGCCCAGGCTGATCGGCCGCAACGCGGCATTCGGCGTGATGTCACGCGTCAGCTCTCGCCAGCGCTCGAACGGGTAAGGGTGCAGGGTGGCAAGCCGGGGATTCATCGGGCCGATTATCCCGAAGGCCGCCGCGGCGTGCGGCGGGCCGCCGCGCCCGGCTAGAACGGCCGTTTCACTTTGTCAGCCTTCACGCACATCGCCCACCGGGTTCTGCCCGAAGTCGGCGCGCGCCAGCCAGGCCAGCAGCCTGGTGGCGGCCTGCTCGGGGCTGTCGAGCTGACCGCCGGCTTTCAGGCCGACGAACATGTCGCGGGCCGGGAAGCTCAGCGGGTCGGCGCCGCGCAACTGAATCTGCATGTCGGTGTCGATGACCCCCGGCGCCAGCGAGACGATGCGTGCGCCGTTCGGCCGCGCCCCTTCTTCCAGCGCCACCGCGCGCGCCAGGTGGTCGAGGCCGGCCTTCGCGGCGCAGTAGGACGCGCTGCCGGCCATCGCGCGGCGGCCGAGGCCGGAAGACACCAGCAGCACCTTGCGCGGCAGGGGCCAGCCGGCGCTGGCGCGAAGGAAGGCCGCGCTCAGCAGGGTCGGCGCTTCCAGGCCGACGCGCAACGCGCGCGCCAGGTCGGCGCTGTCGACATCGGCCAGCGGCGCCAGTTGCGAGACGACACCGGCGTTGTTGATGAGGGTGAGCGAGGCGAGCGTGGCGGGGTCGACCGCGCGCAGCCAGGAATCCAGCCGCGCAGCCACCGGCGCCGCGTCGGCCAGGTCGGCGGCCCATTGTTCGATGTTCGCGCCGGCCGGAATGTCGGCCGGATGGCGAGAGATGGTCAGCAGGCGGTGACCCTGCGCCAGCAGTTGCCCGGCGATGGCGCGGCCCAGGCCGCGCGAGGCGCCGGTGAGGATGGTGAGGTGCTGTGTCATGGGCCATCAGCATAGCCGGGCGCGGCTGGCATGATCGGCGACCCATGAAACATCCGATGCTGATTGCCCTGTTCGCCGCCGTGGCGATCATCCTTGGCGCCTTAGCGCCCGCGCTGTGGCGCATGGCGGCCGGCCCACCGGGGCAGACTGCTGCCGAGAGCGGCCTGCCCTGGCAGGTGGCGGTGGACGCCGGCGGCCGCAGCACGGTGTTCGGCCTCACGCTGCCCGGCGCCACGCTGGCCCAGGCGCGCCAGCGCTGGGGTGACGACGTGCAGGTGGCGGTGATGGCTCGGCGCGGCCAGCCGGGCGCATTGGAGGCTTACCTGGAGAACTTCCGCGCCGCTGCCATCAATGGCCGGCTGGTGCTGGCGGCCGACCCAGGCGCCCCGGCCGTGGCCCGGCTGCGTGAGAACGCCGTGCACAACGAACCGGTGGACGCCGAAGCGCGCCGCTACACGCTGCGCGCCGACGATCTGCCTGAGGCGCTGCGCGCGCCGCTGGTCGGCATCACGTTCATTCCGGCCGCGCAACTGGACGCCGCCACCCTGCGCGCCCGTTTCGGCGAGCCTGCCGAACGCCTGCTGGACGCCGCGCCGGCCGGCGCAGGGCGCATCGAACAGTGGCTGTACCCGTCGATCGGCCTGGCGGTGGCGCTCGATGCCAAGGGCCGTGACGTCATGCAGTTCGTGGCGCCGGCCGACTTCGAACGCCTGCTGCGCGCGCCGCTGCTTGCCGCCGGTGCCTTGCCCGTGCGCTGAAGCCGGGTCACCCTTCATCCACCGAATCCAGCCATGTCCTATCTCGACGATCCGCGGGTCTTCTTCGCTGCCGAGCGCACGCTGCTGGCCTGGCAGCGAACGGCCATCGCGCTGATCGGCCTGGGCTTCGTGATCGAACGCTTCGGCCTCTTCATGCGGCTGGTCGCCGGCGCCGCGCCGCTCTCGGCCGGCCACAGCCGCGTATCCCTGATCTTCGGCGTGATGTTCCTGGTGCTCGGCGCGCTGGTGGCCTCGTTGTCGGCCTGGCAGTTCAGGCGTTTCCTGCATGAACTGTCGGCGCCTGAACTGCCGCGTGCGCACGCGACATGGCTGGGGCCGGCGGTCAACTTCGCGCTCGCCGCCGCGGCGCTGGCCATGGCGGTCTGGTTCGTCGTCTCTGCTTGAAGGCGACAGCAGCGTGGACCGTCAGAAGGGCGCGGGGCAGTCGAACGACAGGCGGGCGCCCGTGACCGGGTGGCTCAGCGCGAGCTTGCTGGCATGCAGCAGCAGGCGCGGCGCGGCAGGCTCGGCATCGGCCGGTGCACCGGCAATCGGATAGAGCCGGTCGCCGATGATCGGGTGGCCGATCGCCTGCAGGTGCACGCGCAGTTGATGGGTGCGGCCGGTGACGGGTTCGAGTTCGAGCCGGGTTTGCAGCAGGCGAGGGTCACGTTCCAGGATGCGCCAGCGCGTGAGAGCCGGTTTCCCCGCGATGAGATCGACCTTCTGCATTGGCCGGCGCGGCCAGTCGGCGGCCAGCGGCAGGTCGATGCTGCCTCGGTCGCCGTCATTGTTGTCGCCGCTTTCGCCAACGATCCCGGCGACGATGGCGATGTAGCGCTTGTGTACCTCGCGTGACTCGAAGGCCATGCTCAGCGCACGCTGCGCCGCCGCGCCGCGCGCCAGCAGCATCAGCCCCGAGGTGGCCATGTCGAGCCGGTGCACCACCAGGGCGTCTGACCAGTGCGATTGCACCCGCGTGGCCAGGCAGTCCTGCTTGTCGGCGCCGCGCCCCGGCACGGCGAGCAGGCCTTCGGGTTTGTCGACGACGATCAGGCTGTCGTCGGCATGCAGCAGGGCGAAGTCCATGCGGACGAGCATAGTGGCCGGCCTGTCGTCACTCGGCAACGCGGGTCTTGACGCAGCTTTAACAGAAGCGCAAATTTCGCTCTTTCGATCGTCCGATCCACCGCTGAAGGAGGCCGCCATGAACATTCGACACCACGCCCCCCTGCCGGCTTGCGCCCCCTGACCCGAGGCGCGTCGATCACTCTGGTGTTCAGCAAACCGGTCGTGCCCGCCACGACCTGATTTTGTCGACCTGATTCCGTCGCCGTGACTCTTGTCACCGCGCAAGCCCCCACACAAAACGCAGCACGGCCGCTGAGCAGCCGATGCGTTGTCGCGCGCCTGCCCGGCGCGTGGGCTTCATTCGACCGAATCGAGAGAGCTTCAATGATCGACGCCGATGTTTTCCAGCGGCTGCATGCCATCGGCATGACCGCGCGCATGTTTCAACAGACCTTGAACCTGGCGCCGCAGGGCGCCGAAACCTGTCTGATGCGTGTCACCGAGGTGCAGCGTGACTGCCTGACGCTGCACGACGGCCAGTCAGAACACCCGGCGCGTGCGCTGCCCGCGCTGCTGTCCCGCCTGCACGACGAGGCCGATGGCCTGGCCGTCGGTGACTGGGTGTGGGCGGCACTGCACGCGCACGGCGAATGGTGGGCGCACCAGCGTGTGCCGCCGCTGACGCAGATTGCGCGCCGCCTGCACGACGGCCGCGACAAGGTGACACGCGTGGTCATCGTCAGCAACGTCGACACCGCCTTGCTGGTGATGGGGCTGGACCACGACTTCAGCCTGCGCCGGCTCGAGCGCTACCTGGCCCTGGTCAGGCTGGCCGACGTGCAGGCGGTGGTGGTGCTGACCAAGGCCGACCTCTGCGCGCAGGCGGAAAAGCGCTGTGCGGACGTGCAGGCGCTGCTGCCGCCGGGCGCCGCGGTGGTGGCGGTCAACGCGCTGGGCGAGGAACCCCGCAGTGCGCTGGCGCCCTGGCTGGCGCTGGGGCAGACGCTGGTGCTGCTGGGCTCCAGCGGCACTGGCAAGAGCACGCTGACGAACGCGCTGATCGGCACGGCGGGGCAGTTGACGGGGGCCAATCGAGCGGGCGATGGCCGCGGACGCCACACCACCACCGCGCGCTCGATGCACCAGGTGCCGGGCGGGGCCTGCATCATCGACACCCCGGGCCTGCGCACGCTGCGCCTGGACAGCGAGGCCGGCGCGCTGGAAGGCGTCTTCACCGACATCGCGCAGCATGCTCTGGCCTGCCGCTTCCGCGACTGCCGGCATGCCCAGGAGCCGGGTTGCGCGGTGCGTGCCGAAGTGCCGGCCGAGCGGGTGGACAGCTTCCAGAAGCTGCAGCGCGAGGCGCGCCGCGACAGCATGACTGCGCTGGAGCGCAAGGCGCAGGTGTCGGAGTGGAGGGCGCGCGGCCGCGCGGCGCGGGTGCGCATGGAGACCAAGCGAGGCTGATCAGCCGCTGGCCGCCGGCGGTTGCATCGGCGATGACCCGGTGCTGCCGCCGCCGCGCACCAGTTCATCGCGCCCGGCCAGACCGGGGAACAGCCGCAGCCAGACCAGCGCCACCAGCACCGTGCCCACGCCACCGAGCAGCACCGAGCCCACCGGGCCGAGCAGCGCGGCGGTGGCGCCCGACTCGAACTCGCCTAGCTGGTTGGAGCCGCCGATGAACACCGAGTTGACGGCGCTGACACGGCCGCGCATGGCGTCTGGCGTCTCAAGCTGCACCAAGGTCTGGCGGATCACCACGCTGATCATGTCGGCCGCGCCGGCCACCGCCAGCATGGCCATCGAGAGGCCGAAGTTCGTCGACAGGCCGAAGGCGAAGGTGGCCACGCCGTAGATCGCCACCGCCGCCAGCAGCGTGTGGCCGGTGCGCCGGCGCACCGGCCAGCGTGTCAGCAGCACCGACATCAGCAGCGCGCCGACGGCCGGTGCCGCGCGCAGCAGCCCCAGGCCCCAGGGGCCGACGAAGAGCACGTCCCGCGCGAACATCGGCAGCAGCGCGGTGGCGCCGCCCAGCAGCACGGCGAACAGGTCGAGCGAGATGGCGCCCAGCACCACCTTGTGGCGCCAGACGAAGTGCACGCCGGCCAGCAGCGTCTGCAGACTGACCGGCGTGTTCGGCGCCACGTGCGCGTAGCGGATGCCCAGGCAGAGCGCTGCGGCCAGCGCGAACAGCGCCGCGCACACGGCGTACACCACGCTGGCGCCCGCCAAGTAGACGAAGCCGCCGAGGGCCGGGCCGGCGATGATGGCGCCCTGCAGCCCGGCCGAGCTGAAGGCCAGCGCGCGCGGCAGCAGTTCGGCCGGCACCAGCGCGGGCGTCAGCGCCTGCTGCGCCGGCATCTGGAAGGCCCGCACGGCGCCCAGCACGACGGAGATGCCGAGCAGCCATTCGCGGCCGACCCAGCCGCCCGCGTGGCCCACGCAGAGCAGCAGTGCCACGGCCACATGCACGGCCTGGCAGGCGGCAAGCACGCGGGCGCGCTGGAAGCGGTCGATCACATGGCCGGCCACCAGCACCAGCGCCAGCGCGGGCAGGAACTGCATCAGCCCCACCAGCCCGAGATCCCAGGCCGAGCCGGTCAGTTCGTACATGTGCCAGCCCACGGCCACCATCAGCATCTGGCCGGCGGCGGTGCCGGCCAGGCGGGCGAACCAGAGCTTCATGAAGCCGCGGTGGACGAACAGGGATTCGGGGTGCAAGGGGGCTGTGTTCGTACTGCTTCTGGACATCAAACGATACACGGCGATACGGCGCCGAGATGTTCGGCGCGGCCATCGCCGGCAACATGGGCACCTTGATCAACCGCACCGACGTGTGCATGAGGAGTGAGAAATGAAGACCTGGATCCGCCGTACCCTGATCGTCCTGGCCAGCGTGGCTGTCATCGGTGGCGGCCTGGCCGCCTGCGGCCACCGCGACCACCACGGCATGCATGGTCAGGCCAGCGCCGAAGACGTGGCGAAGTGGCGCGGCAAGTTCATCGACCGCGCCAGCCGTGAACTGACTCTCGACGACACGCAAAAGCAGAGCCTGGGCCTGCTGTTCGACAAGATGAACGAGCAGCGCACGGCGCTGATGGCTGGCTCGGCCGCGCCGCGCGATCTGATGGGCCAGCTCATCGTCGGCGAGCGTTTCGACCGCAGCAAGGCCACGGCGCTGGTGGAAGAAAAGACGAGCGCCATCCGCGGCAAGAGCCCGGAAGTCATCACCGCGATGGCCGACTTCTTCGACGGCCTGACACCCGGGCAGCAGGCCAAAGTGCGCGAGTTCCTCGCCAAGCGCCGCGGTTGAACGTTCGGGCCGGGGCGGTTGAACCTGCGCCGTGGCAGCATCGCCCATGCACCGCATCCTGCTGATCGACGACGACGTGCAGCTCGCCGCCCCGCTCGCCACTTACCTGCGGCGTTTCGACATGCGTCTGGAAAGCGCCATCCGTCCGAGCGACGGGCTGGCGCGGCTGCGCGCCGAGCCCTTCGACGCCGCCATCCTCGACGTCATGCTGCCCGAGATGGACGGCTTCGAACTCTGCCGCACGATCCGCCGCGAGAGTGACATCCCGATCGTCATGCTGACCGCGCGCGGCGAGGTGATGGACCGCATCGTCGGCCTGGAGCTCGGCGCCGACGACTACCTGCCCAAACCCTTCGAGCCGCGTGAACTGGCGGCCCGGCTGCAAACCATCCTGCGGCGCGCCCGCAGCGTGCCGGCCCCGGCCGCGGCGCCTTCCTCGGTGCTTTCCTCGGCAAGACCCGGCCGGCTGATCTTCGATGGCCTGGAGATCGACCTCGAGCGCCGGCAGGTGCTTCGGCTGGGCACGCTGGTGGAGCTCACCGGCACCGAGTTCGAGTTGCTGGCGCTGCTGGCCGCCGAGCCGCAGAAGGTGTTCGGCCGCGACGAGATCCTGAACCGCCTGCGCGGCCATGACGCCGAGCTCTACACGCGCGCCGTCGACCTGCTGGTGAGCCGGTTGCGCCGCAAGCTGGAGCCGCTGGACTGCATCAAGACGCTGCGCAACGTCGGTTACGCGTTCGCCGGAGCGCGGGCTTGAAGCCGCCTGCGGGAATCCTTGCGAGGCTGCGGCGCTCGCTGGGCCTGCGCCTGGTCGCGCTCTTTCTGGTGCTGGCTACCGCCATCACCTTCATCTTTCTCGCCGGCATGCAGCGGGCGCTGTCGGGCGGCTGGAGCAGCGTGGCGCGGCCGCTGGTCGCGGACTATGTCGACCGGCTCGCCGCCGAGCTCGGCAGCCCGCCCGACCCGGCACGCGCCGCCGCGCTGGTGCAGCGGCTGCCGCTGTCGATACGCATCGAAGGGCCGACCGTGCAGTTCGACTCGAACCCCGGGCGCACGGCCTGGCAGCGCCGCCATGACACCACGGGCGACCCCGATCAGCATGACGGCGCCTGGTGGCTGCTGACGCGCGTCAGCGCCGACGGCCACCGCATCAGCTTCGGCCTCGGTGACGCCGCCTGGCGGCAGCGGCCACGCTCGATCGGCTGGCTGACACTGGGATTGCTGCTCGCGCTGACAGCAGGCGCCTACCTTTACGTGCGGCGGCTGTTCAAGCCGATCGACGACATCCGGGCCGGCGTGCGGCGTTACGGCGAAGGCGACTTCGCGCGCGCCATTCCGCTGCGCCGCATGGACGAACTGGGCGAACTGGCCGCGCAGGTCAACCAGATGGCGCAGCGGCTGCAGCAGATGCTCGACGCCAAGCGTGCATTGCTGCTGGCCATCAGCCACGAGTTGCGGTCACCGCTGACACGCGCCCGCCTGAACGCCGAACTGGTGGCTGAGAGCGAGCCGCGCGACGCCTTGCTGCGCGACCTGGCCGAGATGCGCGACCTGATCACCGACCTGCTGGAGAGCGAGCGACTGAGCGCCGGCCACGCCGCGCTGCAACCCGAACTCACTGACCTGGCCGCGCTGGCGCGTGCGCTGCTGGCCGAGCGTTTTGCCGGCGCCGGCGTGCAACTGCACATCGACGCTGAACTGCCCGAGTTGCAGGTCGACCGCACCCGGCTGCGCCTCATGCTGCGCAACCTGCTCGACAACGCGCTGCGCCATGGCGGCGGCGCGGCGCAGCCGCCGGAACTGCGGCTGGCATCCGTCGGATCGAACGTGGAAATCGCCGTGCGCGACTTCGGCCCTGGCGTCCCTGACGAGCAACTCGCCCGTCTGACCGAACCCTTCCACCGCGGCGACCCGTCGCGCCAGCGCAGCACCGGCGGCGTCGGCCTCGGCCTTTATCTGTGCCGCCTCGTGGCGCTGGCGCACGGCGGGAGACTGACGTTGCGGAATGCCGCGCCGGGTTTGCTCGTCACGGTGCTGCTGCCGGCCTGACGGTGCAATCAATCGGCTGGCGCGTGCAAAACGAACGTGGTCGGTCCCCCATCCGGCGGCGCTGCGCTGCGGGTCTGGCTGCTAAGCTCGGCGGCTGATGAGCCTTGATCCATCGCCCCCTGGAACCGACCCGCCGAGCGCGCTGCCGCGCGGCACGCGGCTCGGTGAGTTCGAGTTGCTGCGCGTGCTGGGCATCGGCGGTTTCGGCATCGTCTACCTGGCCTTCGACCACGCGCTAGAGCGCGAGGTGGCGGTGAAGGAATACATGCCGGCCTCACTGGCCGGCCGCACCGAGACGATGCACGTCTCGCTGCGCTCGCAGTCGGATGCCGACACCTTTTCGCTGGGGCTGAAGTCCTTCGTCAACGAGGCGCGTCTACTGGCGCGTTTCGACCACCCCTCGCTGGTGAAGGTGCACCGCTTCTGGGAAGCCAACGGCACCGCCTACATGGCCATGCCGGTGTTGCGCGGCAGCACGCTCAAGGAATTGCGCAAGGCGATGGACACGCCACCCGGCGAAGCCTGGCTGCGCGGCCTGCTCGACCCGCTGCTCGGCGCGATCGAGCGGCTGCACGGCGAAGGCGTGTACCACCGCGACATCGCCCCGGACAACATCCAGATCGAAGCCGACGGCCGCCCGGTGCTGCTCGACTTCGGAGCCGCGCGCCGTGTCATCGGAGACAAGAGCCAGGCGCTGACGGCGATCCTCAAGCCGGCCTATGCGCCGATCGAACAGTACGGTGAGGCCGGCTCGGTGCGCCAGGGGCCGTGGACCGACCTTTACGCGCTCGGTGCCACGCTGCACTTCATGCTGCTCGGCCGGCCGCCGGCGCCGGCCACCGCGCGTGCCGTGCATGACGACATGACGCCCTTGTCCGCACAGGCCCAGCCCGGTTGTTCGGCCGACTTCCTGCGGACCATCGACTGGATGCTCGCGCCGCGCCCCGTCGACCGGCCGCAGAGCGTGGCGGCACTGCGCGAGGTGCTGGCCGGCCGTGTCTCGCCGCCCGTGCGCCGGCCTGTGCCGGCCGAACCGGTGGCCGACTGGGAGAGCACACGGATTCTGGGCGCCGCGCCGAAGACCGGCGCCCCGGCAGCCGTTGCGCAGACGGCTGACGACGACGACCCAGGCACCATGATCGTGCCACCGCGTGGGGCCGTCGGCCGCCCGCCAACCGCACCTGCGCCCGCACCCGCACCCGCACCTGCCCGCTCTTCGGCGCCTGCACCTGAAGCTTCAGCCTTCGCGTTGCCACTGCCGGCGCCGGCAGATTCGCCACGGCTTCCGACAGGCGCAGCCACGGGCTCGAAGCTCCTCGCCACACTGGGAGTTGCCGCAGCGTTTGTTCTGGCAGCGGCAGTCTGGTTCTTCTTGCCGAAGGCCGACGTGCTGCCGGCAGGCGGGTCCGATGTGGCCGCAGCACCTAACCTGCCCGCCTCGGCCGCCATTTCCTCCGAGCCGCCGCTGCCGTCGCTGCCCTCATCTTCGGCCGCATCGGTAGCGTCTGCGGCGGCCACGCCGCTTGCGACCGCTACCGCGCCCGTCGTCACGCCGCCACCGGCATCCACGGCGCCGGCACGGCCGTCGCCTGCGGGGGCCGCCACACCCAGACCTGCGGCAGTGCGGCCGCAGGCGGAGGTGGCTGCCCCGCCAATCCCGGTTCCGCGTCAGGAGGCCACCGAATCATCGGCCGGCGTTGTGCCGCCAGTGGCGGCGGTCAGTGCGGCTTCGCCAGCGCGTATCAGCGGCCCGAAAGAGCGCTGCGGCGACCGTGTGCTGCTGTCCCTGTGGGCTTGCATCGAGCGCCAGTGCACCAAGCCCGACCTGCTCAGTCACCCTGAATGCGTGAAACTGCGCGCCGAGCAGGAGCAGCGCGTCAATCCGACGCGCTGAGTGCTCGTGCCGCGCGGCGTCCGATCACATCGAACCGCCGGTTCCGTCACCGGCGTCAGCCTCGCCACGACATGTCTGGCCTCGGGAAGTGCTTTTCGAAGAGCCGGGCCGCCTTGTCACTCCAGCAACACCAGATGCCCATGATTCTGGGCTGCCTCGATCTCTTCGATGGGCAGCGCGACGGAACTCTGGCCACGCACGCCCCAGATGATGTCGATCGACCGGCCGCCCAAGCGCTCCACCAGGCACGGGCCGAAGGGAATGTTCTGCTTGCGCCCGCTGCCCGCCACGTAGGGGATCGGGCCGGTGATGCGAGCACGTTGTGTGGTGATGTCCATGAACCCGTCCTTGTGAGATTGCTGAGAGATCGTTTGCTGGGAATTGCCGGACCACGCCACACTGGCTTCCAGATCGGTATTTAGCGTCTTCACTGGCAATGGATTTGAAATAGGCGCCATCGCTGCGCCCGATGGCGATACGCTGGCCGACTCCCTTGAAGTCGGATGCCGAAGTAACGAAACCGTCGTCATCACCCTTCGCAGCACTATTGGCAAGGCCTAAGCATGGGCAGCCTTGCCGTCGTGGTCTGTGCGACAACGAACAGGGCAGGCGGAAAAGGGGCCGTGCCTCAATCACCTGACCATTTCCAGCGGCCAGATATTCAAGCTTTTTCGTCGCGGACCCTTACCTGACCTTGCCGAGCGCCACCCGGTATTCCTCCAGCTTCGCTTCATAGGCATCGGCTTCGCCGTAGGCCAGGAAACGGATGTATCGGGAGTGCGTGCCGAGGATCTCGTGGGCGTGCTTGATCGGGCAGAAGTAGTGCTCGGTGCGCGCGAGGATCTCCGTCATGGAGGCCATCAACCCGTTGCCGTATTCGCAGCAGGTGCAATGGAACTTCTCGATGACGTTCAGGTGGCCGAGGTGGCGGCGGTCGAACACCAGGCAGTCGGAGCACCTGACCTTGGTAATGCCGTAGATCGGGAAGCAGGCCCACTGACAGAAGCTGACGCAGGCGTCGAGCATGAACAGCGGAACCACCATGCCGTAGATGAGCGGCCCGGTGATCAGGTTTTGCGGCCGGTTGGTCACGAGCCAGCGGAAAAATCCCTTCCGCAGCTGATTCCCGGTGTGGCCACGCCCGTCGCGCCACGCCACCACCCCCCGTTTGCGACCGCGCTGACGCTGCGCCGCGCCGTCGTCAATCCGTCCGATGCGCGCATCGGACGACGGCCCTAAGGTTCACCCAACGGCCCACGTTTCTCGGCATCCGGCGGGGGTCGTTCGCATCTCGGGTGCCAACCCAAGGGCAAATCTATACGCAAGTTCACATGCCTTTCAGCCATCGTCGCGATCGGGTGCGTTTCGGTCGGTCTGGCGCGTGCAGAGGGTGCCACGCCGGTCACGCGTTCGCAGGTCACAGCACAGCTCGACGCCGCACGCAATAGCGGCGAGTTGCTCGCGACGAGTGGCGAGGACAGCGGGTCGTTCTGGCTGTCGAGTCAGCCGCAGGCCTCGGGGCTCGCCCGTTTGCCGGTTCGGGCCGAGACCGAGGCGGCGCGCCGCCGCAGCGCCGAGGCGGTTTTCCACGGCGAGGACAGCGGCTCGATGCACATGGCGGCGGCGCCGTTCACGAGCAAGCTGACCCGCGCCGAGGTGATTGCAGAAATGCAGCGGGCGCGCGGGCGTGGCGAGCTCTCCGCGATGGTCGGAGAGGACAGCGGCTCGGTGCAGCTGTCGCGCCAGTCAGCAGATCGCAGTGTGCTGTACGTCGGGCCGAATGTCGGTTCGCGGTCCGAGGCCGCCAACGTGAAGCCGGCCAGGGCCAGCTGAGCCCAGGGGCGACGCGAAACGGGTGTGTTCATGCAGGTGCGACCGCTTCACCATCGCGGCTGCGGGATCTCCCTTCGCGTCTCCATTTCATGGCGGGTCGGCTCCGGCCCGATCACGCCGTCGCTCATCCATGCGCCGATTTCACCGGCGTCTCGGGCAGTGCGGGCGAACCGCACTGCCCGTCCCTATCCGACCCGCAGGCTGCTCAGCGCGTCGCCAGCCTGGTGGGCTGCCGGTTGCGCGCCAGCTGCGCCGTTACCAGGTCTTGCTTGCACTGCTCACGCTGCGTGCGCCCGACCCTCTGCTCGCAGGCGTTGACCTGCGTGACAAGCTCCGGGCTGGCTTCCAGCCAGACCGGCGGCGCCGCCGAATGGAATGTCAGCACCAGTGCGCCGAGTGTGGCGGTCATGGCGACAACCGCCGCGGCCGCGGCCGCCATCCGGGTCCGCAGAGCGCTGCCGCGCAAGGAATTTGCGTTCAACTTCATCATGGGCTCCTTTGAGTGGTGCGATGGAGGATGCGGTGGTCCGGCAGTGCCGGCATCGTTTGGTTTGACGACGGGCCATGCACCGTCAAACACGTTCGGATTCAAACCTTTTCGATGGCGTGCCGACCTAGTCTTGCCTGCGCGCTGTCACCACCCATGTCGGGCCGTTGCAGGGCGCCAGGAGATCTGCAATGGAATTCGGTCAACCCGCTGCTTTCGTCGGTGAACGTGTCGGTGAACGCGTCATTGACTCGCCCGATCCATCCGACGGGAGAGAGCCGGCAGGCCTGCGGGCGGCCAGCGTGCATTTTCTGGCGAGCATGCTCGATGTCGTCGACTACGGCCTTCTTCTGGTGAGCGCGCACCACAGGGTCAGTTTCGCCAACCGGGCCGCACGCCTCGACCTCGACGAATGCCACCCGCTGCGGCTGTCGGACCGGTCGCTCACAGCCCGCCATCGGCAGGATTCGGGGCCGCTGCGCGACGCGCTGAACAGCGCCTTGTGCTAGGGATTGCAGCGCCTGCTGACACTGGGCAGGAATTCCGGCCATGCTGTGAGCATCACCGTGCTGCCGATCGAAGACGCCGGCCTCGGCCCGCCAGCGCAGGCGGTGGTGGTGATGGGCAAGCGTGCAGTCTGCGGCGAACTGAGCGCCGAGGCCTTTGCCCGCCAGCACGGTTTGACGCCGGCGGAACTGCGAGTTCTGAAACAGCTGTGCGCTGGCCACCCGGCAGCGGAGATCGCAATGATGCGGGGCGTCGCCCTGACCACCGTGCGGACGCAGATATCCAGCGTGCGCGACAAGACCGGGTCACCGTCGATCGGCGCGCCGGTTCGTTCGGTCGCCAGGCTGCCGCCGCTGGTCAGCCGATTGACAACCGCATGCGGGCTGCGGCACAGGCCGGCCGATGGTCTGGGCGCATCCTTCCCGTAGCATGCCGGGAGTTGCGCCCGACCCCGCGCCAACGAGGCTCGCCATGCCCAGGCCACCGCGTCTGGAACGAAGGGCGCCCGCCCTCGGTGATGTGCCCATGAGCGAGTCGCTGCGCGGGCTGGCGGCGCGAGGCAAGGCCACGCTGTACCGCAAGGGGCGCGAACTGATTCGCGAAGGGAAGCCGGGCGACTCGCTCTTCATCATCCTCAGCGGGCGGCTTCGCGCCTACTCGGCGAATGAAGACGACACGCACCGTGTCACATTCGGCGAGTACCTGCCGGGGGAGTTTCTCGGTGAGATGAGCCTGGACGGTGGCATGCGCTCGGCCAGCGTCGAGGCCGCCGTGGCCAGCTGGTGCGTCGTCATCGCGCGGCCGACGCTGGAGCGTCACATCGCCGAGGATCCGGCTTTCGCGTTTGAATTGCTGGGCAAGGTGATCCGGCGCGCGAGGGCGGCGTCCCTGAGCTTGCGCACGATCGCGTTCAATGACGTCTACGGGCGTGTCGTCTGGCTGCTCAACTCCCGTGCCCTGCCGCGGCCCGACGGCTCACGCGTGGTCGGGCCGATCTCGCAGCAGGAAGTCGCCGATTGGCTGGCCTGCAACCGTTCGATGGTGAGCCGTGTCATGACTGCGCTGGAGCGCGGCGGCTACCTGCGTGCGGAAGGTCGATCGATCGTGCTGACGAAGACGCTGCCGGCGCGTTTCTGAGTGCCCTGAGGCGGGTCGCGCCCACCTTGCCCGTTCCGGCGAACGATCGGCATTGCCGACGCCTTTTTGTGGTGCGGTGCCGCGGCGCCGGGCCCTGCCGTCCGCGCGGAAACAACCGTCGTGAGCGTCGACCATGTACTTGTTTCGTGGTGTTGACACCGTGCACCCGGACAACAACCATTTGGGGATGAACACCCACCCGCCATTCGTTGCCCCGACCGGGCGCGCAGTCACAGCCACCGCAGCCGCTCCTCAGCGTCGCTTCGTCACGATGCTGTTCTCCGACCTGACCGGTTCGACGCACCTGTCGGCGTCTCTGGAGGCAGAACATTACGCCGCGCTGCTCGCCCGAATGGCGCACGCCTGCCGAACCGTCGTGGCGCGCCACGGCGGACTTGTCGTGCGCATCCAGGGCGATGGCATGCTGGCCGTGTTCGGGCATCCCGAACCGGGTGAAGACGACGGCCGTCGCGCCACCGAAGCGGCGCTCGAACTGCATGCCGCCGTCCGCGCCCTGCCGGTTGAAGCCTTGCCGACATCCGTGGGTGCGTTGACCCTGCACAGCGGCGTGCACGCCGGCCTGGTTCTGGTGGGCGAAGGTGACGTCGTCAGGGGCCGGCTTGAACTGACGGGCGTGGCAACGAACATCGCGGCACGACTGTCTGCCGAGGCGCAGGCGGACGAAGTGCTGGTAAGCGCCGGAACGCTCGGCCCCGACAGCGGTCTGTTCGTCGTCGAGCGCCGGCGCATGCTGCGTCTCAAGGGCGTGCCGACCCCGATCGTCGGCCTGTCGGTGGTGGCGCGGGCAGCGGCTGAAAACCGCTTCGACGCCCGCGCCAAGCGCGGCCTGTCACCGTTCGTCGGCAGGGCGGAATTGCTGCACACGCTCGCCACCGAAATCGATCTGGCGAGCGCCGGCCAGGCGCGGGCGCTGGCGCTGCTCGGCACCGCGGGCATGGGCAAGACGCGCCTGGCAAACCACTTCCTCGACCGCTGCCAGGCCAGCGGCATCATGGTGGTTCGTGGCTACTGCGAGAGTTACCTGGGCGCTGAGCCGCTGCAGCCGTTTCAGCAAATGCTGCGCGCGCTCACGCCGTCCCTGCCCGGTGCCAGCGGCGAGGCCGCGGCCAGCCACGCGCGGGAGCAACTTGCGCAACACGCGCCCGACTGGCATCCGCCGGCGACCTTTCTGCCGCACGCCCTGTCACTGAACCTGGCCGACACCGCCCCGCGCGAGCCGCTGCCGCCGCTGTCGATGTGCCAGGGTTTCGTGACCCTGTTTGCCGAGATGGCGCGCCAACGGCCCCTCGTCATGTTCATCGACGACTGGCAGTGGGCCGACGACGGCTCGCACCAGGTGCTGGATTCGTTGACCGCGTTGCCGATGCCCTTGCTCGTGGTGCTGGCCGCCCGCGGCGCGGCCGGTCTCGCGCTGCCGCATGCGATCACCCCAGCCACGGTGTCTCCACTCACCGACGATGACGCGGCGCGCACCGTGAAGCGCTGGCTGCCGCACGCCCACCCCTTCCTCGTGCACGAGATCTGCGGCTATGCCGGCGGCAACCCGCTGTTCATCGAGGAGCTCTGCCACCGGGCGGCAAGCAGTGCCGAATTGCAGTCCGCCGTGTTGGCCAACGGCAGGCTGCACAGTGGCGACGCATGGCTCAACGGGCTGATCGCGTCGCGTGTCGCAAGGCTGCCCCAAGCCCAGGTCGACCTGGTGCAGGGCGCGGCCGTGATCGGCCACATGATGCCGACCTGGCTGTTCGAGCGTGTCACCGGCTGTTCGGCCGAAGACCCCCAGGTGCGCGCGCTGGCGGAGCAGGATCTGATCTTCCCCGGCGAGCAGGCCGGCACCCTGCGCTTCAAGCACGGCATCACGCGGGACGTGGTGTACGACGGCGTCGGCCTGCACGAACGAACCCGCCTGCACCTGGCCACGGCACACGCCCTGGCGGCCCGGTCTTCGGACGTTGCCACCACGGGCGCCGAAGCCTGCGAAGCGCTGGCCTATCACTTCGATGCCGCCGGCCAGCCGCAACTGGCGGCAGCGTATGCCGAAACGGCCGGTGACCGAGCGGTGTTCGCGTCGGCGCTGGACCGTGCGAAGTCGCAGTACCGCGCCGCGCTCGGTGCGCTGGACCGGCTCGAATTTTCGCCCGGTGTCGCCAAGCGCTGGGCGGCCATCGCGCAGCGCCTCGGCCTGGCCAGCGTGTTCGATCCTTCCCGCGACGTGCTGCCGGTCTTCGAGCGGGCCATCGGGCTGGCCAACGACAGCGGCGATGCCGCCGCCGTCGCCCGTGCGCGGTACTGGCTCGGTTATCTGCACTATGCGCTGGGCGATGCGCCCGCCGCGCTCGCGCACCTCGGCGAAGCTCGCCGCCACGCCGGGCAGACGAACGACATGCGGTTGAGCGTGCAGGTCGACGCCACGCTGGGCCAGGCGCTGGCCTCGGCCGGGCGCTACGGCGAGGCGCTGGCGTTGCTGGATGCCGCCATCGCGATCAAGCGGGGCCATCGCAGCGGCGCGGGCAATGCGGTCGGCCTGACCTATTCGCTGGCCTGCAAGGGCTACGCACTTGGCGACAAAGGCGATTTCGGAGCCGCCGAGGCCTGTTTCGAGGAGGCCCTGAACGACACCGGCTGCGACCAGCCCGAGGTGATTGGCTCCGTGCGCGGCTGGTACGCCGCCGTGCGACTGTGGCAGGGTCGATACGAGGAGGCGATGCACCTGGCGGGCGAGGCCTGCCGCGAGGGCGAACGCGTGCGCAGCCTGCACCTGATGTCGATGGGGCGCGCGGTGGGCGGCTTCGCACGCTGGCGCCTGACGGGCGAGGCGCAGGCGCTGGACGACCTGCGCGAGGCCGTCGACTGGCTCTCGCGCAGAGGCAACGCACTCTTCTCGTCCCTGAATCACGGCTGGCTGACCGAGGCGCTGGCCGCGTCGGGCGACGCGGCAGGTGCACGCAAGCACGCCGCCCAGGCGCTGCGGCGCGCGCGGCACAGCGATGTGCTGGGCGCCAGCCTGGCCTGCCGCACGATGTGCCTGCAGGCGGCGCAGGCCGGCCGGGTCGACAAGGCCGGGCGTTGGCTGGATGCCGCGCGCCACTGGGCCGACGTGCGCGAATCGCGCCGCGAGCAGGCCGAGAACAGCTTGTGCGCCGCCGAGCTGGCCCTGGCCTGCGGCCTCACCGAACCCGCCACGGCGCTGCTCGGCGAGGCGGCCGCCGCTTTCGAGTCGCTGGGCATGCAGGCCCACCTCAACAAAGTTCAAGGCATGTGGCAGGCGGCTTGACCGCCGCTGCCGGCGCGGCTGCCTGCGGTCACTCAGCGGCGGTCAGCGCGGCGGCGGTTGCAGGCTCAGCGTCGTCGGACTCGCCGTCGTTGCCCACTGGCCGGCCAGCAGCAGGGCGGCCAGCGCACCGAGCAGCACACCGATGGCCAGCCCGCGGCCCGGGCAGGCGTGCGGCGGGCCGTCGGTGGCTGCGGGCCGCCAGGCTCCGCCGAACAGCAGGTCTTCGGCCATAGCCATGCGCTGCGCCTCAGGCAGTCCGGCCAGCGCCGAGCCCAGGCCGAGCCAGACGACATCATCGTTTTTGACGTCGACTCCGCGGAACAGGTGAGGCTGCTTCACGGTGCGCCAGATGCCGTCCGCAACGGGGTCCTCGGCCATCGTGCGGATCAGCGACTCCCGCAGCACCGCGCTGGCATGGGCGTGCGGCGCGCTCGTGTCGGGCGACAGCGACATTTCGTGCTGCAGCCGCCACAGTTCGCGGCTTTCGCTCCATCTGATCAGCAGCTTGCTCCAGGTGCCCAGCAACGTGGCCGGCATGCCGAGCATCACGTTGGCAACCGTGCCGTTGCGGTCGTCCTTGCCAAGGCCCTTGGCCGACGGCGCGCCGTCGATCGCTTCCAGCACGGCATTCATCACTGGGGCGGCCGGCGCGGCCGCGGCATCCCGCACCCATAGGGCCACAGCCGCCTTCAGTGCCGCGCCCTGCGCCTTGGCGAGTGGCTGAACAGTCATGTTCGGGTCGGCGGAGAACACATGGCGCGCCACCGCCAGCAAGTGCCCCGGGCAACGCACGCGCGTGGCCGCGGGGTCGATGAAGCCCCGCTCGGCGACGCCTTTGTCGCCATAGTCGACGCCGAACCACAGCATGCACAACTCGGCGATCAGATCGGTGCCCAGTTCGATGATGTCGACCGGGGCGCCAGGCAAGCCCATCGCCTTCGCTCCCGCCAGTTGCCTTGCGAGGTACTTCTCGGTGAAGCGATGTGCAACGGCATACGCCTGCGGCTCGCTGACAGCGTTCGCGACGGCCTCTTTGACGGCACCGACAAAGTCGCGCTCGTGGCCACGTGCCGGCCCGACGTCGTCTTGGCCGAAGGGGCTGTGGCCCAGCGTTTCCGTCATGCGCTCGCCGTAGCCTGCAGCGCTGTAGGTGCTGCCGGGATCTCTCAGCACCTGCATCACGGTCTCGTAGCTGCCGACCATCACGCTGGTGCCAATCTTCTCCACGCCCGACTTTTCGACGCGGACTGTCTTCCAACGCTCGCGCCGGCGGTCGATGTCGTCCTCGAACTCCTCCTTCACCCGCTTCTTGAGCGAGGCCAGCATAGGCTTCGAGCCCAGCGCCGCGGAAGGCTCTCTGGTGGTCTGGCTCCCGCCTGCCGCCGGGCACGGGTCTGCCACCAGGGCTTTCAGATCCCGCAACAGGGCCATCGGCGGCACGAACGCGTAGATGCCCCACTCCAGCCGGCACACCGGCTGGTCGCCGAGGTCGACGCGCAGCACCTGCTCGCCATGGACGAAGCGGAAGACCGCCGGTTCACCTGTGCGCGGCACCCCGAGCAAGGGGTCGGGCTGCGACGACGGCACGCCGCTGCTGTTGCCGCCCGTCAGCCAGCGCTGGATCACCTCGAACTGCTCGGCGATGCTGGCGTTGTAGGCCATGAACAGCACGCCGCGCGCGTCTTCGTCGCGCCCTGCCTTGTTGGGCTTGTCGGACGGCGGCCCGTAAGCCATGCCGCGGCGTGTGATGCGGGGTGGCCGCCCGGGCGCCATGGCCGTGCGCGGGTTGGCGCGCCGCACATGCGACGCGAAAGGGCACTGCGCGCCATCGGTGTCGTGGCGATAGTCGAAGTCGTTGACGCCCATGCCC
>Ga0163144_10007471_pt1 | contig 23977 bp, 23 predicted proteins | sample OliLak19BULKMAT1_FD_123175 | JGI IMG/M metagenome (GOLD analysis project Ga0163144, IMG submission 123175) | Freshwater microbial mat bacterial communities from Lake Vanda, McMurdo Dry Valleys, Antarctica - Oligotrophic Lake LV.19.BULKMAT1 | ecosystem: Environmental > Aquatic > Freshwater >...
AAAGCAAACCGCAATGGCCGCCAGGACTGGGGCTGGGGAGCGGTTCTCGGGTATGGAGTCTTCGGTGCGGTCTTGCTTGGCATTGGTCTTCGAATGGCTTGGCGCTAGACTTACTTGCGCTTCCACCTGACTCCATCTTTGGTGTCTTCAAGCACGATGCCGGCTTCGAGCAACTGGTTGCGAATCTCGTCCGAGCGCGAAAACTGCTTCGCCTTCTTCGCCGCCGTGCGCTCTGCAATCAAAGCTTCAACCGCACTGTCTTCGATCCCTCCGGCTGCAACCCGAACTTCAAGAATGTCGAAAACAGTATCGAAGCGCGAAAGCAGATCGAGAGCCGCCGCACGATTGCCTTCAAGGAATTGTTCCTGATCAAGCAAACTATTGGTCTCGCGAACAAATTCGAAGACTGCCGCCAGAGCTTCGGCCGTATTCAGGTCATCATCCATCGAAGCTTCAAACTTGCTCAGGGCTTCCTCCGCCAGCTTCGTCACTACTTCGCTGGAGCCTGCAGCCAATTTATCGGTTTGAATCCGTAGCTTAAAGTTTCGCAGACGGTCAATCGAGGTTTGCGCCCCCTGCAGCGACTCAAGCGTAAAGTTCAGTTTCTTGCGATAAGGCACACTCATCAGCACGAAACGCAGTGCTTCCGGTGTATGGCCAAGTTCCATAAGGTCACGCAGCGTAAAAATATTGCCGAGACTTTTCGACATCTTCTGCATATCGACATGCAGGTGCTCGCAGTGGATCCAGAACCGTGCAAAGGGTTTGCCGGACGCGCCCTCAGATTGTGCGATTTCGTTCTCGTGATGCGGGAAGGCAAGGTCTACGCCACCCGTGTGGATGTCAAGCGTATCGCCGAGATACTTCATCGCCATTGCTGAACATTCGATGTGCCAGCCGGGCCGGCCAGCGCCAAAGGGTGCATCCCAGGCAGGTTCTTCGCCCTTGCGCGCCTTCCACAATACGAAGTCGCGAGCGTCGTCTTTATCGTATTCGTCGTTGTCGACGCGAGTCCCAGCCTGTATCCCGGAGAAATCATGGTGCGACAGCTTGCCATAGCCGGGGAACTTGCTGATGCGGTAGTAAACGCTGCCGTCTGAATCGTAGGTGAAGCCTTTAGTCTGCAGAGTCTCAATCAGCTCGACCATCTCGGGGATGTGTTCGGTGGCGCGGACAATCTTCTCCGGCTTCTCCATCCGCATCGTGTCCATGTCTTCGAGAAAAAACTTCTCGTACTTAAGCGTGTACTCACGCATAGGGATGCCAAGCTCCATCGACTTGCGGATGATCTTGTCTTCGACATCGGTGATGTTCATCACATGATTGAGAACGAAGCCGCGATACCGCAGCCAGCGTCGTAAGGTGTCGTTGAAGGTGAAGGTGCGCAGGTTGCCGATATGGGCGTAGTTGTAGACCGTCGGCCCGCACGAATACATGCGGACATTGCGACCGTCAGACGGGGTAAATTCTTCGACCTTGAGGGAAAGTGTGTTGAAAAGGCTGAGGGCCATGGAGTCTCTTGAATCTTCCAGTTTAGCCCGATCGCTCTGAAAGAGTAAGGATGTGATTGAGTGCCCGCAAATGGATCCGTTGGATGATCGCATCGGTCCAGATTCGCCAGTAAGCAGAAGGGTAAAGTGCCTGGCTGTACCACGTGGTGCCCTCAAGACGCGTCCGCCGCCCACCATCAAGAGGAATCAACTGGAACTGTCCGCGCTTCGATTGCAGAAAGCCATCCAGATGCGGCGGATGAATCTTGTAAGGGCTAAGCTCCTGCATCGGCGCTGGACTGCTGATGACGTTGAAGGCAAGCAGCCTCGCGTGCTGCCATTCCGTGATCGGTTCCACAAAGGGCCCAGTCGAAAATTCGCAATATCGTATGGCCCCAGGCCCATTCCCTTCAATGCGCGCGCGAATTGGGTAGGCGATTCCAAATTGAAAAACAAAATCCGTAGGTGGCGGCAATTCCGGGAAGGCGATAACTTTGGGCCAGACAACTTCAGGAGGTGCATTGATCTCAACTGAGGTGACTACCGAAAACACCTCAACCGGTGGCTTCCAGTAGCTTTCTGTTGCGGCCGTCAGCGGGCACAAAGTCACCATCGCCAAAGTAACGATCATGGAATGCTTCGCCAGCGGTTGCTGCCCAGGGCGAACAATCTCGCGGCCAACAAGCACGCCAATTGCCGCCAGCGGCAGGGCCAGGGGCACACACATGATCAGGCAACTCAACCCTTCAAATGCGACGGCGATCAGCCCCAGTCCAGCCAAGGCCAAGCCGAGAACCGATGACCAGAAGCAATATTCGAAGCTCCGTGCGGTCCGGATCGATACCAGCAAAGTAGTCAGGAGGCCAACTCCGAATGGCACTCCCAAGAATACTCCCCAACCATACGCCGAAAAAGCATGGATGCAGAGCCAGGTAGTGAGGCAAGCACAAAGGGCTGCAACGCCGATCGAAGCGAAAAACGTAAACGGGGAATCCTCTTCAAGCAGGCCTGGCTTGGGTTGCGACGATGCTGGCAACCGATTCAGAGAGAATTCTGGGGTAGCTGTTAGAAAAGCAAAAAAGATCAGATTCACTACCGGCAGGAAAAAAAGAATGGACAGCCAGGGATGAAGACGCAGAGTCCTGAGCCTGCGAACCGTAAGCCAAATTCCAAGCGCCGTAAAAGGAATCGAAACAGCCGCAAGTGTCAGTGCGAAATTGCGCTCAGGCACCGAGAGTGAAAACAAACTCAGGTTGAATGGCGACCAATACAGCAATACCGACCAGGGTCGACCGAAAAATCCCGCAACAAGAGCGTCAATCGCAAACTTGACGACCACCAGAAGCACGCCGCAAAACAGGTACGAAAAGCGACCAATAGGCTGCATGGCGTGAGGATAGCATCGGCGGATACCATAGAAGATTGGAACCCTTTCAATTTGAACTGGAGGCCGTGTGCCCCGACACAGGCGCCCGCGCAGGCAAACTCCACACGCCCCACGGCGTAATCCCGACTCCCATCTTCATGCCCGTCGGCACGCAGGCCAGCGTCAAGGGCGTCATGCCCCGTGATCTCGAAGACGACATCGACGCACCCATCATCCTCTCCAACACCTACCATCTCTTCCTCCGGCCCGGGCACGAAACCGTTAAAGCCCTCGGAGGCCTCCACAAATTCATGAACTGGCCCCGTGCCATCCTCACCGACAGCGGCGGCTTCCAGGTCTTCAGCCTCAGCGAACTGCGAAAAGTCCGCGAAGAAGGCGTCGAGTTCCAGAGCCACCTCAACGGCGACCGCCACGTCTTCACGCCAGAAAGCACGGTGGACGTCCAACTCGCACTCGGTAGCGACATCATGATGGTGCTTGACGAGTGCACAGAATACCCTGCCACCTACGAACGAGCCCGCCAAAGCATGGAGATGACCACCCGCTGGGCGCGTCGCGCTTTCGACCATTACCGTGGCCCCCGCGCAGAATCAGAACAAAGCCACGCACTTTTTCCCATCGTTCAAGGCGGAATGTACCAGGACTTGCGGGTAGCCTCGGCAGAATCCTTGCTGGAACTAAATGCGTATGGCTACGCCATCGGCGGCCTGAGCGTAGGCGAACCCCGGCCCGACAGCCTCGCGATGACCGAAGTCGTCGCCCCGATGCTCCCCGCAAACAAGCCTCGCTACGTGATGGGAGTCGGTTTACCCGAAGAATTACCCGAATATGTGGCCCGTGGCGTCGACATGATGGATTGTGTGATGCCCAGCCGCAACGCCCGCAACGGCTGTCTTTTTACGAGCCAGGGCCGCATCATTATCAAAAATGCCAGGTTCAAAGACGACCCCGCGCCACTCGACCCCAAATGCTCCTGCTATGCCTGCAAAAACTTCTCAAGGGCCTATCTTCGCCATTTGTTCTTGGCCCAGGAGATTCTTTTTTCAACTTTGGCCACAATTCACAACTTACGATATTACCTTGACATCATGCGCACCATGCGGGGTAGTATTCTGAATGGGAGATTTCCACAGTTTTTAGCAGAGATGCGCTCCGGCGCAAAACGTGAATCCACGGAATGATCGAAAAAGATCGAAAAAGACTGTAGAATCTTCTAGGAAGACCCCGGAATACCAATCGTGACACTGCCCGCCCTGTTTTTGCAGGCTTCTACAAGCCAGATGCTCGGATTCTTGCCAATCGTGGCAATGTTCGGAATCATGTATTTTCTCGTTCTGCTCCCTGCCCAACGGCAGCGCAAGCAGCTCAAGGAAATGCTCGCCAATCTGAAAAATGGAGATGAGGTAGTGACCAACGGGGGAATCATCGGGATAATTGTTTCGATGAATAGCGAGGATCAGAGCCTCGTGATCCGTGTCAAACCCGATGCCGTCAAGCTTCGGTTTGCACGGCAAAGTGTTGCCAGTGTCATCCTGCCAGAAGGCGGAGACGCGAAATAGTTAGCTCACCGGTGCCGTCAAAGAATGGCGGGTGGGAATTCAAGCAGGAAGGTTTTCGTAATGGATAGAAGTTTGTGGATCAAGATTGCGTCGATTGTTGGCGTGACCTTGGTGTGTCTCTACGGCATTATCGGGATTCCCAAGAATCAGAAGGAGTTGGTCGACAACTTCAACAACAACATCAAGCTGGGTCTCGATCTGAAGGGCGGCAGCCAGTTGGTGCTGCAGGTTCAGGTACAGGACGCATTCAAGGCAGAAGCCGACCAGCTCATCGACCGTATCAAAAACGAGCTAAAGACAGCCGCCATCGATTACGGCAACTTCGACCGGAATGAACCCGGCAGCATCGAAGATGCAGACAAAATCGAGATCGTAGGCAAAGGCATTTCGATCAACAAGGCAGGCGACTTCCGCCGCCTGATCAACGAACGCTTCCCTGACTGGAACATCACCAGTACCTCGAGCGGCGATTACAAGATGACGATGAAGACCACGGCTGCGCTCGATCTGCGCAAGAAGACCGTTGCCAGCGCCATCCGCACCATCGAGAGCCGCATCAACGGCTTGGGCCTCGCAGAAGCAAGTGTGCAGCAGCGTGGTGCCGCCGAAACCGTCCCTGAGATCCTCATCCAGATGCCCGGCGTCGACGATCCGGCCCGCATCAAGCAGATCCTCCAGACTGCCGCCCTGCTTGAGCTTTACGAAGTCAACGAAGGCCCCTTCGCCACCCGCGATCAGATGCTCAATCAGTTCAACGGCATTCTGCCTCCCGGTACCAAGGCCCTCCGTGGAATGGGTAGCCAGGAGAGCTGGTTCCTCCTCAAGCGCGCTCCAGTCATCACCGGACGCGACCTGCGCGACTCCCGCGCCTCGCAAGACACAATGAACAACGGTTGGGTCACCACCTTCGTGCTCAGCCAGGACGCCGCCGGCCGCTTCGGACGATTCACTGAAGCCAATATCAATAAGCGTCTCGCTATCGTGCTCGACGGCCAGGTCCGAAGCGCCCCCACCATTCAGAACAAGATTTCTGACAACGGCCAGATCACCGGTGCCGCCAGCCAGCAGGAAGCCAACGATCTCGCCCTCGTCCTGCGTGCAGGCTCGCTCCCGGCCAGCGTCGTCTATCTCGAAGAGCGAACCGTCGGCCCGTCACTCGGTGCCGATTCGATCCGCCAGGGACTAATGAGCGGCCTCGTCGGCCTGGTCGCAGTCGTTCTTGTCATGCTCGTTTACTACAAGAAGGCTGGCATCAATGCAACTGTCGCTCTCTTCCTGAATGCCCTCATCCTCATCGCGATCCTCGCCTACGTCGGTGCAACGCTCACCCTGCCAGGCATTGCCGGTATTGTGCTCACCATCGGTATGGCCGTCGACTCGAACGTGCTGATCTTTGAGCGAATCCGCGAAGAACTCCGCAGCGGCAAGGCTATTCGGGCCGCCATCGACACAGGCTTCAGCCGCGCCTTCCTCACCATCATCGACACCCACGTCACTGCCGTCGTATCAAGCGCCTTCCTCTTCATCTTTGGTACCACCAATGTGAAGGGCTTTGCCGTCACCCTGATCATCGGTTTGCTGGCCAACGTGTTCACCGCCGTCTTCGTCTCCAAGGTCATCTTCGACTGGGAAATGAGCGGAAACAAAAAGATTACGACCCTGAGCATCTAGCTCAGTACAAGAAATTCATATTTTTTCCGCTGTTGAGTGATAAATTCTTTCATTCCGGCGGGAACCAGAAAGGAATGGCTGGTGTCCAATACAAATTGCGCACCAGCCGGGTTTAGGCAGCATGCAGATTTTTCGCGATACAAATTTCGATTTCATGGGCAACAAGTGGCCGCTCATCGGCCTCTCACTTTTGCTCACCGCCGCTGGCTTGATCAGTTTGGTGGTTCAGGGTGGTCCTCGCTACGGCATCGACTTCAAGGGCGGCACGCTGCTCTACGTGAAGTTCGCCGAGAAGCCAAGTGAAGACTCCATTCGATCCGCTCTCAGTAAAAAGATTCCCGGAGAAATCTCGGTGATTTCGGTTCAAGGTACCAATGAACTGATGATCGAGACCGAAATCAAGAACGAGCGTGAATTACAATCCACGCGTCAGGCCATAGAGGACACTCTGGCCAGCGTTTTCAGTTCTCAGGCAGACAAGCTCGATTTCACCGGCGCAGCCGCAGCAAGGGTCTACGAGAGGCTTAATTTGCCCCTTCAGAAAGCCGGCGTCTTCATCGCCGATGAAGACTTGCGCAAGTTGGTCACCGGCGTCCTCAGTTTTCGGGACAAGCAAAAGGGCGGCATCCTCTCCAACTTCGACGAACTCAGCGGCGTCCCCGGCATGACCCCGCAAATTCTCACTGTCATCAAGCAGGAAGGCTACATCGGCAAGTACCTCGTCCGCAATACCGAAGTCGTCGGCCCCAAGGTCGGCAACGAATTGCGCACACAAGCTTTGCTCGCAACCCTTTACGCGCTAGCCGGAATGTTGATATATGTAGGCCTTCGTTTTGAATTCGTGTATGGTTTCGCGGCCGTGATCGCTGTTTTTCACGACACGATCATCACTATAGGACTTTTTTCTTTGTTCCATAAAGAGATTTCCTTGACTGTGATAGCTGCACTCCTTACATTAGTTGGTTACTCCATGAACGACACGATTGTGGTTTTCGACCGTATTCGTGAAAATCTGCAGAGAGGACGCAAGGGCGACATGACCGAAATTGTGAATCGAAGCATCAACGAAACGCTGAGCCGAACAATTATGACGTCAGGTCTTACTTTTCTCACGGCAGTTGCGTTATGGTTGTTTGGCGGTCAGGTGTTGAATGGCTTTGCCTTCGCCCTGGTTGTCGGAATTATAGTTGGAACGTATTCATCGATTTTTGTGGCAAGCCCGATTTTGTTGTTCTGGCAGGACTTCATGAAGAAGCGCGGGGACAATCAAAAGACCGGTGGGGCACCACCTGCAGTGGCGGGTTCTAAAAAACTCGCAGCGAAATAAGATTTACCGCTTTTGGAACTGCGGCCTTTACCGTGGTGTCTAGAGTTAGGGAAAGGATTTAGGGATGTTCGAGCAAAGCCTGATAATGGAAGAGAGTCAAACGAGGAAAGCAAGTTCTATTGTGATCTCGTTCCTCGTCCAGATGACATTAATGACCGTGCTTGTGATTCTTCCGATGATCTACTACGAGCAGATCAGCGCGGCCGCATTGGGAAGCAGTCTCGTTGCTCCCCCTCCTCCTCCTCCCCCTCCTCCGCCTCCTGCGCCGGTCCAAGTGCAAAAGGTGAAGGTAGTTCCGAAGCAGTTTAACGCCAACGTCTTGATGGCCCCCAAGACGATTCCGAAAGATATCGCCATGATCAGGGAAGAAGAACTTCCGATGTCCACTGGCGTCTCCGGCGGAGTCCCCGGAGGAGTCCCCGGTGGTGTCCCTGGTGGCGTGATGGGCGGCTTGCTCAACTCGATCCCTGGCCCTCCTCCTCCCAAGGTAGATCCCCCGAAGCCGAAGCCCCCGTTAGTCCCGATCCGCGTCGGTGGCAACGTACAAAGCGCCAAACTGGTTCGCCAGCCCAAGCCGATGTATCCGCCACTCGCCCGTCAGGCCCGAATTTCAGGTGTCGTCAAGTTTAACGCGGTCATCGCGAAAGACGGCACCATCCAGAACCTAACCATGATCTCCGGTCACCCTCTGCTCGTGGGGGCGGCAACCGAAGCGGTCAGGCAGTGGGTATATCAACCCACGCTTCTCAACGGTGAACCCGTTGAGGTGATTACGACCATTGACGTGAACTTCACGTTAAGCCAGTAATCGAAGTTTGTCGGCGCAAGTCTAAATAGATAGTAGTTCCCTAAACCAAAACAATTCGCAGGAGATTTTTGCATGCTTCTCAATATGCAGTATACGGGCTTCCTTTTGTTGCAGGAAGTCGGCTTCGATGTCATCACGATGTGGTCCCAGATGGGATTCTTGGCTAAGGCCGTCGTGGTCATCCTCTTCATCATGTCGGCTTGGTCGATCGGTGTCATGATTGACCGCCTGATCGCCTTCAATGCCGCCAAAACCCAGAGCCGTCAGTTCGCCCCGGCAGTCGCCGGTGCCTTGCGCGAAGGCAAGCTTGATGAAGCCATCAAGATCGCTGATCGCTACAAAAAATCGCATTTGGCCAAAGTTGTTGTCGCTGGCCTCCAGGAATTCAAGGCTCACCAGATGAGCAACGAAATCTCTGGCGAAACCATCGAAGCCTCCAAGCGCGCCCTGGAGCGTGCCGAAGCCATCGTCGGCGCTGAATTGAAGCGTGGTGTTTCGAGCCTCGCCACCATCGGTTCGGTTGGCCCCTTCGTCGGTCTCTTCGGCACCGTCGTCGGAATCGTCAACGCCTTCAAGGGCATCGCAAGTGAAAAGGCTGCCGGTCTCGGTGCCGTCGCCGGCGGTATCTCGGAAGCGCTCGTTACAACCGCTCTCGGCTTGTTCGTAGCTATCCCTGCTGTCATGATGTTCAACTATTTCACCAATAAGGTGGAAAGCTTCAACATCGAAATGAACAACTCCAGCTCCGAACTGCTCGACTACTTCATCAAGCGTTCGCAGGCTGCCCGCCGCACCTAGGCCTTCGGGTCATTGATCTAAAACGAATCCTCGCGAGTTTGTATTCTTCCCAGGGAAAGATGCCTCATGGCCTCTTCCCGGGGAAGGATGGGAATCCGCCAAATAGAAGGAAACCAGGATATGTCGAGAAAAAGAACAGTTGAGGGTCCAGTCTCTGACATTAACGTTACCCCCATGGTCGACGTCATGCTTGTCATGCTCATCATCTTCATGGTCATCACACCAATGCTTCAAAAAGGTGTGAGCGTTGAAAAAGCCAGGACTAAGAATCCGATTGCGATGAAGGATGCCGACAAAGAAGACGCCATTCTTGTAAGCGTCACCCGAGCCGGAGACACCTACCTTGGAACCACTCGTATGGCACCTGATCAGATGCCTACCAAAATCAAGGATATGTTGACCAATAAGCCTGAAAAAGTTGTTTACATCAGCGCCGATCGCCGAGCGAAATATGAGCGGGTCGTCACCGTTGTCGACGAAATCCGCAACGCAGGCGTAGAGCAGTTGGGTCTGATCACCGAAGAGATTCAAGGCACACAGCCCGTGGCTGACGCCAAGTAATAAGTACGAGATAGAAAAAGGGAGACACACAGCATATGTCAATGTCCACTGGCGGCAAAGGGGGTCCTAGCAGTGAAATCAACATGACTCCAATGATCGACGTTTTGCTTGTCTTGATCATTATTTTCATGGTGATTACACCGTTGACTCCAAAGGGGTTGGAAGCCCGCGTGCCGCAGCCACCACCACCAAATTCGCCACCGCCTCCTGACAATGACCGCACCGTCGTCATTATCATCGAGAAAGACAAGTCCTTGAAGATCAACGCTGAATCCGTTCTTTTTGAGAATTTGCCCAAGCGCCTCGAAGACATCTTCAAGACTCGTGCGGAGCGGGTATGCTTTGTGAAAGGTGACCCCGACCTTGAGTTTCAGGAAGTCGCCAAAGTGATTGACGTCGCTAAAGGCGTCGGCATCGACCAGGTTGGTTTGATGACCAAGAAGGTGGAAGCCGGCGAATAGCCGGATGCGAGGAGGATAGCGACTAAAATGTTCAATCTGCTTAAGCCCCATGTTCGCGTAATCGCGACGGCCCTGGTGACTCTCGGTCTGCTCGTATTCGCGAGTGGTTGTGAAAAATTGAAGGCGCGGGATGCCCTGAACAAGGGTGTTGCCGCATACAAGGCGACCAAATACGAAGAGGCCGCCCGGAAGTTCAGAGAAGCGATCGATGCCGATCCAACGTTCGAAGTTGCTCGTTTGTATTTGGCCACTTCTTACATGAGCCAATGGATCCCTGGTGCCGATTCTCCCGAGAACAAGGCGATGGCCAAAAATGCCGAAGACGAATTCCAAAAGGTTCTTTCCGTCGATCCCAAAAACAAGCTGGCCACCGAGTCTATCGCTTCCATGCGCTATAACCAGGCCAACGCCTTCACCTCTCTTGAGGACAAGCTGCGCGTGATGGATGATGCCAAAGTTTGGTACGGCAAACTCGTTGAGATCGATCCTGCAAACTCCAAAGCATATTACAGTCTCGGCGTTATATCTTGGTCCAAATGGTATCCAAAGTACAAAGCCGCGCGTGAGAACGCCAAAATGAAGCAGGAAGATCCAGGACCGATCAAGGACAAGAAGATCCGTGAAGAATTGAAGGCTGGCCACGCTGCTCTTGTTGAAGAGGGCATCGGTCATCTCAGCAAGGCAGTGGAAATCGACAAAAACTACGCTGACGCCATGGCTTATCTAAATCTTCTGATTCGTGAACGTGCCGATTTGGCCGACAATGCCGAAGACTATAAGAAAGACATTGCCACAGCTGATAACTGGGTCGCCAAGGCTCTCGAAGCGAAAAAGATCATAGCGATCGAACTTGAAAAAGCGAGCAAGGGCATGAAGAAGAATTAGCTGTTTGCATCACAGGAAGTTCTGGTGGCGGGTCCCTCGTGGGCCCGCCACTTTGTTTTTATTGACCAATCCGCATCGAAGGCGAAATAATTGATTCAGGGTCCCCCTCCTTTGTTTTGAATCCATGGAATCTAAACTCAGTCCCGGCGATATTCGTGTGTCCCCTCCTGTGACGCCCGATGACGATCTCCACAAGATTGAACATCGTTATGCCCATTTGGAGAAATCCTTCTCCGCCAACCGCCCTAAAGAAGACATTGCCAATCTCCGTGCCGCCTTTGAATTCTCCAGAGACCAACACATAGGCCAAGCCCGCAAGAGTGGTGAGCCCTACATCATCCATCCCATCGCCGTCGCCCAAATCCTCGTCGACATGCACATGGATCTGGTTTGCGTCGAAACCGCTCTCCTGCACGACGTAGTAGAAGATACCGGCATCACGATTGAAGATATCCGCAAGCGCTTCGGCCCTGAAGTCGCCGTTTGCGTCGATGGCGTCACTAAGCTCGGCAAAATCCAGCTCTACTCCCGGGAAGAACAACAGGCTGAAAGCGTTCGCAAGATGCTATTGGCCATGGTTGGCGACATACGCGTCATCCTCGTCAAACTCAGCGACCGGCTCCACAACCTCCGCACCATCGGTAGCCTCTCCCGTGAGAAGCAAACCCGCATCGGCCAGGAAACCCTCGATATCTACTCACCCATCGCCCACCGCCTCGGCATGGGTAAAGTCAGGGCCGAACTCGAAGACCTCGCCTTTGCCGCCATCGATCCAGAAGCCCACGCCGACATCTGCGGCCAGATCGAGCACAAGCGCAAAGCGTCGCAGGAATTCCTTGAACGCATCCAGAAGAGCGTCGAACAAAAGCTCGCCCGCGAAGGCATCCCGGCGCGCGTCGAAGGCCGCGTTAAGCGACCCTATTCGGTCTACCTCAAACTCAAGAAGCAAAAGATTCCCATTGAGCAGGTTTACGACCTTCTCGCATTGAGAATCATCACCGACTCTCTCAAGAATTGCTACGCCGCCCTCGGCGTCATCCACAACGAGTGGCCTCCCATCCCCGGCCGCATCAAAGACTTCATCGCCATGCCCCGCCAGAATGGCTACCAGAGTCTGCACACCAGCGTCATGGGCCCCGGTGGTCAGGCTTTTGAAGTCCAGATCCGCAACGAAGAAATGCACCGCCTTGCAGAAGAAGGCGTTGCCGCCCACTGGAAGTACAAAGAAGGCCGTCGGGGCAAGAGCACCGAAGAACAATACGTCAACTGGATGCGGCAGCTCGTCGAGTGGCAGCAGGAAATGCGCGACCCCGGCGAATTCATGTCCACCCTCAAGGTGGATCTTTATTCCGATGAAGTCTACGTCTTCACGCCCAAGGGCAAGGTGGTCGTGCTCCCCCGCGAATCGACACCCGTCGACTTCGCCTACGCCATTCACAGCGATGTAGGCAACGCCTGCGTCGGCTCAAAGGTCAACAACCGCATCGTCCCACTCAAGTACTCACTCAAGAATGGCGATGTCGTCGAAGTCCTCACTCAGCCCGGCCACATGCCCAGCAAAGACTGGCTCGGCTTCGTAAGAACCTCCAAAGCACGGAACAAAATCAAGCAGATCATCAATGCCACTGAGCGGTCAAAGGCAATTGAAATAGGCGAGAAGTACTTCGAAAAAGAAGCGCGCCGCCTCTCGGTCTCGATCTCTAAAATCGACGAAGCCATCCTCGCGCAGGTACTCGAAGATTACGGTGTCGGAAAACTCGAAGACCTCTTCGCCAACCTCGGCTACGGAAAGATCGAAGCCCGCCCCATTCTCATGCGTCTCTCTCCAGAGCGCGCGGCACTGGAAGAGGCGAAGGCGAGCGAGGCGACCCCTCACCCCGCCACCCAAGCCACCCTCGACAAAGACGCAAAAAACCTCGCTCTCCGCGTCAAGGGCCTCAATGATGTGATGATCTACCGTGCCCCTTGCTGCAACCCAATTCCGGGTGAAGCCATCGTCGGCTACATCACACGTGGCAAAGGCGTCGCCGTACACAGTCTGAGCTGCAGCAATGTCCAAAATCTGATGTACGAGGTGGAGCGCAAGATTGATGTCGAGTGGGCCAAGTCGGGGGTCGAAAGCTTCGACGTCCAGATCTCGATTAGCACCGACGACCGCCCGGGCATGCTCGCGCAGTTCACGCAGGTTCTCTTCAGTGAGAACTCAAACATCCGCACTCTCGAAGCTCGCGGAGACGACGAGCGAGGTGACGAAGGCGCAGTGGTTGATATGAAAATCGAGGTACGCGACAAGCGTCAACTCGAAAAGATCCTAAGTGCTTTGCGGCGCATCCCAGGGGTGAGAGACATCGAACGGAAATCATGAATTTACAGGAACCAGAACACATTGCCATCTCAAAGTCGAAGGGTATTGAAATCGACTGGAAAGACGGTCTTCACAGCAGCTTCAGCCTCGCGTTTCTTCGCGATAACTGCCCTTGTGCCGTCTGCACCGGGGCTCACGGCACTGAGCCGCAAAAAACCAACTATCAGGCGCCAAGCCCCTTCCAGATGTACAAGCCCGCAATCAAGATGCTCAACTGCGAAGCCATCGGAAAGTACGCCATACAAATCAACTGGAATGACGGTCATTCCAGTGGGATCTATAGCTTTGAATATTTAAGGAAGTTGACTACAGAAGGCGGAAGTTAACTTCTACCGTTGCCTGTACAGGCACTGCTCCGCCATCTTTGAGGCCAGGCTTGAAGCGCCATTTCATGACAGCTTCAATAGCTTTCTCGTCCAGTCCAAGGCCCAGTGGCCGAATCACGCGGATGTCGCGAGCTTTACCCGAAGGGTCGACGATGATCGACAACACTACTGTCCCCTGAAACTTAGCTTTGCGTGCTTCTTCAGAATATTCTGGCTCTACCTTGAACAACACCGAAGGTGCCGATACTCCACCGCCAACCCGAAATGCACCGCCGCCAGTTCCACCGCCAGAGCCCGGCCCATAGCCAGCTCCACTGCCGGGACCGACACCACCACCCTTGCCGCTGCCAAAACCGCCAGAGCCAGGGCCCTGCGAAGGAGCGCTCAATCCAGAAAGTGGATCGCCCAACATTGGCAAATTCACCTTCGGCAGCGTATCCTGTTGGGCAATAATCGTCGGTTCCATCACCAGCTTCGGCTGTTCAATCTTTTGCAACTGAGGAGGAACAAACTGCTTCGGCGCCACCTTGGGTAACTTTCCTTTGCTTGGAGGGGTAACATCACGAGCGCCACCACCACCACCCCCCGCCATCGTCTGCTTCTTCGGAGCGGCCTTCGGAATATATTCGCTCAGCGGTGCTGCCAGCGGAGTGTACTCCTTGACAATATTTTGTACTTCTTTGCTCGTCGACAAGAAAATCAACAGGGCAATAAGAATCCCGTGCACTGCCATCGAACCGATCGCACTCTTGGACTCGCTCCCCGCAGTCTGCCCCCAGATGTCTTTAACGGGAATCGGTTTTGAAGTCACTTCCAATGGAGGAAGCTTCGTTGGACTGATCGTTTCCTTAATGCCTTTCCACAAAGAGACAAAGACATTCTCCTCTTTAATACCCGAAAGAGTGCTTGCCAGGTGGTCCTCTGGGCTTGAGACCGGTTTTTGGTTTTCCGTGCTGATCACGATTTCTTCTGCCCGTTCTAGTGTCGATAAACTCAAGTTTTTCATTCCTCTGCCTTCTTCATCGACTCTGCGCTACTCTTGGGACGCTCGCAGAGTCTGTATGGTTGCAGACTGAGATATGAAAATTGGAATATCCGGTGACTTTGCTCTAATCGTATCACGCCAGTCTAATATTGAATACGAGTTGGAATCAGACTTTGGATTTGCCGGTAGGCCCCCTCCATCGATTCCGGATACTTGTACAATTCAAGCGTGAGCGGCTGTTCTTGCCTATCTATTAGACGCAAAAAAAAGCTTCGAGTTTGAGAAGTTTGAGGCCCAACGAAAAATTCCTCACTGTGATCCCGAATCGTCAGGCTGCAAGAGACGGAATTGAGCAACGTATTCCGAATCGTTACCTCAACTTCCAATAAGGATTTGCGCACATCCAGTTTTGCCTTAGCCGCCGCAACAAAGACTTTGGGGTAAGCCCATAGCGACACCACATCTGGTTTCCGCTCAAGGCACCCCGTCACATCAAGGGAATTGGATCCATCAAAGCGGAACACCTCGTCCAGATTCCCACCTGCGATTTCATTCCCATTGACCCTCAGCTTGCCGCTGCAAACCGATCGATCCACCTGCATTTCAAAGTGCCTCCCCCGCAACCTATCCGGCAATACAACTCGAAAATGAGCTTCTCCCTCCCCAACTCCCGGCACCTCGTGCAACTCAATGCGCTCTACTGTAAGCAGCGGCACGACCAAAGCCTCCTGGCACATCCCGCAGAGACCAATAAATTGCAACAAAATCAACCCTTTGAGAGTTTTCGACATCCTATTTCCTATTAGGGGAAATGGGAGCATGACATACGCCAGAGCAAGATTATGGCTGGGCATCGGTGGAGTTGGGCTAATGGTCACTCTCTCGATACTCGCTCTTTTCTTCAATTGGCCTACCCAAGTCTTCGGGTCGTTTAATACAGATTTCGTATCAGACACCCAAGGCCTCCTTTGGATAGTAGCCCTCTACGCGGCCATCCACATTCCATTGGACTACATTGGCGGCTACTGGCTTCCCTGTCATTTTTCCCGTCAATGCCTCATGTTTTCTTTCTTCGCCTCGCAGTATATTCGTGGCCTCGTCGTCCAATCTATCTTTTTCATCGCCTCTGGTTTGATCCTCTTACAGGTCGGGCGCATCGGTGGTCGTCCTGCCGTCCTCGGCTTCCTCTTCCTAGTAATGCTAGCGATGATCGAAGGCCAGGATTGGCTCGCGCGCATCGTGGCGGGTCTCCGCATCAGTGGGGCCGAATGGATCAACGGCCGTAAAGTCGTCATGGTCTCCGGCATGGACACTGGCTTTGCTGGTGGCTTGGTTGGTCTACCCGGCAGAGAGCGGCACATCGTTCCTTCTCTCTGGCAGCAAGTCCTACCCAAGGAACTTCTCGATCTGGAAGTCGAGCGCCGTTCTGGAGCTCTCAAAACCGGCAGCCGTCTCCGAGGCCTCGCCCTCGCCGTCTTCTTCAACCTCACAGGCTTCTACGTAAGTTCACTCCTGCCCGCAGCAGGTGTCACCACGCTGTCGGAACTCTTCACCACTGCTCTTGGATTCACCCTCTGGAGCTTCATCGGTTTGCTGGTTCTGCCCACCTTCAGCCGTCGTGGAGTATTCGAACTCGACCAGTTCGCGAAATCGAGCGGAATGTCTGACACCAATTTCGCGCTCATTGTAAGAGAGCTCGATCAATTGCAGGATGATGAACCCACCCGCAACCCTGGCGTCGAGACCATCTTCCACCCGGTACCCAATGTAGAATCGCGAATCGCGCGTTTCCGCGATGGCCTGCATTCAACTGGCGCATGGAATGCTGCCCGTTACGCTCTTTATCTATCCTGGCCCTGTCTCGGCTTCCTCAATCGAGCCGTTCACTGTAATTCAGGCCGCCCCGAACTCTGGGTCATGTTGCCAGTCGACTAGTCGATCAGGAAACTCTTCGACTCTTCCCAAATCTCTTCCATCACATCGGTCAACTCATGCCCAGACTGCATCTCACGCAGCGAAGCGTTTGGTCGCTTGGAGATGAAGTCCCGGCTGAATGACACAGGTACCACCTCATCTCCGGTCCCGTGAAAGATCATTGCGGGTTGCGTAAATGCAGGCTCAGCAGAAAATCTCAAACCGTCTTCGATCAACTCGTACCCAACCGGCTCCGGCTTACCCGTAGCATAGTGCATCATCTCAAGGTATCCCTCGCGCTTCCACTCCGCCATCTTCGCCTCGCCTAGCCGAAGCTTCCATCTCTCGGCAAATCCAAAGGCCGGTGCAAGCAACAGCAGTTTCTCTACTTCCGCGTGTTTGCTCGCATAAAGCGCTGCCAGATAACCGCCCATACTCGATCCAATCAGGCGAATTCCTTCACCCTGCGCAATTGCCTCAATTACCTTCAGTTGCCCACTTACGGTCAGGTTGCGAAACCCTTCGCTCTCCAGATGTGGCACTTCCACTTCAAACCCCCGATCCCGAAGCTTTCCTGCAAAAAACTGCGCCTTCCGGGAAAGCGGCGATGAAGCGAATCCATGTAGATAAACAAATTTCATGGTGTGAATTTAAGTTCGGCGTCAGCGCCAAACTTCTGAAAGTCCTTGTATTCGTATTTCGTTTCAATCATCAGGACTCCGTTAACCTGCCGCACGTAAACAACACTCAACGGAACCACCGATCCAAATTTCGATCCCTCATACTCGATGATCCCCTCATCGTAAATCAGTATCTTGTCCTGTGTGATCAACGAAGTCAGCTTGATCTTGAGCGGCCGTAAATCAGTTGCCCGCAGCCAAATCAATCCGCTCAGTGGCTGTTGTATTGCCTGCTTGCCATCAAAGACGGTCACAGATGCGCCTCCATCGGTACGGGAGAATCCAAACACCCGCACACGTTCGGCTCCCACAAATTCTTCAGACTTCAACTCGAAACGAATCTTGTCAATCTCCCCAAACCGGAAGAGCAAAAGAGAAAGGCTGTAGTCGGTTGCAAGCCCGTCAAGCCCATACTTGGTGAACTCTTCCATCATCTTCAGCCTGGCCCGCTCATCGTCACTCTTCAGCCCAAAGGCCAACCGCTCCCGCGCCTTTTTCGGTGCCATCACCGAACGCCCGTCAACAGAAATCACTTTACGCAACTCATACCAGACCGGGCTCTCCTTGCCCCTCAGCGCATAGCCCAGCTCAGACCGGATCTCGCGCTCGCGAATCTTCGGCGCAATCGGCTTCAGCGCTGCTTCCCCCACACGAATCCGCATCCGCGTGGAATAGCTAATCGACTTTTGATGCAGCACCTCAGTGCCAATCAGATTCGGCAACTGCTCGGCGAACGATTGCGCCTGGCTAGCCAGCCTCCCCTTGTCAAACGGCACCTGCTGTGCCAACAGACTCACCGATAAAAGCCAAATCGTTCCCATCAATCGAATCTTCGCACGAACTCGCGAACTGTCCCACCCAAGTACAATCAGACTAATGCGATTGCTTCTGCTTGTCCTCGCTCTCTCTTCTCTACTGGCCGCCCAGGGCCTCGAATACATCAAAGCCAACTACACCAAGTACGAACACCGCATCGCCATGCGCGATGGCAAGCGCCTCTTCACCAGCGTCTACATGTCCAAAGACGGCTCAAAGAAATACCCGATCCTCCTCAATCGCACCCCCTACAGCGTCGCTCCCTACGGTGTAGATCAGTACAAAGCCGATATCGGCCCCTCCCCTCTCTTTGGCAAAGACGGCTTTATCGTCGTTTACCAGGATGTCCGCGGCAAGGTCATGAGTGAAGGCGAATTCATCAACATGACGCCCCACAAGCCCGTCAAGAAAGGATCAACCGAGGTCGATGAATCAAGCGACACCTACGACACCATTGAATGGCTCATCAAAAACCTCCCCAACAATAACGGCCGCGTGGCCACTTGGGGCATTTCATACCCGGGCTTCTACACCGCTGCCGGCATGATCGACGCCCACCCTGCACTGAAGCTCGCCAGCCCTCAGGCTCCAATTACCGACTGGTTCACCGGTGACGACTTCCACCACAACGGCGCACTCTTCCTCCCGCACGCCTTCAACTTCCTCTACTCCTTCGGCCAGCCCCGCCCGGAGCCCGCCATCCCCAATCGCAACGCCTTCGATTACAAGACTCCCGATGGCTACAAATTCTTCCTCGATCTCGGCCCGCTCTACAACGCGAGCGAGCGCCATATGAAAAACAACGTCCAGTTCTGGACAGACATGATGAAGCACCCCAACTACGACGAATTCTGGCAAAGCCGCAATCTGCGCCCGCACCTCAAAAACATCCAGCCGGAAATCCTCACCGTCGGTGGCTTCTTTGATGCGGAAAATCTCTACGGCGCACAACAGGTCTTCAAGAACGTCGAGCAACAGGGCTTTGCCAAATCCAACCGCATCGTCATGGGCCCCTGGTTCCATGGTGGCTGGGCACGCGACGCCGGCTCCGGTCTCGGTGACATCGGCTTCAACGCCAAGACCGGCGAGTGGTATCGCGAAAACGTCGAGTTGCCCTACTTCAAGCACATCCTCAAAGACGGCCCTGACCCCAAGCTCCCCAAGGCCCTCATGTTCGAATCTGGTTCCAACGTCTGGCGCCGCTACGATGCCTGGCCCCCCAAAGAAGCCAAGGCCAAGACGCTCTACTTCCATTCCAACGGCAAGCTCAGCTTCACACCCCAGCCAGAAGCCTCCCTGCCCTTCGATGAATATCCCAGCGACCCCTCAAAGCCCGTCCCCTACATCCCTCAAATCTCTCCTCGTATGACTCGCGAGTACATGGTGATGGACCAGCGCCACGCCTCCACCCGCCCTGACGTCCTCACCTACGTTACCGACGAACTCGAAGAAGACCTCGTCCTCGCCGGGCCCGTCTCTCCCACCGTCTTCCTGTCTACCACCGGCACCGATGCCGACATCATCGTCAAGCTGATCGACGTTTTCCCCAACGATTTTCCAGACCCATCTCCCAATCCGGGCGGAGTCAGCATGGGTGGCTACCAGATGATGGTGCGCGGCGATGTCTTCCGGGCCCGCTTCCGCGAGAGCTACTCAACTCCCAAGCCCTTCGTCCCCGGCAAGGCCGAGAAGATCGAATGGAAGCTCCCTGACGTGAACCACAGCTTTCGCAAAGGCCATCGCCTGATGATCCAGGTCCAGAGCACCTGGTTTCCGCTAGTCGATCGTAACCCCCAGAAATTCGTGCCCAATATCAACGAAGCCCGCGAAGCAGACTTCCAAAAAGCAACCCATCGCCTCTGGCGCGCTAAAGACATGCCCAGCAGAATTGGAGTCACTGTTCTGCCCGGTCTGATAAATTAGCTTCCTTGTCAGTCTGGAAAAGTTACACCTTTGGTCCTTTTGACTCAAAAGCGACCAAAAATGTCAATCAGCTCAATTTTTTGCCATTTCGCTGAAAGAAATGCTTTCAATGGGCTGTCGGTTACATCAAACAAACGCAGATAGTGTTGGGTTTTTTAACAACTGCTCATACACGATCCGTTAGCCAGTTTTAATTCATAGCGAGGTTCTTCGACATGCTTGGGGTAGGACAGTCTTTTCCTGATTTTTCGGTGACTGCAACGATCGGTACCGAAAAGAATAAGGCCTTTGAGACGATCACTGAATCGTCATACGGCGGCAAATGGAAGGTTTATTTCTTTTGGCCGAAAGACTTTACTTTCGTCTGCCCGACCGAAATTGCTGCCTTCGGCCGCGTCAATGGTCAGTTTGCCGACCGGGACGCTCAAGTGCTCGGTGGTTCTATCGACAGTGAATTTGTCCATCTTGCATGGCGCAACAATCACGAAGACCTGAAAGACCTTCCTTTTCCCATGCTTGCTGACATCAAACGCGAATTGAGCACCGCTCTTGGCATCCTCGATCCCAACGCAGGGGTCTGCCAGCGTGCGACATACATCGTCGATCCCCAAAACATCATCCGTTTTGTCATGGTCAACGATCTGAGCGTAGGACGCAACCCGCAAGAGGTAATTCGTGTCCTCGATGCTCTTCAAACAGATGAACTCTGCCCTTGCAACTGGAAACCCGGCGAAGAAGTAATTAAAGCCTAGCTCGCAGAAAGAACAACTTTATGAGCTTTCAAAAAATGCTGGATTCACTTCCTCTTTACGCCAAGGACATGAAACTGAATCTGAGTTCGCTGGTGAACCAGTCTGAGCTCACTCCGGTTCAAACCTGGGGTACTCTCGTAGCCTCTGCCATTGCTTGCCGCAACATGGAAGTCACCGAAACGATTTTCACCGAAGCTGAAAAGCACCTCACTCCAGAGCAGATGACTGGTGCCAAAGCGGCCGCCACCGTCATGGCGATGAACAACGTCTACTATCGTTTTTTGCATCTCACCGCCAACGAAAAGTATGCGACGATTCCCGCCAAACTCCGCATGAACATCATGCGGTCGCATGGCGCCGATCACCTCGACTTTGAGCTTTGGTGTACTGCCGTAAGTGCAATCAATAACTGCGGAACCTGCGTCGTCTCACACGAAAAAGTACTCCGCGAAAAGGGCGTCCCCGAAGAAACCATTCTCGCCAGCGTGCGCCTCGCCGCTGTACTGCACTCAATCGCCACAACCCTTGAAGCCGAAAGCGTCGAGCCCGTCTACTAACTCAAACCTTCGCTTGGGCGGTGCCGTTCTCCTGAAACGCTGCCCCACCCACCGCAACCATTGCCCCGCCGTCAGCCATAAAGGCCGTGCCGGTGATGAAAGTCGAATCCTCACCAGACAGAAAAGCAATCACCCGGGCAATCTCCTCCGGCTGCCCCAACCTCTCAAACAGATGCACCTGTGCACAAGCCGCCAGCGCCGCCTCAGGGTCATCGGTCAACGAAGCACTCCAACGCAGCATCGGCGTATCAATCGCCCCAGGGCAAACGCAGTTACAGCGAATCCCCTGCTTGGCATAATCAAGCGCAATACTCCGCGTCAGCCCAAGCAGAGCATGTTTCGATGTCACATAAGCGGCACTATTGCCAACGGCACCAACCGACTGCACACTCCCCACCAGCGATATCGGCCCCCCGCCCGTCTCAATCATCTTCGGGATCACCACTCTGCAAACCTTCAGCGCTGCAGTGACGTTCACCAGCATCGTCCGATCCCATACCTCATCACTCGTAGTGGTGGCCGTGCCGTAGGTCTGAATCCCCGCGCTATGCACGAGAATATCCACCCGCTCAAGCTGTCCAGCCGCCCGCGCAATCGACTCATTACAAGTGATGTCCACCGGGTTGTCTTTTGACTGTATGTCCCAAACCACAACCTTCGCGCCGCGCTCTTCGAGCAGCTTCGCTGTTGCCAGTCCGATGCCGCTGGCACCACCCGTCACAATCGCCAATTTTTGAGAGAAACTCATCACATTTACTGTATGATGACACTCAGAATCCCAGGAGAATTTCTTTGACCCCCACTTCGTCTCGTCGTTTCTTTCTTGGTGCCGCAACTGCCGCTGCCGCACAGCGTGTCATGGGTGCCAATGAGCGCGTAAATCTTGTACAAATCGGTGTTGGAGGCCGCGGTCGCGACCACATCAACACCTACTCCTCGCTCCCCAGTCTCGTAAACATCACCGGCGTCTGCGACGTCAATCAGGCGGCCCGCGAGCGTGGCCAGGCCATCGTCGTCAAGGCCGGCGGAGCCAAGCCCAAAGAATACGACAACATGAAGCAGGTCTTCGCCGACAAGAGCGTCGACGCAGTCTCCATGGCCACCCCAAACCATTGGCACGCCCTCGGCGCCATCTGGGCCTGCCAGGCCGGCAAAGACGTCTACTGCGAAAAGCCCGCCTCCCACAATATCCACGAAGGCATCCGCATGATTGAGGTCGCCCGCAAGACCGGTCGGATGGTCCAGGTCGGCTCTCAAAGCCGCAGCACCGCCCACAAGATGCGCGCCATGCAGATGATCAATGAAGGCGCAATCGGCAAAGTCTATCTTGCCAAGGGTCTCTGCTACAAACGCCGCAAGTCCATCGGTCGCGCTCCAGAACTCGACACCCCGCCACCCGGAATCGATTGGGATCAGTTCCTCGGCCCTGCCCCCATGCGCAAGTTCACCGAGCTCCGCTTCGCCTACAACTGGCACTGGTTCTGGGATACCGGCAACGGTGACATCGGCAACCAGGGCGTCCACGAGATGGATATTGCTCGCTGGGGAATGGGCCTCTCCTGGCCTAAGAGCGTCGTCTCCACCGGCGGCAAGTTTGTCTACGACGACGATCAGGAAACCCCCAACACACTATCCACCACTTTCGAATACCCAGGTGGCCAGCAGATCGTGTTTGAAGTCCGTGGTCTCCCCACCGGCCCAGACTGGCCTCTAGCCAAGCGCGGTGCCCACACCATCGGCAACATCTTCTACGGCTCAGACGGCATCCTCGCCATCGACGCCAACGGCTATCAAATCTACAAGGGCGAAGAACTCGTCCTCTCCGAAGACGGCAAGCCCCAGACCAAGACTTGGGACACTGCCCCCCACATGGAGAACTTCCTCAAAGCCGTCAAGAGCCGCAACTACAAAGATCTGAATGCAGAGATCGAAATCGGTGCCATCTCCGCCGGCCTCTGCCACCTCGCCAACATCAGCTACCGCACCGGCAAAAAGCTCGACTTCGACTCTACCCAAATGAAGTTCATCGCAGCCCCCGATGCCGACAAGCTGCTGACCCGCGATTACCGTAAACCTTATGTCGTCTAATCCTGAAATCTTAACTACTACCGTCGGGTCTTATCCCGTTCCAGAATGGCTTGCTGCACTGCCCAGTGAACAGGCCCGCCTCGATGCCACCCGCGTTGTCTTCGACATCCAGAAACAAGCTGGTATCGACCTCCCCACCGACGGCGAACTCTACCGCTTTGACGTAAATCATCCCGACACCAACGGCATGATCGAATACTTCATCCGGCCCATGGGCGGCATCCGTTCCGAAGTAGGCCGCAGCGATCACGAAGCCTTTGCCTCCAAGCAAACCATGGGCTTCCGCCGCAAGGCTGCAGGCGTGGTCGAAGGCCCCCTCGGCGAAGGCTCGCTCAACCTCCTGGGCGATTGCGAACTCGCCGCCAGCGTCGCCGGTGGCCCATTCAAGTTCACCGTCACCAGCCCATACATGCTGGCCCGCACCCTTCTCGACAACCACTACGGCAGCTTCGACAAGCTCACGATGGCCCTCGGCGAAGTCCTCGCCGGACAAGTCCGTGATCTGCCCTGCACCTGCGTTCAGGTCGACGAAGCCAATATCCCCGGCAACCCCGAAGATTGGCCCCTCGCCGCCAAGTCGATGAACCTCGTCCTCGACGCCATCACCTCCACCCGCGCCGTCCA
>Ga0163144_10007473_pt1 | contig 23974 bp, 22 predicted proteins | sample OliLak19BULKMAT1_FD_123175 | JGI IMG/M metagenome (GOLD analysis project Ga0163144, IMG submission 123175) | Freshwater microbial mat bacterial communities from Lake Vanda, McMurdo Dry Valleys, Antarctica - Oligotrophic Lake LV.19.BULKMAT1 | ecosystem: Environmental > Aquatic > Freshwater >...
AGATCTGCCTTCATGCGCTCGGTGATTTCATCTTTGGTTAGGTATTCCTTCAGGATTTCGAGGACGCCCGAGAGCTTAGCTTTGTCTGTTCGAGCAAAGCCCTGAAGATCTGCCTTCATGCGCTCGGTGATTTCATCTTTGGTTAGGTATTCCTTCAGGATTTCGAGGACCCCCAAGAGCTTAGCTTTGTCTGTTAGCGCAAAGCCCTGAAGATCTGCCTTCATGCGCTCGGTGATTTCATCTTTGGTTAGGTATTCCTTCAGGATTTCGAGGACGCCCGAGAGCTTAGCTTTGTCTGTTAGCGCAAAGCCCAGAAGATCTGCCTTCATGCGCTCGGTGATTTCAGCGCGACCAATATATACCCGAATAAGCGCGATCACCTTTTTCAATTTGCTCGCTTTTAAAAGCGCGACTTCATAAAAATCACTCTGAAGCTTTTGATTAACCTCATCTGGACTAAGATAAGACTCAAGGCGCTTGATCACCAATTTTAATTCAGAGGATCGAGTGCGAAAAAATCCGGAAAGATCAGTTACAAGAATTTTCTTGGCAGCTTCTTCCCCCAGTCGCAGTTTCAGCACTTCATAGACTGAGCTAACATTTTCAGCTGACGCCCGAGAAAGTGGGTCGAAGCTTCGCAGAACAGAAGATTTAAATTTTTCTTCACCCAAAATTTTTTTTAGGAAGGTTAAGGATTCTCTCAAATTCTCTGGCTCCAGGGCATAAAATCCAGCCCATGAACGTGCAAGAGCACTTTTGATTTCTTCGTCTGTAAAAAACTCTTGATAGACTGCGACAATCTCTTGGAAAGCGGTTGCTCTAAGCAATCCTAAAGTCCCCGGCGCTTTTCGAATGCGAGCCTTGAGGTGATCCTTGCCGAGCCATTGTTCAAGATGCGTTAATAAACTTTTTAAATCCTGTTCGGGAGCTTTCTTCCAATAACGATTATTAAACGAGTCGAGGTCTGACGCTTCAAGTGGTGGATGGCCAAGATAAAATTGAAGCCACTCCAAAGGTTTTGCATTAATGTGTGAAGCGGTCGCATCCTCTGGGGCTGCAACAACCTGCCCAGAAGTTGAAACAAAAATGAGGCAGAAAAGAGCCGTAGTTAAAACGGCCGAAAAGTGACGAAATTCTTTCAGGATTTTCAATCCGGCCATCAGGTTGTTTAGTGCAATATTGATGCCAGTTCGAGAAAAATCTGAGGGATAGGACATTCAAAGCCCCTATTTTTTGGCTCTGTGTTGGGCCTTTCCGAGGCGGGGATCGATATTGAGGAGGGGAGTCGACTCACATATCATAAATTTGCCCCTCAAAACCTGAAACCCGCCGGGTAAGATACGCCTCGAATTCTTTTTTAATGTATTTCGGAAGCCGGATTTCATTCCCGATCGGATAACTTCAGGCTGAATCGACTCGAATATAGTTTAGGGATGAGGCGTAATCGTAACAACTGTGATGCGGTCTTTTGCAGGGCCATAGTGCCAAAAGATGCGATAGGCTTGAGGAGTTCTATTTTCGGCAGATGCCTCGAATACCGGCTCACCGACAGGGCCGGAAAGACTTGAAAATTTATGCGTTTTCAACGAAGGGTGTCTTGGGGTTTTTTCAAGAAGTGCTAGCGCTTTTTTCACCGCAAGTTCTCGCTTTTTGAACGGTCCGCGAGAGTGAACGCGTCCTTCTGCCGAGTCTTTCAATCTGCGCTTGACGCTCGCAAGAGCTTCTTTATTTTCGAAAAGCCAAACCTCCTTCGCCGGAATTTCTGAGTAAGGTTCTAGTATGATCTTTCCGTCTTTTCCAGGATGAACCAGGAAGCTACTAATATCTTGAGCCCACTTTCCTAGCGTAATCCGTCCTTTCGCGTCGGGACGTACCTATTTTCCTGGCGAGTTCCGTCTGTGTTAGACCGGCGCTCTTTCGAGCGGCCTTCATCGCTAAAGCGATCTTGGTTTTTGCTTTTTCTTCCTCAAATAAAATCCGAATTTCTGGATTCTTTAAGAGCGACTTAACAAAAGGGTTTAGCCCATTTAATATTCTTTTTTTTCATAGCACTTCCTTCATTCTCTTTTCCGCCAATTTCAGATCGTCATAAGGAGTCTTCTGCGTCTTCTTTGAAAACATAGGAAGCCAGACCATCACCTCTCGTGTTGCCATAGCGTAAGCTACCCCATAGCCCCCTCTCAGCGGCTTAAACACAACGCGAGGATGCTCAATTTCCATAAAAGAACGTATTGAGAGTCTCTGGCAAAGTTCGATATTCACTTCCTTGATAAGCGATTGAATTGAGCTCGGTGCTTCAGGTTTTATCTAGAAGATAAGTGGCAGATAGAACCAGGCGTAGGCGGTGACCAAGACAGCCGCAATCAAATTCAAATAGAGCCCTACTTTCATCATGTCGCGGATCGAAAGATGTCCATAGGCAAATGCGGCTGCATTCGGAGGAGTCGCAGAGGGGAGCATAAACGAAAGGCTTGAAGCCAAAGTGACTGCAAAGAGCAAAATGATCAGATTTAGATTCATCAGAGCCGCAAGGGGAGCCAAGAGGGGCACAAAAATAGAGGCGACGGCAGTATTTGACGCAATCTCGGTGAGAAAAATCAGACTGAGTGATACGAAGAATAAGCTGAGCCAATTCGGCAACTCGCTCAAAACGAATAATTTTTGACTCATAATTTCACCCAATCCGGAAGCTTGGACACCATGAGAGAGTGCCAAGCCTCCTCCAAACAAAATTAAAATCGGCCAAGCGATGAGGTGAAAGTCAGAAGTTTCCAAAATGCGAGTAGACTTTGAATCGCCTGCTGGGATTATAAAAAGCGCAATTGCTCCGAGCACGGAAACGGATGCATCTTGGAATCCAGAGATTTTAATAAATGGAGTTAATATCCAAAGTAGAGCCATCGAGATGAGAGTCCAAAGTACTCTTTTTTGAGGTGGGCTCATTTTTAATTCTATATTGGGAGCTTCAATCAGTTTGATATCGTCCATCGACCGGAAGTAAACTCTTAAGAAATGCCAAAGTATCCAGGTTCCAACGATTGCAAGTGGAAGTCCGGCTGCCATCCATTTAAGAAAAGTGATTTCGATCTGCATTTCATTGCGAAGGTAGCCCACCAAAATACCATTCGGAGGACTGCCAATGATAGTGCCTAGGCCTCCAAAAGTAGCGGCGTAGGCAATCCCAAATTTTATGGCCTTTGAATAAGACGAGTTGTGAAGTCCAGCTTGATGAAGAAGGCCTACGCCCAAGGGGAGCATGACAAGGACGGCTGCTGTATTTGAAATCCACATTGAAAGAAAAGCTGTTGTGGCCATTAAACTCAGAAGGACGGAACTGGGTTTGTTGCCTGCAAATCGGAGTACAAGGCGAGCTACAAGCTCATGCAAGCACCACTTTTCGATGGCCCGTGCTAACAGAAATCCTCCCAAAAATAAGAAAATAATATCTGACGCATAGTAGGGGGTTACCTTCGTGAGACTGGAAATTCCGCCGAGTGGAAGAATGAGAATGGGAAGAAGTGCAGTCACAAAGAGCGGCACAATCTCTAATACCCACCAGGAAAGCATCCATAGAGCTAGTCCAGCGACACAGGCTGCTTTTGGGTCAATAGCTTGGCCAAGCACTTTCCAGGTTATGAAAAAAACAAGAGGCCCCAAAAGTATTTTTAGTCGAAAGAGCACGCTGCCAGAATGATACCTCAGTTGGGTATTTTTCCCCCACAAAATTGCCAAGACTTCGGTCATTGCTTTCGATATTTTAAACGCATGAACATTTTGATGATTGCCTTGAGCCTGATGAGCGCGGAGTCCGAAGATGGATCCTATGTTTTGGAGATTACGGGAAAGCCGAAGTTTAAGTTTATGGGAGTTTGCGTTTCTTCCGACGGTGCTCATGAGAAAAAGATTTCGGGAACAGTACCCGCTGAGATTCAGCTCGATGCGAAGTTCACTAAGTGTAGCGTTAAAGGAGAGGAATCGGGAAAGGCTTTGACGGTACGCCTGTTTCAAAATAGAAAATTATTGCTCAAGCACGATGATCTTCCGCCGACCGCTGGAATTGAAATTGTGATTCCTTTGCCATCACCTAAAAAACCCCACTAACTCGAAAAAATTTCAGTTTAGTCTGCAAGCATTGGTCTCCTTTGCTCCGGGACCTAAACCGCCGGATGATGAGATCCATAAACGGCTCATGTTGGCCGCTACGACTGGCTCGCGCGTGACGATCAATGGATTTCGTTCACTCGAGGAATTCTTAAGTTACTATCTGTAAAGTTGTCCAAGTTGCCTTTTCGCGCCCCACGGAATTGATCTGCAATCGACGTGATAACTCGCTGGTGAGAGATTTGTGTGGGATTTTTTCCTATTTAAAATAGGCGTCTACGGGTATACATAATACATGTGCTTCGAATTCTCTGCGATATTATCGGATCAGTTCAGAGGACCTTGAGAGGGAATTCGATCCCATCCCACAAATGAGTTTTGATCCTTCAGAAAGAATGAGCCCGAGAACTGCTTGGACTTGAGGAGATTTTGTGAGCGATAGCTTTTTACCGCATCCAATACCTCTTCAAAAACTTCGACCGTATTGATCAAATTGGTTTGTCGAAATGCTCGTCGCACGAGGGGATTGAGAGTTGCAATCTTCAATGCTCCACCGGCCTGCCGACATTTATTAAAGATCGATGAAATCGCGACCATTCCCATCAGGGATATTTCTTGAACCGACGCGAGATCCAGAACAATATAGAATCGGCCTTCGCTCATGAGCTCTTCCATTTTCACCAAGAACGCTTTTGTTCGCTGAGGAATCAGATCGTCCTTCAAATGAAATACGGTGATCCGTCCTTCTTGCTGTGATGTTCCATTAATCATACAATTCAGTCCTCCCTGATCAATTCGTAAGCATCACAACTTCAAGTTTTGTGCCACTGGTGGACAACCTCACGCTCTCACTTAAAGCCAGAATTCGCGCCCTAAGCACTTCGAACGCTTGCCGATCGGCAAGAATTTCGATAACCAGCTGCAATAAAGGAGTACTTTCTATGATGCGTTATATCTTGATTTCATTCATGACTTTGGCTGTTTTGGGTTGTCAGAAGACTCCCACGTCTACTTCGAACCTTAAAATTGGATTCATCCTCGATAATATGAATGAGGAGCGTTACGCAAAAGATCGGGCTTACTTCGAAGAGAAGGCAAAATCGCTTGGCGCCGAAGTCATTTTTGCTTCTGCGAATTCCGATGTGAGCACTCAAATGAATAAAGTTGAAAATATGATGGTCTCCGGTGTGAAGGCCATTGTGATTCAGCCTGTTGATTCGAACGCTTCAGCAAGTATGGTGAAAGCGGCAAAGGCTCAAAATATCGCAATCATTGCCTATGATCGTATCATCCAGAACGCCCCGATCGATCTCTATGTCACACAGGATTCATTTAAAGTTGGAGTGCTCCAGGCGGAAGCCGCCGTCAAAGCCACCAGTGCAAAGGGGAACTATGTGATTTTGAGTGGAGCCGAAGGACACTCTGTCGCAGAGGCCATTACTTCCGGTGTAAGATCTGTTCTCTCCAAATATCCTGAGATTAAAATTGTTACCCATCAGTATCATCAGGGCTGGTCATCTGATTTGGCACTCAAGACCGTTGAAAATACTCTGACCAAAACAAAGAATGATGTGGCAGCCATCCTGGCAAATAATTCAGGAATGGCGCGGGGTGCTGTTCAAGCAGTTGCTGAGCAGAAACTTTCTGGAAAAATCTTCATCGCTGGCGCTGATGCCGACCTTTCTTCAGTCCGAGATATTACCAAAGATCGTCAGCAATTCGAAGTACTCAAAGACATCAAGCCCCTCGCTGAAGCCGCGGCAATTGCGGCTGTAAAGCTTGCCAAGGGTGAAGTGGTAGAATTCGATACGACAATGGACAATGGTTCAGGCGTGCCGGTCAAAGTGATCAATACGATGGTCTATCCCGTGAACAAAGAGAATCTTGAACAAGTCATTATTCAGTCTGGCTTCCATTCTCAAAAAGATGTTTACGGATCGACGAACTAAAAGTTGTGACCGCCAATTCTGAAGCATCAACGGTCGAACTCGTTCATATCTCGAAGTACTTCTCAGGTGTGCGCGCGCTTGAAGACGTAAGTCTTCAAGCCTCAGCAGGGAAGTGCCTTGGGTTGGTCGGAGAGAACGGAGCTGGCAAGTCCACGCTCATGAAAATTTTGAGTGGTGTTTGGCCTGCCGGATCTTTTCAAGGCGAGATCAGGATTAATGGAGTTTCAAAAGAGTTTGTGGGTCCAAAGAATGCATTGGATGCTGGAATATCCATCATTCATCAGGAGCTTTCGCTTTTTGAGGAACTCAGCATCGCCGAAAATATTTTTATGAGAGATCTGCCCTCTCGTCACGGAGTTGTAAGCCGAGCGGCGCTAGACGAACAAGCAGCGAAGATACTTGAACGACTTCAGGTTACCCTAGATCCCCAAGAATACGTGCGAAATCTAAGTGTCGGAGAGAAGCAGCTTGTCGAGATTGCCAGAGCTTTTTCGAAACCTCTGAAGGTGCTCATATTAGACGAGCCAACTTCGGCGCTGACTGATCAAGAAATTCTTTCCCTTTATCGATTGGTGGATGAGATCAAACGTCAGGGAGTCGCCTGTATTTATATTTCTCATAAACTGGATGAAATTGAACGGCTTTGCGAGCAAGTGACCGTGCTGCGTGATGGTCAGACGGTGGCCCACTTTTCAAGTGTAGAGCGAACGACTGAAAATATTATTGAGGCCATGGTGGGTCGCAAAATTGAGAATGTATTTCCTCCAAAGAGACCCTTTGATCCAAATCGCAAGACTCTGCTTGAAGTTCGAAATTTGAGTTTTAAGCAAAAGCATTCTACCCAAAGTCTTCTAAAAAATGTTTCGTTTGACGTAAAAGAAGGCGAAATCTTTGGAATCTCTGGTCTGATGGGGAGTCGCAGAACAGAGCTGCTCTTGGCTCTATTTGGCTCGCTTCAGGGCGAACGCATTTCAGGTGAAATATTTTTGGAGGGGAAGCCCATCTCACCGAGTTCTCCTGAGGAGGCCATTCAATGCGGATTCGGGCTGGTAACAGAAGATCGAAAAGTCTCCGGTCTTCTTTTGGATAGAAGTGTCAAAGAGAATCTCAGTCTGCCCATCCTCCGGCATCTTTCAAAATTCTTAAAGATCAAAGAAAAGCAGGAAGTCGATTTGGTGGAATACTACTCCAAGATTTTACGAATCAAAACTCCGTCACTCGATACACTCATTAGAAACTTGAGCGGTGGTAATCAGCAAAAGGTTATCATCGGACGTTGGCTTTCGAGTAAACCAAAAATTCTTCTGCTCGACGAACCAACTCGTGGAATTGACGTCATGGCGAAGGCGGAAATCTATTTTTTGATGAGGGAGCTCGTGGACCAGGGATTGACTCTCATTCTCGTTTCATCTGAACTCCCCGAAGTGGTAAGCCTCTCGGATCGAGTTTTAATTATGCGTGCCGGGAGTGTGGCGGGAATTCTTGATCGCGATCAGATTTCTCAGAAACAGATTATGGAGAAAGCCGTTGCTTAAGCTGCAAACGTCACTTTCGTCAATCAACTGGAGTCGATGGGTCCCCATCATTACACTTCTCATTTTGGCAGTTGGATTTTCGCTGACAGAAGAGGCCTTTCGATCCGACCAGAATTTAACGAATCTAGCGCGGCAGATTTCGGTGAACTGTATTTTGGCCTGCGGAATGACCATGATCATTTTGATTGGCTCGATTGATTTGAGTATCGGAAGCGTGTTGGCGCTCGGTGCCGTTGTGGGTGCCCTGCTTCAACAAAGAATGGGCTTCATGAATTCCGGCGTTCTTGGAGCTTTGGCTTCGGCTGCTGGGGCGTTTTCAGTTTGTGTCTTGATTGGATCATTCACAGGATTCATGGTCTCTCGCTTCAAGATTCCATCTTTCGTTGTGACACTCGGATTATTGGTCATGGCCAGAGGCGCAGCGCTCATTTTAACCGATGGCAGTAGAATCGGCCCGCTCTCGGATTCTTATCGTTGGCTTGGCACTGGATTTCTTTCTAAAGAATATTCCCTTTTCCTGATTCTCTTTTTAGCGGTCTCTCTTGTCGCCCATGGTGTTTGGAAGGGTGGCAGAGGAAAATGGCTTCGCATTTTGACCATCATTTTGATTTCGGGCTTAAGTCTCAGTGTTTTCTATGGATATCAAGGAATTCCAGTTCCCGTACTCGCGATGGCGGCAGTCTTTGCAATGACTTATTTTCTTCTCGAGAAGACGGTCTTCGGCCGATACATTTATGCAATCGGCGGCAATCCTGAAGCTGCAAGGCTTTGCGGTATTCGTGTTCCCACAGTTGTCTTTTCTATCTACGCGATCATGGGACTCCTCATTGGTCTATCTGCAATGATCGAAAGCGGGCGAATAGACGCCGGGGATCCAAACGCCGGCAATCTCTATGAACTCGATGCAATTGCTGCGGTCGTCATTGGAGGGACTTCACTTCAGGGTGGAGTAGGGCGAGTGACTGGCACGATCCTCGGATCCATTTTAATTGGAACTCTCAACAATGGAATGAGTCTCATGAATATCGAAACAAACCGTCAGATGGTCATCAAGGGTGCGATCATTATTTTTGCGGTTTGGATCGACGTCGTATCTAAACGAAAGGGCCGGTAGTTCCATGCGAGCGGTGGTCCTAGCGAATTCTCCAGAGGCACCTCATTCCAATTGGCTTCAATCAGTTGAAGGCGACGCTTTCCTCGTCGGAGTTGATGGAGGGACACGTTTTATTTTGGAGGCTGGTTTGGTTCCCGACTTAGTCATCGGCGATCTCGACAGCTTGAGCGCTGAAACAGTTCTCCATTTGCGAAAAAACTCAGTCGTTTACTCTTATCCAAGAGACAAAAATTTAACGGACTTGGAGTTAGCGCTCCTTTATTGTGTTCGAGAAAAATTTGAATCAATTGAAGTCTATGCTTGGGCCGATGAGCGAATTGATTATATGACTTCGACCTTGAACTTCGTAAGCCTTTTAAAAGCCCCGATTCGTCTGTATGGAAAACGCCACCACATTGAAATTATTACCTCTGGGCAAGGCGAAAGACCGTGGTCGGCGAAAGAAGTGGGACGCAATCTTTCCATCGGATCCTATTCTAAGCGACTGAGTCTCAACTCGAGTGGTCTTGTGTGGAATCTCGAGTTAAAGGGCGTTTCTGGTCCTTATATGAGCCAGAGCAACAGAATCAATGACGTAGGTTCTCTCAAAGTGAGTGAAGGATCTGCATTCCTCATTTGGGATTTTGACAATATGAACGAAGGGGGCTTGAAGACGGCATATGAAAAATAGAATTCGAGCCATCTCCACGGTCTCTCTACTTAGCGTCTTACTGACGGTTTCCCCGTCATCTTCAGAGGCCACTGAATCAACATTGGAAAAACCTTTGAAGGAACAGGTTGGGTTGTTCTTATTTGTACGTCCCGCTTTGAATCTTGGATTTGAAGGCAGTTCTGGAACAGACAACTACTTGTCATTTCAAGGGGGGCTATCAGGAGCCTATTTCTTTCACAGACATATCGGTATCGAGATGGGGGTCGATTTCAATCAGCGAGCGTTTATGGGAACGGGATTTGGCGGCCGCACCTTTTTTTCAGATTTGGCATTTGGACCTACATTTGCTTGGGCCGGGCAGATGGGACCGGATTCGAGATCTCATTTGCATGTGGGAGGCTTTTACAGCATTCCCTTTGGAGACTTTGAGCCAGGCATCTTCAATGCTGAGAAGTTTTTTGGCATTAGAGTCGCGACTGACACTCTCGTTGCAATGAGTGAGAGATTCTCTTTGGGCTTTTGTTCCTATGTAAAATTTCCTCTAGGTAAAATGGTGAGTTCCCCGTTTGGTCCCACCAAAAGTGCGCTGTTAGAAGTAGGACTCGGGTTCAGTGCATCCTTTCAGCCGCTGGTTCGCTACGCCGACTGATCAAAAGCCGCGCTTAAAAAGTGTGTAATTCTAAATACTTAGCTCTTATTTTTGCGGTCCGTTGACAGACAGAGCGCCCGTGGTAGAAGTGGAGGTCCTTTTCAAGTGGATGGGACAAATATTGAGATACTTTTGAACAACAAAATCAGGGAGATACTTCATGAAGATTAAAGTTCTTGGCGCAATCGCAATTTCGGCGGCCCTACTTTCTGCTCAAGCAACCATGGCTCAGTCCACGGTTACTGGCGCAGCTGGCTCAGTCAATGCACCTGCGTCATCTGTAAAAATGGCGCCTGGAATTGCTACGGGGGTCCGATCCTCTTTCGAAAATGAGGGCAGCGGTCAAAACAACGAAGTCGGAGCTTATATCACTCCTAATTTCGAACTCAGTTACAAAGGTCCGAAGTTCAATTTCGGCCTCAACTTCGAACTCGAAATGTTTTCGGGCAAAGGTTTTGGATCTGCAAAAGATGCGAGCGGACTTGCTAAGAATTCATACGTTGTCAGTCATCCAGTAGTAGTTGCTGGGTACAAGATTGATCCCAATTGGGCATTGAAATCTGTCACCGACACGGCGTTCAAAATCTACAATCAAGCCGATCAAAAGAATATCGAACTTGCGTCCATCAATGAGCTTCAACGAACAATCAACGATCGTCTCACTGTATCCGCAGGATATCGATTGGATTATATATCCTTGTTCGGAACGAGCCTGAAAGCGAATGGCACGACAGCTGATCTTCTTGAAAATCAAACAGTCAGAAGCGCTGTTGTAGCAGGAGCCCCAGTAAATAAAGCTGATTTAAACAAAGCTTTCCAAGCTGCAAATCCTAACTACGGCGAAAACCCTTCGATCGTCGGACACTCCGGACTTGCACGAGCAGTCGTAAAGATCAGTAACACAGTCACTTTGAATACTTACGTGATTGCGGGAGTTCTCAATAAAGAACAAGCCACAAACACTACGTCTTATCGCTATCGTTTGCAAAACACTCTCGCAGTGAGCGCGATAAAAGACTTGGATCTCTCGCTCGTCTATCGAATTCAGTGGGAAAATCCTAAGGGTGCTGCTGATGGAAGTTTGATGAACCGAGGAGTTGTGGAGGCTGCCTATAATTTGAATACCAACTGGGCAGTTGAAGCTTCCAACGATTTTATTTATGTGAATAGCTTTAATAAAAAGAACGCCATTTACAACGAAACCTACCTAGGGGCTGCGTATAAGTTCTAAGTACCGATTTTAAACATTTTCACTTCGTCGTACAAAACATCTCCAACGTCGAGTTGATGAAGTGAGATCTGCAAGAAAGGGCCTGCATTATGCGGGCCCTTTTGTTATTGTCGGCCTGAGAAGAGAGATGGAAGGATGAGCGACGTCAAAGAAAGAGTGTTAGTGGCAATGAGTGGGGGTGTTGATTCGTCTGTGGCCGCCGCGTTACTTCAGGAACAAGGCTATGAGGTCATCGGTATCACCTTTCAGCTCTACGACTATTCGCGCATTAATCGAAAGGCCGGAAAAGGAAGCTGCTGCTCGATCGAAGATGTGACGGATGCACGATCTGTCTGCCAAAAACTCGGCATCAAACATTATTTAATGGATTCTAGGGAACGGTTTCAAAAGCGAGTCGTCAATTATTTTACGGAATCCTACAAAGCGGGGAAGACTCCCAATCCATGCGTGGCTTGCAATACCTTTATTAAATTCGATGAACTCGCAGAATATACCGGAATTACGGGAGCTCAAAAATTTGCAACGGGTCACTATGCTCGATTAGTTCAGGAGGGAGATCAATACTACGTGGCTGCGGCGAAGGATCTCTCAAAAGATCAGTCATACTTTTTGATGGGCGTGTCTCAGGAACGCTTGAAGGCCTGCATCTTCCCGCTTGGAAACTTTACGAAAGATGAAATTCGAGCCAAGGCTGAATCTCTTGGTCTTCAGGTCTCGAATAAACCGGATTCTCAAGAAGTTTGTTTCATCCCGAACAATAATTATCGGGATTTTTTGAAAAACGAAGGCGGACTCAGCGACGATCCCGGACGAGTGGTTACCGAGGAAGGGGAGGTTTTGGCCAATCATCCCGGCATCCATTATTTTACCGTCGGACAGAAAAAGGGCCTCGGACCTCTGGGACTCCATCACTATGTTGTCGTTCGAACTGATCCCACGACAAAAGAGGTAGTGGTCGGTGTCGACCGCTCGCTTTTCTCAGAAGGCCTCATATTTGAGTCCGTTCAATCTTCGGCCGCTTTGGCTTCATCTGGAGGAGAAATCAGGGTGAAGATTCGGTCTCGATCCGCATTTATCCCAGCAAAAATCATGGGCCTGGGGGCTGAAGGCGTTACTCTTAAATTTGATGAGCCCCAAAGAGCCGTAACTCCAGGGCAATTTGCCGTCGTTTATAAGGAAAACAAAGTTCTTGGCGGTGGCCCCATTTTGCGTCCTGTGGCAACATTCGCCTAGTGGATGCCGGTATGCCTCGTGAAATTCTGCAAAAAAAGATGGGGGTTGTGTTTAAGAATCTCAAACTCTTTGATTTAGCCCTGACGCATACTTCCTACGTTCACGAACAAAAAATGAGTTTGTCAGAGTCCAACGAACGATTGGAGTTTTTGGGCGATGCCATCTTAAATCTTTGCGTTGCAGAGATGCTTGTGACCGCATTTCCAGATGAGCCAGAGGGCGCTCTTTCTAAGCGCCGAGCTGCCTTGGTCAACCAAAAACAACTGGCTAGACTTTCTCAGTTGATCCAACTCGGTCCGGCATTGAGACTTGGAAAGGGTGAAGAGAAGACCGGGGGAAGAACTAAAGAGAGCCTCCTTGGAGACGCTTTTGAAGCAGTAATTGGAGCTCTCTATCTGGATCAAGGCTTTCCAGCTGCTCAAGAATATCTGGGACGCATCTTTATCGATCTAATCCCGGATTCTAAAAAAGTGGAAACATCTCAGGACTATAAAACCAAGCTGCAAGAATTCCATCAGCGGCTCTTCAAAAGATCTCCACGCTACTTTGTTGAGTCTGAATCGGGTCCTGATCATTCAAAAACTTTTGTGGTGAGGATTGAGTTTAATGGTGAGACCCTTGGCAAAGGCACGGGTCGATCAAAACGAGAGGCAGAGCAAGAGGCTGCACGAGAAGCATTTTCGGTTATTCGAGAAGATCAAAAACCTCCTCGAGTTAAAAGAGCTAAAAAGAAAGGTCCAAAACTTAAAAATGAAATCATCTCTCGCTAAATCAATCATGACGATTACTTTTGGTGTACTCTTGACGGGCTGTAAGGGACTTGGAACACCCGGCGCAGGTACAGATCCCACTGCGACAGCTGGCTTTGTGAAAGCCCCGGCGTTTCAACCCCTCAAGCCCTCCGGCGTTGGAAGTGCAACTGCACTCATCATTGCTAATTTCACCAACGATTCCTATCCGGATATTGTCTTGATGACTCAGTCGAGTGGAACAATTCTATACAAGAATACAGACGGGACTGTCTATGCTTCCCCTGAACAATTGAGCATTTCATCCACAGGATTCTCTGCGGGGGCTAGCATTTCTTCAGGATTCATTGCCGCTGAACAGGGAACGGGAACTCTCAAAAAAATACTCAATACTTCTGGAGTGCTCACACAAGATTCGGCTTTTAGTTTTGCGGGTGGAGTCACCCCATCGCTTGCTGCTAGCTTTGATGGAACTCGAACCTATGTATTCGTATTTGTGGATCCTGGAACTCCTTATATTACGGAAGTGCAAGCGGCTTCATTTAGCGCAGCAACTGTCCAAGCGAATCTGGCTGGTCGGTCGGGCAAAGTTCTTTCAGTTTCATTGAATTCCGATTCCTATCCTGATTTCATGGCGGTCCCCTCAACGGGAGCTGACACGATTCGCATCTACCGGGGCAGATCTCTTGCTGAGCCTATTTTGGTAGATGGAACACCGGTGGCGCGAACTACTGCTACAGATATCATTGATTTTGATCTCGCTCAGTTTGTGGGGACGACAGCGAGTGATTTAATGATCATGACAGCAGCAGGATTTGAACTCTATAGAAACGTAAGTACGACGAGTGAATTTCTGTTCGCTTCAAATGCATTGGCGGTTAGTTTGACAGCCACCGGGACCAAATTCGTCAGCGCTGATTTTGTAAACCAAGAGGGAAAGATGGATCTGCTCATCGCGAATGAAACGAGCGGAGCGAGTCTTTTTAAGCAGCGTGAAGATAGCTTGTCGTTTGAAGATGTCACGGCGACGGCCTTTGAAGGGGCTCAAGGAAGTGGCGCCATCCAAATTTATGCTGCTGATGTGAACGGCGATAGCTATGTCGATATCGTCGAGCTCTTTGCGGACGGAAGTATTGAGATCTTCATCAATAATTTAAAAACTTTATGATTGTTGCATTGGTAGGTCGACCCAATGTCGGAAAAAGTCGACTCTTCAATCGGATGATAGGACGCAGACGTTCACTCGTTTGGAATCAGCCGGGTGTAACGAGGGATTTGCTCAAGGATAAATTCGTTGTCGATGGAAAGTCGATTGAACTTTGGGATCTAGCCGGCTGGGGAAAATTTGGACTTTCATTTCAAAATTTAGATCCTGCGCTTAAGAAAAAAATTGATCTTATACTGCTGGTGGTCGATGGCTCAGAGCCTCTTAACTCCGAAGATATGGAATGTCTGCGAAGTGTACGAAAGGCCAATCGCAAACTTTTTGTCGTCATCAACAAATCAGACAAGAAGTCTTTCGAAGACAACCGAAGCGAGATTTTAGAGCATATGGGCAGTCAGTCTTTTGAAATCGCAGCTGAAACTGGAGCGGGTGTATCTGATTTAGTCACCACGATTGCCGACCTCATTCCCAATGCTGATATTGAAACAGAGCCTGCAGAAACCTTAAGCGATAATCGACGATCTCAGGTTCTCATTCTAGGACGTCCCAATGTGGGCAAAAGCAGTCTCATGAATCGATTGGCAAATGAAGATGTTTCATTTGTTTCGAGTCTTGCCGGGACCACACGAGATACTCTTAGCCACAGCATCCAGCATCATGGAAAGGAATGGAAATTTTTGGATTCCGCCGGAGTGCGAAAGAAATCGAAGGTCTACGGGCGAAAAGCAGATCCTCTGGAGATTTTTAGTATTGAGAAAGCTTTAAAAAGCTTGAAAACTTGCCGCGCATGTTTGTTCTTGGTCGAAGCTCAACCTGACGGACGCCTTCATACACAAGACAAAAAACTATTGAGTCTCGTTCGAGATTCGCTGGTTCCCACCATTCTGATTGTCAATAAGTGGGATCTGGTGCGAAAGAAATTTACGGAGAAAGACTACCGTGCCTCCTTGAGATACGATTTGGCTGACCTGGATTATATGCCGATTCTCTTTATTTCGGCGTTAACCAATTTTCACATCCCCAAAGTTATTCAATTGGTTGAGGACCTCATGGAACGTATAAAACCCATTGCCACTTCTAAGTTGAATAAGTGGCTTCAAATAGTTCTGAAAACCAAGCCCCCGAGAGTCGCCAAGAAGGGCGTCACGTCGGATCATTTTCGAAGTCAGACCCAGTATTTGCATATTCAGTACGCTGTCCACTCCAATCTTAGACCAATGACTTTTCAATTCTTTTGCAACGCTCCCCATGCGGTTGCAGAAGACGATAGACGATTCTTGACCAAGAGATTGAGACAGGATTTTCACCTGTCAGGCCTTCCCATTAAGACCATCTTTCGCAAAAAGAATTGAATTGCGGAATGGGGAGCTTTCTCCTTTAATCGACCCGATGAATCTCCTCCTTACCGCATCATTGTTTCTTTTAGCACAGCCTCAGCTCATGAGCCGATGGGCCATTGAGGTTGTAAAACCTCAAACAGCACTCGAGCGATTTCAAACTTACCGAGTGAGCGGACTCGAAGCGGGTAAAGAGAGTTTCTTCATGGCCAATCCCTACGGCGAGTTGGAGAATCGAAGCCTTGCAACCGGAGGCCCTATTTGGTCCGCAAAATTAGAAGCCGTCTCGCAAAGTTCTTGGACTTTAGACGGGGAGCATATTTACGGGGGCGACACAAAGGGAAACGTTTACGCGATTCAAGTGTCTGATGGAAAAATTCTGTGGAAGGCTTCCACAAAGGGGGTCTTTTTTTCGAAGCCTCTGGTTCGAGACTCATCCATTTTTATGATGAACTCGCTGGGCACCATTCAGTCATACGATAAGAGAACGGGGGCTTGGCAGTGGCAGCAAACTGACCCTTCGATTGCTTCGGTTAGTCTTTGGAGCTCGCAAGGTCCGCTGACTTTTGGAAAGGATTTGATTGCAGGATTTCCGTCGGCCTTGTTACAGGGAATGGATCCTGCAACTGGGCAAATTCTCTGGAAGGAATCTTTTTCATCACTTCCTTCGGGATCGGACAGTATTAATGATGTTAAGGCCATATCGGGATCATCTCATCTTTTGATTGCCTCCTCTTTTGGAGGAGATTTGAAAGTTTGGTCGCTTAAAGGCAAGATTCGAAAACCTAGTTGGCAGAAAAATCTTTCTCTCTACGCACCTCCTACTATTTCCGATGACGGCATTGCTTATATCGTCACAAAGGATGGCAATATTGAAGCACTCGATGCAGAGACTGGTTACTCAAAGTGGAAAAAGCAGCTTCCTTCGGGCCTTGGGACTTCTGTGGTCATTTCCGAAGACAAGCTTTGGGTTGCGACTTCGGAGGGGCAGCTTTTGGTCTATACGATAGCTGGAGATCTTCTTGCTTCAACTCATTCGTTCGAAAGTCCGATATGGAATCCTCCCTTGATGGCCGGAGCGAGCGAAGCAATAGTGCTCACGAGCCAGGGAATACTTCGTAAATTTCGCCTGGCTAGCTACTAAAGTTGATAGGATAGCCTGCAGAATAATTATTGTTTAGATATGGCTTAAGATGTCCAATGGATTTTGGACAGATTCCCGGCTATATAAATTGGATTCAGAGGATCTGGCATTCGTCTTGCACTCATATGAGGCCAACACTGAACTCTAGAAGAGAGGATATACAATGAGACTACTACACCCGCTTAATTTTTTGATTTTATTCATCAGCCTTTTTGTAGGTCAGCTGAGCGCATCGATTACTAAAGGGCGCGACTACTTTTCCATCGTGAAGAAAACGGGTGGCGAGGGGACCGAGCTTGTCTATCCTATATTCAAGGCAGGGGGAGACGGAACATCCCTTGACTTCACTGGTGAGTACTTGCGTGATCGAATTCAAAGCCCTGAAGTTGTTCAACCAGGGAGAGCAACGATTACTCATGTGGGCGACAACGTTTTCATCGTGAGGAACACGGGTGGCGTGGAGACCAAGTTTGGCTATCCTTTTTTCCAGGTAAGTCTAGACGGAAAATCCCTTGAGTTCACTGGTGAGTACTTACTCCGTAATCGAATTCAAAGCCCTGAAGGTTCGAGTGAAGTTCAACCAGGGGGAGCACCGATTACTCATGTGGGCGACAACGTTTACTTCGTGAGGACCGAGTACGGCTATACTGTCTGGGAGCTAAGTCCAGACGGAAAATCCTATAAGGTAACTGGTCCCTACTTCTCGCGTGGTCGAATTCAAGGACATACAGTTAATCCAGTTTCGGACAATACGACGCCCTATAATTATAAATTTTATACCGCTTCCGTGAATTTCCCTCCAGAGGATCCTAGACTCAAAGTACTTCAAGGAGTTTGGTCGGCTGGAGACCAATTGGTTCCAGTATTTGATCCTGAAGCGGCGGCGATATATCTTAGGGATGGGAAGTTTGTTGGCCCCTTTGTAAAATTCGAATTGCTAGAGAGAAATAATTTAATACCTCAGACGATCAGTGTAAATGAAATCAATCTCGGGGCCTTCTTTGATAAGACTGCCCAGCAAAACGTCCGTCTTGTTCCGAACATGAGTCCTGTTGAAATCTTTGGAGATCCTCGTGGTTTTCACCCCGCTGTACTTTTGCTAACTTCGATTGCAAACTTCTTGATGATGTCCACTGCTATGGATCAGGGCGATGCAGGCCTTGCTGCTGTTCCAGCAACTCTTATCGGGATGACCTTGGGCCATCATATTGCTTCACGGCCGGTAAAACATATTCTGACTGACCGAAGTAGATTAATAGGAAACGTCGCATACGTCGCGGCAGTGGCAGGTTCATCTCTCGCTGTTGGGGGAGTTTGCAGAATGGTTATGTCCCTATTGTCAAATTTGTAGAAAAAAAGCTTAGCGTCTCTTTAAATTAAGAAGCTTAATGAAGGTTTCGATCAGATTCGGATCGAAATGTTGTCTCATTTCTTGAGTGATAACTCGAAAAGCATCGTAGGGCTTCATGGCCTTTTGATAAACTCGATTCGTTGTCATCGCATCGTAAGCATCACAAATCGAAACAACCTGAGAAACAATGGGAATGTCTTCGCCCTTTAGTCCATGCGGGTAGCCCGCGCCGCTAATTTTCTCGTGATGCTGAACAACGATATTTCGCCCTCTTTCGGGAACGGGAGCATCCGTCAGCATCTCGAATCCAAAGGATGGATGCTGTTTCATGATTTGCCATTCTTCATCATTCAGCGGGCCAGGCTTGTTGAGAACTTCCAATGGCACCTTGGCCTTGCCGATATCGTGAAGAAGAGCGCCCATCCCGGCCTCTTTCAAAACTTCTGGATCCTTAATGCCCATCGCAGAAAGAATTCCAATCGAAAATGTCATCACATTCACACAGTGTGTGTAAGTGTAATAATCATGGGATGAGAGCGAAATCATCTGAATGAAGGCGTCCGAACCTTTCGCCATTAAGCGAATCGTATTGTTCACAACATTCTTTGAACTGCCAATCGCTTCTTTATTCTCTGGATTCTCGAAAATCTCCTGAGCGATTCCAGAAGCACATTTATACAAAATGTCGGCTTTCTTTTTTGTATCGATCTTTTTGTTTTCAATAATATTCGAAAGATTTGATTCGTAGAATTGGCGAAGTTCTTTTTGAGTCGTGCAGAGAATAAAGACCGCTTTAATTCTGGCATCTTCAAGTCTTTGTTTGTCTGCAGATGTAAAAGGAAGACTGGCAGCGCGGTAAAGAACATAGCTTCCATTGGTCAGCAGATAAATATCGTGGTTGCAAACTGCGTCTACCGCAAAAAACTCTAATTCAACCGGATGATAGGGATTCATCGGCTTTGATGGGACTGTAATACTGGGAGTTGAGAGTGCCATATTATCTCTTGAGCATTTTAATAAATTCGACGACCAAATCCTGATCGTAGTCTTCTTTCAATTCCATTCGAAGAAGCTCTATCGCATTCACGGGCTTGATAGCACTTTGGTAGTTGCGATCGGAGGTAAGCGAGTCAAAACAATCGCTGAGCGCAACGATCTTAGTAAAAACATGAATGTCATCGTTCATATTGGATGGATAGCCACGACCTTTCGGTCTTTCATGATGTTGAAGCACAATCAGCTCCGAGATATCCGGAATGGAGCGACTCTCATGAACGATTTCATAGGAATATCGTGGATGCTTTTCGACCTCCATTCGCTCTTCGTCTGTAAGCTTACCTGGTTTTTCGAGAATCGCTTTATCAACTTTGGACTTTCCCAAATCATGAAGCATGGCAGCAATCCCAACACACGAAATCTGATTGAAGTTTTTGATTCCCATTTGATTGGCCAAACTAATTGAATAGGCAGCGGTATTGACGGCATGTGAAAACTCAGAAAAATCCTTACTTGCCATACTCATCAGCCCAAAAAAATTGGAGCGATCCTTACTGAGAAAGTGAATCGTATTCTTAATCGATTTCATTGACCTTTTGAGCGTCTCGGCAGATTTGGGCGACGAGAAGATAGCTTCTGCGAGTGAAATCGAGCTTTCATAAAGAATCTCGGCCTTCTTTACTTCAGGAATCATTTTGGAATCCAAAATTTTTGAAAGATTCGACTCGAGAAACTTTTGATGATCTCTCTTGTCTTTGAACCTCATATAGAGATCGGTCATCTGAAATTCTACGAGGCGCTTTTCGTCTTCGATCTTCCAAACAAGATTCTTCAAGCGATAGAGTACGAATTGGCCTTGATAGAGAAAGAACAGATCTTCCTCGATCATATCGCCGGGACGATAGAGACTCGATGGAACTTTAAAATAGGATTCAGCCCGCTCCTGCTGAGTTCCCGCCGCTCTCAAACCCATGCTTAAGAATATCACGCCTTTGAGGTGCCAGCAGACAGAGTTTTATAAGGTTATTTCAAGAGCTTAGATGGCCTCTTCCAATAGCCTAGTGAGGCCAGAAACCCAAGTGCGACTGGCATTCGGGCAGGGGAACAGGATCAAATCATCTCCCCCAAAGCTTTTAAAATCTGATTTTGCGCGAATTCCTAGCTCTTCAAGTGTCTCAAGGCAGTCAGCCACAAAAGATGGGCTAAAAACTCCGAGTCGTTTAACTCCCTTCTGAGCTAGATCTCCCAACACCAGATCCGTATAGGGTTTAAGCCAGGGAGTTCGCCCAAGCCGAGACTGAAAGCAGAGAGTCCATTTGCTGCGTGGAATCCCTAGACGTTCAGAGAGGGCCTCTGCTGTTTTAATACATTGTCGTCGATAGCAATTCATATTGACCGAATTTTCCACGCGACAACAGTCTTCCGATTTCAGACAGCAAGAACCTTCGGGATCACCCTTTAGAATATGTCGCTCTGGAACTCCATGAAAACTCATGAGGAAATGATCGCAAGATTTCAAGCGGTCCGAATCAACCCCACTGGCAAAGGCCTCGATGAATTCCTTTCGTTCGTAAAAAGGCGCAAGTGTGGAAATTTTTGGTATGCACCATTCCTCTGAAAGAACTCGCGTCGCTTCTTCTAGGCTCGATCCTGTAGAAGCTGATGCATATTGAGGATAGAGAGGCGCTATCATCACATGAGATACGCCCTTCGCTTTGAGACGTTTCCAGGCATCCGCAATAGAGGGGCTACCATAACGCATTCCTATTTCTATAGGCGCACGAGACTTAAAATTCTCTGAAAGTCCTAGGGCTAGATCTTCGGTGTGCATTCGAAGAGGACTTCCGCGATCCGACCAAACAGAGGCATACGCTTGAGCGGATTTAGAAGAACGAAAGGGAACAACAAGCCCCTGAACCAAAAGAAAGCGAAAGAATGAGGGGATATCGATTACTCGAGGATCCATCAGGAATTCTCTTAAAAAACGGCGAAGAGCCCTGGGCGTCGGGGAGTCGGGTGTTCCAAGCTGAATCAGTAAAATTCCAATCATCAGTCGATGATTCTGCCATAAGAAAAAGCCGCGGTTTAGATAAACTTCACAGTATCAGACGCCCTCGGAATTTGTCATCATGAGCAGGTGAATTATAGAGAAATCAAGATCCTCAATACGCTCACTGCAAAAAAAGAGATCTTTAAGCCCGAAGACCCTCAGGCCGTTCGGATCTATGGCTGCGGTCCTACAGTCTATGGCTATACCCATGTAGGCAATGCCCGCGCTGCTCTCGTTTTTGATTTGGTTGTGAGAAGCCTTGAATATTTTAAATACAAAGTCCACTTTGTGCGAAATTTCACTGACGTAGACGACAAAATTATTGCGACAGGTCAAAAAGAATCTAAAGACCCAAAAGACGTCGCAGAATTTTATATTCTCGCCTATTTAGAAGATCTGAAGGCCCTTAAAACAAGAGAGCCCAATGAGTCCCCACGAGTAACCCAAACCATGCCTGAAATTATTAAATTCATTGAAGGGCTTCAGGCGAAGGGCCTCGCATATCAGTTGGAAACTTCGCTTGGCAATGATGTCTATTTTGAAGTTCAAAAGTTTAAGGGATACGGAAAGCTCTCTCACAGAAAATTGGATGATTTGCAAACCGGCTCACGAGCAGAAGTAGAAGAGGGCAAACGCCACCCTGGAGACTTTGCACTCTGGAAGGCTGCGAAATCGGGCGAGCCGTCTTGGTCGAGTCCGTGGGGACTTGGACGCCCCGGTTGGCATATTGAGTGTTCGGCCATGATTCATAAGATTTTTGAGAAGCCACTCGATATCCATATGGGAGGGATTGATCTAGTTTTTCCCCATCATGAAAACGAAATCGCGCAGTCTGAGGGGCTCACCCATCAAGCGCTTGCAAAAGTTTGGATTCACAATGGCCTACTGGAATTTGGGCATGAAAAAATGTCGAAGTCGCTCGGAAATATCGTGCGAACTCGCGATTTCCTAAAAGCTCACCACCCAGAGGTTTTGAGGCTTCTGTTTTTGCAGCAGCACTATCGAAGTCCTCTGGATTTTTCGGATGAAAATATTGCTCGCGCCGAAAACTTGCTCGAGCGCCTTTATATAAGCCTTCATCAATCAACGGAGGCGCCGTCTTCGCAAACTTCTAGCGATTTACTTTTGAGAAAAATGGAGGACTCACTCGCAGATGATTTCAATTCGGCAAAAGCTTTGGGAGATCTGCTTTCAAGCATTCGTGGCTGCTTTCGAGACAATAAATCAGATGACTGGGCGGCGCTTAAGCCCGCATTTGGACTTTTGAACAAAGTTTTTGGAATTTGCCTCGAAGAACCAAAAATATTTCTCTCCGAGAATAAATCTATAAAATTGAAGCGATGGAATGTGACAGAGGAATTTACCTCACAAATTGAGGCTCGTATGAAGGACCGTGAAACGGCACGATCTCAAAAGGATTTTAAAACCTCTGACCAGATACGAACTGAATTGGAATCTAAAGGCATTCTCGTGATGGATGGCCCCGATGGATCAACGTGGAGCATGAAAGGAAATCCCTAGATGTCAAAGTTGTCAAACATACACAAGCGAGCGTGGACTGCAGCAAATAAGGCTCAGAAGTTGGCCTATGCGCCCTATTCAAATTACAAAGTTGGGGCGAGCCTCGTTTCTGGGTCAAAGATTTTTTCAGGCTGTAATGTGGAAAATGCGAGTTACGGCGCAACAATTTGCGCCGAACGGGGCGCCGTATTGAAGGCGGTTTCATCTGGTGTAAAAAGCTTCAACTCCCTCATTGTTGTCACCAAGGCCGGAGCCGCACCTTGCGCACTTTGCTTACAAGTACTTTCTGAATTCTGTGGGCCCGAATTGGAGATTTGGATTGCAACACCCAAAAAGATTTTGGGACAGGTGAAGTTAAGCCAGCTTTTGGGATTTCCGTTTCGAAAGTCTGATCTTAAACGTGGTGTTAAAACTGCGTTTCATTTGCGTGCTTAAGCTAATTCACTTTCGCTAAGCGACTGCACCAACCAGTGCCCATTTGAACTTCAAATGAATCGGTGGCCAGTGAGGTCAGTGAGATTCTCATCGGTTCCGCACTGGCGGCTGAGATATCAAATGAGATATCCAAGAAGCCTTCGAATGCGCAGGAACCGCCGAGTCGAAGCTCTGCGAACTTTGTATCCCATTCTGAATCACTCACGAGCTGAGTGATTTGATGCGAAATCACAATATCGCAAGAGTTGGTTAAGGGCCAATGGGTCTGAATTGAATCAGCAAGAAAATCGACTTTGAGTGGAACCGCGGATTTTTGAATGAATCTCCACGACCAAGAAGATTGCAAATATTGAGCCAGATAAAACTCAAGGAAAACCCCGATAAAGCAATGAATAACAGAATAGTGCTATCAACCCTGACCAAAAGTGTCCGACTTTAGACGTCTATTTCGTAGCGATTCGCGCCTTCGCGCTTAGAATCCAAAAGGGCCTCTAGCAAGAGGATCTCTCTCGAAAGACTCACAATTACTCGCTTTTTCTTGGTATCCAGTTCTTCAATCCACTCGGGATCAATCAGTACGAAACGTTCCTTCTGCTTGAAGTCTTCCGCGACGAAATATCTAAGATTCTGAGTGGAAAAGTCGATTACCGAATCCACAATTTTGCCTAATGGCCCCGTAGAAGTTTCTATTTCAAAATCCATTAAAGCCGCCATACTTTGATAGGTGTCGGGAGATATACCACCACTGTCATTTGCTTGAAT
>Ga0163144_10007476_pt1 | contig 23968 bp, 19 predicted proteins | sample OliLak19BULKMAT1_FD_123175 | JGI IMG/M metagenome (GOLD analysis project Ga0163144, IMG submission 123175) | Freshwater microbial mat bacterial communities from Lake Vanda, McMurdo Dry Valleys, Antarctica - Oligotrophic Lake LV.19.BULKMAT1 | ecosystem: Environmental > Aquatic > Freshwater >...
GCGAGTTCCGGCATCAGGCGTCCTCCCCTTCGCCCGCGGGGCGCGTCTCGAGAAGACGCGTGTCGAGGCTGTCGAAGGTCTCGCGGATGCGGAAGAAGAAGATGCCGAACAGGAACGTGCCGACCAGCACGTCGAGCGCGATGCCGAGTTCCACGATCATGGGCATGCCATAGGTGGCGCTGGTCGCGGCGAAGAACAGCCCGTTCTCCATCGACAGGAAGCCGATGACCTGCGGCACCGCCTTGCGCCGGGTGATCATCATGAGGAACGACAGCAGCACGCTCGCCAGGGCGATGCCGAGGGTCGCGCGATTGATGGTTCCGGCCAGTTGCGCGATCGGCAGCGCGAGGTTGAAGGCGACGATCGCGAGCACGATACCGACCAGCAGGATCGTGGGCGTGTTGAGCAGCGTCTCGACGTCCCGGCGCATGGAGAGCCGGGCGATCAGGCGGTGCAGGATCACGGGCAGGACGATGACCTTGATCACGAGAGTCAGTCCGGCCGACCAGTAGAGGTGGATGCGCCCCGTCGACCAGGCGAGCAGCAGCGTGTTCGCGACCAGCACCGCGCCTTGGAAGGCGAACAGGTCGATCAGGGTGCGGATGCGCCGCTGCGCCAGCATGCCGAACGCGACCAGCAGGATCAGCGACGCGAACAGATTGATGAGCTGCGAAGTGAAGGGCATCGTCATCGCTTCGTCATCATCAGCGCCAAACGAACCAGCCCGAGGGCGCCAAGGCCTGGCAGGCCGAGGCATTGGGCATCCTTCGGGCGCAGCGACTGTTTGGAGGCGCGGGAGGCATTTCAGCCACCGGCCTCGAGCAGGAAGTGCGTCAGCATCCCGAGCGTCGCCAGCAGGAAAGCCGTCCCGAGGTACTCCGGTGCACGGAAGATGCGCATCTTGGCCGACACGGCCTCGAGCAACGCGAGCGCGATGCCGGCGAGAAACAGCTTGGCGACGAGCGCGGCGACACCGATCGCCATCATCCGCCAGTTGCCCGCCTCCGCGATGCCCCAAGGGGCGAACAACGCGATCCCGATGGCAGCGTAGGTGAGGAGCTTCAGCGCGTGCGCCCATTCCATCAGCGCGAGATGGTGCGCCGAATACTCGAGCATCATGGCCTCGTGGATCATCGTGAGTTCCAGGTGAGTCGCCGGGTTGTCCACCGGAATGCGCCCGTTCTCCGCCAGCAGGACCATCACGAAGGCCACTGCCGCGAAAGCCAGGCTCGGATACAGCGCGAACGGACGATAGGCGAACGTCTCCACGATGGTCGTGAGCGAGGTGGACTTCGCGATCAGCGACGGCATGAACATGACCATCAGCAGCGCCGGTTCGGCCAGGCTAGCCACGAGCATCTCCCGGCGGGCCCCGAGCGAGCCGAAGGCGGTCCCGACATCCATTGCCGCGAGCGCCATGAACACCCGCGCGAGCGACAACAGACCCACCAGGGCGATCACGTCCGCGGCCGGCGCGAACGGGAGGTCGGTGGCGAGCGTCGGCACGATGCTCGCGGCGAGCGCCGTGCAGCCGAACACGACGTAGGGCGCGATTCTCAGCAACGGCGAGGCGTTGTGCGCCAGGACGGCGTCCTTTCGCAAGAGCTTGCGGAGATTGCGGTAGGGCTGCAACAAACCGGGTCCGGTCCGGTTCTGCAGCCAGGCGCGGCACTGATTGATCCAGCCCAGCAGCAGCGGTGCGAGCAGGATCGCCACCGCTATCTCGAAGGCCTGGGCGCCGCCCGCGTTCACACGTGCACCACCAGCAACAACACCAGCAGCGTGACGAAGCTGTAGATGAGGTAGAGGTGGATGCGACCATGCTGAGTCACGGCGACGAGACTCGCGAGCCACGCCGCCAGCCGCGCGACCGGGAGGTACAACCAATACCACAGCCGATCCTCGGTGCGCGCCGAATACCAGGGCTGGTCGTCGAACGGGCTCGGGAGATGGCGCTCGATGCGGAAGAAGGGCTCGAAGATCTGTTTGATCGGTTGACCGAATCCCTCGGCCGTGTCCTGCATGCGCGCGGTCTGGCCCGGGAAGCCGCAGTCCCAGGCGGGCGCCCGGCGCACCCGACCATGGCTGAAAGGGCGCACCAGCAGCCACGCTCCCAGGACCATCACCGAGATCACCACCAGGAACACGAGCGGACCGTAGCTCGCCCGCTCCGGTGCTGCGGGCGTCAGGAACAACCACGATCCCGCCAGGTTCTCGCCGAGACCGCTGCCGAGCAGTTCGCGCTCGATCGGCTCGATCGCACGCAACACCGTCACGGGGGCGAGCCCCAGCAGCACACACCAGAGCGCGAGAAAGACGAGTCCCGCACGCTCCCAGAGGTTCGCATCCTGCGCTTCGTCCAGCGCCGCCTCGCGCGGGCGCCCGAGAAACACCACGCCGTAGAACTTCACCATCACGTATCCCGAAAAAGCCGCGGCGAGCACCAGCGCGGCGGTCGCGATCGGGACGAACATCTGCAGGTACGAGTCCGGCAGGCCGGTCGAGAGCAGGAAGGCCTGCAGCAACAACCATTCGGACACGAATCCATTGAGCGGCGGCAGGCCCGCAACGGCGAGCGTGCCCACCAGTGCGAGAAACGCCACCCAGGGCATGCGTCGGATGAGCCCGCCGAGACGCCCCAGGCTGCGCTGCGCCGTGGCATGCATCACCGAGCCCGTTGCCAGGAACAGCAGGCTCTTCATCATGGCGTGATTGAGACAGTGATACAGCGCCGCGGCGAGCGCGAGCGCGGCCGGCACCGGCATCGCGTGCATGCGGAATTCGATCGCGAGCCCGAGCGCAGCGAGGACGATGCCGATGTTCTCGATCGACGAGTATGCGAGCAGGCGCTTCATGTCGGTCTGGACGGCGGCGAACAGGACGCCGAACAGCGCCGTGAGCAGTCCGAGCGCGAGCGCGATCAGTCCCCACCATCCGATCTGCTCGCCGATGAGATCGAAGCACACCCGGATCAGTCCGTAGATCGCCACCTTCAGCATGACCCCGCTCATCAACGCCGACACGGGCGACGGCGCCGCTGGGTGGGCCTCCGGCAACCACGCATGCAACGGCAGGAATCCCGCCTTGGCGCCGAAGCCGAACAAGGCGAGGACGAACGCGACGGTCGCCCAGAAGGGCGTCGGTGTGAGCGCGCGCATCGCGTCGAACGTATACGCGCCTTTGCCGCCGGCGAGCACCCCGAAGCAGAGCAGGATGGCGATCGCACCCACGTGCGCAATCAGCACATAGAGGAATCCGGCGCTGCGGTTCGCGGCTTCCGTGTGGTCGGTAACGACCAGGAAGTACGAGGCGAGCGCCATGGTCTCCCATGCCATCATGAACAGATACGCGTCGTCGGCGAGCACCACCATCACCATGCTCGCGATGAACAGGTGATATTGGAGGCAGGTGAGCCCGAGGTTCGGGCTCACCTGGGACCGGAAGTATCCGGCGCTGAACACCGACACGCCCGTCACCGCCAGGCCCAGCAAGAGCAGGAAGAACGCGGCCAGCGCGTCGAGGCGGAGGTGAAACGGCAGGTCGGGCATCCCGAACGGCAGGGTCAGGCGTCCGGCGGGTTCGCTCAACGCCACGTATGCGACCCAGGCGAGTACCACGCCGCCAACCGCGCCCGCGGGAAAGAGCATGCGTACGCCGTCGCGTTCGGATCGCAGGATCGTGCCAACGACACCCAGCGCCATCCAGTAGACCACCACCCCGAGCGCCACGGACAGCGGCGTGAGGGCGGCGAACATCAGCGGTGCAACGGCAGCGTCAAGATACGGGCGATGATAGCGCGCCAGTGTCGTGAATCGGAAACTCGCGAACAAAATTGGAACGCTCGGTGAGTACCACCCGGGCGCGGGCCGCTCATGCCGGCTCGCCCCGCATGAGACGCAGCCGCGGATAACAGGGCTTCGGGCAAGGCGACCGGTTGCGACCTTTCGATTCCCGACACGATCGACGACGATCGAGGGTCAAACGCGCAGCAACGTTGCGCGGTTTCCGAGCCAGCGGTCCACATGCCGGTGCGCGTGGTCGGGCCAGCGTTCAAGCAGCTCGCCGGCCGTGTCGCGAGCCCGTTCGAGCAGGCCGGCATCGAGCGTGAGGTCGGCGAAGCGAAGCATCGGCACGCCGCTCTGACGCGCGCCGAGGAGTTCTCCCGGTCCGCGAAGCCGCAAGTCCTCACGCGCGATCTCGAAACCGTCCGTGTTCTCGTAGACGATCCTCAGCCGTTCGCGAGCGGTATCCGACAGCGGCTGTTGATAGAGGAGGATGCAGGCCGACTCGCCGCTGCCGCGGCCGACCCGACCGCGCAACTGATGCAGCTGCGACAATCCCATGCGCTCGGCATGCTCGATCACCATCAGGGTCGCGTCGGGCACGTCCACGCCCACTTCGATCACCGTGGTGGCCACGAGCAGCCGCACCTCGCCCGCCTTGAACTCGGCCATGACACGCGCCTTCTCGTCCGCCTTGAGGCGCCCGTGAACCAGGCCGATGCGCATCTCGGGAAACGTCTCGGTCAATATGGCGAAGGTCTCCAGTGCGGTCTTCAATTGGAGCTGCTCGCTTTCCTCGATGAGTGGACAGACCCAGTAGGCCTGGCTGCCCGCGAGGCATGCATCGCGCACCAGGTGAATCACGTCGTCGCGTCGCCCTTCGGACACCAGCTTGGTCACCACCGGGGTGCGCCCCGGCGGCAGTTCGTCGATGGTGGAGACGTCGAGATCCGCGTAGAAGCTCATGGCCAGCGTGCGCGGGATCGGCGTGGCGCTCATCATCAGCTGGTGCGGCAGGCCGTCACCACCAGCGCCTTTCATGCGCAGCGCGAGCCGTTGGTGGACACCGAACCGGTGCTGTTCGTCGACCACCGCCAGAGCGAGGTTGTGGAACGACACCTTCTCCTGGAACAACGCGTGGGTGCCCACGGCCACGGCCGCCTGCCCGCCTTCCACGGCCGCCAGACCGGCCTTGCGTGCGCGTGCGCCGAGGCCGCCGGCGAGCCATGCGACCTCGATGCCGAGCGGCGCCAGCCACTGCGAGAACCTGGCGAAATGCTGCTCGGCCAGGATCTCGGTAGGCGCCATCACCGCCACCTGGAAATTGCGCTCGACGGCACACAGGGCTGCGAGCGCCGCGACCACGGTCTTGCCGCTGCCGACGTCACCCTGCAACAGCCGCTGCATCGGATGCGGTCGGGCGAGGTCGCTTCGGATCTCGGCAAGCGCGCGCTGCTGAGCGCCGGTCAGCGCAAAGGGCAGCACGCCGAACAGATCTCGCGCGAGCGTACCGCCGTCGCCCAGCGCCGGGGCGCGAGCGGCGACCCGGTTGCGCCGGTTGATCCGCATCGACAACTGCTGGGCGAGCAATTCGTCGAACTTGATGCGCAGCCAGGCCGGGTGCGATCGCGCCTCCAGTGCCGCCAGCGGCACGTCGCGGGGCGGGTCGTGCAGCAACCTCACGGCGGCGGCGAAGTCCGGCAGCCTCAGGCGCGCCAGCACCGGTGCAGGCAATGTCTCGTCGAGATCGCAGTGCGCCATGGCGGTTGCGACGGCGCGCGTCAGCGCGTACTGGGACAGTCCCGCCGTCGACGGGTAGACCGGCGTGAGCTTGTCGGGCAGCGGCGCACCTTCACCGACAACGCGAACGCGTGGATGCACCATCTCCGCCCCGAAGAAACCTTCGCGGATCTCTCCCACCAGACGCACCCGCGCAGCGAGTGCGAGTTGCTTCTGCTGGGCGGGATGAAAGTGCAGCAGGCGCACAGTCAATTCGCCACCCGCGTCACGCACTCGGGCGACCAGTTGGCGGCGCGGCCGGAACCTGACCTCGCAGTCGACCACGACGCCTTCGACCTGGACCAGGGCTCCGTGCGGTGCCTCGGCGATGGCATGGATGCGCGTCTCGTCCTCGTAGCGCAGCGGCAGGTGCAGAACGAGATCGAACAGCCGCGTCACACCGAGCTTCGCGAGACGCTCCGCCACCGCACGCGGAATCCCCGGCAGTGAGTCTGCGGGTGCGGGGCTCGCCACCGCCGGACGGTCGCGCGGCACGAGCGGCCTTACTGCGACGGCACGAGGATCGCGTCGACCTCGACCGCCGCGCCTCGAGGCAGCGCAGACACCTGTACCGTCGTACGCGACGGGAACGGCTGGCGGAAGTACTGGGGCATGATCTCGTTCAGTTTGGCGAAGTCGGCGAGATCCGTCAGGTAGACCGTCACGCGCACCGCGTCATGGAGACTCGCGCCGGCTGCGGCCGCGACCGCCTGGAGATTGCGGAACACGCGATGGATCTGGTTGTCGATGCCTTCCACCAGTTGCATGGTCGCGGGGTCGAGCGGCGTCTGGCCCGACAGATAGATGGCATCGCCGGCCTTGATGGCCTGGGAATACGTGCCGATGGCGGAGGGCGCATCGGCAGAGTGCACGGGTTGACGCATGGATGCTCCTGTCGTGACCGAAGCGACAGATGGTATGCGAGCCGGCACTCGGCCTCAAACCGCGTCGACGGGCTCGCTGCGGCGCACAATGCTGCGTGCTACCATCCGCCGCCGTTGTTCGTGGGGAGCTTTCATGCAGGATCAAGCCGGCCCGGCGCCCGACGCGCCGGATGCGCCAGAGCAACACACGCCCCGCAGCGGTCTGTTCACACTTGCGCTCGGGGCCGTCGGCGTGGTCTTCGGCGACATCGGCACCAGCCCGTTGTACACCATGAAGGAAGCGTTCGGGGCTGCCCACGGCCTCGCGCTCACGCACGACAACGTGCTGGGCATCCTCTCGCTGGTGTTCTGGTCGCTCATGCTGTTCGTGACGATCAAGTACGTCACTTTCATCATGCGCGCCGACAACCGCGGCGAAGGCGGGATCATGGCGCTGCTCGCGCTGGTCGTCGGTACCACCCCGCGCGGTTCGCGCGGCCGCTGGTGGCTGATGACGCTGGGAATGTTCGGAGCGGCGCTGTTCTACGGCGACAGCATGATCACACCGGCGATCTCCGTGCTCTCGGCGGTGGAGGGGCTCTCGGTCGCGACTTCCGTGTTCGATCCGTACATCGTGCCTATCACGGTCGCTGTGATCATCGTGTTGTTCGTCATGCAGTTCAAGGGCACCGGGATCGTGGGCGCGCTGTTCGGGCCGATCACCACCGTCTGGTTCATCGTGCTCGCAATCCTCGGTGTCGGCCAGATCGCGCATAACCCGCACGTGTTGCACGCGCTCAATCCTTCCTGGGCATTCAGGTTCTTCCTCGACAACGGTGTGCACGGGTTCCTCGCGCTCGGCGCAGTGGTGCTGGCCGTGACCGGGGCCGAGGCCCTGTATGCGGACATGGGGCATTTCGGCAAGAACCCGATCCGGGTGGCCTGGCTCGGACTGGTGTTCCCGGCGCTGATCCTCAACTACTTCGGCCAAGGCGCGTTGCTGCTCTCGGACCCGTCGGCGGTCGAGCATCCGTTCTTCCACATGGTGCCCTCCTGGGCCTTGTACCCCATGGTCGTGCTGGCGACGCTCGCGACGGTGATCGCTTCGCAGGCGGTGATCTCGGGCGCCTATTCGCTGACCCGGCAGGCGATCCAGCTCGGCTATTGCCCGCGACTCGCCATCCGTCACACCTCCGAGAGCGAGATCGGACAGGTCTATATGCCATGGATCAACTGGGCCCTGCTGGCCGCCGTGCTGGTGCTGGTGTTCGGCTTCCGTTCCTCGAGCTCGCTCGCGTCCGCCTACGGAATCGCGGTGACTGGCACGATGGCGATCGACACCATCCTGCTGTTCTTCGTGATCACCCGCATCTGGAAGTGGGGCGCACCGGTCGCCTGGGCCATCTGCGGCGTGCTCCTGTTCGTCGATCTCGCTTTTTTCGCCGCCAATTCGGTGAAGATCCTGGAAGGCGGCTGGTTCCCGCTCGTCATCGCCGGCGTGGTCTTCACCGTGATCTCCACGTGGCGCCGCGGCCGGGAGATCCTGTTCGAACGCTTGCGCCCGGGCGCGATCCCGATCGAACCGTTCCTCGCGTCCATCGCGATCCATCCGCCGCAGCGAGTCCCGGGCACGGCGGTCTTCCTCACCGCCGGCCGCGAAGGCGTACCGCACGCGATGCTGCACAACCTGAGCCACAACAAGGTGCTGCACGAGCGCGTGGTACTGCTCACCGTCACGACCGAGGACGTGCCCTACGTGCGGGCCGCGAACCGCATCGGGATCGCCGACATGGGTGAAGGCTTCTATCGCATGTCGGTGCGCTACGGGTTCAAGGACGAACCCGATCTCCCGAACGCGCTGCAGCTCCCGAACGAACTCGGGCTCGAGTTCAGTCTCATGGAGACCTCGTTCTTCCTGTCGCGCCAGACCATCGTCCCGACGCGTGCCCCCGGCATGGCCTTGTGGCGCGAAAAACTGTTCGCGACCATGTCGCGCAACGCAGCCAGCGCCACCGAGTTCTTCCGCATCCCCACCAACCGGGTGGTGGAGCTCGGGACGCAGATCGAGATCTGATGATCGAGAAGCTGGAGCGTCTGCTCGCCACCCGCAAGGACGGCGCGCTGCTGCGCTTCAGCCTCGGCGGCGAGTACCTGAAGCGCGATGATCCGGCGGCCGCTGCGGCGCACCTGCGCAAGGCAGTGGAACTCGACCCGAACTATTCGGCCGCGTGGAAGCTGCTGGGGAAGGCCTACCAGGGGGCCGGTCAGGCAACGGCCGCGATCGAGGCCTGGCGGCAGGGCATCGGGGTGGCGGAAGCCAACGGCGATCAGCAGGCCGCAAAGGAAATGAAGGTGTTCCTCAAGCGGCTGGAGAAGACTCCCGCGAAGGACTGACTACGACGCCATTGACGACGGAGAACACGGATCGGGCACGAAGCAGCAGCCATCGCGCCGTCTTCCGTGCCCCGGCGTGTGCCTCCGTGCTGTCCGTGGTTCAAGCCTCGCATCGCGGTTTCGACGTTTGCGTCGAAATGCTCAGTGCCGGGTCTTCGACTCCGGAAACATGTACACCTTGCCGCCCTTCATGCGCGGCGGTGACGGTTGCGAGCCCCTGCCGACGGCATCGAGCGCGCTGTCGAACACGATGGCCACGACCTTGCGCGAGGCGTCGCGATAACAGCGCAGCTTGAGCTGGTCGATGTGCCAGTACGGATCCGCGAGCCGGTCGCAGCGGGCGAGCTCCATCAGGAATCCGCCGTTGGTGAGGACGATGCGACGCGCCTGATGCTCGGTACCCACGATGGCGTCGGCAAATTCGGGCGGATGCCGGCCCTCGGTTTCGTCGAGAAGCCCGACCGCTACCGGTCGCGCCGGCTCACCGAGCACGGTCCGTTCGAAGCCGACCGTGGTGACGAACGAATCCATGCCTTTGTAGGTATCGATGTCGCAGGTGTAGGCCTCGTGGTGGAATACGAAGAAGCTCACCGCCGCCTGGCCCCACTTGAGCGCCGTCTCCACCGCGAACGACAGATCCCACTTGCCGGCCTTGATGTCGGGGATCACGCTGCGACCGCCGCCGCGCGACTGGCAGACCACGGCCAGTGTTCCGGAGCGAAGATCGAAACCGGCGAATTCCTCGAAGTCCGAGTGCGACATGTACTCGTAGGTTTCCTCGAGTCCGTCGGTCATCTCGCCCTTCTCGTAGATCACGCGGCCGTCGTAGCCCGCGCCGTCCGGGTAGATGTATTCGAGCGCGAAGCGCAGTTTCGGGTACTCCTCGGACAACATGCGTGTCAGGCCCAGCAGCGGCGTGCGGCTAGTGTAGAACTCGTAGGTGACGGCGCCTTCGCCTTCGGTCACGATCAGCACCGGATGACTCGAATCGGCGTAGTCGCCCCAGCGCTCGCGCAGAAAGGCGCACAGGCGGCCCATCGTGCGAGCCGAATCGTCGAACAGATGTTCCGGAACGGCGTCGAAGTCGCCGAACTTGAGGAAGTGATCGAGTTCGCTGCCCCAGCGCTCGGTCTCCTCCAGTTCCTTGCGGAAGGTGCGCACGTCGGCTGCATCGCCGGTGATCTGCAGCAACTGCCGGCAACCTTCGTCCTCGTCCTCGGGATCGAGATATTCGTCGTCAGACATGGGAGGAGGAGATCACGAGGTACGATTCCGAGCCGGCGGGACAACGACCGGAGCTGCAAACCCGGCATCTTCGAATCTGGTGGAGACGAGGAGGATCGAACTCCCGACCTTCGCATTGCGAACGCGACGCTCTCCCAGCTGAGCTACGTCCCCACGGCCGGCGGCAAACCGGCGAGGCGCGGATTCTAGCGCGAGTCCCCGACGGGGTAAATGCTCGCCCTGCGCCGGACCGGGCCCCGGCTCAACCGCGGAACGGTCCGGAGCGGCGCCGGTATGACCACACGTACATGAGCACGCCGGCAGCCACCATGGGCAGCGACAACCACTGGCCCATGCTGAAGCCCCATGCGAGCAACCCCAGGAATCCGTCCGGCTCGCGCGTGAACTCGACGATGAAACGCAGCACGCCATAGCCGATCAGGAACAGGCCAGATACCGAACCCACCGGTCGCGGCTTGCGCGAGAACACCCACAGGATCGCGAACAGGACCAACCCTTCCAGCGCGAACTCATAGAGCTGGGAGGGATGGCGCGGCAGCATGTCGACGTCCGGAAACACCACGGCCCACGGCACGTCGGTCGGCCGCCCCCACAACTCCGCATTGATGAAGTTGCCGATGCGGCCGAGCCCGAGCCCTGCCGGACACAACGGTGCGATGAAATCGGTGACCGCAAGCCACCGCTTGCGATGACGCCAGGAGAAGAACGCCATCGCGAGAATGACGCCGAGGAAGCCGCCATGGAACGACATTCCGCCTTCCCAGACGTAGAAGACATGCAGCGGGTTGCTCGCATAGTCGGCGAATTTGTAGAACAGCACATAGCCCAGACGTCCGCCGAGCACGACACCGATGACCGCGTAGAACAGCAGGTCGTCGATGTCCTTGTAGGTCCAGCCCGAGTGCGGTTGGCTGCGCACTCGGCTGCGTCCCAGCAGGAGCCCGATCACGAAGCCGCCGAGATACATCAGACCGTACCAGCGAACGGCCACGGGGCCGAGCTGGAAGGCGATGGGATCGAACTGCGGGTGGATGAACATGCGGGGGCCGGACGAGAAGGCGGGCGGATTATACGGGGCGCTCTCCCGGCCCGACCCGGCGGCGAGCGCTCACGGGATCTCGGCAGCAGGCATTCGCACGAGGATGATGGCGCTCTTGCGCTCCAGCCATGATGTCGCGCGGTGCCTGTCGTAGAAACGCGGATTCGGGACCATGGCTGCAAGCCTCGCTGCCTGCGACGCACCGAGCTGTGCCGCGCTCACGCCGTAGTAATGGCGCGCCGCGGCCTCGGCGCCGAAGACGCCGTTGCCCCATTCGATCACGTTCAGATAGATCTCGAAGATCCGGCGTTTGCTCATCACCACTTCCAGCATCACGGTGATGACCGCTTCCTGCAGCTTGCGCCACGGCGTGCGCTTGGACGACAGGAACAGGTTCTTCGCGAGCTGCTGGCTGATGGTGGAGCCGCCGGCTACGATCTTGCCCTGCTTCAGATTCTTCGCGTAGGCCTTGTGCAGCGCTTCCCAGTCGAAGCCCTCGTGCTCGACGAACTTCGCATCCTCCGAAGCCACGATCGCGCGCTTCAGGTTCACCGAGATCTTCTCGTACGCAACCCACCTGTGCTGCAATTCCGCCTCCGGATTCTTCGACTGCATCAACTCGAGCCGGTCATCCATGAAGCTCGACGACGACGGGTTGAACCATACCCACCAGCAGATGCAACCGAACATCCAGAGCTGGTAGACGAGCACGATGGCCGCGAGCACCAGGAATGCGTGCCAGACACCCTTCGAGATCGCCTTCAGCACGGGCTCGCGCGCCGTCCGCCGTCAAGTCTGGTGACGCAGCAGATCCAGCACCGGTTCGGTTTCCGGCCGTACGCCGCGCCATAGCTGGAAAGCTTCCGCGGCCTGCTCCACCAGCATGCCCAGGCCATCTGCAACCCTCCCGGCGCCTTCCGCCAGCGCGCTCCGCATGAACGGCGTCTCGCCGCGGCCATACATCATTTCGTAGGCGAGTGCGCAATCCTCGTAGACCCCGCGCGGCAACTCCGGCAGGTCGCCATCGATGCTGGCGGCCGTGGCGTTGATGATCAGATCGAACCGCAACTTCGCGAGGTCCTCGAAGCGGGCGGCGCGTATCGGGCCGCGATCGGTGAAGCGTGCTGCCAGCGTCTGTGCCTTCTCCAGGGTGCGATTGGCGATGACGAGTTCGGCGGGTCCGCGCGCAAGCAACGGCACGATCGCCCCCTGAGCCGCGCCGCCCGCACCGGCGATGAGCACGCGCTTGCCTCGCAGCCGGACGCCGAGATTGGTCTCCAGATCGCGCACCAGCCCGGCGCCGTCGGTGTTGTCGCCGAACACCTGGCCCGCCTCGAACTTGAGCGTATTGACAGCGCCGGCCGCCGCCGCTCGTTCGCTCATTTCGCCCGCGTAGGCGTATGCCTCGATCTTGAAGGGCAAGGTCACGTTCATGCCGAGCCCACCTTCGGCGCGGAACGCGTCCACGGTCTGTCGAAAGCCGTCGGTCGCGCCCAGGATGCGTTCGTAGGTGAGATCCTGTCCGGTCTGGAGCGCAAACGCGGCGTGGATCACCGGCGACTTGCTGTGGGCGATGGGATTGCCGATGACGGCGTAGCGGTCGGTCACGTTTGCGGTAGACCCGGTTCGATCAAGAGGGTGGGGGACACGGTCTGGAAGCGCGGGCGGTGCGTACCGCTATTCGCCCACCAGTTCCTCGGCGCGGGTGAAAGCCCAGCTGCGTGTGATCGACAGGATGTCGTATTCCTTGCGGATCGTCGGCGGGAAGGCCGGAAAAGGCGCGGCGAGCTGGATCACGCGACGGGCCGCCCGGTCGAGGATCTCGTGCCCCGAGGAGCGTTCGATATCGACTTTCTCCACGCTGCCGTCGGCGCGGATCGACACGGTGAGCAACAGCGTACCGAAGATGCCCCGGCGCTTCGCCTCCTCTGGAAAGTTGCGCGTTCCGAGGCGTTCGATCTTCTGCCGCCACTCGTCCACGTACTGCGCATAGACCACGCCCTCGGTCCGCGCACCGATGAACCTGCGCTTGGGAAGCTTCTGGTACTGATCCATCTGACGCGCGATCTGGGCCTCGAGCTTCTGGATCTCGAGCTTGCGCTGGTCGACCTCGATCGGCTCCCTGCCTTCGAGTTTTTTCTGCGGCCGCTTGGCGTCCTCGGCGGGTGCATCGGCACGATAGTCGGACTTCAATTGCGTCATCATCCGCTGCACCTCGGACTCGAGCTGCTCGATGCGCTCGGCAGCGACGGTCATCTCGCTGGTCGTGCTCTCGGCGATGGCGGGTAGATTGGTCTTCGCACGACGCTCCTCCTCGGTGTTGCCACCGCCGTCGAGATGCGTCTGCGCGAGTGCGTCGGCCTTGACCGGCTTGCGCGCGGACTTGCTGTTGACGAGCACCACCTCCATGGGCGAGGCGAAGTTCTCCGACAGCGGCGCATCCGGCGCAACGAACGTCACCAATAACAGAGCGGCGTGGGCGACGAGGGAGAGCGCGATCGCGACCGGGAGGATCTGGCTGCCGGCTGCCGGCGCGAGATCCTCGAAGCTCAGCGCCGCCGGCAGGATGGCGTTCGCAGGCACCGGCTAGGGGAGAGTGGGAGCACGTGGCGATTGTATTCGAGCGCGCCGACCCGGTCACGGCCGCCGCGCCGGCTTCCGAATCGTGCTATTCGACCCTGGTCAGAAACCGGCAATCGGCTTCGAGCCTGAACAGGTCGATTGCAGACAGCTCCACTTCGACCGCGGTGCCGGGCGCAATCTCCGGCAGCGATGGCGTGCGCAGGTACAAAGGAATGCGCTCTATCCGCACCAGGCTCTCGCGGACCACGGTGGCGCGCGTGCGCTGCGCCTGCTCCTGGAGGATCCAGCGCAGGCACCAGTAGCGTTCCATACCGCGCTGGAACTCGGCATAGGCGTCGTATGCCAGTTCGAAATCGCGCATCGCGATTGCGAGCGCGTCACCGCCTTTTCGATAAGGCGCTGCTTCACCGCGCGCCAGGGCGATGATCTGGCGCTGGTTGACCAGGTCGACGTAGCGCCGCAAGGGCGAACTGGACCACGCGTATTGCGCCACGCCCAATCCCTCGTGCGGCGCAGGTATCGTCGACATGCGCACCTTGCCGCCGCCTTGCACGCGGTAGATCGCGGATACCTCGCTCTGCGCGAGCTGCCGTCCCCATTCGCTGTTTGCGAGAATCATCATCTCGGCCACCAGCTTGTCCATGGGCGAACCGCGCTTGCGCTCGACGATGCGCACGCGGTCGTCCTCGACGTAGAAGTTGTAGTCCTGCCGGTCGGGCCCGGCATCGGCCTTGCCACGAGCCGCCTCCAGGTGCGTCGCATAACGCCACAGCACGCGCAGCTCCTCGCCCCACGGAAAATCCATCGCCGCGCCGGCCAGCGCGGCCTCGTTGAAGATCGACTCGAGCGCGTCATGGCGCAGGTTGGCGAGGATCGCGACCCGCTCGATACGGGTATCGAAGCCCGCCGTCGTGAGATCGGGGGCGACCCGCGCATACAGCGACAGCACCGGCGCCTGACTGCCCTCGGACAACGTGAACCGGTCGATGACCGGTTCGGGCAGCATGGTGATCTTGCGGCCCGGCATGTACACGGTCGACAGGCGCCGGGCCGCAATGGCGTCGAGGCGCCCACCCACGGGTATGCCCAATGCCGGCACCGCGATGTGTACCCCGATCAGCCAACCGCCCTCCGGCAACGGCGTCACCGAAAGCGCATCGTCGATCTCCGTGGTGGTCGCATCGTCGATGCTGAACGCCTGGACCGCGGCCAGCGGCAGATCGAGGGGTTCCACCGGCAGATCGATTGCGCCGAATCCGGTTCCCGCGGGGAAATGTTCGCGCAGGAACCGATTCAGGTGATAGTCGTGGGTCGAGGGGATCGCCCCGCACCTGGCGAGCAGCTGCGGGGCGCCGAGGCCGGTGATCGCACAGGCTGCTTCCAGCGCCTTGAACTCGATCGATCCCTTGTCCGGATCGTAGAGCAACTCGTCCAGCTTGGCGCGGATGGGCTCCGGCAACTCGAAACGGGCGAGCCCGTCGGTGCACGCGGACTGGGCCTCGGCCTGTTGCTGCTTGCGCTCCACGCTCGCCAGCGCCGCCTTGAGCGCGTCCGCCGGGGCTGCGCGGTAGCGGCCCTTGCCCTTCTTGTAGAAATGCATCGGCGAGCCGTGCAGGCGGATCAGCAAGCCTGCGGACTCGGGTGGCGAGGGTTCGTGACCGAAATAGTCACGCGCCAGCGCGGCGAATTCGAACTCGTCCGGTGGCGCCACCTCCCACAGGAAGTTGGCATCCAGTTCGTCCGCGACCCTCTGGGCGCCGTCGAGAAATGGCGTGAGTCCGGGCTGGTCGAAGCGCAACACGACGGCGTTCGCCTTGATCTTGCTGCGCTTGCCGTGCGCCGCTTCGACCTGGAGCGAGGAATTGTTGTCGGCAAGCACGGCGCCGACCTTGAAGGCGCCGTCTTCTTCGTAGAACACGTTCACGATGCTGGAACCCGAAAAAGGGCCGCGATTATAGCTGCCGCATCAGCGCCCGCCGTCCCCGAAGGCGAGCACGGCATCGAGATGACCCTCGAATTCCGCAAACCCGTGGTTCGAACCCTGGATGACCAGTTGTTTCGCGCCCGCGTACTTCGTCACGGCCAATCGGTAGTCGAGCACCTCGTCGCCGGTGGTCACCATCAGGAAATAGAGCTCCGGCCGCGCCGGCCTCTCGACGTGGTAGGCCGCCAGTTGCGCAAGATGTTCGCGCGTGAGCTCGTAGGTCTCGCCGGTGTAGAGATTGCGCTGCGCTCCGAGATAGGCCTCGAGCCCGAGGTGAGGCGCGAGCGCCGGATTCACCAGTACTGCCCGGCAGCCGTGCCGTTCGGCCAGCCACGTGGCGTAGCAGCCACCCAGGGAACTGCCGACGAGCGTGACGGCGCCCACGGATCGATCGTGCAGCAGCGCCTCGAGTTGCCGCATGGCCTCACGCGGCCAGTGCGACAGCGCCGGGCAGGCGAACTCGTCGCGTCGCCCGAGCGCTTCGAGCCTGGTCTGCAGTTGCCGCGACTTGGTCGAGGCCGGCGAACTGTTGAATCCGTGAATATAGATGTACATGGAAGCTCGATGATCGAGACCGTGCGCGATTCGCGGCGCTTACCCTATCATCCTTCCCGATGCCCATGACCGAGACCTCGCCATGCCCACTCGCCGTGATTTCCTTGCCGGCGTCGCTTCCGCGGCGACGTTGCCCGTGATCGCCACCGCTCATGCCGAAGAGGACAGGCGGCCGGAGATCGCCGCGCTGGCCTCCGGCCACATCGGACAGTACCAGGGCGGGGTCTATCTGTTACCCGCGTCCGAAGAGACGGTGCAGTGGGGCTGGTTCGACAACGCCGAGGCGCCGCGTGCCCGCATCAGGTCGGGCGATACCGTCGTCATGGAAACCATGATGGCCTCCATGAATCAGGTGCTGCCCGGCGTCCCGGTGGACGAGATCACCCGGCTCAGGGTGAATCACCCCGGCCGGGGCCCGCACACGATCACCGGACCGATATACGTGGAAGGGGCGATGCCGGGCGATGTGCTGAAGATCCACCTGAACCGCATCGTCCCGCGCAGCTATGGCGCCAACTGGAATCTCCCGGGCACTCTCAAGCTGGGACAGTTTCCCGAGATCTTCACCGAGCCGCAGGTCAAGTACTTCTATTTCGACATGAAGCGCGGGGTGACGGAATTCCTGCCCGGCATCGAATTACCGGTACGACCGTTCCCGGGAATTCTCGGGGTGGCGCGCGCCGAGACCGGCAAGTTCAGCACCGTCCCGCCCGGACCCTTCGGAGGCAATATGGATGTGCGTGAACTGATCGAGGGCACTACGCTCTACCTGCCGGTATTCGTCGACGGTGCCTTGCTCTGGTCCGGCGATTCCCACGCCGCCCAGGGTAACGGAGAAATCAACCTGACCGCGATCGAGACTGCGTTCAACGAGCTCAACATGACCGTCGAGGTGCTGAAGGGCGGACCCATCGCATGGCCGCGGATCGAAACGCCGACGCACTGGATCACCGTAGGCTACGACCGCGACCTCAACAAGGCCCTAGGCATTCTCGAGGAGGAAACGGTGAAGTTTCTGGTGGAATCCAGAAAACTGTCGTCAGCGGCCGCCAGGCAGTTCATGGACCGGTTCGGCGACTGTCGCGTGTCGGAGGTCGTCAACCAGCTGAAGGGCGTCTATTGCATGCTGCCCAAGCGCCCCGGCAGGCCGCTGCCGCCTCAGCCGATCAGTCAGACCCGCGAGCACTTCGTCACGCAGGCCGTGGACGGCGACGCCCAGGCCGCGATCGACGATGCCGCAATGCGCATGATCGTGGAGCTCCAGGAAATGAAAGGTCTGTCGGCGTTGGACGCCTATTCGCTGGCGAGCCTCGCAATGGACGCGCGCATCGGCCAACTCGAGCCCGGCGCGCGAAGCATCCATTGCCTGTTGCCCAGGAACCTATGGACGGGGCAACGCTAGTTTCGCGAAGCACGGCGTGAAGCATGCGTTTCATCACGGAGAACATGCAGCGGACACGCAGAGCGACGGTCTGGTCTTGCTCCGGGCCCGTCCCGTGTTCTCCTTGGCCCAGGCTTAACGCGACTGCTTTGACGATTGGGCGTGGGTGCGCGAGACGTCCAACCATTCACGCCGTTTTCACGCTGCTCGCGACGGCTTGTTCACGCCCGCGACGGAGCATCACGCCATCGACACCGCACCACAGGTCGCCCGACTGAACGAGAGCTGAACCCTCGTCACACGGTGCGTGTTCGTCCGATGGGAGACGTCACCGTGAGATGGATGTTCCTGGGGCCGCTGCGGCCTTTCGTCATGCTGGCCTGCGGCACGAGTCTCGCGTTGAACCTGGCTCTGCTCGTGCCGTCGCTCTATACGGTGCAGGTGTTCGACCGGGTCTTCACGAGCCGGAGCGAGGAGACGTTGCTCGCGCTCACCGTGATCGCTGCGCTGGCCCTCGCGCTCGCCTATTGCATGGACACGGCGCGAGCCTCGGCGCTGTCCTGGGCCGGGCGCACGCTCGACCGCCGCCTGTCGCCTGCGGCACTGCTCGGACAGTTGCAGCAGGCTGCCAGCGCCGCCGGTCGCCCGGACCGCGATGCACTGCGGGACATCGCGCAATTGCGGACGTTCCTCGGCGGCACCGGAGTCCAGGCGCTGTTCGATGCACCGTGGCTGCCGGTCTACCTGCTGGTCATCACGCTGATGCACCCCGTGCTCGGCCTGACCGCAGCCGCGGGGGCCATCCTGTTGACGGCCCTGGCGGTTCTGACGGAACGGCAGATCCGCGCTCCGGCAGACGCTGCGCTCGCCAACGCGCGCCGGACCTCGCGCCTGTCGGATTCGCTTGCGCGCAACGCCGAAGCCATTCAAGCCATGGGCATGGGCGCAGCGGCGGTCGCGCGCTGGCAACACCACCACGGCGCGCTGCTCGATTCGCAGGCACGGCTCGCGGGCTCCTCCTCGAAGCTGTCGGCCGCCGCTCGCATGACGCGTCAGGGGCTTCAGATCGTGATGCTGGCGACCGGCGCGTGGCTCGTGGTCGAGGGCGGCGCATCGCCCGGCATCATGGTCGCCGCGACCATCCTGTTCGGTCGCGCGCTGCAACCGGTGGAGCACCTGATCGCCGGATGGAAGCAGCTCGTCGACGCGCGCAGTGCCTGGCGGCGCCTGGAAGAGAACCGGGCCACCGCGTCCGCCAACGATCAGCTGACCCTGCCGTCGCCCGCCGGTCGCGTAGAGGTGGACAAAGTCACGTTCGCGACCGCTGTCGAGCGTCCCGCGTTCATCAAGAGCGTCAGTTTCTCGATCGAAGCGGGCGAGAGCCTCGGCCTCGTCGGACCCAGCGCCTCGGGCAAGACCACCCTGATCCGCCTCATCCTGGGCGTCACTGTCACCGATATCGCGGGCGTGGTGTATCAGGGGCGTGTCTGCCAACCCCGCACCGGTGTCGTGCGGCTCGACGGTGCCGACGTCGCCCGATGGAACCGGGAGGCACTCGGCGCTCACGTGGGCTACCTCCCGCAGGACGTGGCCCTGTTCTCGGGAACGGTGGCCGAGAACATCGCACGATTCGGTCCGGTGGATTCCGATGCCGTGGTCGCGGCGGCGAAGCTGGCACATGCGCACGAACTGATTCTGCGGCTGCCCGACGGCTATGACACCGAGATCGGCGAAGCCGGCGCCGTGCTCTCGGGCGGGCAGCGCCAGCGCATCGCACTGGCCCGCGCCGTCCACGGCGACCCGAAGCTCGTCGTGCTGGACGAGCCCAACGCGAACCTCGACGCGGAAGGAGACACGGCGCTCGCCGCTGCACTGGACACGCTGAAGGCGCGAGGCGTCACCGTGATCCTCGTCGGCCACCGGCCCGCGCTCATGTCGCACCTCGACAAGCTGGCGGTCCTGAAGGACGGCGTGCTCGAAGCCTTCGGACCTTCGGCCGCCGTTCTGTCCCGATTGCGGCCCGTCCCCCGTGCGGCCACCCGGGCGCCCGCGGCCGACACCCCTGAAGCCAACGCCCGCGAGGTGCAGGCATGAGAACCGCTGTCGCTCCTACGTTCGCACAACTCCTCGCGACGGCACCAACCGACGCGGGAGGGCGTGCGGAGTTGCGCCGCCATGTCGTTCGCGTGCTCGTGCCGATCGCCGTGGCGAGCGTCGGCGTCGGCCTGTGGTCGTCGCTCGCACCGCTCGCCGGCGCGGTGGTGGCTCCGGCCCAGGTCAAGGTGGAATTGAACCGCAAGACCGTCCAGCATCAGGAAGGCGGCATCGTGCGCGAGATCCTGGCGCGCGACGGTCAGAAGGTTCGCGCCGGTGACCCGCTGGTCATTCTGGGCGACGTGCGCGGGGATGCGGCACTCAGTCTGCTCGAGGACCAGTTGCGGGCCGAACGCATCCGGGGCGCCCGCGCGGCGGCCGAAGCGATGCTCCAAGCCCGGTTCCACGTTCCTGCGGACCTCGCCGGCAACGGCGAGCACGTCGCTCGCGAGCAGGCGCTGTTCGCTGCCCGGCGACGCACGCTGGACGACCAGCTCGCCGCCCTCGAGATCCAGCTCGGCGAAGCCCGCCAGCAGGCCGGCGCATTCGAGTCCCGCATGGCCGCGGCCGAGACTTCGGCGCGCCTCGCCGCCGAAGAGGTGGGGGACAATGATGGGCTCGTGCAGCAGGGCTTCATGCATCGCAACCGGCTCCTGCCGATGCGGCGCGCGGAGGCCGACTATCGAAGCAAGGTCGGAGAGTTCCGCGGAGAGTTCGCCGCAACGAGGCAACGCATCGGCGAAATCGAATCCCGCGCCGCGCAGACCCGCAACCAGTATCTACAGCAGGCGGCCGACGAATCGAAGGAAGCGTCGGCACGCGTCCGCGATCTCGAGGATCGCGTGCGGCCGAGCCGCGACCAGGTCGAGCGGCAGATCGTCCGGGCGCCGGTGGATGGCGAAGTAATGGCGCTGCGGATCTCTGCCGTCGGCGAAGTGGTCGGTCCGCGCGAGCCAATCCTCGAACTGGTGCCCGTCCACGAGAAGCTCGTCATCGAGGCGCATATCCGTCCCGAGGACGTCGACTACGTGCGCAAGGGCGCGGCGGCCGAAGTCCGGCTGACCACACCCGACGCGCGCAACGCCCGGATGCTACGCGGCAAGGTGGTGTTCGTTTCACCCGACCGGGTCAGCCGGCCCGACCGCGGCGATTCCTGGTTCATTGCCACGGCAGAGGTCGATGCGACGAGCCTCGCCGGGCAACCGGACACCCGCATGCAGGCGGGCATGGCAGCGGAACGGTACGTGACCACAAGCGAGCGAAGTCTGCTCGAGTACCTCGCCAAACCTTTGGGCGGCTTTGCCCACCGCGCAATGCGCGAGCGCTGAGAGCAATGGGCGCTACCCGGTCCGGGGCTCGAGCCCGGGGCCGGTTCATGAAATCGATCCACCAACCTCGATCAAGGAGCCACAGAGATGAGCCTGTTCTTCGGAACTTCCACCGGTGAAACCATCAAGCCAGGTTTCGTCTCTCCCACCGTCAGGGTCTTGGGCAAAACCAAGCAGCCGTCCGACGCCGTCGATTTCATTTTCGCCGGGGCCGGCAACGATGTCGTTGCGGGCGGCGGCGGCAACGACTTTGCGTTTCTCGGTGCGGGCAACGATACGTTCGAGTGGAACACGGGCGACGGCAGCGACACCGTGGACGGCCAGAGCGGCCTCGACCGGCTGCTGTTCAATGGCGCCGGCAGCGGTGAGACCATAGCCGTCTCGGCGCAAGGCAACCTCGCCCGCGTGACCGATACGGCGGGCAGCGTCTCCATGACGCTCGCCAATATCGAACAGATCGTCGTCTCCGCGCTCGGCGGCGACGACACTATCAACGCGTCCGGCCTCGCCGCGGGCAGGGTCCAGCTCACCCTCGACGGCGGAGCCGGCAACGATACGGTCGTCGGCAGCCAGGGCGCCGATCTGATCCTCGGCGGTAGTGGCAACGATCTTGTGAAGGGAGGCCGGGGCGACGATGCGGCGCTGCTCGGTGCCGGCGACGACATCTTCGTATCGAACCCGGGCGATGGCAGCGATGTGGTCGAAGGCCAGGCCGACAACGACACCATGCTTTTCAACCGCGCCAATGTCAGCGAGAACTTCGACATCTCCGCCAACGGCGAGCGCGTGCGCTTCACCCGCAACGTCGCCAACATCACCATGGACCTGAACGACGTCGAACGCATCGACGTCACCGCCCTCGGCGGTGCCGACTATGTCGTGATACACGATCTCACGGGCACTGATGTGGGTGAAGTGGACATCGATCTGGGCGCCTCGCCCGGTGGCGTGACCGGCGATGGCCAGGCCGACAGCGTCACCATTCAAGGCGGCAATGGTCAGGAGTTCATCGACATCATCGCGAACGGCAATTCCGTGGCCGTGGTCGGCGCGAGCGCCTTCGTCTCCATTCGAACGGCCGAAGCGGGCGATACCCTGGCCGTCCAAGGTCTCGGCGGCGACGATCGCATCAGCGCGAGCACCGTCCCTGCGACGTCGATGTCATTGACGTTGGACGGCGGCGTCGGCGACGACACGATCTTCGGCGGGCAAGGTGCCGACCGGCTGATCGGCGGAGACGGCGATGACTTCGTGGTCGGTGGCCGCGGTGACGACGTGGCGCTGCTCGGTGCCGGCGACGACATCTTCGTATGGAACCCGGGCGATGGCAGCGATGTGGTCGAAGGCCAGGCGGGCACCGACGTGTTGCTGTTCAACGGCGCGAACGCGAGCGAGAACATCGACATCTCCGCCAACGGCGAGCGGGTGCGTTTCTTCCGCGATGTGGCGAATGTCAGCATGGACTTGAACGACGTGGAACGCATCCGGTTCGGTGCATTCGGTGGCGTTGACAATATCGTGATCGGCGACCTGGGTGGCACGGATGTGAAGCGAGTCGAGATCAGCCTGATCGGTGGTTCGGGCCAGGCCAACGACGGGCAGCAGGATCGCGTGGTCGCGAATGGCTCTGCTGGCGCCGATACGGTTACCGTAGTGACCACGAATGGAGAGACTATCGTCTCGGGGCTGGCCGCGGAAGTACGCATCACCGGGGTGGACGGTGGCCTCGACCGGCTCGACCTCAACGGCAATGCCGGATCGGACGTGATCGATGCCTCCGGGCTCGCGGCGAATTCGCTCAAGCTCACCGCGAGCGGCGGACTGGGAGCGGACATGCTGATCGGTAGCGCCGGCGACGACCTGTTTCTCGGCGGAGATGGCAACGATGTAGCCTTCATGGGCGCCGGCGACGACACGTTTGTCTGGAACCCCGGCGACGACAACGACACCCTCGAAGGTCAGGCCGGTTTCGACACGATGGATTTCAACGGCGCCAATGTCAGCGAGAGCATCGACATCTCCGCCGATGGCGAGCGGGTGCGCTTCTTCCGCAACGTCGCCAACGTCACCATGGACTTGAACGATGTCGAGAAGATCGACATCACGGCGCTCGGTGGCATGGACACGATCGTCGTCAACGATCTGTCCGGAACCGACACGACCGAGGTCCTGATCGATCTCGCCGAAACCCTTGGCGGAACGGCGGGCGACGGTCAGGTCGACGATGTGACAACGAACGGGACCAATGGCAGCGATGCCGTGACCGTGACCGCGAACGGAACGACCGCTTCGATCACCGGTCTCGCAGCCAGGGTGAACGTGCCCCACTTCGAATCGAGCAAGGACCAGATCACGGTCAATACCCTGGGCGGAGACGACTTCGTGCACGCATCCACGTTGTCCGCGGACGCACCGCTGCTGGTCGTGGATACGGGTGCGGGCGATGATGCGGCGCTCGGAGGCGCGGGTAACGACGTCCTCAGTGGTGGCGCGGGCGATGACGTGCTCGACGGCGGTGCCGGAAATGACGTCCTGACCGGCGGCGACGGTGACGACGTGCTGCTGGGCGGGGAAGGCGATGACGTGCCGGACGGCGGCGCAGGCGACGACGTTCTCATCGGCGGCGGCGGCAACGACATCTTCCTGAACGGCGAAGTGGTGATCCAGGCTTCCAGGCGGGCGCGGACCGCATCGACCTGCGCGCCCTGGCCGGGAACATCGACTTTCGATGGGTCATGAATCACGCCCAGGAGATCGACGGTTCCGTAGTACTCGACCTCGGGGCCGAACATATGACGCTGGCAGACGTGAGCCTTGCGAGCCTGCACGCGGACGACTTCCTGCTCTGACCCGATGGCCGCTATCGAGCGGCCTTGGCGACCGAGGGCCTGCGGCAACGCAGGCCTTCTTTTCTTCGGGCTAACGCCGGAACGGGCTGACA